>Ga0209682_10000003_pt1 | contig 104342 bp, 116 predicted proteins | sample DOMMetBare2Fresh_2_FD_187471 | JGI IMG/M metagenome (GOLD analysis project Ga0209682, IMG submission 187471) | Wetland sediment microbial communities from St. Louis River estuary, USA, under dissolved organic matter induced mercury methylation -... | ecosystem: Environmental > Aquatic >... | reverse complement strand
GCCTATAAGTCGGCGGCTGGGCTGCTGCGTGTTCTGAATGACATGCTTGATTTTTCGCGTATGGAATCCGGGCGCCTGACGCTGGAGCGCGCACCGTTTGATCCGCGTTCCCCTCTGCGTGAGGTGATCGAGCTCTTTGGCGAGGCCGCACGCGCGAAAGGCGTCGATTTGCGTCTGCAGATAGCGGCCGACGTCCCGAATGCAGTACTCGGAGATAGCGGTCGCCTGCGCCAGGTGCTGTCAAATCTCATCGACAATGCGGTGAAGTTCACATCCGCCGGACACATCGAGGCACGCATGGTGCGGGTTGCCCATAGTCCGCCGGATATCGGACTGTGTCGGCTGCGGGTCGAGGTGATCGATACCGGGATTGGGATCGGCGCCGAAGAACAACAGCAACTGTTTGTGCCGTTTTCGCAGGCGGATGCATCGACCACGCGGCGCTTCGGCGGCAGCGGACTTGGGCTGGCGATCTGCAAGCATCTGGTTGAACTAATGGATGGCGCCATCGGTGTCAGCAGCACACCCGGCGCAGGATCGATGTTCTGGTTCGAGGTCACACTGCAGAACGCGAGCACGATGCCGCAAGGCACCGCCTCCGGAACGCAAGCGGCCTGACCGCTGACAATTGCACGTGTCATCAGAAATCACACCGGCCCGGCCGGCATCGCCCGGTGATCTATTCATCACCTTCACACTGCTTGCGCTGCAGGGCTTTGGCGGCGTGCTTGCCGTCACGCAGCGCGTGTTGTGCGAGCAGAAACGCTGGTTGACACCGGCGCAGTTCGTCGAAGTGCTCGCGCTCGGCCAGGTGTTGCCCGGGCCGAACGTGTGCAATGTCGCACTGATGGTCGGTGACCGTTTCTTTGGCTGGCGCGGTGCATTTGCGGCACTGGGCGGAATGATGGCCGCCCCGCTCGTGGTCGTTCTCGCGCTGACGATGCTTTACATGCAGTTTGCGGAACAACCGGCGGTGGCCGGCGCGCTGAAAGGCATGGGTGCCGTGGCCGCTGGACTGATCATTGGCACCGCGCTCAGGCTCGCGATTGCAATGCGCACCAACGCGATGGGCGTGCCGGCGTGCATAGGCTTTGCGACGATCGCGTTCGTCGCGGTCGCGCTGTTGCGCTGGCCGCTGGTGTGGGTATTGCTCGGGCTTGGCGTGGTTGCGTGCGGCTTCGCCTGGTGGCGAATCGGCGCAGCGATCCAGGGGAAGAAGCCATGATCGGCTCGCTGCCCCTTCCCGATCTGGCCGCGCTGTTCGGCCATTTCCTGTTGCTGTCGCTGCTGGCGATCGGCGGGGCGATCGTGGTCGCACCCGATATGCACCGGGTGATGGTCACGCAGATGGGACTGCTCACCGACGCGCAGTTCAACGCGTCGATTGCGATCGCGCAGGCGTCACCGGGTCCGAACGTGTTGTTCGTCGCCGTGATGGGGTATCAGGCGGCGGGGTTGGTCGGGGCCGGCGTCACATTGCTAGGCATCCTGCTGCCGTCGACTACGCTGGCATTCGTCGCGGCGCGCTGGGGTCATGCACGCCGCGAGCAGCGCGCGGTGCGTGCGTTCAACGCCGGCATGGCACCGATAGTGATCGCGCTGCTGGTCGCGACCGGATGGATCCTGACCGCGCAGACGCCCGGCTGGCATCACTTCGTGCCGACCGTCGTTGCGGCACTGCTGGTATGGCGCACGCGGATACATCTGTTGTGGCTGATCGCCGCCGGAGGCATCGCGGGTGCGCTGGGCTGGATTTGAGAGTCAGACCTCGCCGTGGCCGCTTCGTAGTGCGACCCACAGACCGAGCACGATGCACGCGAGCCCGAGCAGAAGCCAAGGCGTCAGGGCTTCGCCGAGCAGCAGCGCGCCCAGAACCGCGGCGGTCACCGGACTGAGGGACAGGAAGATCGTGACACGCGTCGGTTCCGCGTGGCGCAAGGCCCATAGCCACAGAAAGTATCCGATGCCGCTGCTGGCGCCGATGAACAGCACCGCGCTCCAGCCAGCAACCGAAAACTGCGGCCAATGCGAGAAGAACCCTTCCGCGCTCGCCAGCAGCGCCAGGGCCAGCACGGACGCGAACATCGCCAGCATGCCCACCGCAAGTGTCGGATAGCGTCGGAGATACGGCCGATAGAGCAGACTGCACAGCGCGCCCGTGGCCGCGCTGGCAAGCACCGCGAGCGCGCCGAGCCATTCATGCCGGCTTGCGCCAATGAGCAACTTCTCCCCAAGCACGCAGCCAACGCCGGCAATCGTCATCAGCACGCCCAACGCACCTTGAATGGACATGCGCTCGCGGCCCAATCCGGCGCCAAGCACCATCGTCATCAGCGGCATGGTGGCAAACAACAGCGCGGCACGCGCTGATGCGATGTACTGCAATCCGTAGTTCATCAGCGCGATCAGCACGCCGAACTGGCCAATGCCGAGCAACGCGATCGGCAGCAGATCGCGCCGCGCAAAGCGCGCGCGTCCGCCGGCCAGCACGAAAGGCGCCAGGCACAGCAGCCCGACTGAGTAGCGCAATAACGCCAGCGCGGCTGGCGTGGTTTCGGCGATCACGAAGCGCGTGGCGACAATGGCCGCGCCAACCTGCACGCCGACGGCAGCCGCCGCGATCAAAGGCAGCGCGCGCTTCACTTCAACGTGAGTTCCCAGTACTGCCCCACGAGATCGTGGCCAAAGCTGCGGTGCCTCTCCTTCCTGACGAGACGGAACCCGAAACCCTCGTAGATATGTCGTGCCGCGACAAGCACATCATTGGTCCAAAGCGTGAGCGTTCGATAACGTGCCGCAGCGGCAAAGCGGATGCATTCGCCGACCAGCACGCGACCCAGTCCCAGCCCGCGCGCGGCGGGTTCCACCAGCAGCAAGCGCAACTTGGCCACGCGCCTGCTTTGCGCGACACAGAATACGGAGCCAACTGGCGCGCCATCCCGCTCCGCGATCCAGCAGTGCTCGCGCGCTGGATCGAATTCGCGCAGGAATTTCGCCCCGATTTCGGCCACCAGCGCCTCGAAGGTCTGATCCCAGCCGTACTCCTGCTGGTACAGCGCGCCGTGACGGGACACGACCCAGCCGATATCACCGGCGCGGTGCGAGCGCAGCACGAACGGCGTCATGCGCTGGGTGCGATCGCCGAGCAACGATTCGACCGTGCTGTACGCGGCCAACATGCGGCGTTGCTCATCGTAGGTCAGCGCCCCGAGCATGGCGGCCACTTCGTCATGCGACCGCTGGTCCAGCGGGGCGAAGGCGCGTTCACCCTTCTTCGTCAGCACCAGGTGACTGCGCCGGCGGTCCATCTTCGACACCGTCCGCGTCAGCAGGCCGCGTCGCTCGAAGTCGGCCAGGATCCGGCTCAGGTACCCGGCATCAAGGCTGAGCGCACGCGCAAGTTCGCCGGCGCTCAGGTCCGTGCGATGTGCGAGTTCCCACAGCACGCGCACTTGCGTCAGAGTGAACGGGCTGGCCAACAGGCCTTCGCTCAGCACGCCGATCCTCTGCGTGTAGAAGCGATTGAAAGCGCGTACCCGTTCGACGTCACGCTCCAATGCGCTGGCTGCCATGCCGTCCTCCGCCGTCCTGCTCGGGGACTCTTCCCGGAATCATTGCTTTTGTCAACTGTTTGCTTGACTCGATCGGACTCGTGATCGCTTGCGGCGCGAACTGCGACAATCGCCGGCCTGTCACCGGCGACCTTCAAATGAACCCCGGTTCCCTCTACGCCGCTGCCGCCTGTGTGCTGTGGGGCGTCTTTCCGCTGTATCTGAAGACGCTGCAGGGCGTCCCGGCGCTGGAGATCCTGGCGCACCGGATGGCGTGGTCGCTGCTGGTCTGCGCGCTACTGCTGGCGGCGCTGCGCCGATGGCACTGGGTGAAGAATCTAGCCAGCCGTCCACGTGTGCTCGCAGCGTTCGTCGTCAGCGCCATGCTGGTAACGGCAAATTGGGGCATCTACATCTGGGCGGTCAACGCTGACCATCTGATCGATGCGAGTCTGGGCTACTTCATCAACCCGCTGGTCAACGTCTCGATCGGCGCGCTGCTCCTGCACGAACGGCTGCGCCGTGCCCAGTGGACGGCGGTGGCGATCGCGGCCTGCGGCGTCACCTGGCTGACCTGGGACGCTGGCCAATTGCCGTGGATCGGCCTGACGCTCGCGTTGAGCTGGGGGGCCTACGGGCTGATGCGCAAGACGGCCGCTCTGGGCGCGATCGAAGGACTGACGCTTGAAACAGCGCTGCTGTTTCCGTTTGCACTCGCCTATCTCGGATGGCTGGCTGCGCACGGGCAGTGCGTCTTCGTCAGCGGCTCCGCTTCGACGCAATGGCTGCTCGCTGCGGCCGGGCCGGTGACCGCGATACCGCTGCTGCTGTTCGCGGCCGGCGCACGTCGAATCACTTTCGTGCAGCTTGGCATTCTTCAGTACATCGCGCCGACGCTGCAACTGCTGCTCGGCGTCTGGTTGTATCGAGAGCCGTTTGCGCCGACCAAGGCGCTCGGCTACGGCCTGATCTGGGTCGCGCTCGTCATCTTCACCCTGGAGGGCCTCTGGCAATTACGGCAGCGGCGCGCCTTGGCGGCGCGCTAGCGATTGCCAGCCGCGCGCGGGGCAAGCGTCTTCAGACACAGATCGTCGCAACCCTCTAGCGCAGGGCCGCTTTCAGCATATAGCTTAGTTGCGGCTCAAGTCCTAGCAGGAGCAATCTCCCCCTGCCGGGGCGAGCTCTGTGCCCAATGCGACCTTGCCGCGACCACCGTCGATTCTGAGATAGGTTCTGGTCACGCTTTCTCTGTCCTGTAACGAAATCCCTCGTCAGCGACTTCGCGCAGGCCGCCGCTCATTGCCGGTTCAATGACTGCCAGCATCGCGATGAGCCTCGGTGCCGCGCGACGCGCGGCGAGATCAACTGGCCCAGTGATAGGCACGCTCGCGTGCCGGCCAGCAGCGGATGAAGATGAAACGCGGGCCGATGAAAAAAAAGCCGCGTGGGTTGCACGCGGCGAGGTCGAGGAGAACACAGATGCGTGGTTGCAGACGATGCGTGGCGGTCGGCCGGTGCCGGGCTTGGAGGACGGAGCGCCGGGCGGCCGCTGCGCATTCGTCTGCAGGGCTTCAAAGTAACCCCAAGCGCAGTGGCTTGTCTTTCATGCATGCGTATTAGGCCGCCCAGCGCCGACAATTGGCGCAGCGTAGACTGCGCGCTCTCGAAAACCATTCGCGCCGCAACACCTCGCAGATGGATACGCTCGCCGCTCCCCGCTCTGAAATTCGCGCTCGCATCGATGCGTTGCGCGCCGCAATGCAAGCCGAATCGATTACGGCCTGGATGGTGCCATCGGCCGATCCGCATCTTTCCGAGTACCTACCTGCGCGCTGGCAGGGCCGCGTCTGGCTGTCCGGATTCACGGGCTCGGTCGGAACGGTGATCGTCACAGCAGATTTCGCCGGCCTGTGGGTCGACAGTCGCTACTGGGTCCAGGCCGAAACCCAGACGCCCGGCACCGGCATCGAGGTGATGCGAATCGGCGCCGCCGCCAGCAATTCGCATATCGACTGGATGGCCACGCATCTGCCAAGCGGCGCGACAGTCGGGGTCGATGGCGCGGTGCTGTCGCTCGCGCAGGCGCGCGCACTGGACGAGAAGCTCACGCCGCACGGCGTTCGGCTGCGCACCGACATGGATCTGCTGGACCGGATATGGCGTGACCGGCCGGCGCTGCCGGCAGCAGCAATCCGCGAGCACGCGCGTGAATACGCACCCGTGGTACGCCAGGACAAACTGACCACGGTACGTGCCGAAATGAAGGCCGCCGGCGCCGACTGGCATCTTGTATCGACGCTCGACGACATCGCGTGGATGTTCAATTTGCGCGGCGCCGATGTTTCGTACAACCCGGTATTCATCGCGCATGCACTGATCGGCCTGCAGCGCACGACGCTCTTTGTCGGAGAAGGCAAGGTGCCGCCAGAGCTCGCCGATCGTCTCGAGAGTGAGGGCATCGACGTGCGCCCGTACGAATGGACGGCGTCGGCGCTGGCCAACCTGCCGCGCACCGCGGCGCTGCTGATCGATCCCAAGCGAATCACGTTCGGCCTGCGCGAAAAGGTACCGGCGCACGTGCGCATCGTCGAACAGATCAATCCATCGACGCTTGCCAAGAGCCGCAAGACCGCCGAAGAAGTGGCACATGTCCGCCGTGCGATGGAACAGGATGGTGCCGCGCTTGCCGAGTTTTTCGCCTGGCTCGAGCCGGCGTTGGCGCGAGGTGAACGGATCACCGAATTGACGATCGATAACCGGATCACCGCGGCGCGTGCCGTGCGGTCCGGATTTGTATCACCGAGTTTCTCGACGATCGCCGGCTTCAACGCCAATGGCGCGCTGCCGCACTATCGCGCGACCGAGGAATCGCACGCAGTGATCAGCGACGCCGGCGCGACCGGCCACGGTCTCCTGCTGATCGATTCGGGCGCGCAGTATCACTACGGCACGACGGACATCACGCGCGTCGTGCCGATCGGCACCACAACGGCGGAACAGCAGCGCGACTACACACTGGTGCTGAAGGGAATGATCCAGCTTTCGATGGCCGTATTCCCACGCGGAACCAGGTCGCCCCTGCTCGACACGCTGGCGCGCGCCCCGATCTGGGCCGCGGGAGTCGACTATGGCCATGGCACCGGCCACGGGGTCGGCTATGCGCTGAACGTGCACGAGGGACCGCACGGCATCACCCCGCACCTGCCGCCCGAACCGCAGACCGCGATGGAGCCCGGCATGATCACCAGCAACGAGCCGGGCATCTATCGCCCGGGTCGCTGGGGCGTGCGCATCGAGAACCTCGTGCTGAATGTCCCGGCGCAAAGTGGCGAGTTCGGCGAGTTCCTGAAATTCGAAACGCTCACGCTATGCCCGATCGATACGCGTTGCATCGAACGCACGCTGTTGCGCGACGACGAAATTGCGTGGCTCAATGCGTACCACGCCGAAGTCAGGCGACGTCTCGCTCCGCTCGTTGCGGGCGACGCGCTGGCGTGGCTCGAAACAAGGACGCTGCCGATCTAATCCAGCGTCTGCCGGTACCTAAGCAGCGCGATCGTGCCGGCGACGAACGTGAAGGCCAGGATCGCCCAGATCTGCGGCGCCACGTCATTCAGCTGCGCGCCCTTGAGCATCACGCCGCGCACGATGCGAAGGAAATGCGTGAGCGGCAGGATCTCGCCCAGCCACTGCGCCCAGGTCGGCATGCCGCGGAACGGGAACATGAAACCTGACAGCAGGATGTTCGGCAGGAAGTAGAACATCGTCATCTGCATCGACTGCATCTGGCTTCTCGCGATGGTCGAAAACGTGAAGCCAACCGCCAGCGTGGCGACGATGAACAGCAGGATCGCGCCCGCCAGCAGCACGAAATTGCCAACCATCGGCACCTCGAACAACAGGCGCGCCGCGGCCAGGACGATCAGCACCTGCACCGCGCCGATCGCCACGTACGGCAGGATCTTGCCGATCATCACTTCGACCGGACGCACCGGCGTGGCAAGCAGGTTCTCGAGCGTGCCACGCTCGCGTTCGCGCGTCATGCCCATCGACGTCATCATCACCAGCGTCATGGTCAGGATCACGCCCATCAGCCCCGGCACGACGTTGTAGCTGGTGATGCTTTCCGGGTTGTAGCGCTGGTGCACACGAACTTCGAACGGCGCCGCATCAGGCCGCAGATTCGCCAGCGGCCCCCGTAATTCGTGGACAAGCGCAATCTCGGGCAGTCGCGCCAGCGCGGCCAGCGATGCGCCGGTCGCGGCCGGATCGGTTGCGTCGGCGTACACCACCAGGGGCGGTCGCTCGCCGCGCAACAATCGACTGGTGAAATCGGAAGCGAACACCAGCGCGAACTGCACCTCGCCTTCGGCGATCAGATGTTCAGCCTCGCGCTCGGTGCCGACGTGAATGATGCGGAAGTAGCCGGTGTTTTCGGTCGCACGCACAATCGAGCGGACGAAAGGAGACTGGTCAAGCGCCACGACTGCGGTCGGCAGGTTCTTCGGATTGGTGTTGATCGCATAGCCGAACAGCAGCAGCTGGATCAGCGGAATGCCGAACAGCATGCCGAAAGTCAGCCGATCACGCCGCAGCTGAATCAGTTCCTTGACCAGCACCGACATCACGCGCGACCACACGCGCGCAATCGCGGAGCGTCGCGCATCAGTCAAAGTTGTCACGCGCATCCTGGGTCAGGGCAATGAACACGTCTTCGAGTCCCGTCGCGATCGGTTCGATCTGCCAGAGAGCTGGTTTCAGGTCTTGCGTGCGCAGCCAATCCGGAAAGTCCTTCCTCGCCGCACTGCTGACATGAATCACGTTGCCGAACTGCACCGCCATCCAGCCGTCGTCGTTGTTGACGAGCGCGAGCACGCGCGCAAGATCGGGACCCCGCACTTCCCATGTGTTCAGACCGGCCGCGCGAATCACCTCTTCCGATGTGCCGGTCGCAAGCAATCGTCCATACGAGATGTACGCGAGGCGATGGCAACGCTCCGCCTCGTCCATGTAATGCGTGCTGACGAGCACGGTGAGGCCCTTTGCGGCGAGCGCGTGGATCTGCTGCCAGAAGTCGCGGCGCGCCTTGGGGTCGACGCCGGCGGTCGGCTCATCGAGCAGGAGCAGATCCGGCTGATGCAGCAGGCACGCGGCCAGCGCCAGGCGCTGCTTCCATCCGCCTGAAAGCGCTCCAGCGAGCTGCTTGCGGCGTTCCACCAATCCAAGCCGGTCAAGGGCCTCGGTCACCTTCTGCTTGCGGCCGGGCATGTTGTACACGCGTGCGATGAAGGCCAGGTTTTCCTCGATTGACAGGTCCTCATACAGGCCAAAACGCTGCGTCATGTAGCCAACTCGCAGCTTGATCCGCCGTGCCTCGCGCCGGATGTCGTAGCCGAGGCAGGTGCCCTCGCCCGCGTCGGGTTCGAGCAGGCCGCACAGCATCCGGATGGTGGTGGTCTTGCCACTGCCGTTGGGGCCGAGAAAACCGCAGATCTCGCCCTTGCGCACCTGGATCGCGACGTCATCGACCACTTTGCGGTGATTGAAGGACTTGGTCAGTCCGCGCACGTCGATGGCAAATTCCATCGCGTCCTCAACGTGCGGCGAATCGGATGTCGAGCGGCTGGCCCGGCTTCAGCGTTCGCGCTGCGTCGTTGTCCGGGAGCGCCTCGACCATGAACACCAGCTTGCCGCGATTCTCGTTGCTGTAGATGACCGGCGGCGTGAACTCGGCCTGAGGTGAGATATACGCGATGGTCGCGGACATACCGGCCGGACAGCCATCGCATCCGACGTTCACTCTCTCACCAATTGCGATTCCGGACATCATTGACTGCGGCACAAAGAAACGCACCTTGACCGCGCCGTCGGGAAGCAGTGCGACGACCGGCGCACCGGCCGCCACCCATTCACCGATGCGGAACATCACGTCGTACACAAGTGCATTCACCGGCGCGACGCGCTGCTTCTGATCCTCGCGCCACTGGCTTTGCGCAAGATCGAACGAGGCCGCGCGGCGTTCGGCATCGGCCGCGGCGATCTCGTCCGGCCGCGCGGCGTCGCGCCCCACCGCAAGCTGGGCCTGCAGCTCGGCCACGCGCGCCGCGTCGCGGTCGCGTGCCGCGATCAGACCGTCCAGCCGGGACTCCGCGACAAAACCCTGTTTGACCAGTTGCTGGTTGCGCTCGAGTTCCGACTTCGATGCAGCCAGACCGGCGCGCGCCTGCGCCAGTTGCTGCTCAATGGCCGTGATTTCCTGCGCCCGGCGGCCCTTGCGCAGATTGGCTGCCTGCGCGCCGGCGCGCTGCTCACGCGCCTGGGCGGCGGCGCGCCCAAGCTCTTCGGCATCGTTGTCAAGCGCAAACAGCGGCGCACCCATCTCGACGCGCGCGCCGCGCTGGACCTGCAGCTTTTCCAATGTGCCGCCGGCCGACGCTGCAACGTAAACGAGATCCGCCTCCGCATATCCGGTCAGAGCCCCGTCGCCGCCGCGTGCGCAAGCGGCGACCATCATGGCAACAGTGAGAGGCGCCGCAACGTGAATCATGGTCATCCAGGTCATGGGGAATCCCTCAAGGCGCGAGTCCGCGGAGGACCCAGTCGAGACGCCGCTCGATTTCCGCCGGATCGATGGCGAAATGGCTCACCTGTTCAGAAAACTCGCGCGGAAGAATGCGGCGCAGACCGAGACCGGAAAACAAGAGTACTGGAAGCGCCAGTGCACCGAAGATGAACAGGAGCACGTGCGTTGGCGTCTCACGGCGCATCTCGCCCGCGGCCTGGGCCTTTTGTATCGCGGCCAGCACGCGTGCCGGATGTCGTGCCGGCATCACCTTGAGGAAATGCCTTGCCGCGGTTTCGCCTTGCGCGGCATCCTGGAGCAGGTGCGCGATGAACGCGGCGTTGGCGACGGCCCAGCGCACCAGCTGCATCACGAGTGCGCGCAACTGGGTGAGCGGCGAGCCGTCGGTCTGTACCGCATCATCGAGCCTGCCCATCAACGGCGCATACCAACGCTCCAGCAGCTCGGCAATGAATGCATCGCGCGTGCCGAAGTGGTGCACGAAGCTGCCGAGATTCGCGCCGGCGCGCGCGGCCACGCCCCGCACCGTGATCGCGCGCAGCCCAGCGCGGCGCGCGATCACCAGCCCGGCACGCAACAGGCGCTCGCGGGTCGCGGTCGGATCGGCGGAGGCAGCGGCGGACTTTATTTGTACGGCCGTATAAGTAGAGAGTTGAAATCTATACGCACGTACAAGAATGTGCAAGTCCGCCGCTTGACCGCGGCTGCGCCGGTCGCCTGACAGGCGCGGCCACGCCAAACGCCAGGGAACTGGTACACTGCGTTCACGCGGCATGTGACCAGCGCCGTCGACTCCCAATCGACGAGCCTTTGCCGCTGTCAATCCTGACGAGGCGCCTGTACTGAAGGGTCTGCCTCACTGAATACCCCGTTCGTCTGCAGTCGGCTGGTCGATGAACACAACGCATGCGCGACTTCGCGCTGACGCGGTTGTGGCAGGCTGACCACTGAAAGTGACTTCATGTCTTTCGCAAGCCTTGGCTTGTCCGACGCACTTGTGCGCGCGACCAACGATGTCGGCTACAAAGAGCCGACTCCCATACAACTTCAGGCGATTCCCGCCGTTCTCGCGGGCCGCGATCTGATGGCCGGCGCGCAGACCGGCACCGGCAAGACGGCAGGCTTTGTGCTGCCGATCCTGCAGCGCCTCGCCGCAACGCCCGGTGCGGGCAAACGGACGATCCGCGCGCTCATTCTCACGCCGACGCGGGAACTCGCCGCGCAGGTCGAGGAAAGCGTGCGCGTGTACGGCAAATATTCGCCGCTCAAATCGACCGTCGTCTACGGCGGCGTCTCGATCAATCCGCAGATCACCACACTCAGGCAAGGCGTCGATGTGCTGGTCGCCACGCCGGGACGCCTGCTCGACCACCACGGGAGCCGCACGGTCGATCTGTCGAAGGTCGAAGTGCTCGTCCTCGACGAGGCCGACCGCATGCTCGATATGGGCTTTCTGCCCGACATCAAGCGCGTGCTCGCGGCGCTGCCGCGCAAGCGCCAGAACCTGCTGTTCTCGGCCACGTTCTCGGACGAAATCAAGCAACTGGCGCAAGGACTGCTGCACGATCCATTGCATATCCAGGTCGCGCAACGCAACAGCACCGTCGACTCGGTGTCGCAGAAGGTGCTGCCGGTCGAAAGCAAGCGCAAGGCTTCTCTGCTGCTGCACCTGGTGCGCGAGCACAACTGGTTCCAGGTACTGGTGTTCACACGCACCAAGCACGGTGCCAACCGGCTCGCCACGCAGCTCGACAAGCACGGCGTGCCCGCGCTGGCCATCCACGGCAACAAGAGCCAGAGTGCGCGCACGCGCGCGCTCGCCGAATTCAAGAGCGGCAAGCTGCAGGTTCTGGTCGCCACCGACATCGCGGCGCGCGGGCTCGACATCGATCGGCTGCCGCACGTGGTGAACTTTGACATGCCGCACGTGCCCGAGGACTACGTGCATCGGATCGGCCGCACGGCGCGTGCCGGCGCCACCGGGGAAGCGATTTCACTTGTTGCTCCTGAGGAAGAAGGACTGCTGCGCGATATCGAACGCGTGATTCGGCTCAAGCTGCCGCGCGAGGTGGTGACTGGATTCGAATCGATTGCGACCTTGCAGGAAACGGATGCCGACCGCGCTCCGCGCCACGGCCGGGCGCCACATGCGCCACGCAGCCAGCGCGGCGCGAACGGCCAGGGGCCGCGCCGACCAGTACAGTCAGCGCCGAAACATTCGGCACCACGACGCAAGCACGCCGAAGTTGTCGCACCGGTTCCAGCCCGGACCACCGACGATGGTCGAGCGCGCAAGGAATCGCACGCCTCTCGACCGCCGCGCCAACCCGATGTCGATTCGCAGGTCCGATCGAGTCTGCCGCCAGGATGGAGCGGCACAGCAAGACGCGGACGCTGAGCGCGGCACGCACAACTGGGTCTTCTCGCCGTGCTGATCTACGTCGCCGACCCGATGTGCTCGTGGTGTTACGGCTTCGCGCCGGAATTGCAGGCAGTGCTCGACCGGTTCCCCGATCAGCCCCTGCAACTTGTGATGGGCGGCCTGCGCGCGTACAACACGCGAGTGATGGACGCCGACATGCGCAATACGCTGGCACATCACTGGGACGAGGTCCAACGCGCCAGCGGCCAGCCATTTGACCGCGCGCTGCTGGCACGTGCAGATTTCATCTACGACACCGAGCCCGCCTGCCGCGCGGTCGTCACCGTTCGCAACAGCGACCCGCGACTTGCGTGGCCGATGTTTCACTCGGTTCAACGCGCGTTCTATGCACAGGCGCGCGATGTGACGCGCGCCGATGTGCTGGCCGAGGTGTATGCCGAGGTGCGCAGTGAAGATGGCGACCCGGCATCAAGAACAGTTGATGAGTTCGCCAACGCGTTGGCAAGCGACGCGATGAAGGAATCGGCACGCATCGACTTTCGGCGCGCGCATGAATGGGAGGTGCAGGGATTCCCGGCGCTGTTTGCGGAGCGCGACGCGCACTACGCATTGCTGGCACCGGGTTATGTGAAAGCTGCCGCGCTCATCGAACGCGCCCAGGCTTTCTTCAGCGGCGCAGATCAATCACCTTGACGCGCACGCGCCGCTCCTGGTTGTTGCGATTGACCGTGAGTTCCGCCGGGCTGTCGATGCCGACGCGGTCGAGTTCAGCGGCGAAAGACGAGAGCGTCTCGACCCGCTTGCCGTTGACCGCAATGATGACGTCCCCAGGATCGCCGGATTGGCGGTTCAGCGGACGCAGTCCGGCTTCCGCGGCCGGCGTGCCGCGCGTCACTTCGTCGATCACCACGCCCGCGATACCGGCGCGCGCGACGAGATCCGGCCGCACGGGAACAATGCCAATGCCAGGCAGCGGCGCGCGGCCGCGTGCAATCAGTGCCGGCACGATGCGATTAACCAGATCGACTGGAATTGCAAAACCCACCCCAGCAGAACTGCCGCTCGCCGAGCGAATTGCCGTGTTCACGCCGATCAGCCGGCCGGCGCTGTCAAGCAGCGGACCGCCCGAATTGCCGGGGTTGATGGCGGCATCCGTCTGGATCACGCCGGCGACTTCTCGATAACCCTCGATCGTCGGCAGTTCGCGGTCGAGCGCACTGACGATGCCCTGCGTGAGCGTGCGTTGCAGCCCGAACGGATTGCCGATCGCAAGCACGCTCTGGCCGATGCGCAGGTTGTGAGAGGCGCCGATCGGAATCGGTTTGAGGTTCGACGGCACGCGCTTGAGCCTGATCACCGCCAGGTCGTATTCGGGCGCGAACCCGACCGGCGCTGCCTCGATCGGATCGCCCGCATCGAGCCGCACGAACACGCGCCGCGCGCCTTCGACGACGTGGTAGTTCGTCACCACGTGACCGACACCGTCCCAGACGAACCCGCTGCCGGCACCCTGCCCCACTTCGGCGCTGAAAAATCCCGTGCGCTGCACGACCTCGGTCGTGATGTACGCCACCGATGGGGCGGCGGATTCAAACAGGTTGACGAGCGCCTGCTCGCTCTGCATCAGCGGCCCGCGAGGTGCGACGGCACGCGGTTCCGCGCGTGGCGGATTCTGCGCCAGCACCAGCGCCGGCCCGGCGCCGAGCAGCGCGCCAAGCAGCAGCAACAAGATCCGTGTCGTGCGCGAGTTCAGTGGGTTCTTCATTTCACCCTCACCCTCTTTTGCCATACACCGTCGATTCGAATGGATTCTCGAAACACAGATGGGTTGCACCGGCGGCGATTTCAACCACTGGACCATTGCGCTCTGCGCTACGCTTTCGACCTGAAAGTCACTCATGGAATCGCCCGAATACCGCATCGACCACAACCCGGGTGCCGGCCGCTTCGAGACACGCATTGACGGCTGGCTGTGCCGGTGCGACTACCGGATCGTGGACGGCGTGGTGCATCTCATCCATACCGAAGTCGCGCCATCGCTTGAAGGACGCGGCATCGCGGCGGCGCTGGTGCGCGCAGCGCTCGTGTGGGCTGCAGAGAATCAGTTCAAGGTGCGGCCGCGCTGCTCCTACGTGCGCGCGTACATGCAACGCCATCCCGAGACGCAGGCGCTACGCGCTGACTGAGCCAGACTGCCCACATCTGCAATTTGCGCAACATTCGGAGACTGTTCGCGATGCTCCAGCGGCAAGACCGCCGCGCGCGCGGCGATCGACCGACTAGACTGCGCAGATCTCTCTGTAGATCGTAAAGAAGCTTCATGATCAGCCGCCGACTGTTTGTTGCCGCGTGCGCATCGTGCCTGCTCGCATCCTGCGGCGGCGGTGCCGGTTCCGATACGCCGACACCTCCCCCTCCACCGACACCCACCTTCGTCGACCCGCCCGCCAGTGCGCGCGTGTCAGGCGAACTGCTTGCTACGGCAGCCTGCCCGACATTGCCGCCCGCCGGCACGCTGTATCCGAACGCGAAGGTCGAACCCCATCTTGTGGCGAATCCAGCCAACCCTCAGAACCTGATCGGAACATGGCAGCAGAATCGCTGGTCCGGCGGCGCCTCGCAGGCGGTTGTTTCCGCCGCATCGTTCGATGGCGGTCTGACCTGGACGCGGACGACCGCGCCGTTTTCCATCTGCACGGGCGGCGCGGTCGTCAACGGCGGCGATTTCGAGCGCGCAACCGATCCGTGGATGGCGATTTCCCCGAACGGCGTCGCGTACTGGATGGCGCTCGGCGTGACGGGCGGCGCGACGTTCTCCGCCGGCTCTGAGACTGCCATGCTGGTTGCACGTTCGCTCGACGGAGGGCGCACCTGGGAGCGGCCGACCACGCTGATCCGCGATGGCGCAAGTGCTTTCAATGACAAGAACACCATCACGGCGGACATGACTGATTCGAACTTTGTTTATGCGGTGTGGGATCGCTTGCAGCCCGGCGCCGGGGGGCCCGCGTGGTTTGCCCGAACCACCAACGGAGGCGCCTCCTGGGAACCGGCACGTGTGCTGTTCAACCCCGGCTCCAACGCGCAGACGCTCGGCAGCGTGATGGCCGTGCTTCCCAACGGAACGCTGGTGAACGTGTTCACGCGCATCACCGCAGAGGCAAACAACACGCAGCGGTCCGAACTGAACGCGATTCGATCCACCGACAAGGGTGTGAACTGGTCGGCGCCGATCAAGATTGCCGATACGCTGGCCGGCGGCGCCTTCGATCCCGAAACACGCAGTGCGATTCGCGACGGCGCTGGATTGCCGCAGATCGCAGCCGCTCCCAATGGCAATCTTTACGTGGTGTGGCAGGACGGCCGTTTCGTCAATGGCATCGACAGCATCGCCATCTCGCGCTCGACCGACAGCGGACTCACGTGGTCGGCGCCGACGCAGATCAACGGGGTCGCCAACGTCCAGGCATTCACGCCGCAGATCAGTGTGCTGAGCGACGGCACGATTGGCGTCAGTTATTTCGATTTGCGCAGCAATACCGCCGACGCGAGCACGCTGCCAGCCGAAGTCTGGCTGACACGCTCGCGTGACGGCGGCGCGACATGGCGCGAAGCGCGCGTCGCCGGCCCGTTCGACCTGGCCATCGCACCGAATGCACGCGGCCTGTTCCTCGGCGACTATCAGGGACTGGCAGGCCGCGGCAGCCAGTTCGTGGCGTTCTTTGCGCAGACAACACGCGCGGCGGTGACGAACCCGACCGACATCTTTGCGCTCGCGGTCACGCCGACGGCGCAAGCGCAGTCTGTCGCACCCGCGATTCGCACTTATTCTGCAACGCCAGCAGCCGCGGAGCCCACTGATGAACTGCGCCAGCGTGCAAGTGACAACATTGCACGTGTCCTGGAACGCCGCGTGCCTGGATGGACCATTCGGATGAGTCCGCCAACATCGCGCTGATAGAGCCGAATTCGCGTGCTCGCGATCGTCGGGCATGAGCCCCCGCACATCTCGGGGCGCTGGCGCGACCGCGTTGGAGGGAGGACTCTAGTGCCGACTTGAGCGCGGTTGTTCATGCTACCGTGGCTTGTCTCGATTGCCTTTGTGATCGAGCCGGTTGTCTCCTCCACCTCCTCCTATGGTGGTTTGGGCCCGATTGGATTCACTTCCTTCGGGCCCTTTCTTTTGTTCAGCCAGGCATTGAATACGTAATGACCGATAGCGTCGCGCCCTGCGGATCCTGAATCACCGCCATGCGGCCAACGCCTGGAACATCCCAGGCGGGCATTACAACCTTGCCTCCAAGCGCAACCGCCTGTGACGCAGTTGCATCGACATCCTTCACAGTGACATACACGCCCCACATCGGAGGCATACCGGCCGCTTCAGTCGGGATCTTCATCATGCCGCCGACCGACGTATCGCCAACCTGGAATGCGGTGTAAGTGCCATTCGGCATCGCCATGTCTTTTGTGGCCCAGCCAAACAGCTTGCTGTAAAACGCGCGCGCGCCCACCGGATCCGTTGTCATCAACTCGGACCAGCTGAAAGCGCCGGCGGTCTTGTACACATCCATGGGGTTTCTCCTTTGTGTGACTGAATCGCCATCATCGCGCGATGCGCATGGGACGGATAGCGTGTACCCGTGTCGAAGCGATGTCCTGTCGACCAAATGCAAGCCATGCAACAGCGTGAATACGCAAGCCCAATTGAATCTCGACTGCGCGATAATCCGCGCCTCCCGTGTTCCCCAGCTCCGCCGACTTCGACCCAATGCAAACCGCCGGTGATCGCTTTGTCGATCTATCGCTGCGCATTCTCACGCTGGTGGTCGGAGCGGTGTTGTTCGCCTGTCTCGCCCTGTTGATTTATCGCTGGTCGGTGCCTACGGTGACATCTCCAGGCATCACGATCGTTCCGGTCAGTCCCAAGACAAACGCGACGCCGACACAGGTCGCTGCGCCCGAGCCCGTGAAGGCACCGGAAGTGCTGATGGCGCCGGGCAAGATGTTTCAGTGCGTCGTCAATGGTCGCAAGCTGTTTTCCGACCGCCCGTGCCCCGAGGCCGCGGGAGCAAAGAAGTAGCGGCCCCGTAACAACTGGCAAAACACTGGCGCCAGATCCGGTCGGCGTAATGGAGGCGAACACGTTGTTCTGAGCAGGGTTCACGCGAACCCTCGACCTGGAGCAACGACATGACGCACAGATTCGTATTCATCGCGGCAGCCGCATTCATCATCGGCGCTGCCTGCACTGCCTTCAATTCGGCCCATGCACAGCAGGTGTCGATACGCATTGACACGCCCGAGATCGGAATTCGCTTCGGCACGCCGTACCCGCAACCGATCTACGCGCCGGTTTACTCACCCCCGATTTACTCACCCCCGGTTTACTCATCCCCGGCTTACTCACCCCCGATCTATTCGCCCCCGGTCTATGAGCCGCCTATCTACTCTGCCCCGATCCTGGTCGCGCCGCCACCCGTCTATTACCGTGCGCCCCGTTATGTGGTCGCACCGCCGCGGGTGTTCGCACCGGGTCCGTTCGCCTACCGCGGGCCGTGGTTCAATCCACCTGGACATGGCAGGAAGTACTGGAAAGTGAAGCACCACCGCAGTTTCGATTAGGCAAGACTCGTCTGCCCGCCGCTCTCGCGTTTGTTTGTGTGCGGCCGTTCCGCTGGAGAAGGTGGCCGCCTTGTGCTTGAATGTGACGCTTGGGACAGCGGAGGGCTTGGATGAAAACAGACGGGCGGGAAAGCGACAACGTTGAGGATCGCCGCGGCGAAAGCGGCGGTCGCGGCGGACTGCCGATTGGCGGCCGCGGGCTCGGCATCGGCACGATCGTCATCGCCGTCATCGCATCGTACTTTCTCGGTGTCGACCCGCAGATGGTCATGAGCGTGCTCGGCGGCCTGGAATCAGGGGCGCCGACGCAGGCGCCGAGCGGTCCGGCTAAGAAGCCCACCGATGAGATCGGTCGCTTCATGGCCGTGGTACTCGCCGACACCGAGGACACCTGGGGCGCACTGTTCAAGCAGGGCGGCGGTGAATATCGGGCGCCGAAGCTGGTGCTCTTCACCAATGCCTATCCGACCGCGTGCGGCACCGGGCAGTCCGCAGCCGGTCCCTTCTACTGCCCCGAAGACCAGAAGGTCTATCTCGACACGTCGTTCTTCCAACTGCTGCAGCAACGCTTCGGCGCTGCCGGCGATTTCGCGCAAGCGTACGTGGTCGCCCACGAAATCGGCCACCACGTCCAGAATCAGCTCGGCATCATGGAAAAGACCGCACAGATGCGCAGCCGGATGAGCGAGGCGCAGTACAACCAGGTCTCGGTGCGAATCGAACTGCAGGCGGACTGCTTCGCCGGCATCTGGGCGCACCACGCCAATCGCTCGCGGCAGATTCTCGAATCGGGCGATGTGGAAGAAGCGCTGCGCGCCGCAAGCCGTATCGGCGACGACGTGCTGCAGAAACGGACGCAGGGTTACGCGGTGCCGGAATCGTTCACACACGGCTCCGCGGAGCAGCGGGTGCGCTGGTTTCGCACCGGCTTAGAAACTGGAAGCATGAAGGCGTGCAATACGTTCGAGGCGCGCCAGCTGTAACTGGCGGTTGAGCCAACCACGCGGCAAAAGCGTTACGGCATCTGGATCTTGCCGCGGCCGCCGCCCAGTCCGGGCGGAATTCCGCCCGGACCGAAGCCACTTCCCTGACCGGGCAGCACGAGTCCTGACGCCGCTTCGCGCCGCATCTCCTGCAGTTCGCGCACGGTGCGCTCGATCGCAACCTTTGCTGCGGCGGCATAGCCGCTCACCGCTTCGGCGAGTGACTTGGCCTCGATCTCGAAGTTGATCGGCAACGGACCCATGTTGGTCATCATCTGCGCTTCGCCCGTATAGACGGTGGCCCGGGATGGGTCGGTCGAGCCGTCTGCCTTGATCGGCACCATCATGCGGATCGTGCCGATCTTGCGGTCGGTCACGATCTCCTCGCGCCAGAGGTCGTTGGCGTCCATGCGTACGTCGCGCGTCGAGTTGTTGTCTGCCATCGGGAGTTCCTTTTGTTCGGCGCGGAGCATAGCGCCGCTATCATGATTTCGCAGAATCTGGGGGTGACATGACGATTTTCGAGTGGCTGGCCGCCGTTTGCCGCGAACTGGACTGGCATGTCATGCGCGCGCACGACATGCTCGACGACACGCGCTGGTCCGACATGTTCGAAAGCGGCATGACGCCGGCCCAGGCGGCTCGCGCCGCGCGGCGCGACAAGCTGGCCTGATCGTTCGCCAGCGCAAACACACGGGCGATGCCCGAGTTACCCGACCTTACCGTCTACCTCGAGCATCTCGACCGGCTGCTTGGCGCGCGGTTTCTGCATCGGCTTTCGGCGCTGAATCCGTTTGTCCTGCGCAGCGTCGAGCCAAAGCCGGCCGCCTTCGAGGGTAAGAGGTTCGTCGGGTCCTCTCGCATCGGCAAACGCGTGGTGCTGACATTCGAAGACGATCTGCACGCCGTGATGCACCTGATGGTCGCGGGTCGCCTGCGCTGGTTGCTGCCGGGCAGGAAGTCGCCAGCCAGGATCACGCTGGCGACGTTCGCCTTCGAGCATGGCACGCTCGCGTTTACTGAAGCTGGCAGCAAGCGTCGCGCGTCGCTGCATCTGGCGCGCGGCGTCGAGGCGCTCGGCGCATTCAACCCCGGCGGCATCGAGCCGCTCACGATGACCCCGGACGCCTTCCAGTCTCGTCTTACGCAAGCCAACCACACCCTCAAGCGCGCGCTGACCGATCCGCATCTTTTTGCGGGAATCGGAAATTCGTATTCCGACGAGATCCTGCATCGCGCGAAGCTTTCTCCGATTGCGCTGACGCAGTCGCTGAATTCCGTCGAGGTTGTGCGCTTGTACGAGGCGATCCGCACCGTGTTGAGCGAATGGACCGAACGATTGCGCGACAGCAGCGCGGGGGCATTCCCGGAGGACGTCACCGCGTTTCGCCCCGAGATGGCAGTGCACGGCAAGTTCGGCCTGCCTTGTCCGGTCTGTGGCGCACCAGTGCAGCGGATCGTCTATGCCGACAACGAAACAAACTACTGCGCGCGCTGCCAGACCGGCGGCAGGATCCTCGCGGACCGTGCGCTGTCGCGCCTGCTGAAGTCAAGCTGGCCGAAATCGATTGACGAACTCGGTTAGCCGTGACGGCACGCGTTGCTGGCGCGACCCATCATGAGCCCGCAGCACGCGGCAGAGTGACCCGGAACACGCTGCCACCACCGTCGCGTGCGAAGCACTCGACGCGACCGCCGTGCTGTTCGGCAACCTTGCGTACCAGTGCCAGTCCGAGTCCGACGCCGCCGGCCGATTCTGCCGTGCCGCGCGCACGATAGAACGGCTCGAAGATGCGCTCGCGTTCATCGACGGCGATACCTGGGCCGCGGTCGCAGACGTCGAGCACTACGCGATCACTCGCCGTCAGCGCAACGTCCACCGGCGCGCCGTTGCCATAGCGCTGAGCGTTTTCGAGCAGATTGCGCACCAGCCGGTGCAGCAGTCGCGGCGAACCCTGCACGGCGGCCGGCTGTGCTTCGAGCAGCGCGGCGGTTCGCACGCACTCCTCGGCCACCAGCGCAGTGAAGTCGACGCGCTCGAACTCGCCGCGAACGTCGGTCGCATCCAACCGGGTCGCGAGCAGGATTTCGTCGATCAATGCGTCGAGTTCGGCAATGTCCCGCTCCAGCTCCCGCTTCAGGTCGGGCCGCGCATCGGCGCCCAGCATTTCAACCGCCATCCGAACGCGCGCAAGCGGAGAGCGCAATTCGTGTGACGCGTTTGCGAGCAGCGTCCGGTGCGATTGCACCAGCTGCTCAATCCGGCCGGCCGCCGCGTTGAAGCGCGTCGCAAGTTGCGCGATTTCGTCGCGACCCTCGACTTTCACCCGCGCGGTCAGCTCGCCCTGCCCCAGCCGATCAACGCCTGCCTGCAATCGTTCCAGCCGGCGTGTGATGCGACGCGCGACCGGATACGCGCCGATGCCCACCCCGACCGCAAGCAGCAGCAACGTCGACATCAGACCCAACGGAGGCGGCGGGCGTTTGCCGTGGCGGCGCGTGACCATCACGCGGCCGTCCGGCAAGCGCACCGCGAACGCCGGTCCGTGCCGAGTGACGAGCCATTCGTCACTGCCTTGTGGCAGCGGCAAATCCGGCGCAGTGGCTGCGATCAGCGCACCGTCGGGACCGTACAAGGCAAGGTCGGCCCGCAGCTTTTCATGCCAGGCCTGCAACGCGGCCCTCTGCTCCTCGGCCGGCGCGCTGGCCGGTGGCAGCAGGGAACTCGCGATTTCGGCCCACGCGCGCACGTTCGGGCCGAACGTACGCTCGCCCAGGAAGTGCCAGGTCAGGCCCACCAACAGTGTGAACGCCACCAGGCTGGCGAGCATCGCAAGCCAGATGCGCCAGTACAGGCGGCCGCGATGGGGCGTCAATCCTGCACCTTGGCGAACACGTAACCTGCGCCACGCACCGTGATGATGCGCTTGGGCTGGCGCGGATCGTCCTCAATCAGCGCGCGCAGCCGCGCAACGTGTACATCGATCGAGCGATCGAACGCATCGAGCGCTGCGCCGCGCACCCATTCCATCAGCTGCTCGCGCGACGCAACGCGCCCCGCGTGCTCGGCCAGCGCCAGCAGCAGATCGAACTGATGCGAGGTCAGTGGACGCAGCTCGCCACCAACGCGCACGAGCCGCGCACCGCGATCGATCTCCAGCCGTCCAAACCGCAGCACCTGATCGTTCGGCACCGTTCGCGATCGCCGCAGCAGCGCACGGATGCGCGCCAGAAGTTCGCGCGGCTCGAACGGCTTGGGCAGGTAGTCATCCGCACCCATTTCCAGGCCAATCACGCGATCCAGCGGATCGCCTTTGGCGGTCAGCATCAGGATGGGCACCGCGGCGACTTCGCCGCGCTCAGCGCGGATGCGGCGGCACAGGTCGAGCCCGTCCGTGTCCGGCAGCATCAGGTCGAGGATCACGAGATCGACGTCGTCTCGCGAAAGGCGCGCCAACCCGTGCGCGCCGTCGGCCGCGACGTCGACATCGATGCCGTGGCTGTGCAGGTAATCGCGCACCATCGCGGCGAGGCGCGCGTCGTCATCGATCAGCAGCAGTTTCGGCACGACGGTATTGTGCGGCCGAAGGCGCTGTGACGCGAATGCGGCCGAAGCTAGAGCCAACGCCGCACCTGGGCACGATACGCGGCATACGCAGCACCGAACTGTGCTGCGATCGCCGCCTCTTCAGCGCGTACGCAGCGATCCAGAACCCACGCAAGCAATGTGACCAGGATGTAGAGCGTGGCTTGCAGCAGCGAGGGCCGCGCACACGCCACGCCTGCTTGATCAGCTGTGGCGGGCACCATGGCGAGACTGCCACTTCTGCGCCAGCTTGGCACGTTGATCTGCGTTCAGCACCTCGGCCGCATCGGCAATCGCCTGCAGCATGCGGCGACTCACGGTGTCGCCGAGCTGCATCTGCTGGACCCGCAATGCTTCGAGCTGGGCGCGGTCAATGGTGGGCTGCGTCAGCAGCGCCATCGATTTCTGGCGCGCTTCCATGTGCATCTTGCGCAGCGGCGCCAGATCGGTCGCGGCCTGCTTGGCGATCACGCTGATACGGGTCTTCTGGTCAGCGGTGGCATCGATATCTGCCAGTGCGAACGCGACCATCGCGTCCAGCCGCTTGCCCATTGCCTCGGGGTCCATCGCGCCTCCGAAGCCGCGTCCCATGAATCCACCGTGTCCACCAGGTCCAAACGCATGTGCCTTGGTGTGCCAGCCGGTGCCGATCGCCGCGATCGCTGCGACCGATGCAACACCCAGGCCAGCCAGCGTCCAACGACGCGCGCGGTTTTTCGGAGCCGTGTTCGGCGATTCGGAAGCAGTTTGCTTGTCGTTCATCTGGATTCCCTTTCTGACTTGGTTATCTGGGTGCGACGATGCGCCCACGGTCGCCACTTTGACCCAGACAGGTTTCCCCTGAGTGTTCGCTGTGTAAAGTTGTGTAAACGATTGGCCCAGTCATGCCTGCGCACGTCCGATTGATCGATGAGCTTCGCACCGCGCTGGCTGCGCACGCCGATCCGCGCAACGCCGCACCGATGCAGGCTTACATGAAATCCGCGTTACCCTTTTTCGGCATCAAGACACCCGAGCGCCGCCGGTTGTTGCGCGAGGTGTGCCGGCGTCACCCGATCGGGACCGCCGCGGAACTGGCACAGACAGTGCGCGCATTGTGGCGTGGCGCCAGCCATCGCGAGGAGCGTTACTGCGCGATCGAACTTGCACGCACCGGCAGCAATGCGCGCCTGATGAACCTGACGCTGCTGCCGCTGTTCGAGCGGTTCATCGTCGAAGGTGCGTGGTGGGATTACTGCGACGACATCTCGGGCGAGGCAATCGCGCAGCTTCTGCGCGACGAACCCGCCAGGATAGAACCGGTGTTGCGACGCTGGGCGCGCGGCCGCGACATCTGGTTGCGACGCGCGTCATTCCTGTGCCAGCGCCGCATGAAGTCGGAGTTCGATGCAAAGCTGATGTACGACTGCATCCTGCCTTCGATCGACTCCGATGAGTTCTTCCTGCGCAAGGGCATTGGCTGGGCGCTGCGCGAGCGTGCGTACGCGGCGCCGGCCGAGGTACGAGCGTTCTGCCGCAGGCACCGCGACCGACTGTCGCCACTGACGCTGCGCGAGGCCCTGAAACGGATCGGCCCTTGAACGCCTTTGTCCGGCTGCACATGCGCCTACAGGAGCGCGCCCGGCGACTGAAACGCGACGCGCTGACGCTGTGGTTCGCATTCCAGCACCCGCAGGCACCCCTGAGCGCGCGGCTGCTCGGCGCGTTCGCCGTCGCCTATGCGCTTTCACCGATCGACCTGATTCCCGACTTCGTGCCCATCTTCGGCTACCTCGATGACGTGCTGCTGCTGGCGGGGTTGATCTGGTTCGCACTGCGGCTGCTGCCCGCGAACGTGCTCGAAGACAGTCGCGCGCGCGCTGATCAATGGCTGGCCGAGCGGCGTGATCGACCACGCAGCGCGGTTGGCGCGGTACTCGTCATCGGGGTGTGGCTGCTGTGCCTGTGGCTCACGTGGCTACTCGGAAAATGGATATGGGCCTTGCTGCAGAGTTGATGAGGGTCAGTGCCGCGCCTGCTTGCCGCGTTGTGTGCCAGCGTGCGCGCGTATGATCGCGCGCCGAATGCGGACACAGCGGAACCGGAGACCTCGACGATGAATGCACCCGAAACCAGGATTTCGCGTCGCTCGAATCTCGACCCGCGGCTGCTCGAGCGCACGCATCCGCTGCCGATCAGCTGGTACCTCGATCCCGCGTGGTTCGAGCGCGAGATGCTGCTGCTGTTCAACCGCGGCCCCAACTATGTCGGTCACGAGCTGATGGTGCCGAATGTCGGCGACTACAAGGTGCTGCCGTGGACCGAAAACGGCAAAGTGCTCGTCCGCTCGGCCTCCGGCGTCAACCTGCTTTCAAATGTGTGCCGGCATCGGCAGGCACAGTTGCTCGACCGGCGCGGCAACGTGCAGAACATCGTGTGTCCCGCGCATCGCTGGACCTATGACCTCGACGGCAAGCTGCTCGGCGCGCCGGACTTCGACACCACGCCCCAGTGCAATCTGCCGCGCACGCCGCTCACCAGCTGGAACGGACTGTTGTTTGCCGGCCCGCGTGATCCGACTGAAGACCTGAAGGACTTCCCGCTCGCCGCCGACTACGACTACAGCGGTTACGTGTTCGATCGCCTCCAGGTCGACGAATGCCCGTTCAACTGGAAGACGTTCCTCGAGATTTTCCTGGAGCTTTATCACGTCGAGGCGATGCACCCCGGGCTGCAACAGTGGGTCGATGCCGGCAACTACGAGTGGGGCTTCGGGCGGGCGTGGAGTTATCAGATTCTCGGCATCAAGGACGAGCTGAAGTCGCAGGTTTCACCGAACTACGCCAGGTATCGCGACGTGATCCTCACGTACTCGGGCGGCAAGCTGCCCAAGTACGGCACCGTGTGGTCGATCCTGTACCCGAATGTGATGATCGAGTGGTACCCGTATTGCCTCGTCGTCAGCACGCTGATCCCGCGCAGCCCCGATCACACCACCAACATCGTCGAGTTCTACTATCCGGAAGAAGTCAAGGCATTCGAGCCGCAGATCGTCGAAGCACACCAGGCTGCCTACGCCGAAAGCGCGGCGGAGGACGCCGAGGTGTGCACGCGCCTGCACAAAGGCCGCCGTGCGCTATGGGTCGCTGGCGAAGACGACGTCGGTCCGTACCACACGCCGCACGAGGACGGCATGATCCACCTGCACGACTGGATCCGGCGCGAGATGGGGCAAAGGCGCACGGCGTAAGCAGCAAGCGGTTCAGGTCGAGCCCGGAGACATCGATGAAATTCGCCGTCAGTCATCTTCGCAATGCCGCCTTCAAAGCCGACGGCCTGCGCGCATTCTTCGCCTACCGCGATCTCGGCATACGCGATGCAACCGACGGGAAAGTGGATGCGCATGTGATCCGCGCGGTGCCCGGTGCACCGTTCGCGGGCAAGCCGCATCTGCACCGGACGACTTTCCAGCTCGTCTATGTACTCAAGGGCTGGATCGAGTTCGAGTACGAAGGCCAGGGCATTGTGCGGCTGGAAGCAGGATCGAGCGTGTATCAACCGCCGTCGATCCGGCACCGTGAGGTCGGACACAGCGACGACGTGGAGATGCTGGAGATCGTGATGCCGGCGGACTTTGCGACCGAAGACGTTGATTCGGTCAAGGCATGAACTCGACGACGCGCAGCGATGGCGATTGCAAGTCTGTTCGCCGTTTCCCGACGCGGATCTTCGCTCTCCGTCTTTCGGAAGCACAGAAGACACTCAGGCAGGGCATTTGCATCGCCGCCAGCTTCACGCTCGCCTGGGCGGCGCACGCGCAGGACTTCAGCAAGGTTGAAATCAGGACCGAGAAGCTGTCGGCCACCACATACATGCTGGAAGGCTCGGGCGGCAACATCGGCGTGTCGGTTGGCGAAGACGCGGTCTTCGTGATCGACGATCAGTACGCGCCGCTGACCCCGAAGATCAAGGAGGCGATTGCCAAGCTGACGCCGCGGCCAGTGCAGTTCGTGCTCAACACGCACTACCACTCCGATCACACCGGCGGCAACGAGAATTTCGCCAGGGAAGGTGTTCTGATCGTCGCGCATGACAACGTGCGCAAGCGCATGAGCTCGGAACAGTTGATCGGCTTTCTCGGCATGAAGCAGGCCGCTTCACCCAAGCCGGCGTTGCCGGTGGTCACCTTCGGCGGCGACATCACGTTCCACATCAACGGCGAAGAAGTCTTTGCATTTCACATGCCGCGCGCGCATACGGATGGGGACACGATCATTCACTTCCGTAAGAGCGACGTGATCCACATGGGTGACATCTTCTTCAACGGCTCTTATCCCTTCATCGACGCGGCGTCGGGCGGCACGGCCGACGGCGTGATCGCGGCGGCGGACATTGTGCTGGGGATCGCGACCGACAAGACGAAGATCATCCCCGGCCACGGACCGCTCGCGACGAGGAAAGACCTGCAGACCTATCGCGACCTGCTGGCGACAGTGACGCAACGGATCAAGGATCTGCGCAAGGCCGGCAAGTCCGACATCGAAATCAAGGCGGCGCAGCCCTCGCAGCAATACGATGAGAAATACGGCCGCGGCTTTTTCAATGCGGAGCGCTTCGTCGACATGATGCTGGGTGTGATTGCCAGGTAGGTGGCACGTCAGCAAGGAGCACCAATGCCCGACATGCTGGTCAAGCTGTACGAGCTTCCTGCGCTCGAGGAGGCGCTGGCCGCGGCCGCTGTGCATGGCTTGCAGGTACGGCGCGCGTTGACGATGGAGAAGCCGCGCGTGATGGAATGGATCAACGCGAACTTCGCCGCGTGGTCGGCGGAAGTCGATGCGACGTTCACGCGCTTGCCGGTCACTTGCTTCATCGCGCTGCGTGAACAGGAGCTCGTCGGCTTTGCCTGTTACGACGGCGTATGCCGCAACTTCTTCGGCCCAACCGCCGTTCTGGAGGCAGAACGCAGGCGCGGCATCGGACGCGCCCTTCTGCTGTCAGCCTTGTACGCGCAGCGCGCACAGGGCTACGCGTACTCGATCATCGGTGGCATCGGACCCGCTGACTTCTACGCGAAGACGGTGGGCGCGGTGCTGATCAAAGATTCGAGTCCTGGCATCTATGCGGGCAGGCTGCGGCCTGAGCAATCGAACTGATACTCGTCCGGTCCCACGTCGGACGAGCGTGCCCACCGCGGCTTTGACCGCCCGCAGCTCTGCCACTTTCAGAAAGTGCGCCAGCGCAGCGTCGTGCGCGTCGGCCTGAACCTCAAACCAGCGCGGCAGTTCATCAATCAGGTGTTCTTCGGCGCCGAAGTGGCTCCGCGGCTGTGTTCAGTGAGACCAGCGCACTGCCGCGCACGGCGTCACCGGCTGGGCGCAACTCCTCGACTCACTGCTCGATTATCAGGTGCAGCGCGTCGATTTCCGGTCAGCCGACCGCCCCCATCCCAGCCGTCACGCCGCACCGCCCCTTACGCCACACCCTTGAGGAAGCCTGCCAGCTCGGCGTCCTCGGTTTGCGCGTGAATCGCAAACCAGCTCATCAGCTCCTTCGAATAACGCTGCACACCTTCGATGTCATTGGCATCGAATCGGCGGCGCGCCTCGGCGCACGACTCGAGCAGGTGCTCATGCGCACGCTTGTGGCGTTCGTAGTGCGGATAGTTTTCCTGCAGCATGAACTGCTCTTCGGTCGAGCAGTGGCGCAGCAGATGCTCGTGCAGCGCCAGCAGGTCCTCGCCGTAATCGGCCTCGGCCGGATCATTCAGCGCATCGAGAATCGCCTGGAACTCGCGATGCAGGTCGTCAATCGGCTTGAAGCCGACCAGGATATCGGTATGTTTGAACGCGGTTGCGGCGGCAGCCATGGCGCACTCCTGCTTCTGGATGGCTCACGGTAAGACCGTCGCCGCCCCCGGCTCTTGACCGAGCGCAAACGCGCCTCGCACGTGTTTGCAGGCCGTCCGGTCGGGTGCAGACTTGCCCCTGAACCGCGACGTTCGGGGGAACGCCATGCTGCAGCTTGCCTCACTGATCAACCGCCAGGCCCGTTTCCGGGGCGGTTACCCCGCGCTGAGTTTCGAAGGCGAAACGCACACCTATGCACAATTCGCGGCGCGGGTGAACCGAACCGCCCACGCGCTCGCCGGGCTCGGCATCCGCCGTCGGGACAAGGTGGCCACCGTGCTTGCCAACTGCCGCGAACTGGTCGAGATCATGTGGGCGGTGCCGTCGCTGCGTGCGGCCAACGTGCCACTTTCGCCGCTGCTGCTGGCGCCGGGGTTGCTTTCGTTGCTGAACGACGCCGAGGCGGCCGCGCTCATCACTCAGCGCTCGATGCTGCCCGTGATCGACAGCATCCGCGCGGAGCTGCCGGCCCGCCTGCGTGACCGCATTCTGCTGGTCGACGGTGCGGCAGCCGGCTGCCTTGATTTTGCGGCGTTGCGGGACGCAGCGTCCGACGCAGCGCTCGAGGTCCACGTGTCGCAGGACGATCTCTTCAACATCATGTACACGAGCGGCACGACCGGGCTGCCCAAGGGCATCATGCACTCGCACTTCGTGCGCGCGATGTACTGCCTGCTGATGAGCGCGGCGTGGCGCATGACGCCCGAATCGGTCGTACTGCACACGGGCGCGATCGTGTTTAACGGCGCTTTCGTCACTTTCATGCCGTGCTTCTATCTTGGCGCGCACTACGTGCTGACGCGCCAATTCGTCGCCGCCGTGATGATCGAACTCGTCGCCAGACACAAGGTCACGCACACGATGATGGTGCCGGCGCAGATCGTCGCGATGCTCGACGCGCCAAACTTCTCGCCGGAAAAGCTCGCGTCGCTGCAGATGATCCTGTCCCTCGGCGCGCCGCTGCACCAGGAGCAGAAGGACAAGCTGAATGCTTTGCTGCCTGGACGCTTCTACGAACTCTACGGACTGACCGAAGGCTTCGTCACCATCCTCGACGTAAGCGATTCAGCACGCAAGAGCGGCTCCGTCGGCATTCCCGCGCCGTTCAACGAGATGCGCATCGTGCGCGAGGACGGAACCAATGCGTCGCCCAACGAGGTGGGCGAGATCGTCGGCCGCGGCCCGATGCTGATGGCCGGCTACCACGGCCGGCCGGATCTCACCGCGCAGGCGATTCGCGACGGTTGGCTCTTCACCGGCGACATGGGATTCGTCGACGAGGACGGTTACCTGCATCTGGTCGACCGCAAGAAAGACATGATCGATTCCGGCGGCGTCAAGGTGTATCCCAAGGATGTCGAGGAAGTCGTCGCCCGCCACCCGGCCGTGCGTGAGGTCGCGGTGTTCGGCATCCCGGACGAGAAATGGGGCGAAACGCCGGTGGCCGCGGTGATCCTGCATCACCCGAGCGCGATCGACGCCAACACGCTGCGCGACTGGGTCAACGAGCAGGTCGCGGCGCGCTATCAGCGCTTGAATCGCGTGCTGATCGTCGATGACTTCCCGCGCAGTGCGGCCGGCAAGACCCTGAAGCGGGAGATGAGGGCGCCTTTCTGGAAAGGCATCGACCGCAATATCTGAACGCCCCTCAGTCGAGGCGCTGCCACGCGCTGACCGTCTTGGAGACAATCATTGATCGCGTCGTCGCGTCAAAACCGCGAAAGTGATCTGTTTGCAGATGGCCGTCGAACGCTGCGCGATCGTCGTACAGCTCGTACAGGAACACGTGCTCCGGCCGCTGCGGATCGACACACACGTCGAACTGACGGCAACCCGATTCGCGCTCGCGCGAGGCGCGCGCGTTTTCGCGCATCAGGGGCAGGAAGTCGTCGACCCGGCCGATCGCGATCACGAACTCAACGCATACGGCGTACATCGCAGACCGTCAGGCTGGAAAGCGACGCTTCAGTTCGGCGACCTGCGCTGGTTCGAGTGCACGCATCGGTTGATGTCGCAGCAGCAGGTATAGGCGCGCGGTCGCCTCGAGCTCTTCCATCGCATCGGCCGCGGCATTGAGATTCACGCCGGCAACAACTGGCCCGTGATTGGCGAGCAGCAAAGCGTGGTGGTTTGACGACAGTTCACTCACCGCTTTGGCCAAAGTGACATCGCCCGGCGGGAAATACGGCACCAGCGGCAGCGAGCCGACCCGCATCACGTAATACGCCGTGAGCGGCGGCAGCACATCGGCCGGGTCGACATCGGCGAGCACCGACACGGCGACCGAATGCGTCGCGTGCAGATGCACCACCGCTCCGCTCGCCGGCCGCTGTTCGTACATCGCGCGATGCAGGAACGCTTCCTTGGTCGGCACGTCCCCAGACATGAGTTCTCCGTCAAGCGCCAGCTTCGACAGTCGCGCGGGGTCGAGATCGCCGAAGCTCGAACCGGTCGGCGTCATCAGCCAGCCGTCATTGAGTCGCACGCTGATATTGCCGGTCGATCCGTGCGTCAACCCGCGCTCGTACATCGAGCGCGCAACGCGCACGATCTGCTCGCGCAACTGACCTTCGGTCACGGTTGCATCTCGAACGCGCGACGGAAGAAATCGGGGCCGCCAAAGTTGCCGGACTTCAACGCGAGCGCAACCGGTTCGCCACCGAGCGACGTGGTCCATGGCACGCCCGGCGCGATTTCGGCACCGATCGCCAGCGCCTGGAAGCCGAACTCGGCGCTCAGTGCCTCGACCACCGCACCAGAGGTCTCGCCACCAGCGACGACAAAGCGCCGCACGCCCGACGCGGCGAGTGCGCGGGCGAGTGCGCGAAACGCATCTTCGACAAGTGTCGCCGCATGCTCGCGACCCAGCGCTTGCTGGACCTTTACCAGCTCTTCCGGCGGCGCCGACGTGCTGATCAGGATCGGCGTTGCGCCAAGATGGGCCTTGGCCCAATCGACCGCACGCGCGACTTCTTCCTTTCCCCGCGCGAGCGCCTCGGGCTTCAATCGCAACACCGGCATTTCATCCTCGACCGCGGCGATCTGCGCCAGTGTCGCCTGCGAGCAGCTGCCGGCAAGAATCGCGGCCGGCCCGGCCACCGGCTTGCCGCGCTGTCCTCGATCGCCCGTCGCGCGATCGCGCAGATGCTGCGCCAACCCGACCGCGAGCCCGGCGCCGCCGACGGTCAGTGCCAGCGCGGCAGTGGCATGACCCAGCGTCAGCAGATGTGCTTCACTCGTCGCATCGAGCACCGCGTAGCGATGGCCGTCCTTGCGCAACTGCGCCAAAGCCTCGCGCGAGGCCTCAACGCCGGCTTCGACCGTTGCGTAGGGAAGCAGCCCGACACGATGTCGCGTCTGCGCCTGCAGTACGCGCACGAGACTCGCATCGGTCATCGGCGTCAGCGGATGGTGCCGCATGCTCGAATCGGACAGCAGCAGATCACCGACGAAGAGATGCCCCAGGTACACGGTGCGCAGATTGCGCGGATACGCCGGTGTCACTCCGGCAAAGTCTGACCCCAGCGCGTCGAGCAAGGCATCGGCGACCGGTCCGATATTGCCGGCGGGCGTCGAGTCGAACGTCGAGCAGACCTTGAAGTAGATGCGCTCGGCGCCGTGTGCACGCAGCCACGCCAGCGCATCGAGAGCGAGTCTGCAGGCGTCGTCAGCGGCGATCGTGCGCGACTTGAGCGCGACCACCACCGCGTCCGTTTCCGGGATGCGCAGGTCGGCGCGCGGCACGCCATTAACCTGCACTACCGATAACCCGGCACGCGACAGATTAACGGCGACATCAGTGGCGCCGGTCAGATCGTCGGCAATGCATCCAATCAACATGGTCATAGCAGCAGTCGATACACGACCTGGGTCAGTTGCGGCACGTAGGTGATGATGAACAGTACAACGATCGCAGCGACCATCAGGGGCACCAGCGCCTTCGTGATCTCGCCGATGCCGGCGTTTGCCAGTTTCGCGGCGACGAACAGTGTTCCGCCGACCGGCGGCGTGTACAGCGCAATTGCCAGATTGGCGGTCATGATGACACCCAGATGCACCAGATCGACCTGGAACGCCTGCGCCAATGGAAGGAAGAGAGGCGCGGTCAGCAACAACGCCGGCAACGGCTCGATGAAGATGCCAAGCACCAGCATCGCAATGTTGATCATCAGCAGAAAGACCCACTTGGCGTGCGCGACATGCTGGACCCAGTCGGCGAGTTGTGCGGCGACCTGCTCGGCCGTGATCAGCCAGGCGAGCGCGCCGGTGGCGCCGATCACCAGCATCACCGTCGCACTCGTGGAGAACGCTGACAAGAGCAGGCGCGGCAGATCGCGCCACGTGATGTCGCGGTAGTAGAACAGCGACACGACGAGGCCATACACAACCGCCACCGAGGCGGACTCGGTCGGCGTGAAGTAGCCCGACCAGATGCCGCCGACGATGATGATCGGCATCAGCAGCGCCGGCCCGGCCGTCACCGTCGCAGTCCAGATCTCACGCAACGTGGCACGCTCCTGGCCGTTGTCGCAACCAGTCCGGCGGCCGTGCCACATGCATACGATGATCAGCGCCGACGCCATCACCAGGCCCGGAACGATGCCGGCCATCGACAATTGCCGCATCGACACGCCCGAGATGAAGGCGTAGACGAGAAACGGTATCGACAGCGGCATCAGCAAGGCGAGTGTGCCGGCCACCGCCAGCAGCGCTGCGGCGAACGCGCGCGAGTAGCCGCGGGTAATCATTGCGGGAATCACCAGCGAGCCGATCGCCGCCGTATCAGCGATCGCCGAGCCTGATACTCCGCCGAACATCAGGCACGACGCCACGGTGACGACGCCAAGGCCGCCCGGCAGCCAGCCGAGCAGTGCGTGCGCGAAGTCGACGATTCGCCGTCCCACGCCGCCATGCGAAAGAATCTCGCCGGCGAAGATGAACAGCGGCACCGCAATCAGAATAAAAGGCTCGACCCCACCGATGAACGACAGGAAGATCGTTTCCAGCGGATGGCCCAGATTGCCGACCCAGATCACGCCGACGGTTGACACCAGCAGCGCGTACATCAGCGGAACGCCTGCAAGCGCGATCAGGAAGAAAGGCAAGAACAGTGCCGCTGCAATCATGGCGAGACCGTGCCGTAGCGCAGTTCACGCGGTACGCCGCGCGCTATCTGCACCAGATCCCACAGCACGAACACGAGCGTGGCACCGGCACCGACCGGCAGCGGCATGTACTGCAATGCCATCGGCCAGTTCAGCGTCGTCAGAACGTTGCTCCATCCGACATTGACAAGGGAGATGCCGTACCCGACCAGAATCGACAGCATCGCCGCACAGAGCAGTTGCACCCCGGCGTCGGCGAGCCGGCGTTGGTTGCCGTGCAGTTTGTCGATGAACTCGGTGATCGTCATATGGGCGTTGCGGCGCGCGGCGGCGGCGCCGCCAAGGAACGTCACCCACACCATCAGGAACTCGCCCAGTTCCAGCACCCACGCGGGATCGAGCCCGAACACACGCAGCACCACGTTGGCAAACACGAGCACCAGCATCACGCCGCCGATGATGACGACCGACCAGTCGACCGCCGCGCCGAGCCACTGCAACGGCCACGGCACGCGCGGGGCGGGGGTCAGCCAGCCGTTGGGCTGCGATCTGTCGCGCGCCGACTCATGCGCAGGTTGCCCCGTGCTTGCACTCAACTTGGTGACAGGCGACGGCCGCATCGTCAACACATCACTTGACCGCCTTACGCACCGTTTCCGCATCCGCGAGGATGGCGTCGACATCGGCGCCGTACTTCTCCTTCGCCTTCGCATAGGCCGGCTTCACCGCGTCGCGGAACGACACCACGTTCGGCCGGGCGATCTTGGCGCCCTTGCCCTGCATCTCGGCCAGTTGTTTCTCCTCACTCGTCTTGATCTCGTTGCGGATCCATGCGCCGGTTTCCTTCGCGGCGCGCGTGATCGCCTCGCGATCGGCGGTACTGAGCTTCTGCCAGGTCTTCTCCGACACCGTCAGCGGTATCGGGCTGTACACATGGCGCGTCAGCGTCACGTTGGGCGCGACTTCGTAGAACTTGTTGGCGAAGATCGTGTCGGTCGGGTTCTCCTGACCACTGACCGTTCCCTGCTGGATCGCCAGATACACCTCGGGCAGTGGCATGATCTGCACGTTGAAGCCGATCGACTCCAGCGTCCAGCGCATCATCTCGTTCGGAAAGGTGCGCAGCTTCTTGCCCTTGGCATCGGACGGCGATGCGAGCGCGTCCTTGGTCGTCATGTTGCGGAAGCCCGCTTCCCACGTGGCGAGAAAGCGGAAGCCCTTCTCCGGCGCTTTGGCAAACTGTGTCTGCAACCACTTCGACTCGTCGTACAGCTTCCAGCCCTGTTCATAGGACTCGACCAGATACGGCAGCATCGTCAGATTGAGCGTCGGCAAGTGCGTCGCATAGCTGCCGGTCGATGACACGGTGAAGTCGATACCGCCCAACTGCAACTGCTCGATCGCCTTCGGGTCGTTGGCGAGCTGTCCCGCCGGGAAGACCTGCACCTTGTAGCGTCCCTGCGTGTAGTTCTCAACGCTCTTGGCGAACAGCAGCGCCGCCGCATTGCGCGCGCCCCCGGGCTGGTCGGTGTGGCTGAATTTCAGCACCGTCTGTGCGTGTGCCGCGAACGCGAGTCCGCTCGCAAGCAATGCAGCGGCCATCGACCGCAGGATCAGATGTCGACGTTTCATGTTGCCTCCCAGTGAGATGGTTTGTTTGAAATCAGACGCGAGCCGCCGCGCCCTGATGGAAGACCGGCGCAGCGGACACTGGCGCCGGTTGAAGCGGGTCGAAGCGGTCGAGCGCGATGTAGATGCCATGCGCAGCCGAGTGATAGACCGCCTCCTGCACTTTCAGATTGACCAGGTATTCACGCGCCGTGTTCTCCAGCGGCGCGCCGGTCAGGAGATGCGCAACCACGTGGCGTTGCAGCCATTCACAGGCGCCACCGCCGAAGGTCTCGGTCGGACCGGACTCGTAGAAGTGCTCCGCTTCATCGCCGTGATGCGGTTTGAACCAAAGACGCGCATCGCCGTCCAGCCGCAGCACGCCGAGGCTTCCTTCGAGCCACAGTTCGCCCATCGTGCGACGCGGATTCGCCGCAACGTGATCATTGAGCCGGTTGCCGTCGAAGAGCCCCGTTGCCCCGCCCGCGAAATCGAACATGAGGTAGCCGGCGTCTTCGCCAGCGATGACCGGATTCACACGCCGCAACCGTGCGAACACACCAGTGACTTCTCCCATCAGAAAGCGGAAGGTGTCGATCCAGTGAATCGCGGTCTCGACCACCAGCAGGCGCGGCATGGTCTGGAAATATGGCTGTCGATCCAGGTACGCATCTGGACCTTGACCGTCGCCAGGTCGTAGGCGAAAGGCGACCGAATGCAATCGGCCCAGTCGCCCGGAATCGATCAGACGGCGCGCCTCGCGGTACCACGGCTCCCAGCGGAAGTTCTCGTGCACGATCAATGGCACGCGGGCGCGCTCGGCGAGTTCGGTGATCGCCACCGCGTCCGCATAGGACGCACCGAACGGCTTCTGGCAGATTGTCGCGACGCCGCGCTTGACGGCGGCTGCGACAAACGCGCGATGCGTCGCCGGCGTTGTGATGATGTCGACCAGATCAGGCTGCGTCGCGTCCAGCAGTTCTTCGATCGTGGAAAAGACGCGCGGAACGCCGTAACGGTCCGCAATGGCCCGGCCTTTGACCGCATCGCGGTTGGCGAGCCCGACCAGCTCAACTTCGGTGATGTTCTTCCAGCCGAGATACTGGAACTGGCTGAAGTAGCCTGCCCCCACGGCGGCGACGCGTAGCCGGCGGTTCATGCGGGCACCGTCTCCTCGAGCGCTTCGATCACCGCGCGCGTCACGGCCTGGGTGCCGTCGCGCCCGCCGAACTCGCACGGGACGACACGTCGATGTGCGTAGACGCGGTCGATCGCCTCTTCCAGCAGCCGCGCCGCCTCGATGAGTCGAGACTCGTGGTGACGCTCGCCCAGCCAGTCGAGCATCATCGCGGCCGACAGCAGCATCGCGGTCGGATTGGCCTTGTCCTGACCGGCGATGTCAGGCGCTGAACCATGCGACGGCTGGAACAGGCCGTGGTGGTCGCCCAGATCGGCCGACGGCGCCATGCCCATGCCGCCAATCAGCGCAGCCGCGAGGTCGGACAGGATGTCGCCGAACTGATTCTCGGTCGGCACCACGTCGTACTCCCACGGCTTGCGGATCAGATTGAGCGCCATCGCATCGACATAACAGTGATCGGCGGCGATGTCGCCATGGCGCCGCGAGACTTCCCAGAAAATCCGATTGAAGAGCGCAAGCCCGCGATGAACATTAGCCTTGTCGACGCAGGTGACGCGCCCCTTGCGCGGGTCGCGCGCCTTGCGCCGCGCGGCGAGCTTGAACGCGAACTCGAACAGCCGCGTCGAACCCGCGCGCGTGATGCGTCCAACGTCGTATGCCATATCAGCGGTGGGCGCGGGCGCGGCCTCCGGGTGACTGCGGCCATAGAACCAGCCTTCGGTCTGCTCGCGAATCAGCACCAGATCGATCTGCGCCGCGCGCGGATCCGCCAGCGGCAGCGGCACGCCGGTGATGGCGCGAATCGGCCGCACCCCGGCATACAGATCAAGCTCTTCGCGCAGATTCAACTGCGGCGCGATCTCGGTACCGTCGGGATAGCGCACGTGCGGCAGGCCCATCGCGCCGAACAACACGGCATCAGCCGCCTTCGACGCGCGCATCGAGGACTCGGGGAATGCCACCCCTGTGTCCGCATAGTGCTGAGCGCCGCCGGGATGTGGCTCGAAACGCAGCGCAAAGCCACCAACTCGCTTCTGCAGTTGCGAAAGCGCAAGCAGACTTGCGTCCATGACTTCGTGTCCGATGCCGTCGCCCGGAAGCACAACGATCCTGAATTCCTTCTTCATTCGATGTCCTGGTTTCCCGCGCTACAACTGCTGCAGGCGCAGCCGTTCAAACAGTGCCAGTAACTCGCCGCTGGCACGATTTCGATGTGCACGATTGACGACAACGGCGCCGGGCGCATCGCCGGCACGCAGCCGATCGACAAGTGCGGTGTGCTCCTTGGTCGAGTTGACCGGCTTTGGCCGCAGCCGCAGCGTCACCATGCGGGCACGATGCGCGCGATCCCAGAAGTTGGCCACCACCGCGCGCAGCAGTCGATTGCCGGTAAGTTCGACGAGTGTCTGGTGAAACCGCTCGTCGGCGGCGGCCCAGGCGTCGAGGTCATCGGCCTTCAACGCCCTGTCCATGTCGCGGGTGGCTTGCGTCAGCGGTTTGAGCTCCGCCTCCGTCGGCCGGCGCGACGCGACGATCTCCGCCGCCGCGCATTCGAGCGCGGCGAGAATAGTGTAGATCTCGGCCATGTCGGTCGGCGAAATCGGCAGCACGCGCATGCCGTGCCGTGGACGCACCTCGACCAGACCTTCCTTCTGCAGGCGGATCAGCGCCTCACGTACCGGCGTGCGGCTGATGCCCAGTTCCAGTGCGAGATCGCTCTCGAGCGCCTGGTGGCCCGGCGGATAGACGTTGTCCAGAATGCGCGCGCGCAGGTTGTCGTAGGCAGCATCGACCAGCGACTGGCGCGGCCCCGTACTTCGCCGCAGAACCGGTCGTCGCGCGTCTGCAGAGGAAAGGGTCGAGCGCCCGTTGCCGGCCATGCTCACTCCCGCTGCGTCGGATACGACCAGTGCACCGGTGCGTGTCCGGCGACAGGCGACTGAAAGAACGCAACGCGATCGCCGAGCAGGCAACCAAGATAGGCGGTGCGCAGATCGGGACCGCCGAAGGCGATGCTCGAAATGTTCTTCAACACGCAGCCGGCGGCACGGTCAAGATGCGGCCGCCCCATCGTCGCGGATTGAAATGCCTCTTCGACCCACGCCAGATGCGCGGCATCGGCATCCTCGATCATCAACTGCTGTGCACCATCAGGGGCGACCCGCAGCACGCGATTCGACACGATGCTGACGATCCAGATGTGGTTTTCGGAATCGAACGCAAGACCGTCGGGGAATGTGCCGGCACCGAACGTGGTGACGGTCTCCTTTGACCCCAGTCCGCCGTCGGCGCGCAGTGGAAACCGAACCAGGCGTCGGGCGAAGGTCTCGTTCACATACAGCCAGCGCCCGTCCGGGCTCGGCAGCGCTTCATTCGTATAGACCAACCCATCAGCGACAATGCGCGCGCCCCGCGCATCAACGAGCGCGACAAAACCGTCGGCAATGTCAGCGCGATACGCCGCGGCGCGCGGCCGGTGACGCGTACTGACGGTGATCCAGATACGGCCGGCATCGTCCTCGTGCACGAAGTTGCTCGGCGGAAGATCGACGCCGTCGATGCGATCAACCAGGCAACTCATCGAACCGTCGCGGCGCAGATGAAACACGCCGCCCAGGTCCTCGCCCAGATCGGCCAGCAGGAACGAACCGTCGCGCCGCATGGCGATTCCGTTCGGCCGCAGCGGCCGCGTTGCCGTGATGCGCCCTCCGTCAGGCGCGGCGATCAGTCGTGTGCGGCCATCTGCACCCACGCGCGCAACGCCGCCCCGCCAGTCGGCGCAGAACAAGGCGCCACTCGAATGGGCCAGCACGCATTCGGGACGCACCAGACCGGTACCGACAAAGCCGATCTGCTCGAGACGAATCTGCGGCTCTGTGGCCGACATCGCGTCGACGGCGCTCACGGTCGAGTCTCGCCTCTTCTTTAATTAGCGCGTACTTTAATGTATACGTTAACGAATGCAAGAAGATTCTTGAGTTGCGCGTTGCAAGCGGAAGACACAATGGAAAAGACGAACCGGCACCGCCCGAGGCAACCCAAAAGCAGAAGGGCCAGCGCCGTTGCAGCGACTGGCCCTTCTTTGGCGGGCACGGATGCCCGCCCGAAGTGGTGTATCAGCGATACACCAGAACCGGGATCTTGCTGTGTGTCAGTACCTTCTGCGTTTCACTCCCAAGTAACACCGCGCTCAAGCCGCGGCGGCCGTGCGACGCCATGAAGATCGCGTCGCAATCATTCTTCTGCGCCATGTCGATGATCGCCTCGTATGGGGAGAACGACTTGGCGACTTTGGTCTCCACACTCACGGAAGCCGCTTTTGCAGCGGCTTCAAGGCTTTGCAGCCTTTCCTGCGCGGCCTTGTCCATCCGCGCCTCATAGTCTTCGAACGATTCCGGCCGGTACTCCGACAGCGATGAATATGAATACGGCTCGATGACCGTCATCCCGACGATCTTGGCGCCAAGCTTCTTCGCCATATCCACGGCGCCAGCAATCGCGCGCGCCGAAAGCTCTGAACCGTCGGTCGGCAACAGGATCTTCTTGAACATCTTCTACTCCCGATTACGCGAGTTCATCCTAGGCGCCCCGGGCGGGCGATTGTTGACTGCGATCAACGGGTTTCTACACTGCGCTGCGCCAGCCACTGCAGTGCCGCTGCCGCGGCCGCAAAACCAAGCGGCGCGGTCACCGCCACGCTCGACCCGTAGCCCGCGCATGCCAGGCGCGCGGCCGGGTCGCAGTCCTCTGAAGGCTTGCGAACCGGCTCGTCGGAGAACACCGCAATGACACCGAATTTTGGCGCGCGCAGTTCGCGCTCGCGCGGAAAACCATGCTGCCGGCGCAGTCGATAGCGCACCTTGGACAGCAGCGGATCACCCTGCGCGCGTGCGAGGTCGTCGTTCCGGATGCGCGTCGGATCGGTCCGGCCGCCGGCCGCGCCGCAGGTCACGACGACGATGCCGCGCGCGCGGCAATGCGCGATCAGCGCCGCCTTGGCCGAGACCTGATCGATGCAATCGATCACGACATCGGCCGCAGGCAGCAGCATCGCCACGTTATCGGGCGTGATGAATTCCTCGATGTTGGCCACGCGACACGCCGGGCTGATCGCGGTGATCCGCTCGGCCATCGCGATCACTTTGGACTTGCCGTACTCATCACCCAGCGCGTGAATTTGGCGATTGGTGTTGCTCTCCGCGATGTGATCGAGGTCGATCAGCGTGATCGCACCCACGCCGCTACGCGCCAGCGCTTCGGCCGTCCACGAGCCGACGCCACCGATGCCGATCACCACCACGTGCGAGCGAGTGAATTTGTCGTACGCGGCACCACCGTACAGGCGCGCGACGCCACCGAATCGGCGCTGTAAATCGGCATCGGTAGTCGGCGTTTCGTGGAGTCTCATGGCGAAATTCTAGGCGCCGGGACCAGACTCCATCAGTTTTCCACGCGGGGCGTCGATTTCTGGCAAGCTGCCCTCACATTCAACGACATCCATGTCCTCAACTCACGTCATCACGCCCCCGGCCGCAAAGCCGCTGACGAGCTACCGGCCCTACTGGGCCAGGCGCTTCGGCAGCGCGCGCTTTCTGCCGACATCGCGGGCGGAAATGGACGCGCTCGGCTGGGACAGTTGCGACATCGTGATTGTCACCGGCGATGCGTATGTCGATCACCCAAGCTTCGGCATGGCGGTGATCGGCCGCGTGCTGGAGGCACAGGGGTTTCGTGTCGGCATCATCGCGCAGCCGGACTGGCATAGCGCCGAGCCGTTCGCCGCAATGGGGCGGCCCAACCTGTTCTTCGGCGTCACGGCCGGAAACATGGATTCGATGATCAACCGCTACACGGCCGATCGCAAGATGCGCAGTGACGATGCGTACACCCCCGGTGGCGTGGGAGGCAAGCGCCCCGACCGCTGTTCGCTCGTCTACGCGCAGCGCTGCCGCGAGGCATTCAACGACGTGCCGATCGTGCTGGGCGGCATCGAAGCATCGCTGCGCCGGATCGCGCACTACGACTACTGGCAGGACAAGGTGCGCCGTTCGATGCTGGTCGACGCCAAGGCCGACATCCTGCTGTACGGCAATGCCGAGCGCGCGATCGTCGAGATCGCACACCGGCTCGCCGCGCGCGAACCGGTGGCCTCGATCACCGACGTGCGTGGCACTGCGTTCATGCGCCGCACGGATGACCCGAGCACGCAAGGCTGGTTCGAACTCGACTCGACCGAGCTCGACATGCCCGGGCGCATTGACGAGCACATCAGTCCGTACATGGATCTTTCGGCGCGGAACAGTTCCGAGGGCTCTCCCTCACCCTCGGTCCCTCTCCCGAAGGGAGAGGGAGGCAAGCCCCTCACCCATTGGGAGAGGGGTGGGGGTGAGAGAAACACGGCCTCGAAGGGCACAGCCCAGCCCATCCAATTCATGCGTCGAACCACGGGCAAACTCAACCTCCCCCCACGCGACCACACCGTCATCCGCCTGCCCTCCTACGAGCAGGTCAAGAGCGACCCGGTGCTATACGCGCACGCCAACCGCGTGCTGCACCTGGAGACCAACCCCGGCAACGCGCGCGCGCTGGTACAGGCGCATGGCGACCGCGACCTGTGGCTGAATCCCCCACCGATCCCGCTCACCACCGCGGAGATGGACCATGTGTTCGACCTTCCGTATGCGCGCGCGCCGCACCCGCGCTACGCGGACGCGAACGGCAGCCACGACGGCGAAACGAAGATCCCCGCGTGGGAAATGATCCGCTTCTCGGTCAACATCATGCGCGGCTGCTTTGGCGGCTGCACGTTCTGCTCGATCACCGAGCACGAAGGCCGCATCATCCAAAGTCGCTCGGAGGATTCGGTGATCCGCGAGATCGAAGCGATCCGCGACAACGTCAAGGGATTCACCGGCGTCATCTCCGACCTCGGCGGCCCGACCGCCAACATGTACCGCATCGCCTGCAAGTCGCGTGAGATCGAAGCTGCATGCCGCAAGCCGAGCTGTGTGTACCCCGGCATCTGCCCCAACCTGAACACCGATCACTCCTCGCTGATCCATCTGTACCGACGCGCACGCGCGGTGCCGGGCGTGAAGAAGATCCTGATCGGCTCCGGCGTGCGCTATGACCTGGCCAACGAATCACCCGCATATGTGCGCGAGCTGGCGACGCATCACGTCGGCGGGTACCTGAAGATCGCGCCCGAGCACACCGAGGAAGGGCCGCTCGCGAAAATGATGAAGCCCGGCATCGGCGCCTACGACCGCTTCAAGCAGTTGTTTGACCAGGCGAGCGCCGCGGCCGGCAAGGAGCAATACCTGGTCCCGTACTTCATCGCCGCGCATCCGGGCACGACCGACGAAGATATGCTCAATCTCGCGCTGTGGCTGAAGAAGAACGGTTTTCGTGCGGACCAGGTGCAGACGTTCTATCCGTCACCGATGGCCACCGCGACCGCGATGTACCACTCCGGCCGTAACCCGCTGCACAAGATCACGCGCGACAGCGAGCGCGTGGACATCGTGCGCGGCGAGCGCCGCCGCCGGCTGCACAAGGCGTTCTTGCGCTACCACGACCCCAACAACTGGCCGTTGTTGCGCGATGCATTGAGAGCGATGGGCCGCGCCGACCTGATTGGCAACGGCAAGCGGCACCTGGTGCCTATCTGGCAACCCGCCACCGACGGCAGCTACCAAAGCGCGCGGCGCAAGAACTCCACGCCGAGAGGTGCGCGTACTTCGACGGTGACGCGCGGGCGGATGCTGACGCAGCACACCGGTCTGCCGCCGCGCGAAAGCTGGCATGCGCCGGCGAAGGCGGGCGCGAGGAAGCCGCGGTAGGTCGCCGATGGACAAACGCTTTCAAGGGTTCGAGCGAGACCTGCGACCCTGCAACTGAGGCCGTTCGTTGTCCAACAATCATCGGCGTGACCGTCGGCCTGATTTGCTGGTCATTCATCAAAGAATGAATACGTGATGCCCGGCTGGTAACCCTCAGCTTGCATGGATTCGAGCAATGCGAGTATTCCGGTAAACAGGACGGCGGGACCCGGTTATTCTGCAAAAGCACGCTGACAAACCACTTTGGGCACGCGTCGAGCGTTAAGGGAGACATGGATGAAGCCACCAATCATCGCGTTGCTGCTCCTTGGCCTTTGTTGGGGACAGGTGTTGGCCGCAACCGAGGCAGGTGAAACGAAAGCTCAAATCTGCCTGGCGTGCCACCAGCCCCAGCATCGGTTGGCCGCAATGCCGTTGTTGGAGGGACAACCTGCGGAATACCTTTACGTTCAAATTAAAGCGTACAAAGAACGACGGCGCGCGGATGGAACAAGTGGCATGCAGGCTTCCGCTGCGAACCTATCGGATCGCGACATGCGCGACATTTCCTCGTACTTTGCGGCGAGAATGGCGCCGAGTGTCGCCTATCAGGTTGATCCGGCCAAGGCCACCGTGGGGCAGAAGAAGGCCAAAGAGTTGGGTTGCGGCAACTGTCACCTTAACGACCGCAACGCGAAGACCGAGGTGCCCCGATTGGCGGGCCAAGCGCTTGGCTATTCAATGGCGCAGCTGGAAGCATTCGCTGCGGGTAAACGAACGCACGGCATTGGCTCCAAGGCGGCACCCGCCATGTATCTCAATAGCACTGACATCGAAGATCTCGCCAACCACTTTGCGCAAGTGCCATGATGCCGCCCAACCCTGCTCAATCAGGCCAATGAAGGAGGAGAAATGAAAGTGATACTTCGTGCGTTCTCGGTGGTGCTGCTGCTTGCGCTGAGCATCGGCGCACGCGCCGCGAACGACACGCCGCTCGCCATGGAGGAGTTCATGGTGCCGGCGAGCGACCCGGGTATCAGTCTGTATGTGCGCAACAAGCACCCGCAGGGGGTGACGCAGTTCCCCGGCGACAAGATCCTGCTCTACGTGCACGGCTCGACCTACCCTTCCGAGACGGCGTTCGACCTGAAGCTGAACGGCCTGTCCTGGATGGACTACATCGCGCAACATGGCTACGACGTGTACCTGGTGGACCTGCGCGGCTACGGCAAGTCCACGCGCCCGCCGGAGATGGACAAGCCGACCACTGACAACGAGCCGATCGTGCGCACCGAGACCGCTGTCAAGGACGTGGGCGCGGCGGTGGATTTCATCCTCAAGCGCCGGGGCGCCTCGAAGATCAACCTGCTCGGCTGGTCGTGGGGCACCACCATCATGGGCTGGTACACCGTGCAGAACAACGACAAGGTCAACCGGCTGGTGCTCTACGCGCCGCAGTGGATCCGCAATACCGCTGCGCTCACAGACTCGGGCGGCAAGCTCGGCGCGTACCGCACAGTGTCGCGCGACGCGGCCAAAGGCCGCTGGCTCACCGGTGTGCCGGAAAACAAGAAGGCGGATCTGATCCCGCCGGGCTGGTTCGAGGCATGGGCGGACGCCACGTTTGCGACCGACCCGGTGGGTTCGAAGCAGACGCCGCCGGTGCTGCGCGCACCCAACGGAACGTTGCAGGACACGCGCGAGTTCTGGGGTGCGGGGAAGGCACTGTACGACCCGGCCGGGATTCGCGTGCCCACCTTCCTCGCGCACGCCGAGTGGGATGCCGACCTGCCCAGTTACATGCTGCACGCCTACTTCGCCAAACTGACGAACGTGCCCTACAAGCGTTATGTCGAGATCGGCGAAGGCACGCACACGGTCATCATGGAGAAGAACCGCATGCAGTTGTTTCAGGCGGTTCAGCAGTTCCTCGATGAAAGGCTCACACCCAACCAGTGACTCCTCACCGCAGGCGGGCGGCCCAACAGAGGTAGAGGGAACTGGAACGGAGAGCGGGACGAATTTCGCTGTGAATCCGGACCTGTCTCCTGCCGCCATCGTTCAACGCCAGGTCGATACCTACAATCGGCGTGACCTGGATGCGTTCGTGGCGACGTACAGCGATCGCGTTCAGATTTTTCGCATGCCGTCGAGCGAGCCGGCAATTTCCGGCAAGGAGCAACTGACGGCGTTCTACGCCACGCAGCGCTTCAACCTGCCGCACCTGCATGCGGAGATCGTCAGCCGCATGGTTATGGGCAACAAGGTGATCGACCATGAGCGAATCACCGGGTTGCAGGCGGAGCCGGTTGAGGCAGTGGCGGTGTACGAGGTGGCGGACGGGCTGATTCAGCGGGTCTGGTTCTTCTACCCGCAGTGACGCCGCAGGCCCGCGCTGCGGCCGATTCGGATCGTGCGAAACGCCGCGCTCACTCTCCCGCTCCCCCGGATCACGTCCGAGCTCGCACCCGGAGCCGGGCGCTTGCAGGCGCCCGTCGCTCCGGCGGCGCGAAGCGTTCGCTTCGCGAAATCCCGCCTCCGCCCCGCCGATACGGGAGAGGGGAATTCGCCGTGCTACTGACTGCGCACCATCTGCACGATCTGGTTGATGTCGACCGTGCGCGCCTTCTGCTCGATCTGCGGCATGTACTGCGCCTGCAGCGAGCGGGCCTCGCCGAGCATGTCGTTGAACGCGTCCTTCAGCATCTGCGTCGTCATCGTGCGACCGCCGGCGTAGTAGCGCTTGGCCACCTGCCCGAGCGCGTAGGTGGTCGCGAACGAGAACGCAATGCCGGTTGCGCCGCGCGCCAGCCCGCCAATCATTCCGCCCGCAATCTGACCGAACAGGCCGCCGATCAATTTGCGGCCGATGTTTTCCAGGTACTGGCCGGTGAGGCCCACACCCATCGCGGCGAGCAGGTCCTTGATGTGACCGCGGTCGAGCTCGAAGCCGTGCGCTTTGCCAACGCGGTACACCATCTTCATCTGCAGCGGAATGATCGCCATCGATGCCATCGACTGCGGCAGCAGCTCCAGCGCGCCGTTGAGGATCGAATAGTTCAGGATCATCTTGTCGAGTTCGGTCCCGGACACGGCCGGCTGGCTGGCGACAACGGGTCCGGGCAGCGCAGACGGCTCTGCCGGCGCATGGCTCGCAAGCGGCGTTGTCACCAGCGCATCGATCGTGGCTGCGGCGCCAGCGATCTGCGGCTGCGTCAGGCCAAGCGCGTTGCCGAGCTCGGTCAGGAAACGGGTTTCCGCGTCATTGCGCAGTTTGTCGGCGTCGCACACACCGACGGCCAACTCGAACGCGAGCTGTTTCGACTCCGGCGTCGTCAACTGCGCCGCCGCGCCGGCGAGCGTGGCCCGCTTGAGCAGCACGTCCTGGTAAAGCGCAGCGGCATTGATTTCGCCGCCGGCCAGCGATTCCATCACGCGGCGCACTTCTTCGCGCTCAGCGTCGGTGTTGTTGCCGTCAGCAAACGCGGCCAGCAAAACGATCGTCAGAATGGCCTGCTTCTCAGTTGGATTCATCACATTCCTCGCACGGATAATTCAGTTTCATGAAGCATCGCAGATTGCGGTCGACTCGGCACATCTCAAGGCAGGAGAACCCGACTTTTGCCCCGCTTGACGTCCATCAAACGGCGGCGGATCGCCCGCGGCGAGACTGATTTGCTGAGGAATCGCCAGTGACGTCGCAGCTCGCCCGCTTTTTCGAGTTTTCAGAAGATGCTCCGCCGCTCGGCGCACCCACCGAGCGGTTGCAGCACCGCCTGCGCTGGATTGTGCTCGGCCTGCTGATGCTGTGCATTCCCGCCTTCTACCTGATGCTGGCCGGGCGCCAGGACTGGCAATGGCTGCTCGGCGAGGTGCTGTACGGGATCGTTGCCGTCGGCCTGGCCGGTTACCTGCTGGTGGTCTGGCGCAGCGTCAATGACCGTCGCGCGTTCTTTCGCCGTTACTGGCTGGATGGTCTGATCGCGCTGGGCGCGGTTGCATCGATCGGCGGACACCCGGCGCACTGGAGTGTCTCCGAATGGGTGCTGCGCCTGTCGTTCAGCGCCATGATCGCCGGCCGGCTCGCGTTGCCGCTGCTGTCTCCCTTCGCGCCGGTTCGACTGGTGTGGGTCATCGTGGTCGGCGGCATCATGCTGGCGCTGGCTGGCGCCGGTTTCTATTGGCTGGAGCCGACCGTGAACTCCTATGCCGACGGCCTGTGGCTCGCGTTCACGTCCGGCGCGACGGTGGGATACGGCGATATCGTGCCAACCACGCCGGAATCGCGCGTGTTTGCGGTGTTCATGGTGCTGATCGGGTTCGGCATCCTGTCGGTCACAACCGCGGCGTTTGCGGCGCTGTTCGTCGGCGAGGAGGAGAAGCGCTTCGAACGCGAACTGCATCAGGACATTCGGGCATTGCGGCGCGAGGTCGGCGCGTTGCGGCGCGAACTGCACGCGCTGCGGGACGAAGAGCGGCAGGCGCGAGCACAATCGCCACCAGCCAAACCGGGCGGATGATCAAAACGATGGAAACCCAGACCACCTCGTCGTTCGAGCGCGTCTTAGCCGCTTACCCGTCGCTCACGGGGTTGCCCCCGTCGCTGCGCGACGAGGTCGAACACAACCTGAACGTGATGCGCGTGCCGGCGGGCACGCCGATGTTTCGGGAACTGGACTCCTGCAACGCCTTTCCGATCATCCTGTCGGGACGCGTGCGCATCGCGCGCAGGATGGAGAATGGCCGCGAACTGATGCTCTACGACGTCGAACCCGGCGAAAGCTGCGTGCTGTCGACAAGCTGTCTGCTCGGCAACGCGCGCTACAACGCGCACGCGGAGTGCGAGACCGATGTCGAGATCGCCACCCTGCCGCGCGCGGTGTTCGACCGGCTGGTGACAGAACACCGGCCGTTTCGTGAGGAAGTGTTCCATTCGTTCGGCGACCGCCTGGTGCGACTGGTCGAGCTGGTCGAATCGATCGGGTTCCAGCGGCTTGATCAGCGCCTTGCGGCGTCTTTGCTTGGCACGGGACATCGACTGACCGTTTCGCACGAGCAACTGGCACACAAGCTGGCGGTGTCGCGCGAATCGATCAGCCGCATGCTCAAGCAGTTCGAAGATCACGGCTGGGTGAAACTCCGTCGCGGCGCGATCGAAATCCTGAACCCGCGCGAACTGCGCAACATCGCCAAAGGCCACACGGCCGCGACCTCAACGTCGGGTGATCAAGATCACTGAGGTCGCAGCACCTGCTCCGTACAGTCCCTGCAGCGGCCCGAATCAGGGCATAGATGGGAAACTCAAACGGAGGTCGATATGAAACTGAACGTAGGCGGGGCAGACCGCGCACTTCGGATCATTGCGGGCGTGGTGCTGATTGCGTTGACGTTGATGAACTTGATCGGGCCGTGGGGCTGGATCGGCATCCTCCTACTGGCCACCGGGTTGTTCCGTTTCTGCCCGGCCTATTCGCTGCTCGGAATGAACACCTGCCCGATGAATCCCGCCGACGCGAAATAACCCCGCCGTCAGCCGATGATGTCGGTCCGGCGCCGCCATCATCGCCACCTGCGTTGACCTCGCGCGCGATTGCCGCCGCGCCGCTGCCGTACACTGAACGCGTGATGAAGCGCGAGTGAGCCGGAGGCGACAAATGAAGATCCTGATCCCGGTCGATGGCAGCAAGTTCAGCAAGGCGGCGGTCGACTTTGTCGCGTCGCGCGCAACGCTGATCGGCAAGGATCCGGCGGTCGAGCTGCTGAATGTCCAGGCACCCGTGCCCGCGCGCGCCGTCAGCGCGGTGGGCAAGTCGACCGTCAAGTCGTACCACGACGAAGAGTCGGCGCGCGCGTTGAAGCCATCGATCGCCGCGCTTGCCAAGGCGGGCATGGCGGCGATGAGCGGTTACGTGATCGGCCACGCGGCCGAAGAGATTGCACGCCGCGCCGACAAGGACAACGTCGATCTGATCGTGATGGGATCGCACGGCCACGGCGCGCTGGTGCAGCTGATGCTCGGCTCGGTGACGAACGCAGTGCTCGCGCACACGACCAAGCCGCTGCTGGTGGTGCGCGACCGCCGGGCGCCCAAAGGCGATTCGCTGCGCGCGGGCATTGCAGTGGACGGCAGCAAATACGGCCGCGCGGCAGTGAAGTATGTGCTGAAGCATCGCGACCTCTTCGGCACCGATCCGACCTTCACCTTGATCCACGTGGTACCGGATTTCGCCGGCGCAGTGATGCCCGACATGGCCGGTCTTGCGCTGCCGGCCTATTCAGACGAAGAGATCAAGGCACTGCAGCACAAGGCCTTCGAGACCGCGGTCGCGCCGCTGCGCAAGCTCTTCGAAAAGGAGGGCGTGAAATTCGAAGAGGTGTGTTTTGCGGGCGCGGCGGCCGAGGAGATCGCGGCTTTCGCGAAGAAGAGCAAGCTCGACGTGCTGGTGCTGGGTTCGCACGGTCACGGTGCATTCAAGAGCGCCGTGCTTGGATCGGTCGCGACACGGGTCGCGCACATCTGCGGCACACCGCTGTTGCTGGTGCGCGAAGCCTGACGGCCCACCAGCGGGCAACTCTGCAGTTCCTTTCCGGTGCGGATTCCGCGTGCAGCGTGATAGTCTCGCGCGCCGACGGCGCGCACACGCCGCCCAGCCCGCAAGGAGACCGACATGCACTCACTCACCACGCGCCTGCTGCTGGCCGCGATGGCAGCGCTGACGCTGCCGCTCACGTCTTCAGCACAGACATATCCAGCCAAGCCGATCCGGCTGATTGTTCCCTTCCCGCCGGGCGGAACGACCGACATCGTCGGTCGCATCGTTGCCGACGAACTTGGCCGCCAACTCGGCCAGCCGATCGTGGTGGAAAACCGCGGTGGTGGCGGTGGCGCAATCGGTGCGACCGAGGTTGCCAAGGCTGCACCGGACGGCTACACGCTGGGCGTGGCAACCGTGTCGACGATGGCGGTCAACCCGGCATGCAACCCGAAGCTGTCGTACAAGTCGCCCGAGGATTTTTCGATGGTCACCAATCTGGCCGCCGTCCCGAACGTGATTGTGGTGAATCCGGGCAAGGTGCCACAGACCAACATGGCTGACTTCGTGAAGTTCCTGAAGGCCAATCCGGGCAAGCTGTCATACGCCTCCTCGGGAACCTGCGGCATCGGCCACATGATGGGTGAACTCTTCAAGGTCACGAGCGGAACCTTCCTGGTCCACATTCCGTATCGCGGCGCCGGCCCTGCGCTGAACGACGTGCTTGCCGGCCAGGTCGAGGTGCTGATGGACAACATCCCCTCGTCGCTGCCGCACATCCAGTCGGGCAAGCTGCGGGCGCTCGCGGTCGCGGCGCCGAAACGTCTCGATGTGCTGCCCAACGTGCCGACGCTGGCCGAACTGAAGATGGCGCCGGTCAACGATCAGGTCTGGTACGGCCTGATCGCGCCGGCGAAGACGCCCGATGCAATCATCAAGCGCCTGAACGAAGCGGCGGTCAAAGCGCTGGCATCCCCCGATGTGCGCGAGAAACTGGGCAAGCAAGGGGCCGCACCGGTCGGCAATACGCCCGACCAGTTCCGCGCGCAGATCATCGCCGAACGCGACAAGATGATCGACCTGGTCAAGCGCCAGGGAATCAAGCTGGAACAGTGATCCGGTGCGCGTGATCCGTGAACCGTCGCACCACGGATCTTGGATCACGTGATCACAAATGACGCACGATCCATCGAGTCACGCCGCAACCGCCTCCGCCTCGATGGCAATCACATTCGCCGCCGCCGCGATCACCGCGGCGATGCGGCCGACGTCGCGCAGCTGATCGACGCTCATACCCGCCTGCTTCAGCAGCGCATAGTGCGACTGCACGCAGTGGTGGCATTTACCGACGATGCTGGCAGCAAGCGCGTACAGCTCGAACAGCCGCTTGTCCACGCCGCCATGGGTCGCATACGCCTGCATCCGCAGTTGCGCCGGACGCGCTTTCAGTTCCGCGTCGCCGCTCATCTCGACATACGGATACCAGACGTTGTTCATGCCCATCAGTGCGGCCGCGGTCAGCGCGGCGTTGGCTTCGACATCGGTGACGGCGCCGCTGGTACGGATGATCGACACGATGCGTGTGTTCTTTGCCGCATACGCGGCCGCAAGCGCGGCACCGACCGCTTCATTCGGCGGCAGTGTCGAACGCGCGATCGTGCCGTCCAGGTTCAACCGCACGTCCTTGGCGTAATCGGGGATCAGCGCCTTGATCTCGTTGATGAAGTCCATCATTCCTTCCTTCACGCGACGCCGGAGGCGGCGCATGCATGCGTTGGGGGTTACGAAGGGGGCAGCGCCCCCTTCCCTATGCTTGCTTTCAATTCAGCGTAACGGCAGCAGGTGCCGGCTTCAGCGTCGACGAGCCGACCGCGCGATTGCACGGGCACAGCTCGTCGGTCTGCAGGCCATCGAGGATCCGTAACGTCTCGTCAGGGCTGCGGCCGACGTTCAGGTTGTTGACCGACACGTGCTGGATCACGTTGTCCGGATCGACGATGAAGGTCGCGCGCAGCGGCACGCCCGCGTTGACATCGCGCACGCCGAGCATGTCAATCAGCGATCCGGTCACATCGGCGAACATCCAGTGATTCAGGCGATCGAGATCCTTGTGATCGCGGCGCCAGCCGAGCTTGACGAACTCGTTATCGGCGCTGCCAGCGAGCAGCACGGCATCGCGCTCTTCGAAATCCTTTGCGAGTTTCGCGAATCCGGTGATCTCGGTCGGGCAGACGAACGTGAAGTCCTTCGGATAGAAATAGATCACCTTCCATTTGCCGGGAAAAGACTGGCCGGTGATGTCCTCGAATGCGGACACGCCATCTTCCTCGTGGTGATTGAAGCCCGGTTTCACCCCGGTCACGCGGAACGCATCGAGCTTCTGGCCTACGGTTTTCATCATCTACTCCTGTCGGGTTTGTTTGAGGGCGTCGATTCATTGACAGGACGAACTATGGCAGCGGCACCTGCGGCTTTCCAATTGAATGTTTCAAAGCCGGCGATAGGCAACGGCTTGCGCGGCCGGGTTTGCGACAATGCAACCGCGCCTCGAATGAAAACAACTTCGCCGCTCACCGCATCGCCCGTTCTCGCGTGGTACTTCGTCACCGTCTGGGGCTCGGGATACCTCGCCTCCAAGGTCGGCCTGCAGTACGCGCCGCCGTTCACTTTCCTGACGCTCCGTTTCGCGGTTGGTGTCGTGGCGTTGCTGCCCCTGCTCATTTGGTGGCATCGGCGCGAGCCCCTGCGTTTCCCTGCCACGTCGAAAGAGTGGAGGCACGTGATCGTGGCCGGCGTGCTGATGCACGCGGCGAATCTCGGCGCCAGCCATTACTCCCAGTATCTCGGCATGTCGGCCGGCGTGACGGCACTTGTTCTGGCAACGCAACCGCTGGTGACCGCATGCATCGCCGCCTCCTTCATGCACGAGCGGCTGAAACCGTTTCAGTGGGTCGGCGTGCTGCTGGGCCTGGTGGGCGTGGCGTTCGTGGTCTGGCACAAGATCGACGTGCGTGCGATCTCATGGGGCGCGGCCATCGCGGTGCTGATCGCGCTGGCGTCGATCACCGCCGGCACGCTGTATCAGCGCGTGTTCTGCCCGACCGTCGATCTGCGAGCTGCTTCAATCGTGCAGTTCCTAGCATCGCTCGCACTGCTTGCGCCGCTGGCATGGGCGGTGGAAGGTTTTGAAGTGCGCTGGAGCTGGGCGCTGCTTGGCGCGATCGCGTTCCTCGTGATCCTGGCGTCGATCTTCGCGGTGAATGCGCTGCATACGCTGATGCGGCGTGGCGAGGCCACGCGCGTAACGTCATTGCTTTACCTGACTCCCATCATGGCCGTGATTCTCGAATGGCTGATGTTCGGCGTGGTGCCCTCGGCACTCACGGTCGCCGGCATCATCGTCACCTGCGCTGGCGTCGCCTTGGTGGCGTGGAATCCGGCGCGGAGTCGCGCATGACCCTGCCGCGGATCATCGCGTTTGCGATCTTTGCTCATATCGCGTTCGTGTCGACGCGGATGGCAGGCTCGCTGTACGCGCTGGCGAACAATGCGTCCACGTTCACCGTCGGCGTTCTGATGGCGCTTTTCGCCCTGGTGCCAATGCTGATCGCCGTGCACGCCGGCCGGTGGCTCGACGCGGTCGGCGCGCGCCGACCACTGTTGATCGGCATGTTGATGATTCTCGGCGGCGCGTCGCTGCCGGCCGCTTTTCCGTATTCCGTTGCCGACATCGCTCCCCTTCTGGTCGCCGCATCGCTGATCGGAACCGGAATGATGCTGGTGCAACTGACGACGCAGAACCTGGTTGGCGAGCGCGCCGATCCGGCAAATCGTGCCGCAGCGTTTTCGTGGCTCGCGCTCGGCGCGTCCGTTTCCGGACTCACGGGCCCCGTGGTCACCGGACTCCTGATCGACAGCGTCGGGCATCGCCTGACGTTCGCAGCTTTTGCCGTCGTGATGCTGGCCGCGCTCGCTTTCCTGCTGCTGCAATGGCCGCAGTTGCCGACTCGTCACGGCGCGCCATCGGGGGTTGAACCACCGCCGATGTTTGACCTGTTTCGCTACCGTGGCATGCGCCGCATCCTGTTGCTGACCGCGCTTCTGTCGTCCGCGTGGGACCTGCAGACGTTCATGATCCCGGTGCACGGCACGCGAGTGGGACTGACTGCTTCGGAGATCGGACTGGTGCTTGGCAGCTTTGCGGTGGCGACTTTCGTGATCCGGCTGGCGATGCACCGGCTGTCACGCTCGTTCAACGAGTGGCGGATACTGACCTTCACGTTCTTCACCGCATGCTTGGCGTTCGCACTGATGCCTTGGTTCGATGCGTTCTGGCCGCTGGCGGCATGCACGTTTCTGCTCGGGCTTGGCCTGGGTGCGGCGCAACCCAACGTGATGTCGCTGCTGCACAGCAGCTCGCCCGCCGGTCGTATCGGTGAAGCGCTGGGATTGCGCACGACGATCATGAACAGCAGCCACGTCGTGCTGCCGCTCATCTTCGGCGCGGTCGGCAGCGTGGTCGGCGCGGGCGCGGTGTTCGGCGTGATGGCGGCCCTGCTTGGAGCCGGCGGCGCGGCGGCCCTGCGCGTGCAGCGCGAGCCATGATGCTCATGCCGCCGCCAAGGCAGACTCCGGCGCAGATGCGCGCGACGCTCGACGCCGCGCTTGCAGACTGGAACGGGCGCGATCCGCTGTGGATATTCGGTTACGGCTCGCTGATCTGGAATCCGGAGCTGGATTTCGATTGCCGCGCCCCGGCGCGCGTCTTTGGCTATCACCGCCGACTGTGCTTGCGCTCCGTGCGCAATCGCGGCACGCCGGACTGTCCGGGCCTGGTCGCGGGGCTGGATCGCGGCGGCTCTTGCTGCGGCGTGGTCTACCGTGTGCGGGCTGCAGCGGTGCAGGCGCAGTTCGAGCGCCTGTGGGAGCGCGAGATGTTCATGGGTTCGTACCGCCCGAGCTGGCTCTCGTGCCGCCGGCTCGATCGGCCACAAACGGTGATTGCGATGGCATTCGTGGTCCGACGCGACGCGTTCAACTACTGCGGCAAGCTGCCAGACCACGAAATGCTGACTGCCCTGCGGCGGGCGTGCGGAACGTATGGGACCAGCCTTGAGTATCTGCAGCGCATCGTGCACAGTCTGCGCGATGCCGGACTGCGCGATCCGCATCTCGAGCGGCTGGCGCGTCGCGCCGAGCGCGCCGGGTAGCCGCAGCACCTCGCCCTAACATTGACAAATGTCAATTGCCGACCTTCGCAAGGAATACGCGCGGGAAGCGCTCGACGAAGCGCATACCGACGCCGATCCATTCAAGCAGTTCGCCCGCTGGTGGGACGAGGCGACGAATTCGCAACTGCCCGAACCCAATGCGATGACCCTGGCGACCGCCGATCCGAGCGGGCGCCCCTCCGCGCGCACCGTGCTGCTCAAGGGTTTCGACGACAACGGGTTCGTTTTCTTCACGAATTACGAGAGCCGCAAAGGCACCGAGCTCGCGGCCAATCCGCGCGCGAGCCTGCTCTTCTTCTGGCCCGAGCTCGAGCGCCAGGTCCGGATCGACGGCGACGTGACGCGGGTGGATGCCACTGAATCGGACGAATACTTTCGCACCCGGCCACTGGCAAGCCGCATCGGCGCCTGGGCGTCCCCGCAGAGCCGGGTCATTTCAGGACGTGGCTGGCTGATGGCGCGCGCGGCCGAAATGGGCGTGCGGCACGGCCTGAATCCGGAGCGCCCGCCGCATTGGGGTGGATATCGCGTTCGCCCCTCGGCGATCGAGTTCTGGCAGGGTCGACCGTCCCGATTACATGATCGGCTGCTGTACACCCGCACCGGCGACTCCTGGCAGCGCGAGCGGCTCGCGCCTTAGGCGTTTTGTCGACCTCGACCTAATCTGTTCACGCTAGGCCGCCGCTGTCGAATTTTCACCGCCCGACGGGCGGCTGGCGTGGGTAGAATGGGCGCAATGCCTTTGCTGGTACCGCCGCTGGTCGAAGGCAACTCTTGCAGGACGGTAGATCATGAGCACCGAGCCGATTTCGATCCTGATTGTTGAAGACGAACCCGAGTTTCGTCGCCGCTTCACGCAGATCATCGAAAATGAACCGTCGATGCGCCTGGTGGGTGTGGCGTCGAACAAGCGCGATGCGCAATCGTTGATCGACCGCGAAGAGTTTGACGTGCTGCTGATCGACCTGGGGCTACCCGACGGCAACGGCACCGACCTGATCCGCACCGTCAGCCAGCGCCGGCCCGACACCGACATCATGGTCGTCACCGTATTCGGCGACGAGCAGCACGTGGTCAGCGCGATCGAGGCCGGTGCAACCGGATACATCCTCAAGGATTCCACCGCGGCCGACGTGATCTCCTGCATCAAGCTGCTGCGCGCGGGCGGCTCTCCCGTGAGCCCGGTCGTTGCACGCAGCGTGCTGCGCGCGATCCGTAACCGGATGGGCGGCACATCATCGACGCGTTCACCGACCGCACCCGAGAACAATCCCCTGTCGGCGCGCGAGACCGAGATTCTGCAACTGCTCGCCAAGGGCATGAGCTTTAACGAGATCGGCGAGATCCTGGGAATTTCGCCGCACACCGTGACCGCGCACATCAAGAAGATCTACCGCAAGCTGGCAGTTCACTCGCGCGGGGAGGCGGTGTACGAAGCCACGCAAATGGGACTGCTGCGCGGTTGATCTCGACGGTGCGAACCTTCCGTGATATGACGGCCGCCCTCATGGCGGCCGTTTTTCTTGCCGCCACCTTTGTCACGCTCGCGGCGCGCGCGGAGCCCCTGACATCGGTCGATTGGGTGCAGACCGCACCGGGCGCGGCGCCGGCGCCCAACGCGCAATGGCTATCAGTCGATCTACCGCGACGGTGGACCGCGGGAGAGGAGTCAGCGCTGCAGGGCGTTGCGTTGCGGCTGCGCTTCAGGTTGAGTGCACAACCAACCGAAGCGTGGGCGCTGCTGCTGTCGCACGCGCCCAACGGCGGCCGCGTCAGCGTCAATGACCGCGTGATCGGCGAGATCCGCATGGCGGACGAGACCACCGACGTACGCTGGCGCCGGCCGCACCTACTTGCTATTGATCCGACCGTCCTGGTGTCGGGTGACAACGTCATCGTAATTCAGACCACCTATCGCGGCGGCGTGCATGCGCTGGCCGGGGTGGAAGTCGGACCGCTACCCGCACTGTCGGCGCGCTACGAGCGTCAGTTCTTTCTGTCGTCGACGTTGCCGTGGATCGGCGGCACGCTGGCGGCGCTGCTTGCGCTCATCTTCGGCGTGCTCTGGCTGCGGCGGCGCGAGACCACGCTCGGACTGCTGACACTGGCTGCGCTGCTGTGGGTCGCGCGCAGTCTGTTCTTCGTCATCGAAACCGTGCCGCTTGACGCACGCTTGTGGATGCAGACGATTTTCTACGGCTCGACCGGCATCTTTGCCGCCGTGATGACCACCGCCCTGCTGCGCCTGGCCGGTCGCGAAGTTCGGCGCGATTTCTGGCTGCCGCTCGCCTACGGCCTGCTCGGTCCCGTTCTCCTGATCGCAACCAATCAATACGCCGCGCCTTACCTGGATCAATGGTGGCTGCCGGGCCTGATCATCATCGCCGGTACGGCGCTTTTCTATGCGGTGCTGTCGCGTGTGCGCAAGCACGAGCGGTTGCAGATCGTCGTGGTCGGCGCGATCGCAATCACCATCGGCGCGGCGATTCACGACTACGCTGTTGTTGCCGGTTGGCTGCCGCAGGCGAACTCGCTGGCGCTGCACTGGGCCGGACCGCTGCTGCTGGTGGCGCTGGCGGCCCCGCTGGTGGACCGCTTCATGCGCGTGCTGAGCGACGCCGAACTCGCGCGCAGCGACCTCGAAACACGCGTGCGCGAACGCGAGCAGATGCTCAAGCGCAATTATGAGAGGCTGCGCGACAGCGAGCGGGTGCAGGCCACCGCTGCCGAGCGCCAGCGCATCATGCAGGACATGCACGACGGCCTCGGCTCGCAACTGCTGTCATCGCTGATGCTGGTGGAGCGCGGAGCGCTGACGCAGCCCCAGGTTGCGCAGATCCTGCGCGAGTCCATCGACGACATGCGGCTGGCGATCGACGCCCTTGCGCAAGGCAACACCGACCTGCTGGCCTCGCTCGGGAACCTGCGTTACCGCATGGAGCCGCGCTTCCGCGCCTCCGGAATCGAGCTGACGTGGGATGCGCGGGGGCTCCCGGAAGAACTGAACATCAACCCCGACGCGGTGCTGCCGATCCTGCGCATCGTGCAGGAGGCGCTGACGAACGCGCTGAAGCACAGCCATGCGCGCGCCGTGTCGGTCGTGATGACGGTCGACCCGGCCGACGACGGCCCGTGGCTGCAGGTGCGCGTGACCGACAACGGCCGCGGCATCTCCGGCGAACGTGTCGGCGGGCGGGGCCTCCTGAACATGCGCAGTCGCGCCGGCAAGATCGGCGCGCAACTGAAGCTTGAAAGCGTGCCCGGCGCCGGCACGCGCGTGAAGCTGACTTATCGCCTGGAGCCGTATCACAGCGGCGTGACGCGCGGCCAGACGCAACTCGGCATGAACACCGAGGCGATCATCGAACGCTTTCGTCAGATCTGATCTGGACTCCCCTTCCCGCGCGATCGCGCAGCCGTGGCACTGCTTTTGCTTGCCATTGCGACTAGGCTGATTGCGGAAGGAAAGGGCACCATGTCGAAACATCGACGCACGCTTCTGGTTCGATTGGCACTCGTTGAGTCGCTCGTCACCGCCGTAGGTGTCGCCTTGCTCCTGTTTCTTGACCTGGCCGTCGACCCCGATGCGTTGAGCGCTGCTGCAGGATTCGCCCGGTTCTGAGACACTGGCGCGATGAACTCGCGCCGCGGCCTCGATTTCAGCAGCGATTTCTTTGACGACGACGACAAGCCGGCGCCGCATGGCGGCGAGGTCACTCCGGCAACTTTCACTGAAGAACTGATACGGCTCGGTCATCGGCTCCCGGCCGGCGTGTACCTCGGCACATCGTCCTGGAGCTTCCCCGGCTGGCAGGGCATCGTGTACGGCGGCGCGTTCACCGAGGGACAACTCGCGCGCAACGGACTCGCCGCGTATGCGCAGCACCCACTGCTGCGCACGGTCAGCATCGATCGGAGTTTCTATCAGCCACTTAGCACGGACGAATACGCGCGTTACGCAAAGCAGGTGCCGGAGCACTTCCGCTTTGTCGTCAAGGCACCAGCCCTTGTCACCGACACGGTGGTCCGCGGCGCAGACGGAGTAGCGGATGCACCAAACCCGCGCTTTCTCGATGCCGAGCTTGCCCGCAACCAGTTTGTGAACCCGGCCATCGCCGGACTGGGCGCCAAGTCCGGACCACTGGTGTTTCAACTGACGCCGTTGCCGCGTCAATTGCTGCGGTCCGCCGACGAACTGCACGCGATCGTCGAACGCATCGGCACGTTCATTGCAGGCTTGCCGAAGGAGATCAACGGCGTCGCGCCGATCTACGCGATCGAACCGCGCAACGCAGAACTGCTGACGCCGCGTCTGGTCCGCACGCTGCGCGAGGTTGGCGCGCGGTTATGCGTGAGCATCCACGCGCGAATGCCCGAGGCCAATCGACAGAGCACCGCGCTGCGCGTCATGGACGCGATCCCCGACGAAGGCGATGAGTGGCGCATGAAAGGGCCGCTGGTCGTGCGCTGGAACCTCCACGCCGGCTTCAGGTACGACGAAGCGAAGAACCGCTACGCGCCGTTCGACCGGCTGCTCGACGCCGACATCCTCACGCGCGGCACGCTTGCGCACCTGATCCACGTTGCAATTCGCAGTGGGCAACCGGCATTCGTGATTGCAAACAACAAGGCCGAAGGCAGCGCGCCGCTCAGTTGCGTCGAGTTGGCGAAGGCGGTCGTCGCGCGCTGAGCCACTCTTAATTAAGCGGTCAGTTTGCGCCGCTTCGCCGCAAACGTCCGGCGAAACTTCTCGACCTTCGGCGCCACTACGAACATGCAGTAGCCCTGCGCGGTGTTGTGCCGGAAGTACTCCTGGTGATAGGTCTCGGCACGGAAGTAATCGCCGGCCGGAACCACTTGGGTCACGATCTCCTTGCCGTAGCTCGGCTCCGCTTCGGCGATGATGATCTGCGCCATCCGCTTCTGCTCATCGGAGTGATAGAAGATCGCCGAGCGGTACTGCGAACCGACATCATCGCCCTGGCGATTCAGCGTGGTGGGGTCGTGAATCACGAAGAAGACCTCGAGAATTTCGCGGTAGCTGATCCGCGCCGGGTCGAACTCGATCCGAACCACCTCGGCGTGCCCCGTGTCGCCTTCGCAAACGGCACGATAGCTCGGATTCGCCACCTGGCCGCCGGTGTAACCCGACTCGACGTCGACCACGCCTTCAAGCTCCTCGAAGACCGCCTCGAGGCACCAGAAGCAGCCACCGCCCAGCGTTGCGAATTCGTTGCCATGGCGCGGCTGTTGGCCGAGGGGGTTGCGGATGGACATGGATTTCTCCGTTTTAGTGTCGGAGTTACTTGGTCGCGCAGGATGCACCAAGCTTACGTTGTCTACATCAGGTCAGCCAGCAACGCGCCTGCGATCTGCAGTGCGACTGAGGCAGCGATCAGCGTGATGGCGATGAACTCCGCCACCTCCCCGTGCGGCACGCCCAGCAGCCGCTGTGCGCCGTGTCCCCAGCGAAAGCAACTGACGAAGAACGCCAGCAGCAGCAGCAGCACCGCAGGCATGAAGAACATCAGTGCGCCGACGACATAGATCGGCATCATCCCGATCACGGCCACTGCCAGCGCGGCGTGCGGCCGCCGCGGCTGGCCGAAAAGCGGCGCGACCAGCGTGAACGCGAGCGCGAGCAGCAGCGGCCCCCCAATCATGGTGAACAGAGTGGCGCGCAAGGGATCGATGCGATCGACAAACGCCGGCACGAAGCCGAGGTCGAAATTCCACGCCGTCGTCAGCCACCGCGTGCCGGCGTACACCGCGACGGCGGACACGGTCGCGCCGGCGACCATCGTAAGCAGCAGCCGCGCCAGGCTGGCGCGCGGTGCGGAGGCGATTTCGACTTCCGTTGCAGTGAGTCGCGCCTCTGGTGACAGAAGTGATTCGACGACACTCACAGGACGGCCGGCTTGTCCGACAACTCGTTGGGATTGATCTCGCCCGGCGCGAGCGGAAAGTGCTGCGTCAACAGCGCGCCGATCGCCTCAACTCCAGCGATCACGCCGGCCTCGAACGCATTGCGGCGGAAGTGCTCGCGCACCGTGTTGCAGATCGCCTCCCATTCGTGGCGCGGAACATGCCGCGCAATGCCGCGGTCGGCCACGATCTCGATCGCGTGGTCGGCCAGACCCACGTACAGCAGCACACCATTGTTGGCCTCCGTGTCCCACACGCGCAACTTGGAAAACACCATCGTTGCGCGCTGGCGTGCAGGCGCATTGCGCCGCAGGTAGCTCCACGGCAACGACGCCTCGACCGCGAAGCGGATCTCGCCTGCATGCTTTGTCTCCGTCTGCGCGATCACAGCGCGAATGCGATCGAGTGACTCAGGCGGCAGTGCGCGATGCACGCGGTGCGGCGTGGTGAACCAGTGCCTGATCCAGCGTGAGATGTCCATCACCAGTCTCCGCCGGCGCCGCCGCCGCCAAAGTCGCCGCCGCCTCCCGACGACCAGCCCCCGCCACCGCCACCGCCGGAGGACCACCCGCCGCCACCACCGCTCCAACCACCAGGCGTGAAACCGCCGCCGCGGCGCCCGCCGAGCACGCGTCCTGCGCCTGATGCGCCGCCGAGCAACGAAAGCATCAGCACCGCGACCCCTGCCACCGCGCCAAGCGCAAGCGACGACAACATCCAGCCGGCCGCCGCGCCGGCTCCACCGCCCGCAAGCAACGCGCCGGGCCTGCCGAAGATGCGGCGCAGGATCGCGCCGACCACCAGACCCACCATGATGAACGGCACCAGCAACCCGAGCGCACCCTCGCCCGCATCAATCTTGCGCTCCGACACGCCGATCGGCGCCGGCAACCCCTCGCCTTCGATCAGCTTGAAGATCGAATCGAGTCCGGCGGACAGTCCGCCGGCGAAATCGTTGTCCTTGAAGCGCGGCGCAATCGACTCACGGATCACGCGCTTGGCGGCGAGATCGGGAATCGCACCCTCGAGCGTTTTCGCCACCGCGATCCAGATCTTGCGATCATCCTTTGCGACGACGATCAGCAGCCCGTCGCCCACACCCGCGCGACCGATCTTCCAGGCATCGCCGATGCGCTGCGCATAATCCGAGATCGGTTCCGGCTGCGTGCTCGCGACCATCACGATCGCAATCTGCGAGCCGTGCGCGGTTTCGAACGCCGCGAGCTTGTTCTCCAGCGCCTGTTTGTTACTGCTCGACAGTGCGCCGGTCTGATCGGTCACGCGCGCCAGTGGCGGGACCGCAAGCAAACCATCAGGCTGGCGCGCGGCCTGTGCTGCCGCGCCTGCCGCAACGGCGACAAACAACAGCGCGGTCAGCGCGCGCAGCCACCGAGTCATGTGAGGTGACAGTCGGTTACTTCTTCTGCCCGCCGAAATCCACCGTCGGCGGCTTGCTGATCGCGGCTTCGTTCTCCACCGCGAACTGCGCCTTTTCCTTGTAGCCGAACACCATCGCCGTCAGGTTGACCGGGAACTGGCGCACCAACACGTTGTAGTCCAGCGTCGACTTGATGTAGCGATTACGCGCCACGGTGATGCGGTTCTCGGTGCCTTCGAGCTGCGTGCGCAAGTCCTGGAAGCCGGCGTTGGTCTTGAGATCGGGATACCGCTCGACCACCACCATCAGCCGCGACAACGCGCTCGACAGCTCGCCTTGCGCCTGCTGGAACTTCTGCAATGCCGCCGGATCGTTGACCAGTTCGGGCGTGGCCTGGATCGAAGTCGCCTTCGCGCGCGCCTCGATGACTCGGGTCAGCGTCTCCTGTTCGAAGTTCGCTTCGCCCTTGACCGTGTTGACGATGTTGGGGATCAGGTCGGCACGCCGCTGATATTGCGACAGCACTTCGGACCAGGCGGCCTTCACCGCTTCGTCCTTCGACTGAATGTCGTTGTAACCGCAGCCCGCAAGCAGCGATACCAGGGTGATGGCCACCAAAGCGCGCCAGGAACGCATGATTTCTCCTCTTCTTGCTCGTTTGTTGAGTAGAGCGGCGCGAATTTGGGCGCCGAAGTCCGCGATTTCAATACCGTGATTCGATTTCATGCCCGACCAAGGCGAGCCGCCAGCGCATCCTGATAGTGCATCCAGGCGCCACCGGCCAGAGCGGTGCGCCCAGACAGTTCCAACTGAATAAGCAGCGCCCGCAGGCGACGCGCGGACGGTGAACTCTCATCGGTCGCGATTTCACTACGTTCGATCGCGGCGATCAGCTGATTGACCTCTGTTAGATGACCGATCTCCGGTGGTACGAAACCGGCGTTCCTCAGGATGCGGTTGGCCACGCGCAGTTCCTCCGGAACCATCGGATCATTTTCCAGATTGAGCGGTCTTCCCACGCCGGGCAGGTCGTCGAACTCACCGCGCGCGATCGCTTCCGCAATCTTGCGCTCTACGATGGCGGCCAGCCCCGAGGCAGTGGTCAGCAGCATGCGAGGATGTTAGCCCACCTCCGTAGAATCGCACGATGCAAGCCAAAACCCACTCGTCCGAGGCGTTTCGCCGGGCGCTGTCGCAGTTCGTTACCGGGATCACGGTCGTCACGACGCGCACGTCGGCCGGTGAACCGGTCGGCATCACGGTGAACTCGTTCAACTCCGTGTCGCTGGAGCCACCGCTCATACTGTGGAGCCTTGCGCTCAGCGCAACGGCCTTCGATGCATTTCGCCGCTGTGACCGCTACCTGGTCAACGTGCTGGCGGCCAGCCAGCTCGATCTTGCCACGCGCTTCGCGGCGCGCACCAAGGACAAGTTCGCGTCTGCGCGCTGGACGCCGACCGATAGCGGCATGCCGCGCCTGGACGGCTGCATTGCGTGGTTCGAATGCGCCAATCGGAGCCAGTACGAGGAAGGCGACCATGTCATCCTGGTCGGCCGTGTCGAGAGCTTCGAGACCGCGCCCGGCACGCCACTGATCTTCCACGACAGCCGCTACGTCACCGATCTATTCGAGGCGCCGCTGCCGCCCGCATTGCGGCGGCGCTCTTAGTGGCCGAGCGCATGGCGAGGTGAATGCCACCCACGATCATCGCCAGCGCGACCGCGTGATACAGGTGCGGCGCCTCACCCAGCAGCAGCGTCGACAACGCGGCCGCAAACAGCGGCGTCAGGTTCGCGAAATAGACCGGTATGACCGCACCGACGCGCTTGATACCCTGATCCCAGCAGTAGTAGGCAACGATCGACGGAAGCAGTGCGATGTAAAGCAGCACCACGACCACGGTCGCGCTCCAGTGAATCGGTGCGGCTCCCAGCAGCGATTCTGCCGCGGCCAGCGGCGCGATCGCCAGCAGACCGAACATCATCTGCATCACGAGAAGTGGTGCGAATGGCAGATCCGGCCGGTGCTTGCGCAACAGCCACGTATAGAGGGTCCAGGTGAGATTGGCGGCCAGCATCATCAGATCGCCCGGGACGAACGCCAGGCGCAGCAGGTTGGCCGGATCGCCGCGCGTCAGCACGACCAGTACACCGAGCACTGACAGCCCGGCGCCGAGCCACTGCGCAGCGCGCGTGCGTTCGCTGAAGAACAGCGCGCCGACGGCAAGAATGAAAACCGGCGTTGACGACGCGATCAGCGTGACATTGAGCGCCGTCGAGGTCTGCACCGCGAGGTACTGGAACGTGTTGTAGCCACCAATACCGAGCACGCCGAGCAGCGCGATCGCTTTCCATTCCGCCAGCAGTGCGTCCGCATGCTCTCGCAGCGCGCTCCACGCAAAGGGCAGCAGCATGGCCAGCGCAATCACCCAGCGCAACAGCGAAAGCGCCAGTGGCGGAACCTCGCCCACCAGCAGCCGCGCAAACACGGCGTTGCCGGCCCAGAAGAGCGGCGGCAACGTGAGCAGCAGCGAAGTGCGGCGATCGATCACGCGCGCGCACCGAGCAGCCGTTGCGGATTGATCGCCGCCACCTCGACCCCCTCCGCTTCGATATCCGCCGGCAGCGGCCGCTCGAGCAGCAGTGCCGCTGCCGCGCGCGCGAGTGCCGGGCCCATCTGCAAGCCATAGCCGCCCTGCCCGGCCATCCAGAAGAACCCGGGCGCGCGCGGGTCGAAACCGACCACCGGCGAACGATCCGGCGCGAAGGTGCGCAGTCCGGCCCACTTGCGAATCACACGCTTCACCGACTGCGCCGTCGCCCGTTCGAAGTGATCGACCGCGAGCGCTACGTCGAGTTCTTCCGGCTGCGCATCGCACGGCGGCGACGGTGTCTCGTCCGCCGGGCACAGCAGCAGCCGGCCGGCATCGGGCTTGAAGTAGAACGTTTCGGCGATCTCGATCGTCGCCGGCCAGCGCGTGACGTCGATGCCGGCCGGTGCATCGACGATCAATGCCGTGCGCCGCAGCGGCCGCATACCAACCGGTGCGAGACCCGCCATCTGCGCGATCTCATCGACCCAGGCGCCGCCGGCGTTGACCACGATCGGCGCCCGCAGTTGTCGAATCCCCGCATCGACGTGCCAGCCGCCGGCGTCGCCTTCAAGCGCGCACACGCAGGCGCTGGTCACGGTATCGCCGCCGCGCGCTTTCAAGGCGCGCAGATAGCCCATGTGCAAGGCGTTCGCATCGATGTCCTTCGAGGTTTCGTCGAGCAGCGCGTACACGCAGGCGGCGCGCCGCATGATCGGTATCCAGGCGATGACCTCATCGACCGTCAGCGCCTTCAGGATGCGTGCAAGCTCGGGCTCGGCCAACATCTGGCGCGCTTCCTCCGTGCGTTCGGCCGCGCCGATGAAGAGCATGCCGCGCGCGATCAGGAGCGGCACATCGGTGAACCCGGTGGGCGGCGCGTCATAGAACGCCCGGCTGGCGCGCGTCAGCGCGCGCACGACTGGATTGCCGTAGGACGGCGCGTACATCGCCGCCGAGCGTCCGGTCGTGTGATAGCCCGGATGCGTCTCACGCTCGAGGAGTATCACGCGCCGGTGCGCCGCGAGCTCATAGGCGATCGATGCGCCGGCAATGCCGGCGCCGATCACGACAACATCGGCGTTCAAGGTTCGATCCGTCACGCGCGAAGATTACCGAAGCCAATGGGCCAACTGAGAATCTCCGCCGGCTGGCAATTCCGAGACGGGTTCGAGCGGCCTGCGACTGTCGATTCGAAAGCGAAAGGTGAGCGCGCGCGCCGAGTGCACGAAGTGCGCCGCGTCTATTAGCCGGCGCATTTGCGGAAGCGCAGCGCTAAAGCAATCGGCGGCAGCGGAGCGCAAGGGTCTCTATTTTGTGAGCCCCGTCGTCCGCGTGTCGCTGACGCGTGCGATGCCTCAAAGCGGCAAGCCATCTAGCACCACGCAGCCCGGCCGGGCGCAGTGGCGGGCCGCCGAGAAAGGTCATGCTGCAATCGTGGTGGTGAACGACGGCTTTACGCTTTGATCACCAGCCGGAACCGACCCCTATGCGCAGATCACAACTATGCGCAGGTGGTCCGGCGAAGATGGCGGTTTTCCAGGCGTGGTGCGGCTCGTGGCTGGGTAGCCCAACGCAGATCTCGACATAGTTTCAGCTGCCAGGTGCACTGGTGGTCCCGCTTCTGGAGGCCACCATGGATACCGTTCGCCGTTCTTGCAGCACCGACATCGACTTGCTCGCCAACGGGCCAATCGGGCCGTACGCTGATGAGTTCAAGCACTTTCTGACCGAGCGCAGGTACGCGTCGAGCACGTCCGCCAAGTACTTGGCTGGCATCACGCATTTCGCGTGGTGGGCACAAGGCCGGCGTCTGCGGCTCAACCAGATCGACGAAGGGTCGATCGGCGAGTTCCTCGATGATCACCTCCCGAACTGCAACTGCGCTGGACCGGCGCGCCACGATCGGGGCGACCACAGCGCGGCACTGGGACACCTGCTGATCGTGCTTCGCTCGCAAGGAGCCATTGCGCCGCCGCCGATCGGCACAACGCCGGTGGATGAGGAACTCCGCCGCTACGACGAGTACATGGCCGGCGTACGTGGCCTGGCGCCCAAGACCCGGGACATGGCGCTGCGCATCGTCGGGCGGCTGCTGACCGCTCGTTTCGGCTGCAGCGCCATCGACATCGCTGCGATCAAGCCCGAGCACGTTCGCCGCTTCTTCGCCCAGCAAGCCAAGTTCTACCGCAAGCCGGCCAGCGCCGGATCGGTGGTGGCCTCGCTGCGCGGTTACTTCCGCTACCGCGCCTCGCTCGGCGATCTCGTTCACGGACTGATCGGAGCGGTGTCCTACCCGGCCAACTGGTCGCTGTCCTCGCTGCCGAAGACGTTGACGGCTGACGAAGTCGAGCAGTTGGTCGCATCGCTTGGCCAGTCCGGGCGCTCGATGCGACGCGCCGACGCCATCGTGCGCTGCGCCCTCGACCTCGGCCTTCGCAGCGGAGAGGTGGCACGGCTCAGTCTGAACGACATCGACTGGCGCGCCGGCACGATCACGCTGCGCCGTACCAAGGGCCGCCGCGAGGACGTTTTGCCGCTGCCGGCTGCCACCGGTGAGGCCATCGCCGCATACCTGAAGCACGAGCGCCCCAAGACCAGTAACCGCGCCGTCTTCGTTCGCCACATCGCGCCACGCGACGAACCCGTCGGCCCCGATCTCGTGCGCAAGACGATTCGCCAGGCCTATGAGCGTGCCGGGCTGCCCTACACGCGCTCGCACCTGCTGCGTCACACGATGGCCAACCGGCTGCTGGCCGGCGGCTCGTCACTGAAGGAGGTCGCCGACGTGCTGCGCCATCGCTCGCTGAACACCACGATGATTTACGCCAAGCTCGACAGCCGCAAGCTGGCCGTGGTGGCGTTGCCGTGGCCGGGGAGCGCAGCATGAGCGCGACCACCTCCCTGCAAGCGCGCGTCGAGCGGTATCTGGCCGATCGTCGCCGGTTGGGATTCTCCGTCCGCAACGATGCATACAACTTGCGCAGCTTCGCGCGCCACGTTCGCGCGGTTGGCCACCGCGGGCCATTGACGGTAGAGCTCATGGCCGACTTGGCGCGACGCGACCGCCATGCCAGCACTGACCCGCATACCTGGGCACGGCGGCTGAAGAAGCTGCGCACGTTCATGCGCTGGCTGCAACAGTTCGAGCCGCGCACCGAGGTGCCCGATGACACGATCTTCGGACGGCTGCCAGAGCGACAGGCGCCGCACATCTACAGCGAGCAGGAGATCGTCGACCTGCTGGCCGGGGCGCGACGGCTCGGGCCTGCGCCCGGGCTGCGCGGCACCGTCTTCGAGACGCTGTTCGGCCTGATCGCTGCTACGGGTCTGCGCATCGGCGAGGCGCTTGCGCTGCGCAACCTGGATGTCGACCTCAAGGCCGGAATGCTGAGCATCCACCAGACCAAGTTCGGCAAGTCGCGCCAGGTGCCCATGCATGCCAGCACGGTGGACGCCCTGCGGCGGTATCGCTGGATGCGCGACCTGGCGGGCGGGCCTGCCGCGGAGGATGCCGCGTTCTTCATCGGTACCCGAGGTCGACTGCGCGGACTGCCACTGGGCGACCGCCAGGTCCATCGCGTCTTTGGTGAACTGCGCCGGCAACTGGGCTGGCGCAACCGTGGCACGCACCATGCCCCGCGGATCCACGATCTTCGGCACACCTTCGTGGTGAGACGCATCGCGCAGTGGCAGGCGCAAGGCGTGGACATCGATCAAGCCATGCTGTCGCTGTCGACCTACGTCGGTCACGCGATGGTGACCAACACCTACTGGTACCTCTCGGCCGTTCCGGAGTTGATGGCGACAGCCGCCGGTCGCTTCGCGTCGTTCATGTCGCAGGCGGAGGCGCCAGATGCGTAGGACCGCCGCATCGAGGCCACCGTCGTTCGCGGCGCTGGTCCAGCAGTTCTTCACCGAGTACCTGGTCGCACAACGCGCGGTCAGCCCGCGCACAGTGGCCTGCTACCGCGACGCGCTGATGTTGTTCCTGGACTTCGCCAGCCGCAAGCTGGGCTCAGCGCCGACGGCCATGCACCTTGCCGACATCCAGCCCGCTCTGATCCTGGCATTCCTCGATCACCTGGAGCGCGGTCGCAAGAACGCGGTTCGCAGCCGCAACCTGAGGCTCACCGCGTTGCGCGCGTTCCTGAAGTTCGCCGCTCGTCGTGACGTGGCCTCGCTGCACGATATCGAGCGGGCGCTGGCGGTACCGATGAAGCGGTTCGAGCGGCCGATGCTGGGCTTCCTTAACCGGGCGGAGATCGCGGCGGTGCTCGGGCAGCCGGGCGCGAGTTGGGCCTCGCAGCGCGATCATCTGCTGCTGGCCATGCTCTACAACACAGGCGCTCGCGTCTCCGAGATCATCGGCGTGCGCGTGGTCGATGTCATCCTGGATGGCGGCGCCTGCGTGCACCTGCACGGCAAGGGGCGCAAGCTGCGATCCATACCGCTGTGGGACAGCACGGTCGTGGAAATCCGGTCCTGGTTGCGGCTGAACCCGCTGCTGCGGGGCGAGGCAGCCTTGCTGCCCAACCGTGATGGGCAGGCGATGCACAGGTCCAACGTCGCCCAACGTCTGCAGCTGGCTGTGAGACGGGCCGCCGCAGAGGAGCCAAGCCTCCTGAAGAAGCGCGTCTCGCCCCACACCCTGCGACACTATTTACCCTTCCTGACTATGTCTTGCGATGGGCCAGGCGCGTCTGCGGATACGAGGGCAATGTGCTGATCGCGTCGTGCTGCAGACGTGCGGTGACCCGACATAGTTTTTTGGACGCTACAGACTGTTGAGGAAGTCCAGAAGCTGGTCACTGGGTTGATATCGTCCAGGTCTGCCGTGCAGTGGTGTCGTTTTTGCGAGCGCCTGTTCTTTCATGGCGAGTGATGCGTCGAGATAGATCTGTGTCGTTTCAACGCTTTCATGCCCAAGCCACAATGCGATCACGGAACGGTCGACGCCCGACTGTAGAAGGTCCATGGCCATGGTGTGTTCCGGGAGCTCACCGTGCATTCAGCGTTGCCGACATCGTTGACTAAATTGACAACAGCATCAAACGTTGGCATCCTTGTCAACAATGAAGGCCAGACTGATCACGCGCTTCAAAGACGTGACACCAGAAGGTGGGGTGATCGAACTGGTGGTGTGGCGCGTGCCAGAGCCCATTCCACCGAGCAGTCACGGGTTCAAGTATCGGGCCGCCTACTCGATGGACGGCGTGCGGGTGGTCGGTTTTGACAACGAACGCGGCAAGGGCGACCACTGCCACATCGCGGGAATCGAGCGACCGTACATCTTCACCTCGGTCGACCAATTGATCGAGGACTTCATTGCTGCCGTCGACGCGGCGAGGAGCAAGACATGACGAAGCGAACGTTGATGATTACGATGACTGCCGACTGGCGCAGTGCGCTGCGCGCTGCGGGCAAACGTGCCACCGCACGCAGCTATCAGGGCGAGGTACTCAATTTCGAGAGTGCGGGAAGCTTCTTCGGCAAGCTCACTGAGCGTCGCTGGGTTCTGATGCATGCGCTGCAAGGTCAGGGACCGATGTCGGTACGGGAGCTGGCGCGCCGGGTGGCGCGCGACGTGCGACGCGTCCATGATGATGTGGAAGTGCTGGCCGAGTTGGGTCTCGTTGAGCGTACCGACAGCGGCGGAGTCGTGTGCCCTTTCGACGCTGTGCACATCGATATGCGGTTGACGGCCCCGCAACCGCTGGCTGCATGAGCTGCGTCGGAAGACATGACTTAAGCCAAGGCGCTTTGCGGCGAGCACTTCGGACCCGACGATTCAAGCATAGGAGCTGAAACCGCCGTTTGAAGGTCCGCTTCAGAGTGGCGAAACTTGCGGCTCAGATGTTGCGTCTGAATCGAATGCGACGCTTCGATCCCTTGAAGAACTGAGGCCCAAGCAGCTTTTTGCGTCGGCCTGTGTTTCGAGTTCCCGATGGTCCGCTTGCAGGATTCCATCAGTGCAAGCGCAAAGTTGAGCGATGACCGCTCAACCTTGTGACCGGTCATTCCCAATGTCGGGTCACGAGCGCGTGAATACCCGGTTGTGGCCGGCTGCGGGCGACGACGAATCTCATCGCTTGGGCATATTCATCGCCGAAAGTGGTACGCGGCACGTCTGCCGCGACTACCGCCCGGAGAGCTGTGCGATTCACAGTCAAGTGCTGAGATCACGGATCGCGCGAATCCGTACTCCACAGTGCGATTAGCGGGACCCGCTTGCGACAATCGGGTTCCAAGGGTGCAGGGGTTCGTCCGGATGTGGGGTTACCTGGTTATCGCTCTGTTGGTCGTCGGCCTGCTCTGGGTGCTCTGGCGGAGCAACGCAAAGCGGCGACGCATCGAGCGCGAGCGCGCTGAGCGCCGCGTCCGCACCGACGAGCTGCTGGCGCGCGTGCTGCTGGGGGAGGAATCGAGACGGGGTCGGTCGACGGCAGGCGGACGGCCGTCGATGGCCAAGCCCGTGTTGCCACCGATCGACCGCATGGTCAGGCGGACCGCCGGCGGTCGGCGGATCGACCTCGACTCCCTGCTGAGCGATGAGCCCGCGACGGTCGCCGATCGCACACGTCGCCAGCTTGACCAGCCAACGAATCTCATCGGTGATACCGGCCATCCTTCGACAGTCGCGCCTACGGCGAGCGGGCCGCCGACGGCGCGCTTGTCGATGCGTGAGGGACAACTCGACGTTCCGCTCGATGCACTTGTGGTTTCATGGTTCGAGGCCCGCGGTTACGTGGCGCGTCGCGCGCCGGCCGCGGCGCAGCCGATCACGCTGCTGCTGAGCCATGCTGAAGACTCAACGCGCGACTACGCGTTCTTCTATGATCGCGGCCGGCTGACCGCGCCCCGCGTCGCCGCCGTGCTCGACAAGGCGCACGCGCTCGGCATGAGCAAGCTGCTGGTCGCCGCCGAACACGGTGCCGACCCTGCAGTCGGATCGACCCGGTTGCCCGAGGTCCACGTGATGGACTGGCCCGCGATCGACCGCGCAATGGGACGGATCGACGCCCGCGTCGCCGCCAAGATCATTTCGATCGCGCGGGCCAAGCAAGGAATGCCGACTGCAGACTAACTGGGGTCTCGCGGATCGCGCGGGGCCGATGGAGCGGGCCTGTGGTGGGTTGTAGCCCCGACGGCCATGAACACGCGACGGCCGCCGGGACCGCGCCGGGCGCAGTGGCGTAAGCACGGCATCTGAGCGCGCCGACACGCGCTGACGAACGACCGCTCCACGAGTGGTTTCGATGCGCTGGCGATCGTCGCTTCCGCGCCGGTTTGCGTCTTCCGCTCCTGAAGTCAATACCAGCCGCGCACTCAGAGGCGGATGAGCGCACGGGGAGAAGGGCCGTTTCGTTGCCGACTGTTCAATTTTGAGCACGCGTCGCCGCTCATCGCACTGCGTGCAAGGCAGTTGCGAATTGGCGGTTACAGGCCACTAGAATCGGGCCGCATGCAGATCCGCCGCCTGACTGCCGCCGACGCGGCGCAATACCGCCAGTTCCGACTACGCGGACTGCGCGAACATCCCGATGCCTTCCGCTCCAGCTACGAAGAAGAATTCGGCAAGTCGGCCGACTGGGCCGCACGCCGCGTCAGCAATGGTGCGGAAGGATTCTTTCTCGGTGCGTTTGACGAACAGGAGGCATTGATCGGCACCGTCGGCCTGCAACTGGAACAGCGCCAGAAACTCCGCCACCAGGGCAAGGTCATCGGCATGTATGTCGCGCCGGAACACGCGGGCAAGGGGGCGGGACGCGCACTGATCGAAGCCTGCATCCGACAGGCGCGCGGCATAGCCTGGCTGGAGTCGCTGGTGCTGACAGTCACCAGCAGCAACGAGGACGCGGTCCGTCTGTATCGGAACGCGGGCTTCATCCCGTGCGGACGCGAGCCGCGTGCGATGAAGATCGACAACCGTTACTTCGACAAGACGATGATGTATCTCGAACTGCGCGCGGAGTAGATTGACCCATGCGTCGCGTATACGACATCTCGCCGACGGTGGGGCCCGGGTTTCCCGTCTTCCCCGGCGATTCGTCGTTTGCGATGCGCTGGACCTGGAAGCTGGGCGCGACCTGTCCGGTGAACGTGTCCGAGGTCTCGATGTCGCCGCACACCGGCGCGCACACCGATGCACCGCTGCATTACGACGACGATGGCGCTTCGATCGGCGAGGTTGCACTCGACCCCTATCTCGGGCCGTGCCGCGTGATCCATGCGATCGGCGTCCCGTTGATCGAACCGCATCACGTTGCGCAGCGGCTTGCAGATGCACCGCCGCGCGTGCTGGTTCGGACGTACCGGCGCGCCCCGATCAGCACCTGGGATCCGGGTTTCGCTGCGTTCGCGCCGGCGACGATCGAACGGATGCATGTACATGGCGTCAAGCTGGTCGGCATCGACACGCCGTCGCTCGACCCGGAACGGAGCAAGGCGCTCGACAGTCATCAGGTGGTGCGCCGGCACCAGATGGCGATCCTGGAAGGCATCGTGCTCGATGACGTCGCCGAAGGCGACTACGAACTGATCGCCCTGCCGCTCAGGTGGCACGGACTGGACGCGAGCCCGGTGCGCGCGGTGCTGCGCGAGCTGTGAACCAGTGATGACCCGCTCCGACTGCGAGGAGCTCGACCGGCGCGACCCGCTTGCAGCGCACCGGAACAGCTTCGCTCTGCCCGACGGCGTGATCTATCTCGACGGCAATTCGCTCGGCGCGTTGCCGCGTGCGACCTCGGCGCGCGTGCGCGAAGTCGTCGAGCGCGAATGGGGTGATGGACTGATCCGCTCGTGGAACGCGGCGCACTGGGTCGATCTGCCGCGTCGCGTCGGCGCCAGGATTGCACGCCTGATCGGCGCCCAGGCACACGAGGTGGTCTGCGCCGACTCGACCTCGATCAATCTGTTCAAGGTGCTCGCCGCCGCGCTGAAACTGCAAACGGCCCGGCCGCAGGTCCGCGCACGCGAGCGCCGCGTGGTGCTGTCGGAGCGCACGAACTTTCCGACCGATCTGTATGTCGCGCAGGGCCTGCTCGCGCTGCTTGGCGACCGCTTCGAACTGAAGCTGGTTGACTTCGACGAGATGGCCGAGGCGATCGACAACACCGTTGCCGTCACGCTCATCACTCACGTCAACTACCAGACCGGCGCGATGCATGACATGGCGGCGATCACGCGCCGCGCGCGCCACGCCGGCGCGCTGATCATCTGGGATCTCGCGCACTCGGCGGGCGCGGTCCCGGTGAATCTCAATGATTGCAGCGCCGATTTCGCGGTCGGCTGCGGATACAAATACCTCAATGGCGGGCCGGGTGCGCCCGCCTTCGCATTTGTCGCCGAGCGGCACTTGACGGCGCTGGTGGACGATCCTTTTGCGCAACCGCTGTCGGGCTGGTTCGGACATCGCGCGCCATTTGCGTTCGATCCGGAATTTGCGCCTGCCGCATCGATCGACCGCTTCACGGTCGGCACGCCGTCGATCCTTGCGCTCGCCGCGCTCGATATCGGCGTGGAGGGCGTGCTGGCGGCGGGCATCGATGCGCTGCGAGCAAAGTCGATCACGCTGACCGAGCTGTTCGTTAATTGCGTCGAGCAGCGCTGCGCCGGCCTCGGCGTCACGCTTGCGTCGCCACGCGCGGCCGCCAGGCGCGGCAGTCAGATCTGCTTTGCGCACGCACATGCCTGGCCAGTGATGCAGGCGCTGATTGCGCGCGGCGTGATCGGCGACTTCCGTGCGCCGAACATCCTGCGCTTCGGCTTTGCACCCCTGTACGTCCGTTACGTCGACGTGTGGGAGACGGTGGAAGCGTTGCGGGACGTCCTCGCAACCAAGGCCTGGGATCGGCCGGAGTTCAAGGCGATCAAGGCCGTCACATGAAGCCGCCAATGACAGGGAACACGGATCCTTCGGCGCCCGACCCGGCCGCCCACGGCGCGCAGATGGACTACGCGGGCACGATGACCTACGGCGATTACCTGCAACTCGACGCCATCCTCGGCGCGCAAAGACCGCGCTCGGATGACCACAACGAGTGGCTGTTCATCATCCAGCACCAGACCAGTGAACTGTGGATGAAGCTCGCGCTGATCGAGCTGCGCGCAGCGCGGGAAGCTATCCGCGACGAGAGTCTGCAGCCCGCATTCAAGATGCTCGCGCGAGTGTCGCGCATCTTGGAGCAACTGGTGCATGCGTGGGACGTGCTGTCGACGATGACCCCGTCCGAATACAGTGCAATTCGCCCGCATTTGGGGGCCAGTTCCGGGTTTCAGTCGTGGCAATACCGCGAGATCGAGTTCATCCTGGGCAACAAGAACGCGGCGATGCTCAAGCCGCACGCCCATCGTGCCGATATCCATGCTGAAGTGGAACGCGCGTTGGCCGCGCCCAGCCTGTACGACGAAGCCGTTCGTCTGCTGGCGCGACGTGGCTTTGCGATCGACGCAGAGGTGTTAGGCCGCGATGTGCAGCAGCCATGGACGTTCGCCGCATCGGTCGAACAAGCGTGGCTGGCGGTGTATCGCGCGCCCGGCGAGCATTGGGCGCTTTACGAGCTGGCCGAGGAACTCGTCGATCTGGAAGACGCGTTTCGACAGTGGCGCTTTCGGCACGTGACGACGGTGGAGCGCATCATCGGCTTCAAGCGCGGCACCGGCGGCACGAGCGGCGTGGCCTACCTGCGGCGGATGCTGGATGTGGTGCTGTTTCCGGAGTTGTGGCAAGTGAGAACGGATCTTTGACGGTGACAAGTAGCGAGTGACGGGTAACGAGTGGGCCCAGCCACTGTGCACGTTTCACTCGTGACTCGGGACTCGCGACTGCTTCTATGACATTCATCAAACCGTTCATGATCCGCCTGTCGCACTGCGATGCGACCGGGCAGGTCTTCTATCCGAACTACTTCCACATCTTCAATGCACTGGTCGAGGACTGGTTCTACGAGGCGATCGAGATTCCGTTCCATACCTTCCTGATGGAACGCAACCTGAGCCTGCCGACGGTCAAGCTCGAGACCACCTTCAATGCGCCCTCAAGAATGGGCGAGACGGTCAATTTCTGGCTGACCGTCACGCACGTCGGCCGCTCGTCGATGCGCTTCACGATGGGTGCGCGCAAGGACGGCGACGATCGGGTCAGGATGCATCGCATCGCCGTGTGTGTCAGCCAGGAAACGCACCGGGCGGTGCCGATTCCGGACGATGTGCGCCAGAAAGTCCTCGAGTTCATGCGCGGTTGAGCCACGCCCGCGCAGCCGTCAGAGTATTCGGTTGAACCAGAGCAGCGACAGGCCCGCCGCGAGCAGCATGAGCACCGCGCCCGCCGCGGCGAAAAGGGCCGTGACTTCGCTCTCTTTTTGCTCCAGCACGAGCCGCGACGTGAGCGTCTGGTAGATCTTCTTCAGCGACGCCGCGTCGCCGGCGTAGAAGTATTCGCCGAGCGTCATGTGCGCGACGGCCTTCAGTGTTTCTTCGTCGAGCTGCGCGCGGAACGACCAGCCCTCGAAGCCGATCACCTCACCCTTCACCGTGCCCACACCGACCGTGTAGATGCGCACACCGCGATCGGCTGCTAGTTTCGCCGCCTTGAGCGGATCGGGCCCCGTGGTGCGCTGTCCGTCCGAAAGCAGAATGATCGCCGCCGACGTGTAAGAGCCGGGCGGCACCGGCTTGAACTCGGGCTTGTCCTTGTCGGCTTTTTCTTTCGAGTCCAGCGAACGGCCACGCGCCGAATCGCGGTCCTGTCCATAGATCGCGGCACTGACATCGATGCCGGCATCGGGAAAAAGCGTGGCCAGAGACACGAGGATCGCACTGCCGGTCGCCGTGCCTCGCTGCAGCTGAAAGCGATCGATCGCCTCGATCACGTCCTCGCGGCTGTGCGTGGGCGACTGCACCACGCTCGCGGTGGCCGCGAACGCAACAACCCCGATGCGCGTGCTCGATTGCAGCTCGGCGACGAACGCCTTCGCCGCATTCTGTGCTGCGACCAGACGGTTCGGTTCGACGTCCTTGGCACGCATGCTGCCCGACACATCCATCGCCAGGATGATCGTTTCCTGCTTGGACGGCAGCTTGATCAACGCGGTGGGGCGCGCGATCGCGACGATCATCAGCGTCAGCGCGATCAGGAACAGCAGCGGCGGCACATGGCGCCGGAAGCGCTGCCCGGCGCTCATCGCCTCCTTGACCAGGCTCAGGCTCGCATAGCGCAACGCGAGCTTCTTGCGCTTGCGCAGCAAAGCGATGTACAGCGCCACCAGCAGCGGCACCGCGAGCAGAAGCCACAGCGATTCGGCCCAGAGAAACTTCATGTCGTCGCCCTCGCCGCGCGGGCTGTGCCGCGATCGCCCGTCAGATGCGCCGGCAGCCGACCGCCCGCCGACAACTGTCGGCGCCGCTTGCGCAGATCGGCAAAACGCAGGATGGTCTCGACCAGATCATCCTCGGTTGACAGCTCCAGCGTGTCGACGCCGGCGTCGCGCAATGCGGTGCGCACCGCGGTATCGCGCTTTGCCGCAGCAGCGGCAAAGCGTTTGCGAAAACCGGCTTCGTGCGTGTCGACCCACAGCTGTTCGCCGGTCTCGGCGTCCTGCATCACCATCGCGCCAAGGTCGGGCAATTCGTTTTCCAGCGGGTCGTACAGGCGAATCGCCACCACCTCGTGCCGCTGCGCCAGGCGCGCCAGCAGCGGCGCCCAGCCCGGCGTGCTGATGAAGTCGGATACGACGAACACCATCGCGCGCCGGCGCAGCGCGCGCAGCGCAGTGGCGAACAGATCACGCAGATCGGTTTCACCCGGGGCTGAGACGGGCCGCGTCAGCATGCGGTTCAGCAGTTGCAGCACATGACGCCGCCCGCCGCCCGGCGGAATCACCGTGTCGACCTTGCTGCCGTAGATCATCATCCCGACGCGATTACCACGCCGCGTCAGCACGCGCGCAAGCAGCGCCACGAAATCACGCGCGACCGCCTGCTTGCTCCTCGCCTGCGAGCCGAAGTCGATCGATGCGGTCAGGTCAAGCAGGAACCACGCGGCCAGTTCGCGATCCTCGTGGTATTCGCGCACGTACGGCACCTGCAGTCGCGCGGTGACGTTCCAGTCGATGTGGCGCACATCGTCGTGATACTGGTATTCGCGCAGGTCGGCCAGATCGAGGCCGACGCCGCGAAACAGCGTGCGGTAGTCGCCGAACAATTGCCCGTCGAGTCGCCGCAGCACGGTCCACTCGAGCCGCTTGAGGATTGCCTCGGCGCTTATTGCGATCGCGCTGCCCTCACCCTCGGCCCCTCTCCCACCGGGAGAGGGATGCAAAGCCCCTCGCCCCCCGGGAGAGGGGTTGGGGTGAGGGAGACTTTCACGCTTGCGCAGGAACCTGAACATGCGTCTGCAGCGGTTTCTCGGGCGCCGGCACGTGCCGCATGATCCGCTCGATCAGATCGTCGGCCGTGATCCCCTCGGCGAGCGCCTCGTACGAAAGCACGAGCCGGTGCCGCAGCACATCGGGCACCAGGTCCTTCACGTCTTCCGGCAGCACGTATTCGCGGCCACGCAGGAAAGCCAACGCCCGCGCCGCCTCGATCAGATGAATCGTGCCGCGCGGACTCGCGCCGAAGGTCACGTAGTGCGCGATGTCCTTGATGCCGTGCCGCTCCGGCTCGCGCGTCGCCGACACGAGTCGCACCGCATACTGCATCAGCGACGGATCGACATAGCCCTTGCGGCACTCGCGCTGCAGCGCGGCCAGTTGCTCGGTGGTCGCGACCTGTGCCACCGCGGTGGCCGGGCCTGTCACGCGCTCGACGATCACGTATTCCTCTTCGTCGGTCGGATAGCCGACCAGCACTTTCATCATGAAGCGATCGACCTGCGCCTCGGGCAGCGGATACGTGCCCTCGGTCTCGATCGGGTTCTGCGTGGCCATCACGAGGAAAGGCTCGGGCACCGGATACGTGTGGCCGGCGATCGTGACCTGGCGCTCCTGCATCACCTCGAGCAGCGCGCTCTGCACCTTGGCTGGCGCACGGTTGATCTCGTCGGCGAGCAGCAGGTTGGTGAACACCGGCCCGAGCGAGGTCGCGAAGTCGCCCGTCTTCTGGTTGTAGATGCGCGTGCCGACCAGATCAGCCGGCACGAGGTCAGGCGTGAACTGAATGCGCTTGTGGTTGCCCTGGATCGTCGCCGCGAGTGTCTTGACCGTCAGCGTCTTGGCGAGCCCCGGCACCCCTTCGACCAGCAGGTGTCCCTGCGCGAGCGTGGCCACCAGCACGCGTTCGAGAAAATGGTCCTGCCCGACCACGACGCGCTTCACCTCGAAGAGGATTCGCTCCATGGTCGCGGACACGGTCTCTCGGTTCACTTTCTTGTCGTCCATGTTGCCCTCGAAAATTGCCGCCCGACTCGCCTCCGAGCCGGGGAAAATCAGAACGGATGCACTCCCACCCCAGCAGCGGCATTCTCGATCGGCACCGCGAATCCGATGCCGATGAACACGCGTTCACGCGTGGGGTTGAGGATCGCGGTCACGATCCCGACCACCTCGCCATCCATCGTCACCAACGGCCCACCCGAATTGCCCGGATTCGCAGCGGCATCGAACTGGATCAGGTTCGTCAAGACGCGTTTGCCCTGCGGCGAGCGGAACTCACGCTGCAGCCCTGACACCACGCCGTAGGAGACCGATGGGCCGATGCCGAACGGGAACCCGACCGCCACGACCTGATCGCCCGGCGCCAGATCGCCGGTCGAGCGCAGCGTGGCCGCCTTCAGGTCGTCCGGCACCGCCTTCACCCGCAGCACCGCGAGATCGTGCTCGGGTTGCGTTGAAATCACCGTCGCCTCGGATTCGGAGCCGTCAGCAAACGTGACCTGGATCTTCTCGGCGCCCTGTGCAACGTGCAGGTTGGTGAGGATGATCCCGCTATCGACAATCACGACACCGGTGCCCACGCCTTCTTCGATATCGGCGTCGCCGCGCTCACCCGGCTCGATGCCGCGCACGCGCACCACAGATTCGCGCACGGCTTCGGCCGCCTTTGCCGCAGGTGACGGCAACTGCTCGTTGGCAAGCGTGTGCAGCACCGCCCTGTCGATGTCCTTCTGGGTAATCGCACGCTGCATGGGCGCCGTCATCTTGCTGGCGAACATCGCAATTGCGACCAGCAGTGCACCGGCAGCAAAGAGAAGAAACCGTTCTTGGCGAGACGCAAGGCGGCGCAGTGCGCCCAGCGCGGGCCCGCTCGCACCTGCGGCAGGCGCCTCAGCCTCCTGCCTGGCCGGAGCAGACACAGTGCCGACCTGCGGCGCGCGAGCTGCGCGCGATTGACTGTACAAAGCCGGTCGTCTCATCCGCACCTCAACCAGGGAACGCGGCACGCTTTTCAACCCGGGCGCCTGAGCAGCGTCACGCTCGAATCGAGACGATATTCCGAAACAGGATCAGCGGGGCAGGTCGGATTTACGGTAGCACGACGACCAATCGTGCGTCTCGTAATCTGGAACAGGGATCGGCGTCACGCGCGCGCGCGATATCCGAGCAAGCGCGCGGGCAGGAACAGGATCGCCTTGAGCAAGGCAAACACCGCCTCGACGGCGAGTCCGACCACGCGAAACGGCAGCGACAACAACCAGACGACCGGGGCGAGCAACAGCACCAGAAGCGCCAGCGGCCAGCTCAGAACGAACAAAACGCACCAGCAAACGAAGAAGATCAGGGTTTTCATGTGCGGCTCGCTGCGTCGATGTGATGGCGATGGAAGACCCGACTGTACTGCAACCCGCGTAAGACTCGTCCGCCGGCGCGAAGTTCACGAACCCGCCGTGTACAAGCAACTGCCATGCGACAGGTAATGATTGATGCGCGTTTCCCAGTTGTGCATGAACTGCAGGTAGTACTCGTCACTGAACGCCGCAACGAAGGCATCGCCCGCCGGCCCTAGGCTGGTGTGAACGTAAGTGATCTGCGCATCCGTGCCAGCCGCGGACGGTCTGAGCTGGATCGTGATCCTGCAGGCGGTCACACCTGGCGTGATCTTGAGCATTTCAACGAAGTCCCTGTCGGGCTCATGTCGCGTGATGTACCAAACGGCGCCGGCCGGCTGCGCAGCCGTGACGAACACACAGTCCGGCTCGGCGGCGCCGGATTGACTCAGCACCAGAAGGGGATCCCAGCCTTCGAGCCAGTCCGCCTCCCGCACCGGACAAAGGAGCGGAAAGACCACGGCTGGCTCCGCGACCAGATGCTGCACGTAGGTTCGCGCCGCTCGCTTGGGCTTTGAAATGTTCATCGACGTTGTCGCGCCGGCGTCGGGCAACAGCGCGACGCGGTGCAACAGACGCTAGCGGAATCCACCTGCTGCCGCAACGCGACGGCCAATGGGCTGCAATGCATTTGCCTCGAGTCGGTCGTCAAGATGGTCCAGCGCGAGCAACTCGCACCGCCGGAGAGTGCCGACCCGGGGTAGATTCACGCGCAATCCACTCCCCGAGGCAACCCATGAACCCCGGATCCAAGACGCTTCAGCCCCCTCATTGGTCACGCCCGCGCGGCTACGCGAATGGTATCGCCGCGCAGGGCACGCATGTGGCCATCGCCGGACAGATCGGCTGGAATGCGCAGTGCCAGTTTGCATCGGATGATCTGATCGGCCAGGTGCGCCAGGCGCTCGTCAATGTCGTTGAAGTGCTGGCGGAGGCGGGCGGTGCGCCCGAGCACATCGTGCGCATGACGTGGTACCTGGTCGACCGGCGCGAATACCTCGCGCGGGCGCGCGAGATCGGTGCCGCCTATCGCGAAGTGATGGTGACGGCGGGCGGCAGCGTTCATTACCCCGCCATGACCGCAGTGCAGGTCGTCGCGCTGATGGAGGACCGTGCCAAGGTCGAAATCGAGTGCACAGCGGTGATTCCACCGATCGAGCAGCGCGACGGACCGTGACGCGATCGACGCGTAAACTTCGCGCTCCCGCATGGAGCCCCCGATGAATGCGCCCAACAACAAGTCGCACCTGAAAGCCAAGTTCAAGTGGGACGATCCGCTGCTGCTGGATGCGCAACTCACCGACGACGAGCGCATGGTGCGCGAGGCGGCCGCGCGCTACGCGCAGGACAAGCTCGCACCGCGCGTGCTTGAGGCGTTCCGCAAAGAGCAGACCGATCCGTCGACCTTCCGCGAGATGGGCGCGCTTGGCCTGCTCGGGCCGACGATCCCCGCCGCATACGGCGGCCCGGAACTGAACTACGTCAGCTACGGACTGATCGCGCGCGAGATCGAACGCGTCGACTCCGGCTATCGCTCGATGATGAGCGTGCAAAGCTCGCTCGTGATGCTGCCGATCTACGAGTTCGGTTCGGAGGCGCAGCGGAAGAAATACTTGCCCAAGCTTGCCGCGGGGGAGTGGATCGGCTGTTTCGGACTGACCGAGCCGAACCACGGATCGGACCCGGGCGGCATGCTCGCGCGCGCAAAGGCGGTCGATGGCGGGTATCGACTGACGGGCACCAAGACATGGATCACCAACTCGCCGATTGCCGACGTATTCGTGGTGTGGGCGAAGAATGATGCGGGCGTGATTCGCGGCTTCATTCTCGACAAGGGGATGAAGGGACTGTCCGCGCCGGCGATCCAAGGCAAGGTCGGGCTGCGGGCGTCAATTACCGGCGAGATCGTGATGGCCGATGTATTCGTTCCCGCCGGCAACGAATTGACCCAGGTCGCCGGCCTGAAGGGTCCGCTCACCTGCCTGGACGCGGCGCGCTACGGCATTGCCTGGGGTGCGCTCGGCGCCGCCGAGGACTGCTGGTTCCGCGCACGACAGTACGTGCTCGACCGCAAGCAGTTCGGCCGCCCGCTCGCTGCAAACCAGCTGATCCAGAAGAAGCTCGCCGACATGCAGACCGAGATCACGCTCGGATTGCAGGGTTGCCTGCGCCTGGGACGGATGAGGGACGAAGGCACCGCCGCGGTCGAAATCGCGAGCATCATGAAGCGCAACTCGTGCGGCAAGGCGCTCGACATCGCGCGGACGAGCCGCGACATGCTGGGCGGCAACGGCCTCAGCGATGAGTTCGGAATCGCACGGCATCTGGTCAACCTCGAGGCCGTCAACACCTACGAAGGCACGCACGACATCCACGCACTGATTCTCGGGCGCGCGCAGACGGGCATTCAGGCGTTTTCATAAGCGTCGCCATGCGTGCGCTGCGCTACGACTCGTTCGGACCAGTTGCGACGGTTGCGCGTCTCACCGACATTCCGCCACCGACGCCGGCCGCCGGCGAGGTACTGATCCGCGTCAAGTGTGTGTCGATCAACCCGCTCGACTGGAAGCTGGTCGAGGGGCAATTCAAGCTGATCGCGAAGAGCAAACCGCCGGCAGGCATCGGCGGCGAGTTCGGCGGCATGGTCGAAGCGCACGGCAGTGGCGTGTCCGCACCGCCTGTCGGCGCCAACGTCGTTGGCCTGATCAATCCGTTTGCGCGGCCGCCCGGCGCGCTGCAGGAACTCGTGGCGGTTGCCGCACGCGATGTCCTGCCGGTGCCCGACGAGATTGATCTGGAAGCCGCGTGCACCTTGCCTTGTGCAGGGCTATCCGCACTGCAGATGTGCCGGACGGCCGGCGTTGCGCCGGGCCAGCGCGTTTTGATCCACGGCGCGGCCGGTGGCGTCGGCAGTTTTGCAGTGCAAGTCGTCCGGGCGCTCGGCGCAGTTGCGGTGGCCACTGGAAGTACCGCGAGCCAGCCCACGCTTGCCAACCTGAAACCTGACGCGCGGTTCGACTACACGCGGCAGCCGGCCGCCTCGTGGGGCGGACCCTTCGCTGCGGTGCTCGACTGCGCCAGTGCGCTCTCCGCGGCGGATGTCGCCGTGCTGCTGGCCGACGGCGGCCACTACGTCAATACGCTGCCGAAGTTTCCCGCGATGATCTTCGATCCACTGCTCAATCCGCTTCGTCGCGTCAAGCGCCACACATTGAAGCTCAATGCAAATGCCGCTGACCTGCGCACGCTGATCAGTTGGGTCAGGGATGGTCGCCTGCGTCCCATCATCTCGGAGCGGTTCGAATTCGCCCACGCGGTGCAGGCGCTCGAGCTTTCAAGAACGGGTCACGCGCGCGGCAAGCTGGTGGTCCGCATCGCGTAAGCCGTGCTGTCAGTCACGACCGGAACTCGGGCCGGCGCGGCGACCTGTCTTTCGCGCCTGCAAGCCCAAGCGTTGCCAGTCGTACGTTCAGCCTTCGCCCGGGCGCCGACTGAACGTCTGCGCGTAGCGGTACACCATCGCGCCGCGCGAGCGCACGCCAAGCTTGCAGTAGATCGTCTTCAGATATGAGCGTACGGTGAATTCGCTGATATGCAGACGGTCAGCGACCTGCTTGGTCAGAAAGCCAAGGCAGATGAGCTGCACGATCTGCAATTCGCGATTGGTCAGCAGTTCACGGATGTCCGTTGGCAACGCCGTGGGATCGCACTCATCGGTCGAATCCGCTGCGACTGGCGCAGGCCCCGGGACCAGCGCGTAAGAGTGTCCGTTCAGCTCGAAGTGCGCTGCCTCACCGGCGACATACGTGAGGCGCGGTCGCACGCCGCCGCGCTCGGCCACAAGTCGCGGCAGTACCGCATCGACGCACAGCAACCGGTAAGTTCGGCCGTCGATTTCGATTTGCGCGATCTCGTTGTCACCGGTGTGCGAAACCGCACCATCACAGGCCGCCCGTCGAAGTTGGCCCACACCACCCGCTACACGTTGCGCCGGACTTCCCTTCATCCATCACCATCCCGGCGCGATGCGCCCAACACAAGAACACCCGCTCGATCGCATGCCACGTATTTCCGCTGACCCTCCGCGTCGTCGCCGCGGCGGTGGACGAGGATCTCGCGCGGCGTGGATGGTGCCACCGTGCGCGCGTCGCAGTCACTCCCACGCTTTGGGAACACGCATCGAAGTCGATCACGCGCTATTCCAGGTTCTCCTCTGAAAGCGTGCCGTCGAACACATCGATCACGCATTTCGACTCGCTCATTTAAGGGGGTGCATTCAAGGGTCCGCATTGCCGTGAACTCCTTATGCGCGAGCCCATCGATGCGCGCGTCAATGTGGTCGAGCTTCTTCGCTGATCGCTTCGCACCAGCGAGAACGTGGCGTTGTCGTGTGCGCCGGCATTTCGCACAATGCAGCCGCGTTTGATTGAAGGTATGCCCTGCAGGGAGACAGCCGATGAGCGGACCATTCGACAGCGATGAGATGAACGAAGCCGATGCGGCCGACAGCGCCGATGAAGAATTCGGCACGCCGTCACCGTTCGATGAAGGCGATGGCGGCGACGACTTCGGCGAAGGACTCGACGCCGGAGACGCCGCCGATGCCGCGCAGGATCTGGGCGATGTCGCCGATGCGTCCGAGCTTGGCGAAGACTATGGCGACGACGCCGACGACATGGCCGTGTGGAACGCGTTCGAGGAAGAGATCGCCGATGGACTCGATGCCGCCGATGACGATGAGTTTCTCGGTCGCCTGCTCGGCGGCCTGGGACGCGCGGCCGGCGTGATCGGCCGCGGCCTCGGCGGCGCGGCGGGTGCCGCGGGACGAGCCGGTGCATTCGCTCAGCGCGCAGGGCGTGTCGCGGGACAGATCGGTCGCGCCGCTGGTGCGGTGTCACCCGCAGCACAGGCCGCTGCGCGACTGGCGCGCATGCTGGGTGCACCGCACGTCGCCGGCGCATTTGGCCAGGTCGGGCGCGTCGCGCAAGGAGTCGGTCAGGCCGCGCAACAGGCGCAAGGTTTGGCCGGTTCATTCGGCCAGGCCGCGGGCGGCGCGCAGGGGCTGTTCGGTCAGTTAAGCCAGCTGCTCGGCCAGGGCGGCAATGAATTCGACGCGTTCGATGCGATGGCCGATCTGTACCTCGAGGACGGCGTTGATGAAGCGTTGCCCGCGGCGGTGGCGCTGGCGGCACGCGCGGCAGCACGCGGTCTGGGTTTTCGCAATATCGCCCAACTTTCGCTGGCCGGCCGCCGTGCACTTGTGCGCGGCACCGGCGCAGCGGCGCGCGAACTCATGCGCAGCCGCTCGCCGCAAGCGGTGCGCGCGCTGCCGCGACTGGCGCAATCCGCAGCGCGCGTTGCGCAGCGGCGTGCACCCACTCCGCAGCGCGCAGTGCAGACGATTCGTCGTGGTCTGCCGCAGGCCGCGCGCCGCGTGGCGCAGAACCCGCGCGTGGCACAACGCCTCGCCCAGACGCCGGCGCGCCGCGGACCACGTCCGCTGGCTCGTCCGACCGATCTGGGCTTCGGGGTACGGACTTCGCGCGCCGGCGCGCGCACCTACAACCTCAGCGGGCCGGTCACGCTGACGATCACGCCTCAATGAGTCTTTGCGACAAAGGAGCACACCATGGACCGATTCGAAGCCGACGTGATGGACGACCTCATGTACGACGCCGCCGAAGGCCCCGCGCGTAATGCGATGGACAGTTTCGACGAATATGACGAAGCCGAGGGCTTCGACGAATACGACGAGGGTGACGAAGGCGACGAATTCATCGGTCGCCTGTTGGGCGGCCTCGGCGGTCTCATCGGCGGAGGTGGAGGCGCAAGCCAGTTCGATGAGTACGACGAATTCGAAGGCGCCGACGAACTCGAAGAAGGCGACGAGTTCGACGAGTACGACGAAGGCGATGCGTACGACGAAGGTGATGCGATGGAAGACGCGGTCGCCGATGCGCTGGATGCCGATGACGGCGACGAGTTCTTCCGTCGCCTGCGCCGGATCGCCAGCGGCGCATTGAACGTCGCCCGCCGCGTCGGCCGCGGCGTCGGACAAGCCGCACGCGTGGTGGGACCGATCGCCAGCATGATCCCGATTCCGCAGGCGCAATTGATTGGACGTCTCGCCAACGTCGCCGGGCGACTGCTCGCCGATGGCGCCGACGAGTTCGAAACCTTCGACGATCTGGTCGAGGGGCTCGACGAGGATTCGATCGACGCCGCCGCGCCGGTGCTGGCCGGTATGGTCGTGCGGCGCGCACTGCCCGCGGTCGCGCGCGCAGCAGCACCGGTGCGGCGTGCGGTCGTGCGGACCGTCACACGCGCCGTGCGGCAAGCCACGCGTCGTCAAGGTGCACCGGGTGCGCGCGCAGTTGCGCGTGCCGTGCGTGCGACCCGTCGCATCGTGCAACGCCGGCGCATGCCGCCACGGGCCGCGGCGCGTGTAGTGCGTCAGGCTGCAACCCAGGTCGCACGGCGGCCGCAAGTCGTGCGTCGACTCGCGCGTCCGTTGGTGCCCGCGGCACGGCGTGTAACACCGCGCGGTCAGGCCGCGCGAGTCGTGGCACGTACGGTGGCGCCCGTGGCGCGTCGTGCTGCAGCGACGATGCCATCAGTGCGCACCGGCGGCGCCGTGTGCCCGCGTTGCGGCGGCGGGCGTCGCATGGCATTGCGCGGCCCCGTGACCATCACGATCCGCGGTCGCTGAGCCAACGCAGACAACCGACGCGCGAGACACTTTGTGAACCTGCATCGCTTCCTGCAGGCAAAGATCACCGGGCTGTCGGCGCGGCTGACGCGGCTCGCGCGCATCGACAACGCATTCGTCGGCCTGCGCCCGCAGGACATGCCCTATGCGCCGTCGCAGCGCCACTTTGACGCAGCCAACGCGCGGCTTGCGCGCGTCGAGCAGCGCATCCGCGGCCGCTTCGCGCACCTGCGTCGCGGTTGGCACGAGCAGGCGCCGCAACGCGCACTGATCGACATGGCGCTGGTCGAGCGCGAAATGGATCGCGCGCGCCGATTGTTCGGCATGTTCTACGAAGTGTTCGCGCAACGCGGCACCAGCTTCGGCCCGGCGCTGGCCGCGCACGACGCGATCGCCGATGACTGCTATCAGGCGGTGCGGCAGGCCGCGCCGCGCATCTTCGAGGGTCCGCTGTTGAAACCCGTGTGCTACATGGAGCACGGCTATTCGCCCGCCACGATGCGGCGCGGCGTGCAGTTGAGCCGGCTGCTCGGCGAACCGAATCCGTTCCCGCTGATCCGCATTCCGTGGGATCGCGATCAGCCTTGGCAGTCGGTCTTCCTGCACGAGGTCGCGCATAACCTCCAGGCCGATCTGGGCATCTGGCAGGAGAATCGCCAGGCCGTGCTGCGGCGGATCATGGGCAAGACGCGCGATCCGTTCCTGGCCACCGTGTACGGACGCTGGCACAAGGAAATCTTTGCCGATCTCGCGGCCATCCTGCTCGGCGGTCCGGCTGCGGCGTGGGGCATGGCGGACTTTCTCGCGCATCCGCAGCCGCGCACGATGACGTATCGGCCCGGCGGCGCGCATCCAACCGCGTATCTGCGCGTGTACATGCTGGCCGAGATGATGCGGCGGGTCGGCTTTGCGCGCGATGCGACGCGGCTGCTGCGCGTGTGGCAGGGGCTATACCGCCCACGCGCCGGACATCGCATTCCACCGCAGTTGATGTCGAGCGCACCGAGGTTGATACCCGACGTGGTCGACGAGATCGCGTTCCAGACGCGGCGCAACCTGGCGCAGCGCGCGCTCGCCGACATCATTCCGTTCAAGCGCGAGGACGAAGCGGCGATCCGCGCGGGCGCACGCGCGCTGGCGGCCGGGCGCGACGCGGAACTTGCGCCACGACACGTGGTGAGCGCGGCGCACTACGCGCTGCAGACCGCGCGCATTGCGCCGAAGCAGCTTTCGCAACGCGTGATCGCGCAGTTGACCGCGCACTTGACTGAACGGCAACGAGAAGTGCAACCGCAGCGGTCCGCGCTACGGCTCGCGGCATGACATCGACTCACTGATTCGCACGAGGACCTGACCATGGCCAACACATCGAGCTCCGCGGCAGCGGACAACCGTCCGCGCAACGCGATCGACAACCTGATCCGCCGCGAACTGAAGGTGGGCGATCCGAGCGATCCGAAGCAGATCGCGAACGCGCTGGCCGACCGCTATCAGTCCGATGTGCGCGCGCAGGCGATTGGTGGCGAGGCGCGCGGGCTGCCGTTCCTGCGTTCGCCGACACCGATGGTGGCCGAAGCGCCGTCGCCGACCGCGACCAACGTCGATCTCGATCAGGCCAAAAGCGACGTCGCGCAGGACGTGCAGATGCTGGTGCGCGACAATCTGACCAAGGACATCCGCCCCGAACTCGAAGGCTGGCAGTCGGTAATCCAGCGCTCAATCGACGAAGGTGTCGCGGCCGCTCGCTACGGGCTCGACCCGCACAAGCGCGACACCGCGTTCGCGATGCGACGCCAGCTCGGCGATTACGCGCGGCTGTCACGACTGATCGGCGCCCTGACGCCGGCGCTGAATCGCGCTTTCCGAAATCTTGCCGCCAGTCTCGATGAAGCGAGTTCGGTGATTCTGGTGTTGATGGGCGAATCGCTCGCCAATCTCGGTTTCGCCGGCGGCCGGTTCCTGCTGCAGGCGCCCTACTCCGAGCTGCAGGCGCGGCGTGACGCGGTGATCAACGCGCTGCGCCAGGTCGATGGCGTGGCCGTGCTTGGAACGCAGGGCGGCACCTGGCCACGTGGCTTGCGCGCGTACCGGCAACTCGCCACGGTGCTCGAGGCGCGCGGCCAGGGCGATCTGCGTTCGCTGATGAACGAGATCGAACTGACACGCACGATGGACGAACTGATCCAGCTTGCCGGCGGCGGCGCGCCGGCCGGTCTGCGCGCGGTGGGCGCGACCGCGTGGGCGCCGTTGAATCGGCTGCAACGCTTCGTCACGACCACACTGCGCCAGGTCGCGCCGGCATCGTCCGAACTGGCGACGCTGCACGAGGCACTGTTGCTGTTCCTCGAAGGCTTTGTGCCGGCGGGCGGTTTCCGCCTGCTGCGGGTGGCGCGGCCGACGGTGCTCAACTATGGGCTGTACGGTTCGGCTGCGATCACGGCCGCCGAGCGGCGGCTGATCGAACTCGTGAACCGGCGCGGCACGCTCGCGCGCGAGATCGACTGCCTGACGCAGTGCGCATGTGACGACAACACGGTACGTTCGCAAATCGTGCTCGACAAGGTCTTGTACGACGTCGATCGCGCAATCGATTACTACTGCGTCGGTGACGCCGACCTCGGATTGCCCGAGGTGCGCGCGTCGGCATTCAGCCACTTGATCGACGCAGTGCTGCCCAACACGATCAACTATCCGCCGCCGAACATCGGCGTCGCGCCGCCGATCTACCCGTGGAACCCGAGCACCGGCGGCGGTCCGCTCGCGCGGCCCGCGTTCCTGGGGCCGATCGTCGACCTGGGCACGATCGCCGAAGAACTCGATGCGATTCGCAGTCTGCTTCGCCCCAGCCCGGTCGGCGACTACCCGCAAGCCACCTGGTGGACGGCGACCGAACTCGAGTACGCCACCAACCTCGTCAGCAATCTCGCCTGGCTGGGCGGCGCGCCGACCCCGCTGCGTTTCGCAACGATCCTGCACGACGAGTTGTGTCTGCAACGGCAGACCGACCTCGAGTGGCGCACGGTGATCGAACAGATGACCGCCGGTTGCCTGCCGGCCGGCCAGATCTTCAACGACGCGCTGCCGGCCGTGCCGGCGCCGGGTGCGCCCGGTTGCCTTGTCAGCGTGATCGACCGCGCGCTGGACTATCTGACCGCGGCGACCGCGGGCATTGTCGATCCGACGCTGCGCGTGCCGTTCAGCTGCTTCATCGGCGAGCCGCCGATGCCGCGGCACTTCGAAGAATCGCTCGACGACATCGTCGAATGGCTGCCGTAATCACCGCACGATCTGCCGGAGCACGACCATGAGCCTCCAAAAGCAAGCCCCCTTTGGCGTCTTGCCTGGGCCCGTTACGCGCAAGCAAAGCGCGCTGCCCATCAAGCTCGGCGCCATTGCGTCGCAGTTGAAGATCATCGCCAATGCCACGATCCCAGGCGCGCCACCTGGCGGAGTTGGCGCGGGCGCAGTGCCATCACCAACGGCGTTCAAGATCATCGCCTGCCTGGGCCAGGTGCGCGATGCACTGTGCGCACAGGCGCGGCCGTCGAGGAAATCGGTCAATGAACAACTTGTGAATGCGATGGCCAGCAACAGCGCGCAGGCGGCGCACAAGCTGCTGACCGCGCGCCATGGCGCACTGGTCGCAGACTTCGAGCAACAGTTCCGCCCGCTTGATGCCGCAGGGAAGTTAGAGCAACAACGCCGCGAACGCTGGCACGAGCTCGCGGTATTTGAATCGAAGCTTGCGGCGGGCGTGAAGTAACGCAGCGCTGACAGGAGCAGACCATGAATTTCCAAACGACGGAAACCATCCAGCGCCTGTGGGAGACCTTCCTGCGCGAACAAATCGCCGCGATGCCGCCCGGAGAGCGCGATGCCGCGGCCACGCAGTTCGAGGATCGCTTCAACGAGCTGCTGTCAAAAGCCGACGGCAATTCCGACGCGGGCTTTTTCGACCTGCTCGGGCTCGGGCCGCAGGGCGCGGTCGGCTTCGACCAGGTCAGCTACCCGTATGTGCAGCCGGACTTCGACGATTCGATCGTGCCGAGCCAGTTGCACGCGGCGGCGGAGCTTTACTACATCTGGCAGCACGAGCGCATGAAGATCTTCGAGGTGGTCGAGACTCTGCTGCGCCTGTTCCGCCTCGGCAAGATGCGCATTCAGCGCGGCCCTGGCGCACGCGGGCTGTATCTGCTGGAGAAATGGAAGCCGCTGCGCTATGGCAAGAACGACCGCATGGTCGCGTACCGGCGCGCGTTCAACTATGGCATCGCGCAGGCACCGGCCGGCGCGGTGGTCAACCGCAACTTCCATCGACAGATGCTGGGCTTCATGGTCGCGGTCGGCCAGTACTTCCGCGATCTGCTGATCGGCGAAGTGATTCGCGGCGGGCAACTGATCGATCAACGGCCGTTCGGCAGCGTCGGCACGATCCAGCGCATCGGCCTCGATCTGCGCTATGCGCTGGACCGCGCGACCTACGGCAACATCTTTGCGCTGGCGATGGAGACCGGGCATTACCTGATCCAGGTACTGAAGTTGCTCGATTCTCCCGACATCAAGAAGGCGTTCGACGCCAACACGAAGTGGGACGTGGTCGAGATCGTCTCGAATCGTTATCTCGGCGGAGTCGCGGAACCATCGCAACGCGCCAAGATGGCCGAGAGCGGTCGCCGCATCCTGCAGTTCATCGCCGACAACGACTTCAAGACCGCGACCGATCCGATCCTGTTCCAGAGCGTGGTGCGGCCGATGGGGGCGCATGCTGAGGCGTGGCTCGCCGCGTATCGGATGACGCCCGAAGGCCGCGGCTTCCCCGGCGTCACGCCGGCGCTGAAGAGCGTGCTCGGTGTGCCGCAGACGGCGTGATCGATTCGCGCGCTTTAACATCGGCCGTCGGTTGCGGAGACGCAGCATGAAGTCCGAGGCCTACAAGTGGATTCCGGCGGGCCTTGCCGTCGGCTTTGTCGGCGTCGGGGCACAGCCGCCCTTGCCACATGGTCCCGAAACCTGCCTGCAGCCGTACGTATGGCGCGAGGCTTTCGCCGGCGATCATGTATGCGTGACCGTTGCCACGCGCACACAGACGCGCAACGACAACGCGCAGGCGGGCGCGCGCCGCAATCCGGGAGGCGGATCGTACGGACCTGACACCTGCCGCCAGGGGTATGTTTGGCGCGAAGCGCGCCCCGACGATCACGTCTGCGTGCCGCCAGCGACGCGCGCGCAGGCGGCGCAGGACAACAGCCAGGCGCGGATACTGCGAGCGCCTGATCCGCGCGTGGGTGAGGCTGAGTGTCAGCGGTACGCAAGACGCGCAATCCGCCAGGTGATGAACAAGAACAGCTCGGTTCCCTGGCATCCGGCTTGTCGCACCACCGATTCTGCACGATGGAGCGACGTCTTCGACGCGCACTATCGGTGGTGCTTTACCGCGCCGTTCGACTGGCTGCTGGCGGAAGAGAGAGCGCGCGACGAGCACCTGAAGCGTTGCGGCGCCACCGAAATCTGCCCGAATTGCTGATGGCAGGCACGCGATGCGTCGTCCCGATCTATCGCTGACCGTGCGCCAGCGCAAGCTGGCGTGCGTGCTCGACCCGGCGCTGGCGCTGTGTCACGCGCAGGGACCGTTGCTGGCGCAGCGGCTGACCCAGGTGGTCGAGCCGTGGCTGACGCGTTCGTTCTGGCAGGTGCTCGATGCGAGCGAACTGCTGTTGCGCCGGCAGGCGCGCGACGGAGTGCCACACGACGGAGCGCCCCAGCCGGTTGCCAGCGCGCTCACCGAGTGGATTCGGCTGCGCGATTGCACCGATGCCGGGTCATGGACGTTCCGCTGGATCGGCGACTGCATTGCCGAATCGCAGGTGCAGGACGCCACCGATATGCAGGCGGTCGAGCGATACGAGACATTGGCAGAGGCGCTCGCCCGGCGACTGACGTCCGAATGCGGCGCAAGCGCATGGATGCACGGCTACGATCCGGTCGCGGGCGCGCTCGACACGTTGATCCTGTCGGCCACACTCGGCGGCGCAATCGTGCTGAGTCAGGACATCGGCATCGGCAACGTCGATCCGTGGCCGGTGCAGGCATTGGCGCGCGTCGGCGTAAGCGCAACGTGTCTGCAACCGCTGCCGGCGGAATCACTGTTCGCTGCGGAACGGGCCTTGCTGCGTGACGCGCTGGCCGCGGCCGGTCTTGCTCCCGTGCTGGAGCAGTTGCCGCCGCTCATCGTGCTGCATGTGGTCGCGGCGGATGGCGATGGCAACACTGCAACGGCCAGCAATGACGAGGTCATCGCACTCGACCCCTGGGCCGGCGCGCGCGCGTGGTGGTACCGCGCATGACTCGTGCGACCGATCTGTTTGTCGATGAAATGCTGGACGATGTCGTGCGCCGCATGGCGTCCGAGCGTGACTACGAGCGCGCGTGGTGGCGCAACGAATGCGACCGCATCAACCTGTCCGCGTGCAACAAGCTCGTCACCACCCTGCGTGCGCGCCATCGCGTGCCGCTCGACCCGACGCGCATCAACAATCTGCGCGGCCGCTGCGCCGAACAGCGGCTGGTCCGACGATTGTGTGAACGCCGGTACGACGTGCGCAACCAGGTACGCGTCGGACCGCGGCCCGGCGGATCGGTGCTCGACATCTCGTCGTTTCCCGGGTCGCGCCGCCGCGTGCCGCGCGGGCTGGAAAGCAAGTACATCCATGTGCCGAGCTATCGCGGCTGCGCTTCCGGCCCATGCGCGCCGCTCTGCATCGGCGCGTTGGTGGCCGGCGTTCCCAACGATGTGCTCCAGGTGCGACGGCACATGGCACATTCGGTCGCCGGCAGCGGCGGCACGCATCGAGCGGGTTTGCCGGCGCGCATCCGGCTCTTCTATCAACTCGGCGGCGCGATGAGCGATGCGGAATTTCGCTGCCTGGCGCGCGAACTGTACGCCGCCGTGACGCGGGCCAATCGACAGCCGCCGGGCGGGCCGCAGGTGGCGGCCACCGTTGTGCGCGCATCGCGGCTACCCGCCTTTCGGTGAGCAATGTGCCGATGGCCAACGCGCGCGCTCGAGACCTTGCCACCACGCCCGCTCGCGGCGCCGGACCGCGCATCAATGAAGACGAACTGGTTGCGGTGAGCGTGCTCGGGCAGATCGCGCATCCGGTTGGTCGCGCGACACCGTATCGCATCGGCTATGACGGCGTGCCGCGCGTACTGCCCGGCACCGGCGGCATCGTGCTGAATCGGCGTATCGGCGATCTGTGCGTGGGGCTGGCCGGCGATCACATCGAACCCGGCGTGGCATTGCACAACAACAACCGCGAAGTGATCGGCCCGCGCGACGGACCCAACAACGCGTTGGTCACCTATGCCTGTGTCGGCAACGCGGCGCGCGTGGTCAGCGGCCCGAGTGTCGGACAGGCGGGACTGGTCACCGGCAAGCACGGCGGGGTGAATCACGTGCTGGTGGATTTCCCGACCGCCACGCTGCTGCGGCTGCAGATCGGCGATCGCATCCAGATCGTCGCGCACGGGCTGGGGCTGCGGCTTGTGCGCTATCCGCGCATCGAGGTGCTGAACTGCTCGCCGCGTCTTCTGCGGCGCTGGGGCATCGTCGAGCGTGACGGGCAATTGCTGGTGCCGGTCACGCATCGCGTGCCCTCGCGCACGATGGGGTCGGGACTCGGCAAGAACACGGCCTGGCGCGGTGACTACGACATTCAACTGGCCGATCGCGCCACACGCGTGCGTTATCGGCTTGGCAGCCTGCGCTTCGGGGACATGGTGGCGATCACCGATGCCGACACGCGGCGCGGCCCGTCGTATCGCGCCGGACGCGTGACGATCGGTGTGATCGTGCACGGCGACAGCACGGTCAGCGGTCATGGGCCGGGGGTCACGCCGTTGCTGACCGGGCCGGCCGAGTTGCTGCGCCCAATGCATGCACCGGGCGCGAATCTGGCCGAAATCCTCGGCGTGCGTCGCGCTGCCGTGGCACGCGAACAGCCAACCTTGATCGAGCGCGATTGCCGTCAGCGGCGCGTGCTGCGCGATGCGCCGCCGCGACTGGCGTTCGCAACTGGAACTTCGTCTTACGCGAATGCGGAGTCTTGAGCGTGCCGAATGGAAAGCCGATCCGACTACGGAGAGCGCGGAGAACACGGAGGAAACACAGCGGATTCCTTCCGTGTTCCAACTTATTCCATTTCTCGACAAAAGCGCGAATCGCGCAGCCGCGCCGCCTCGGCTCAGGCTGGGGCCTGATCTGCACAGATACAACTTGGGTCCCGGAATGCGCCGGGACGACGGTCAATGCTTTGTTGAATGGGAAACGGAATCAGACCGAGCGCGGCTTCACTCGTCAAAACCTGCGCAACTCGCGCTGCGCCAACGGCCCGTCGTTTCGATTCGGATCGTCTGCGTGCTGGCGCCGCGCGTGATCTGGGTCGAGACTTTCATCGCGATCGACTCGGGACTGCCGACCGTCAGATCGATGTCGCTCTTCGACTGCGCACCCCCTTGCAGGCATGTGCTGGACAGTGCCCAACGGGTCGGCGTTCGGGACGCGATGCTGTGGCTGCAACCTTCGCTCTTCACGAATGCATCCATGCTGTCGAGGTCGGATTTCTTGACGCAATTCTTCTCGATGATGGTCTCGGCCTTGCCATCGATCTGCGTCTTGTGTGTCATTTCCCAGCCGCCCGGCTTGACCGCGAGCGACTGCGCCGACGCCAGCAGCGGCAACGCAAGCAGAACAGCAACTCCAGGCAGATGGTTCACGATGTTCTCCACAAGGTTGCCCTCAGGGAAGGCGCGCGCCGTGAATCCTAAGGGAGCTCGGAAGACAAGACCAGCGGGGCGAAAAGACTAACTTACCCGGGGTACGGGCTCGCCGGTGCCGCTGGGATTCGACCATCTGCGCGCGCCGACAACCGTCAGCGCGCGCAGCGTGGGCATCACGGCATCTTGCCGATCATCTTCGTCATTTCGTCCTGCGTAAACGCGCGCATCGTCTGCGACTTGACGTTGCCCATCGAGCCGACTTTCAGCAATGCGGTGGTGCAGGCTTCATCGCTGCCCTCGACCGTCACGACGAGGTCATGCGCGCCGACCGTGTAGTAAAGGCTCTTGATAGTCACGCCCAATTTGGCCGCCAGCGCCTTGAACGCCTCGGCACGCGCCGGCGACTCCTTCACATTGCGGATACCTTGCTCGGTCCAGCTCACCAGACTGATATACGTTGCCATCGTTGCTCTCCGTTGTGTTTTTGATCGATTTCCCATCCTGGAGCGGGGCGTCGAAGCTGAGCGCCGCGCCACAGGGGACGCCAGTGATACTCGCATTCAGGGCCAAGTCAATGCCGCGCGTGCAGCGCGCGTCAGCGGTCTTCGAACCCGAGCCGCAGGCGCAGCTCGTGCGTGTCGTCACCGCTCAGCAGTGCGAGCAGCGCGACTGCCTGCTGTGGCCACTGGGCCGACGTGGTGACCGCTGCGGTGTAGACGGTGGCGAGTTCAAACTCACGCGGCAGCGCGCCGATCCATCGCACGCCGGGCGTAGCGAGGATCTCGGTCTTCTGCGTGCAGCCGATCGCGCCGGCATTGGGCGAAGCCGCGAGCGCGCGCATCGCGGTGGCACCGTTCGGATGCGGGCGCAGGCGTGCATCGATCTCCGCGCGCATGGCAAGCGCATCGATCACTCTTGCGAAATGGATGCCCGCGGTGGCGCGCAGCGGATCAGGGAAGTGAATTTCGGCCGCCGCGCGCAAGGCGGCGCGCAGTTCGTCCGCGGTATCGACGCGCAGGGGTGCGACACCTTCCTTAAGCGCGACACCGGTGCGCACGACACCGAGATCGATGCGCGAATCGGCACGCACGCGGCCCGCTGCGGCCAGCGCGTCGATCTGTGCGCGCGTCAGGATGATCGCATCGGCCGGCGCACCGGCATCGAACTTCTCCTGCATCGCGCCGACCGCTCCGAACGTCGCGTTCACCGTGCAGCCGCTTGCCTGCGTAAAGCGCTGCTGCAGTGAATTCACCAATCCCTGCGCCGCACCCGCGCTCAGCAAGTTGAACTGCATCGGCGTCAGTCGACCTTGACGGCGCCTGCCCGCCTGGCGATGCCGCCACGCAGGTAGCGCTCGAACTGATCGCGGCTCATCGTCATCGGCACGGCGCCCTGAAAAGGGTCCGGCGTTTCATCATGTCTCCCCGTTCTTGTCATATCGCGACGGGCTCGATGCGAACCTGAACCCGCCGCCACGCGATCGTACACAGCGGCGGGCGTGGTCGGGAAGACAGTGAGGATTGTCGACGCTGTTGATCCATCGCAACGTCGCCGCCGGCACGGCGATCACAGAATCCGCCCTGACGACGCACCGGCGCGACTGCGCCGCCATTGCGCGCGCCAGGGGCCGCGCAGTGCGCATCAACACGGGAGGAAAGACGATGGACAACCTGAGCTTCGGCATGACGATGACAATCGTCGGCGTGGGCGGCACCTTCCTCACCCTCTGGATCCTCGCCCTCGTGGTCGACCTGCTGAAGAAGATCTATCCGCTGCAGGCGCAGGACGAATCCGAGAAGAAGGCCTAGAGGGGGAGAAGCGACATGCTCGAAAGCATCCTGGCGGGTCTTTCCGGACTGGCTGCCGGCATCAACTTCCTTTTTGCCGACGGATTGCCGAACGTGGTGATGCTGGCGGTCGGCGGGACGCTGCTTTGGCTCGGCGTGAAGAAGGAGGTCGAGCCGCTGCTGCTGCTGCCGATCGGCTTCGGCTGCATCCTCGTGAACATCCCCCTGAGCGAGCTGATGGACAAGGAGGGATTCATCCGGACCCTGTACGAAGCCGGCATCGCCAACGAGCTCTTTCCGCTGCTGATCTTCGTCGGCATCGGCGCGATGACCGATTTCGGGCCGTTGCTGGAGAACCCACGCATCCTGCTGTTCGGCGCCGCGGGGCAGGTCGGCATCTTCCTGACGCTGCTGCTCGCGCTTGCGCTCGGCTTTCCGCAGCTTGAGGCGGTGGCAATCGCCGTGATCGGCGCCTGCGATGGGCCGACGGCGATCTACGTCGCCTCGCAGTACGCGCCGCAACTGCTCGCGCCGATCTCGGTGGCGGCTTACTCGTACATGGCGCTGGTGCCGATCATCCAGCCGCCGATCATGAAAGCGCTGACGACCGAGAAGGAGCGCGTGATCAAGATGGCCACGGTCAAGCGCAGCGTCTCGCCGCAGACCAAACTGCTGTTCCCGATCGTGGTCACGCTGATCGGCGGGCTGATCGCGCCCAAGGGGCTGCCGCTGCTCGGCACCATCATGCTCGGCAACTTCATGCGCGAATCCGGCGTGGTGGCGCGCCTGACCAAGGCGTCGGAAAACGAGATCGCCAACATCGTCACGCTGTTCCTGGGGCTGGCGATCGGCGGCACGATGGAAGGACACGCCTTTCTCAAGCCGACCACGCTGATGATTTTCGGCCTCGGTTTCGTGGCGATCAGCCTCGACACCGTGGCCGGCGTGCTGTTCGGCAAGCTGGTGTGTCTGCTCACAGGCGGCAAGGTGAATCCACTCATCGGTGCGGCGGGCATCTCCGCCTACCCCATGGCCGCGCGCGTGGTGCAGACGCAGGGCCTGCGCTACAACAAAAAGAACCATCTGCTGATGCACGCCGCCGGCGCCAACACTGGCGGCCAGATCGGCTCGGTGGTCGCGGCGGCGGTGATGCTGTCGGTGCTGAAGGGGATGGGGTTGATTTAGAACCGATGAGTGCTTCAGGTCAAAAGCGCTGTGACGCTGAGCGCACGTTACGCGTGCGCGACTTTCGATCCGGACGCCGCCGGCTCCTGCCTCGCGTATTCCGCCGCGTTGTGCGTTCTTTCGATCGACTTGCTCCGCTCCCAGGCGGCGGCGATGCTCTGGTCAAGTCACCAGCTTAGATTGGTAGCTGACATCCGCTGAGCTCTTCCAAAGAATCAGAAGCCAAGACAAGCGACCACTCGAGGATGCTTGCCGTTGACTTGGACAGATGCGCGGGCGGTCGGACGCTTCTGCAGAACGCAACATTGCGTTCCGACGCGGTGCTGCAGTTGCTTCAGTAAGAAAGCGGACTGATTTGCCCCTTCCACAGCGCGCATAGACGAGCCTCTAAACGATGGAGCGAGCGACGTCTGCCCTGCCCTCGGAGCCCTGATCCCGAGGACAGCTTCTTGAGACGTGACTGGCCGGAGCTGACCGGTTGAAGTCCTACGACTACGCCGCCTGCAATTCCTCGCGAAGAATCTTTCGAAGTGTCGACGCCGTCAGGGGCTTGTCATCCGCCAGTTTTCCTTTCGTCCGCGAAACAGCGTCCCGAAGAGCGGCGTTGATCATCGTTTGATAACCAGTACCTTGAGCCTCCGCACGCGCCCGAAAGTGCTCGAGAACGTCGTCATCGAGCATGATCGTGATGCGCGTCTTCCCGGGCGAGGAGATTACGGCGCCACGCCTGCCTTTGCTGAAGTCATACTCTTTACGCATGGTATTGCTCCGCTTCACCCCGACTGGCTTTGCGCGCTGAAATGAGTCGGATTCTGTTTCCGCGCGGGCTGTGGACGACAACCAGGATGCGTCCGAGCGCATCCATGCCCAGCGTGAGGAACCGCTGTTCGCCCACAGCATCAGGGTCTTCCATGGTCACAGCGAACGGATCACGCAGCGCCTGCTCGGCGTCAGCAAAACTGACGCGGTGCTTGCGCAGGTTTGCCTTCGCCTTGACCGGATCGAACTCGATCTCCACACCGCAATTATGCATATACAATACATATAGTCAACCTGATGTGGCGGCAACTTGCAGTTGGTGGGCAGTCGCGCCTGGACAAGTGCCCCGTCATCCCCGGCGCGGGTCCTTACCGCGTCACCTTGACGCTGGATGCATTGCTCGATCGCGTGCAGAACGAGATCCCGGTGCTGGGCGCGCTGATCACGCCGGATCTGCTGCGCCTGCTGCCGACGTCGATCCGCAATTGGCTGCGCGATGAGCTGCTCAAGCGCCTGATACCGGCCGATGCCGACGTCGTGTTCGAAACGAGAATCATCGACCACTTTCTGGCGGACGATGATGCGGCGATCGACCGCGAGGGCAACGTGCACGATTGGGCACCGGTTGCGCCGGTGCGCATCTTTCACGGCCGCGACGACCAGACCGTGCCGTATGTAAACGCAACGTTGACGCTCCAGGCGATGCTGGCGCGTGGCGCGTGGCGCGCGCGATGTCACGCTGACGGACTGTCCGGCGGCGCCGTCAAGCCACCTCGGCTGCGTGCCGCCTTACATCGGCTTCTTGCTCGGCCAGCTCGCGGAACGGGCGCAGAATCTTTAGGCAGTCCGCCACCGATCACGTAGTGCGCGGCGGTGTCATGAACTGCCTCGGCTCGTTGTACGACAATGTCGTACACGAAGGCGGGATCCGTATGACGACACTGACAATTCGCCTCGACTCGAAACTCGACAAGGCCCTCGCCCGGATCGCAAAAGAATCCGGGCGCAGCAAGAGCGAAATCGCGCGCGAAGCGTTGCAACGCCAGGTAGCGGTTGCACGCTTTCGCGAGTTGCGCAGGAAGACGCTTCCCTTCGCGGAGGCGCAAGGGCCGCTCACCGACGAGGACGTCATTCGGGCGATTTCGTGAAGGTCTTCCTGGCAGTATGGATGCGCGAGCTCTAGCTCCGCTTCTCGTTCAAGTCCGCAAGCTTGGATCGTCGTCCCGGCGTAGGCCGGAACCCAATTCCAGCCGCAAATTGGGCCCCGGCCTGCGCCGCGGTGACGACAGAGAACGACGGCGATCTGGACAGTCGAAGGAAGCCCGTGCATCCTCCGTGGAAAACCACGGAGGAGACAACGATGCAGCTCGCCCGCATCAAGGGAAGCGACGGCAGGACGGTGGCTGCGGCATGGATCGATCGCAAGGTAGTCGAGATTCCAGCCACGCGCGACGCAGCGTTTGCAGATCTTGCGTCTCTCCTGTCGGCGGGCGACGTCGCCCTCGAACGCGCGCAGTCGTATGCGCGCGAGGCGGTCGCTGCCGGCAAAGGAGTCGATGCGAGCCGCGTCGAGTTGCTCTCGCCCACGACGCCAGCGGTCTTCCTCGGCCTGGGCTACAACTACAAGGCGCTGGCGACGAACGAACGACTGCCGTTCAACAAGCATCCCGAGCTCTTCGCCAAGATGCCCGGCTGCGCCATCGGGCACGAGCACCCGGTGCGCGTGCCAAAGGTGATCGACAAGCTCGATTTCGAGGCCGAGCTGGCGGTCGTGATCGGACGCACCGCGCGGCGCGTCAAGGCGAAGGACGCGCTCGACTACGTCGGCGGCTATACCGCCTGCAACGACCTGACCGCCAAGGTCATTCCCCGCCCGCTGGAGTCCGGCAGCATCATCGTCCCGCTGAAGGCGGCCGACACGTTCGGTCCCATGGGGCCGACACTCATGACCGCGCGCGGCGTCGATCCGCAGAATCTCACGCTCCTGTGCCGCGTGAACGGCATCGAACGGCAGCGCTTCTCGACCAGCGACATGGTGCACAGTGTGGCCGAGGTGATCGAATACGTGACGGCGCGCATCACGCTCAATCCGGGCGATGTCATCACCACCGGAACCTCGCTCGGGATCGGCATCATCCAGAAGCCACCGGTCTTTCTGAAGGAAGGCGACGTGGTCGAGGTGCAGATCGAGGGGCTCCCCGCGCTTCGCAACCGGATCGAATGGGAAAAGGAGTAAACCATGGTTCGTTCAATTCGATTCGCAACACTCCTCGCCGTCGCGCTCGCAGTCGGCAGCGCCGCGGCGCAGACGTGGCCGGACCGTCCGATCAAACTGATCGTGCCGTTCCCGCCGGGCGGCGGCACCGACGGCGTGGCGCGTGCGGTCGCCACACATCTTTCAGCCGCGCTCGGGCAGCAGGTGGTCGTGGATAACCGAGCCGGCGCCGGCGGCACCATCGGTGCGAACGCCGTGGCCACGGCCGCGCCCGATGGCTACACGATCGGCATCGCCACTTCCAGCACGCATCCGGCGGCGATGGTGCTGCAGAAGGGTGTGCCCTACCACGCGCTGAAGAGCTTCGAGCCGATCACGATGATCGCCTCCACGTCGTACGTGCTGCTCGGCAGTGCCGCGCTGCCGGCATCGAACCTTGCCGAACTGATCACCCATGCGAAGGCCAATCCCGGCAAGCTCAACTTCGCCAATGTCGGCACCTCGACGCTGGGCTATCTGCTCAGCGTGCAGATGAAGGCGCTCAGCGGAACCGACATGCTCGACGTCTCCTACAAGGGCTCGTCGCAGATCTATCCCGACCTGATTTCGAACCAGGTGTCGCTCTTTCTCGACAATCCGGGCGCCTCGACCCCGCTCGTCGCCGAAGGGCGCCTGAAGGCATTCGCCGTCACGACGCCCACACCTTCAATGCCGGGTGTGCCGCTGTTCTCCGATGCCGGCAAGACCGTGGGGCTGCAGGGTTTCGATTCCGCGTTCTGGTACGGGCTCGTCGCCCCGGCCGGCACGCCGCTTGCGATCGTCGAGCGCATCCAGGCCGAGACAGCCAGGTACGTGAACAGCGCCGAGGGCAAGAAGGCGTTCGCGACGCGCAGCCTGGACCCGGTCGGCAGCACGCCCGCTCAGTTCGGGGAAGTGATCCACAAGGACATCGAACGCTTCACCGCGCTCGCCAAGCAGTTCAACATCCAGGCGCAGTGACGCCATTGAGCGAAGGCTCAGCCAAGAGAACCGCCGATGCCGTCCGCGCTTGATCACATCGTCATCGTTTCGAACGACCTCGACATCGCGATCGCCAATGCGCGAAAGGCCGGCTTCACCGTCGTTCCCGGCGGAACGCACGGCAGCGGCCACACGCACAACGCGCTGATCGCGTTTGCCGACGGCGCGTACATCGAGCTCTTTGCGCCCACCGAACAGGGACGCACGGCCGAGCACCGATGGTTCGACCGCCTGCGCCGTGGCGGCGGCCTGGTGGATTTCTGTCTTCTATCCAGCGATCTCGCTGGAGAAGTCGCGGTGATCCGCGAACGAGGAATTGAGTATTCGGCACCGTTCACCATGCAGCGGGTGAAGCCCGACGGCACCCGAATTGCGTGGTCGCTGAGCACAGCGCCGGGTGCGGTGGGCGAGAGCGGATGGCCGTTCATGATCGAGGACACCACGCCTCGGGCGCACCGTGTGCCGCACGAGCCAGCGCAGACGCGGCACGTCAACGGCGCGCTGGGCGTTGCAGGCATCACCGTGTTGGCGCGGGATGTTGAGAAGCTGAGCCGGGAATACCAGGCGATCCTTGGGGCTAATGCAAGGGCCTGGAAATCGGGAGTGGATCACCGGATTTCGGGCTCGATCCTGCATCTCGGCAAAACGTGGATCCTGCTGAAGGAATCGTCTTCTCCTGAAGAGAGACAGCAACTTGCGCTTCACGGCCAAGGGCCCCTCCAGATCACACTTCGTTGCCATGACGGACCGATCAGTCCGGGCTCAGGCTCCTTGATCGACCCCGAGCTGATGTGCGGCGCAAGAGTGGCGCTTGCTTGATTTCGTAACGGAGCACGGAGCCGGCAAGACGAATTCCGCATCACCGGTCGGAGCAAAGGCGACTCTCTAAGTTCGGACTCGACCCTGAGGGAACGCACGAGTGCCGAGTTTTGGGTGCCGGCTATAGGACAAACAGCCGCCGCACGGGCAAGCGAGGCAGCGGGCTGCAGCCGGCCAATACCCGTCGGTCACGCGCTCGTAAGCTGACGTTCGGAAGGACCGGTCACGAAGTGGAGCTGACGCCGCTCGTTCGCCAGAACCAATCGAGTCGATCTCTCCCCATTGCTGACGTTCGAAGATTTCGACCCGGAAAGCACAATGAGCAGTCCGAGTGACTGTTTGCCGGGGAATCGAAGTGGCGCAACCGACCCA
>Ga0209682_10000002_pt1 | contig 118984 bp, 105 predicted proteins | sample DOMMetBare2Fresh_2_FD_187471 | JGI IMG/M metagenome (GOLD analysis project Ga0209682, IMG submission 187471) | Wetland sediment microbial communities from St. Louis River estuary, USA, under dissolved organic matter induced mercury methylation -... | ecosystem: Environmental > Aquatic >... | reverse complement strand
CGGATCGGCAGGCTGAGCATGCCGTGCCGCCAAGAGTTTTCGGCGCGCGGCGAACGCGCTACGCGGCGGTCCGCTCGATCGCTGTGCGGGCGGCCATGGTGGAGCGATCAGCACCTGTCGGATCGCTCCGCTTCCTTGCCCTTGGCAGGGATTCCGATCAGCGCAAACGACCCGCGCCCGGCAGCGCCCGCACGCAATCCATGAAGTACTCGACATGCCCGTTGGTCTTGGTTTTCACCAGACCATGGATGTCAGTTTCGAAGCCGGGGAACTTGGTGTTGAACTCGCGCGCGAACTTCAGGTAGTTGAGGATCGTCGCATTGATGCGTTCGCCCGGAATCAGCAGCGGGATGCCGGGCGGATACGGCGTGAGCAGCACCGCGGAGACGCGACCGTCGAGTTCATCGATCGGCACGCGGTCGACCTCCCAGTGGGTCATCTTGGCGTAGGCCTGCGCCGGGCTCATCACCGGCTCCATCTCCGACAGGTACATCTCGGTGGTCAGCCGCGCGACGTCATTGCGCGCGTACTCGGCGTGAATCTCGCCGCACAGGTCGCGCAGGCCCTTGCTCTCGTAACGCGCGTTGGTGCGCAGGAATTCGGGCATCACGCGCCACAGCGGCCGGTTGTTGTCGTAATCGTCCTTGAACTGCTGCAGCTCGGTGACCATCGTGTTCCAGCGGCCCTTGGTGATGCCGATGGTGAACATGATGAAGAACGAGTACAGCCCGGTCTTCTCGACGATGATGCCGTGCTCGGCCAGGTACTTGGTGACGATCGCCGCGGGGATGCCGGTCTCCGCGAAGCGCCCGTCGACGTCCAGCCCCGGCGTGATCACGGTGGCCTTGATCGGGTCGAGCATATTGAAGCCCGGCGCGACGGGACCGAAGCCGTGCCAGCGGTCGTTCGGCTGCAGCAGCCAGTCTTCCTGGCGCGGCGTTCCCTCGGCCGCGATGCGATCCGGGCCCCACACGGTGAAGAACCAGGAATCGGCGTATTCGGCGTCGACCTTGCGCATCGCGCGGCGGAACTCGACCGCCTCGTCGAGCGATTCCTCGACCAGCGCCGTGCCACCGGGCGGCTCCATCATCGCCGCCGCGACATCGCACGAGGCGATGATCGCGTACTGCGGCGAGGTCGATGAATGCATGTGATACGCCTCGTTGAACTGCGGGCGGTCGAGCTTCTCGGTTTCGGAATCCTGCACCAGGATCTGCGAGGCCTGCGACAGGCCCGCGAGCAGCTTGTGCGTGGACTGCGTGGAGTACACCATCGATTTGCGCGTGCGTGGCCGCGGCTGCGTGCCGCCGATCGCATGCATGTTGCGGTAGAACTCGTGGAACGCTGCGTGCGGCAGCCAGGCTTCGTCGAAGTGCAGCGTGTCGATGTAGCCGTCCAGCAGCTGCTTGATCGTCTCGACGTTGTAGACGATGCCGTCGTAGGTGCTCTGCGTGAGCGTCAGCACGCGCGGATTGCCTGGGTCGCGCCCCTTGAGCAGCGGGTGATTGGCGATCTTGCGGCGGATCGACTCCGGTTCGAATTCGGCACGCGGAATCGGCCCGATGATCCCGTAGTGATTGCGCGTCGGCATCAGGAACACCGGGATCGCGCCCGTCATCGTGATCGCATGCAACACGCTCTTGTGGCAGTTGCGGTCGACGACCACCACATCGCCGGGCGCGGTCACGTAATGCCAGACGATCTTGTTGGCCGTCGACGTGCCGTTGGTGACAAAGAACAGGTGATCGGCACCGAATATGCGCGCCGCGTTGCGCTCGCTGGCGGCTACCGGGCCGGTGTGGTCAAGTAACTGCCCCAATTCCTCGACCGCGTTGCATACGTCGGCGCGCAGCAGGTTCTCGCCGAAGAACTGGTGGAACATCTGCCCGACCGGGCTTTTGAGGAAAGCCACACCGCCCGAGTGTCCCGGGCAGTGCCACGAGTACGACCCCTCCTGCGCGTAGTGGGTCAGTGCGCGAAAAAATGGCGGCGCGAGCGCATCGAGGTACACACGCGCCTCGCGCACGATGTAGCGTGCAACGAACTCCGGCGTGTCCTCGAACATGTGGATGAAGCCATGCAGTTCGCGCAGCACGTCGTTCGGAATGTGGCTCGACGTCCGCGTTTCGCTGTACAGAAAGATCGGGATGTCGGCGTTGCGCCGGCGGATCTCCCGCACGAACGAGCGCAGCGCGGCGACCGCCTTGTTTTCGACGTCGCCCTTCTCGGTGATCTCTTCGTCATCGATCGACAGGATGAACGCGGAGGCGCGGCTTTGCTGCTGCGCGAAGCTCGACAGATCGCCGTAACTTGTCACGCCGATGACTTCGACCCCTTCGGCTTCGATCGCCTTGGCCAGCGCACGCACGCCCAGTCCGCTCGCATTTTCAGAGCGGAAGTCCTCGTCGATGATGACGACCGGAAACTTGAATCGCATGTGCGCGCCCAACCTTGAAGAAGGCGCGGATTATCGGCGCTTGTGCGCCTTCCAACAACCACGCAGGATCAAGATGGGTCGAATCAGTGCGCGCAGCGGTGCTGACCGTCGCGAACATCAGCGCGCGCATCGCCTTCGCCGCGCCCATCAAGCTTGGCGCGGGTGTTTGCATCAGGACTCGAACGAGATTCCTTGGATGGCGCTGCGGACTGATGACCGCAGCCCGATCCTCATCGCCGGCCGTCAAGTCGCCGCGAGCCCGCGTTCTTCCGGGCTCGCGGTCGACGTTCGCGGCGAAGCGACTTATTCCTTGATATCCACGCCGTAGAAGGTGTGCCGGCCGAACGGGCTGAGTTTGAAGTCGACCACTTCCTTGCGCACCGGCTTCAGTTGCACCGCATGGGCGATGGTGAACCAGGGCGTCTGCTCCTTGAAGATGACCTGCGCCTTCTTGTACAGCTCCGTACGCTCGGCAGGCTTGGACACGGTCTTGGCCTTGAGCACCAGGTCCTCGAAGGGCTGGTAGCAGAACTTGGCGACGTTGCTCCCCCCGGCCTTGGCCGAGTCACAGCCGAGCAGTGTGTGCAGGAAGTTGTCCGGGTCGCCGTTGTCGCCGGTCCAGCCCAGCATCCCCATCTGGTGTTCACCAGCCTGCATGCGCTTGCGGTACTCGCCCCACTCGAAGCTCTTGATCTCGGCCTTCACGCCGATCTTGGCCAGGTCCGCCTGCATCAGTTCCGCAATGCGCCGCGCGTTCGGGTTGTATGGGCGCTGCACGGGCATGGCCCACAGGTCCGTGGTGAAGCCGTTGCCCAGGCCGGCCTGCGTGAGCAGCTTCTTCGCTCCTTCCGGGTCGTACGGGTCGTCCTTGACGGCGTCGTTGTACGACCACATCGAAGGCGGGATCGGGTTCTTGGCGGCGATGCCGGTGGAAAGATAGACCCCGTCGATGATGGCCTTCTTGTTGATCGCCATGCTGATGGCCTTGCGAACGCGCACGTCATCAAACGGCTTCTTCTGCGTGTTGAAGGCCAGGTAGCCGACATTCAGGCCGGCCTGTTCGAGCACCTGGATCTTCGGGTTCTTGCGCATCGCGTCCAGGTCGGCCGGGTTCGGATACGGCATGACATGGCATTCGCCATTCTGCAGTTTGGCCCAGCGCACCGCGGCGTCCGGCGTGATCGAGAACACCAGATCGTCGATCTTGGCCTTGCCGCCCCAGAACTGCGGGAAGGCCTTGTAGCGAATGATCGCGTCCTTCTGGTACTGCACCAGCATGAACGGGCCGGTACCGATGGGCTCCTGGTCGATCTTCTCGGGCGTGCCGGCCCTGAGCATCGCGATTGCGTATTCCTTGCTCTGGATGCCGGCGTATTCCATCGCCAGGTTCGACAGGAAGGGCGCCTCGGGGCGATTGAGCTCGATCTTCACCGTGTACTCGTCGATCTTTTCCACCGACTTCAGCAGCTTGGGCATGGCCATGTCGTTGAAGTAAGAGTGGTTCGAGCTGGTGACCTTGAAGTACGGGTCGTTCTCCTTCCACTGGCGCTCGATCATGAACATGAAGTCGTCGGCGTTGAAGTCACGCGTCGGCTTGAAATTCTTGTTCGAATGCCACTTCACACCCTTGCGCATGTGGAATGTGTAAGTCAGGCCGTCGGGCGAAATGGTCCACTTCTCCGCGAGGCCCGGCACCACGGCCGTGCCGCCACGTTCGAAATCCACAATGCGGCCGTAAATCTGGCTGTTGGCATCGAACGATGTACCGGTCGTGTTGACGCCGGGGTAGAAATTCTCAGGGCTGCCCTCGGAGCAGAACACCAGGGTCTTGGCCGAGACTGCGCCGACGGCGGCCAGTGTCAGCGCCGCTGCGATGGCCAGGTGGACGGGACGGCGCAGAAAGTACTTGGAGGAGGTGTGTGACATATCAATAGTGCCTCGTGGTTCGGAACGGTGGATTGGCATCCCATGGCCTTGCGCGTCAATTTGGGCCAGGGTCGAGAAACTGCTCGGCAAGATGACAGGCGACCTGCCGCTCGTCAAGCGAACGTAGCACAGGGCGCTCGGCGCTGCAGCGATCGATTGCATACGGACAACGGGAGGAAAACACGCATCCCGACGGTGGATTCAGCGGCGAAGGCAGTTCGCCCTTGAGCACGATACGCTCGTGGCGGATCCCGGCATCGACGATCGGCGTGGAGGCCAGCAGCGCCCGGGTGTAGGGGTGCAGCGGGCGCGAGAAGATGTGCTTCTTGGGACCGTGCTCCATCACGAGCCCCAGATACATGACCATCACGTCGTGCGCGATGTGACGAACCACACCCAGGTCGTGCGAGATGAACAGGTACGCCAGGCTCATTTCCTGCTGCAGGTCGGCCAGCAGGTTCAGCACCTGCGCCTGCACCGAGACGTCCAGCGCCGACACCGGCTCGTCGGCCACCACGAGCGCGGGTTCCAGCATCAGCGCACGGGCGATGGCGATGCGCTGGCGCTGGCCGCCGGAGAACATGTGCGGATAGCGCGCGTAGTGCTCGGGCCGCAGCCCGACCTTGGCAAGCATCGCGCGCGCGCGCTCAGCGCGCTCGGCGGCATTGAGCTGCGTGTTGATTTCCAGCGGGGCCTCGAGAATCGCGCCGATCTTCTTGCGCGGATTGAGCGAGCCGTAGGGGTTCTGGAACACCAGTTGCACCACGCGGCGCAGGCCGCGTTTTTCTCGCGCTCCGGCCTGCACCGTGTCGATGCCGGTCAGGCGCAGTTCGCCCTGCGTGGGCTTCTCGATCAGCGTCACCATGCGGGCCAGCGTTGACTTGCCGCAGCCCGACTCGCCCACCACCGCAAGCGTGCGGCCGGCCGCAATGGCAAACGACACACCGCCGACCGCCTGCAGCCGCGCGGGCGCGCGAAACGGCCCGCGCTTGATGGTGTAGACCTGCGTCAGGCCTACTGCTTCGCAGACGGGTTGAGTCATGCCGTCGCCGCCGTGGGCGCGCGATCGCGCGCGATGCGCGCCTCGCGCTGCGGATCGCCCATCGGGTAGTGGCATCGCACCGCGCCGTCGGCGAGCGGTTGCAGCGCCGGGCGGGTTGCGCACCGTGTCGGCGTGGCGAATTCGCAGCGCGGCGCAAAAAGGCAGCCCGTCGGGCGATCGTAGGCGCCCGGCACCACGCCCGGGATCGTGGCCAGGCGATGCAGGCCTTCGCTGCGCTCGGGCATCGCCGCCAGCAGCGCGGCGGTGTATGGGTGCTGCGGCGCCTCGAACAGCGCCGCGGCGGCCCGCTCTTCGACGATCTGTCCCGCGTACATCACGGCCACGCGCTGCGCCGTCTCGGACACCACGCCCATGTTGTGCGTAATCAGCACCAGTGCCATGCCACGTTCGCGCTGCAGGCCACGCAGCAAATCGAGAATCTGAGCCTGGATCGTGACGTCCAGCGCGGTCGTCGGCTCATCGGCGATCAGCAGGCGCGGATTGCAGGCGATCGCCATCGCAATCATCACGCGCTGGTTCATGCCACCCGACAACTGGTGCGGGTAGTCCTTCAGCCGGCTCGCAGCGGCGGGAATGCCGACTTGTTCCAGCAGTTCGACCGCGCGCTGGCGGGCCGCCCTGCCGTCCATTCCCAGGTGAAGCTGCAAGGTCTCGACGAGTTGAAAGCCGACGGTGAAGCAGGGATTCAGGCTCGTGGTCGGGTCCTGAAAGATCATCGCCACGTCCTTGCCGATGATGTGGCGTCGTTCGCGCGCCGAAAGACTTTGCAGGTCATGGCCGCCAAAGTTCATGCGGCGTGCGCGCACCTCGCCGGGAAAGCTCACCAGGCCCATCATGGCCAGCATCATCACGCTTTTGCCCGAGCCCGACTCGCCCACCACGCCCAGCACTTCGCCTTCGTCCACCGACAGGTTCACCCCATCGACCGCGTGCATCACGGCTCCCTGCGTCGGAAAATCAACGTGCAGGTCTTCGATGTCAAGCAGCGGCGTCGCCATCGTGGTCAGCGTTTCAGCTTGGGATCGAGCGCGTCGCGCAGGCCGTCGCCGAGCAGGTTGAATGCGAGCACCGTGACCAGGATCATCAGCCCCGGGAAGGTCACCACCCACCACGCGCGCAGCACGAACTCGCGCGCGTCGGCCAGCATCGTGCCCCATTCGGCCGCCGGCGGCTGGGCGCCGAGCCCGAGGAAGCCGAGCGCGGCCGCATCGAGAATCGCGGTCGATACACCCAGCGAGGCCTGCACGATCAGCGGCGCAGCGCAGTTGGGCAGCACTTCGATGAACATCAGGCGCAGCCGCCCGGCGCCCGACAGGCGCGCCGCGGTGACGTAGTCCTTGGCGGTTTCCGACAGCACCGCTGCACGCGTGATGCGCACGTAATGCGGCAGCACGACCACCGACACCGCCAGCATTGCGTTCATCAACCCGGGCCCGAGGATGGCGACGATCACGATGGCCAGCAGCAGGCTGGGCAGGGTGAGGATGATGTCCATCAGCCGCATGATCGCGATCTCGGTCACGCCGCGCACGAAGCCGGCCACCATGCCGAGCACGATGCCGACCACGATCGACAGCGCGACCACGGCGATGCCGATGGTCAGCGACAGCCGCCCACCGTGAATCAGGCGCGAGAGTATGTCGCGACCGATCGCATCGGTACCCAGGGGGTAGGACCACGAGCCGCCCCGGGACCAGGCGGGCGGCTGCAGAAAGGCCGCGTTGTTGGTCAGATCCGGCGCATGCGGCGCGATCTGCGGCGCCAGCGCGGCCATCAGCAGCACGGCAATCACGATCACCAGACCCGCGACCGCCCCCGCATTGGCGCTGAAGCTGCCCCAGAACTCGCGCAGTGGCCCGGGCGGCGCCTCGTTCGCGTCCGTCATCGCTGCGCTTGCGGTCTCGTTCATGACGTTCATGACGCGCGCAGAACGCGCGGGTTGATGATGCCGTAGGCCAGGTCCACCAGCAGGTTCACCACCATCACGACGCCGCCCAGCAGCAGCAGGCCCCCCTGCAGCACGGGGTAGTCGCGCCGGCTGATGGCCTCGATCATCCACTTGCCCACGCCCGGCCAGGAGAAAATGGTCTCGGTGAGGATGGCACCAGTGAAGAGCACGCTCACCTGCAGGCCGATCACCGTGACCACCGGAATCAGCGCGTTGCGGAACGCATGCAGTGCCACCACGCGAGCGTTCGACAGCCCCTTGGCGCGCGCGGTGCGGATGTAGTCCTCGCCCAGCACTTCGAGCATGGCCGAGCGCGTCATGCGCGCGATGATTGCCAACGGATTCGTGCCGAGCACGATGGTAGGCAGGATCAGATGCGAGGCGGCCGATTTCCAGGCACCTGGTTCGCCGGAGAGCCAGGCATCGACAAGATGGAATCCGGTGACCGGCTCGAAGAAGTACTTGACCGCGATGCGCCCGGACACAGGTGTCCAGCCCAGCTGCACAGAAAACAGCAGGATCAGCAGCAGGCCCCACCAGAAGATCGGCATCGAATAGCCGGTGAGCGACAACCCCATCACGCCGTGGTCGAACACCGAGTTGCGCCGCACCGCGGCCAGCATGCCTGCCGGAATACCCAGCAGCAGCGCGAATGCGATTGCGCACAGCGCCAGCTCGATGGTGGCCGGAAACAACGCGACAAATTCCCGCACCACCGGCTCCTGCGTGATCATCGACTTGCCGAGGTCGCCATGCAGCACGCGCCCGATGTAGATCGCGTACTGCGCGAGCACCGGCTTGTCGAGCCCGTACTCCTTCACCAGCGCGGCGTGGCGCTCGGGATCGATACCGCGCTCACCAGCCAGCGTCTCGATCGGATCGCCCGGCACGAGGCGGATCATCAGGAAAGCGAGCAATGTCATGCCGATGAAGGTCGGGATGACCAGGCTCAGGCGAGTCAGGATGAAGCGCAGCATCGGGCAATTCTATCCGCGCCAATGCGTTGAGCCCGCGCCGCACGACGCACGCAGCGCTCCAGGGTCAGGCTACCGTGCCTTCAGCACATCAGCGCAGTCAGCGCCTCAAGTCTTCGGCAGCGTGACGCCGGTCTGCCCCTGATACTTCCCGCCGCGATCCTTGTACGAGGTCTCGCACACTTCGTCGCTTTCGATGAAGATCACCTGCGCGCAACCCTCGCCCGCGTAGATCTTCGCCGGCAGCGGCGTGGTGTTGGAGAACTCCAGAGTCACGTGCCCTTCCCACTCGGGTTCGAGCGGGGTTACGTTGACGATGATGCCGCACCTTGCGTATGTTGAATTGTGGACGATGATTCCGTTAGCGACGAAGTTGTGTACGCGCGGCACATGAAGATCGAACACTTCTTCTTCGCCAGCAGGTTCGATGCTTTCGACCGTATCCCAGATCGGGCCCTCGGCAAGCGCAGCCAGCTCGGCGTCGGCCGTGGCCCTGGCCACCGACGCGGCGACGCGCAGTGGTACGGACTGCGACGGCATCGTGCGCGCCAGTCCGATTGCGCGCAGCGAGCTTCCATTGGCAACTGCTGCCCCGCGAATCGACACCCAGGCTTCACGCGGCAGCGTGTCGAAGTTGCTCCGCAGTCGTTCCCCACCCAGCAAAGGGCGGATTTCTTCTTCCAGGCGTCGCTGCTTGATTGATCCGGTCCAGAAGCCGATTTCAGACGCAAAGCGCGCGATCTGCTCGCGATCCGTAATCTGGACCGAGTGCGCCTCAGTTCCGATCTGCGTCTTCTTCTCGCGCATCAATCCGAAAATGCCGAACCGCAACAACAGGTGATGAACGTCTTCAATCAAGCGGCGCGACTTGGAGTAGTACTCGAGGAAGAACGAGTCCTTACTTTTGTAGAGCCCGCCGTCGCCGGAAAAAAGGGCGCGCAGAAAGCGCTGAACACTCGCCTTTGGCGCCGTGAACACGACCTGCGGAACGAGTTTGTCTCCCGCGGCAACGTTCAGCCCGTAGTTCCTGAGCCATGCGGTCGCCCGATTCGTCGCAGGGATTCCGCCGCGGCCGGCGTGATTGACGATGCGATAGCCAAACCTTGCCCGGTGAGTTACGCAACCGAGTTCCCCTTCCGCAACGCATTCCTCCAGTAGTCGCACGAGCACGGGATCGCTGCTGGTGAAGGTCGGGCTGTGTCCGGGCGTGTCGCATTGCCCCTCCGAGATCATCAGGCCAAGCAGCGCTGCTTCCCAGTCGGGGAGCGCTGTCTTGCCAAACACCGGAATCGCGCGCGCAACGGCAATGCGGTCGCCTGAAGACAGCGACCCAAGCGCAGTCCAGCCATTCAACTGCCGAAACGGATGATTCTCGGTTGCCTTGATGCGAAACCCCGCCCGTGTTCGCAGCTCGTAAACCGGCCTGCGACCCTGCGGAATGAACTCGGCGACGCGCGCGGGATCGAGGCGCCAGCGATCGAGCGCCAACGTCTTGCGTCCCCAGCCGAATTCCGTGATCGGCAGGTACGCCCCCGTCTCCGCATCAACGATGCGCGTGTCCGCGGTAACACACTTACCCAGGCAAATCGTGAGCACGTTGCGCGGGATGCGAAAGAACTCGACAGTGCGGCCGAGCGCGAATGAGTTGGGCGGAATGATGCACACGTCGCCCCTGAAATCGACAAACGAGTTCTCGTCGAAATTCTTCGGATCGACGATCGTGCTGTTGATGTTGGTGAAGATCTTGAATTCGCGCGCCACCCGCACGTCATAACCGTAGCTGGACGTGCCATAGCTGACGATTTTCTTGCCGTCGGCCTGGCGCACCTGGCCGGGCTCGAACGGCTCGATCATTCCGTGCGCCGCCTGGCGGCGAATCCACTTATCGCTCTTGATTGTCATTGGGGTCGATGGTGAATGACGAGAATCGACCCCGATTCTAGGCTGCGGGCTGTTTCATTGGCGGCGGTCAACGCGACCGCGACGCGTGGTGCTACAAGAAACCATCGTTTGCCGATGCACCCGGATCATGACCAGTTCGCTGCCTGTCGAAAAACTGTCGCGCAAGGCCGACCTGTCGGCGATTGCGTTCGACTCAACCGCTGAATTGACACCGATTGACGGCCTGCTCGGTCAACAACGCGCGGCCGACGCATTGCAGTTCGGAACGCGCATCGATGCGCCCGGCTTCAACCTGTTCGTGATCGGCAGCCCCGGCGCGAGCATCGACCGCGCGGTTAAGGCCCTCCTGGTCGAGAAGGCCGCCGCACAGCCGGTGCCGCGCGACTGGGTCTACGTGAACAACTTTGCCGATCCGCGCGCGCCGCGCGCGATCGAGCTGCCACCGGGTCGTGGCATGGAATTGCGCGCTGCGGTGAAGGACCTGATCGACGATCTGGGTGTTGCATTGCCGGCCGCGTTCGAAAGCCAGGATTATCAGGCGCGCCGCAGCGCGATCGACGAGACCTTTCAGCGCCGGCAGGATGAAGCGCTGAACGCGCTGCGGCAGGAAGGTGTGAATCGCGGCGTGGCAGTGGCGCGCACGCCGTTCGGCTTTGCGCTCGCGCCGATGAAGGACGGCGCGGTGATGAAGCCGGAAGCAATCAACGCGCTGGCAGAAGAAGAACGCACGCAGCTGCAGGCAACGATGACCGAGTTCGAGAAGAAGCTCGAGACGTTGCTGCAGTCGATCCCGCGCTGGGACAAACAGCGCCGCGACGAAGTGCGCGCGCTGGACCGCGAAACCGCGCGCTATGCGGTCGGCCACGCGCTCGACGAGCTGAAGACGCGCTTTGCCGACCTGCCAGGCGTGCTCGAACAGCTGGAGGCCGTGCGCAATGACCTGCTCGCCAACGTCGGCGTCTTCATCGTGCAGGCTGCGCGGCGCGAAGCGGGCGACGAGAGCGAGGCGCTTTTCACCGGCGCACTGGAGCGCTACGCAATCAACGTGCTGGTTTCCCAGCCAAGCGACGCGAAGGGTGCGCCGGTCGTGGAGGAACTGCACCCCTCGCTCGGCAACCTGCTTGGCCGCGTCGAACACGAATCGCAGCAGGGTGTGCTGGTCACCAATTTCCGGCACATCAAGGCCGGCGCGCTGCACCGGGCCAACGGCGGCTACCTGCTGCTCGACGCGCTGGCCGTGCTGTCCGAGTACTACAGCTGGATGGCGCTGAAGCGGGCACTGAAGGCGCGTCGCATCCGCATTGAAAGCCTGGGCGATCTGTTGAGCCTCACCAGCACGGTATCGCTCGAGCCGGAACCGATTCCGCTCGACGTCAAGGTGGTGCTGTACGGCGACCGGCTGCTGTACTACCTGCTCGCGATGTACGACCCGGAACTCACGCAGCACTTCAAGGTGGTCGCCGACTTCGACGACGAACTTGCGCGCAGTCCCGACGGCGAAGCGATGTTCGCGCGGCTGATCGCCGCGATCGCGCAGAAGGAAAAGCTCAAACCCCTTGACCGCGCCGCGGTCGCGCGCGTGATCGAAGAGGCCGCGCGGCTGGCGGAAGACGCGCACAAGCTGACGTTGCTCACCGACACGATCCGCGACCTGCTGACCGAGGCCGACTTCCTGTCGAGCGATGCGCAGCGCGCGCAGACCACCGCGGCCGACATCGATCGCGCCGCGCACGAGCGCGTACGCCGCGCCGCGCGTTACAGCGAACGAATCCAGGAGTCGATCACGCGCGAAATCGCGCTGATCGACACCGCCGGCAGCAACATCGGCCAGATCAACGGACTGTCCGTGTTCGAACTCGGCGGCCACCTTTTCGGCCGGCCGACGCGCATCACGGTTCGCGTGCGTCCGGGCGGCGGCCGCGTGATCGACATCGAGCGTGAGGTCAAGCTTGGCGGGCCAATTCACTCAAAGGGCGTGCTGATCCTGTCCGGGTTCATCAGCGGCCGCTATGCGCTCGATGTGCCGATGTCACTGTCCGCGTCGATCGTGTTCGAGCAAAGTTACGGCGGCGTGGAGGGCGACAGCGCATCCTGCGCCGAACTGGCGGCGCTACTGTCGGCGCTGGCCGATGCGCCGTTGCGCCAGGATCTGGCGATGACCGGATCCGTCAACCAGCTCGGGCAGGTGCAGGCGATCGGCGGCGTGAACGCGAAGATCGAGGGCTTCTTCGACATCTGCAATGCCCGCGGGCTCACCGGCACCCAGGGCGTTCTGATTCCAGCCGCGAACGTGCAGCACCTGATGCTGCGCGCCGATGTGATCGAGGCCTGCGCGGCGGGACGCTTCGCTGTGTATGCGGTCAAGGATGTCGATGAAGCGCTCACGCTGCTGACGGGACAGACCGCAGGCAGCCGTGAAACCGACGGCAAATTCCCGGCGGACAGCCTGAACGGGCGCGTCGAGGCGCAGCTGCGCGTGTTCGCCCGTGTGCAGCAGCAGGCGAGGCTGGAGCCACGCCAAGAGCCGGTGTGAAACCGATGCCCGCGTCCTTCCGCAGCGTGGTGATCAGCCTGTCGTCCGCGGCGACAACGCCGGAACTGCTGCATCTGGCGGCCGAGATGGCGCGCCTGATCGGCGCCGATCTTCGGGCGTTGTATGTGGAGGATGAATCGCTGCTGGACGTCGCTGATGTGCCGCTGGCGCGCGAGGTCGATCCGCTGCGTCCATCCGGGGATCGGTGGCGCCCGCTGGCGCGTGAGCAACTGGCGCGCGACTTTGAACTCGCCGCTACTTCCGTGCGCCGGCGTTTGAGCGACGCTGCCAGTGCCGTCGGCGTGCGGGTCGAATTCTCGGTCGTGCGTGCCGATCCGCGCTCACTGACTCTGCTCGAAGAGTTGCGCGGACATGACGACTTCCTGTTCGTCGTGCCTGCCAAACGTGCGGCAACAGCAGCGCGGCTCCCCGCCGGCGCGATGTTATATGCGCCGCCAGGCATCGCGCGCCGCCGTGGCGACGTGATCGCGCTCGCGCGCAACCCCACTGCGGCGGCGGCACGGCTCGCCGATCAGATCGCCCGTGCCGCGCATGCGCGATTGATCCTGATCGACGCCGCCGGCGACGCCGAGCATTTGCAGCATGCACTCGGCCACTTGCACGAGCGACTGATCGTCGCGGGCGCGGAGGCCTTCGCGGATGCGGATGACGCCGCGCAACTGGCCGCGCTGCGCCGCGTGCCGGTGATCGTCGTGCCGGATTCATCGCCCGCCTAGATCGCCTCTCCAGAACGATGCTCGCGATCGACGGCGCCTGGGGCGAAGGCGGTGGCCAGTTGATCCGCACCGCGGTCGCACTGGCGGCGATCGCGCGCACGCCGATCCGCGTGCGCAACGTGCGGGCTGCGCGGCGACCGCCCGGGTTGGCACCACAGCATCTGACGGCCGTGCGCGCCGTCGCCACGCTGTGCGGTGCAACGACCTCGGGCCTCGAGCTGCGCGCGACCGCGTTCGACTTTGCGCCGGGTCCACTGATCGCCGGCAACTTCCGCTTCGATGTCGGCACGGCCGGCAGCATCACGCTGCTCGCGCAGGCCCTGCTTCCCGTGCTGGCGCATGCGCCGGCCCCATGCCGAGCGACACTCATCGGCGGCACCGATGTGCGCGCGGCGCCGCCACTCGATTACTTCCGCCACGTGTTTCTGAAACATCTGGCCGCGCTCGATGTGTCGGTGCGCTGCGACCTGCGCCGGCGCGGCTACTACCCGCGCGGCGGTGGCGAAGTGGAGATAGAAACCGTGCCGGCGCGGCCGCACGCGCATCAGTTCGCCACGCCGGGTGGTCGGCATTCGATCGACGGGTGCGCCCACACCGATCATCTGCCGGCCCACATTGCCGCGCGCATGGCCGATGCGGCGCGCTCCCATCTGCGTCCACCACCCCGGATCGCAATCGAAGCGGACGCCGCGTCCGCGAACCCGGGCGGCGCGATCGCGCTGTGGACGCGCGATGCGGGCAGCACGCTCGGCGCCGGCCGGGTCGCGGAGCGCGGCGTGCGCGCGGAAGTCCTGGGCGACGCGGTCGGCAAGGAACTCGCAGCCGATCTCGACAGTGGTGCGACGCTCGACGTCCACGCGGCCGATCAACTGCTGGTGTGGCTGGCGCTGGCCGACGGCGAATCGACGTTCACGACCCGCGAGGTGACGCAGCACGCGCACACCGCGATCTGGCTGATCGAGCAGTTCGTACCGGCGCAGTTCGACATCGCGCCATCGGCGCCGCTCGCTCGCGTACGCGTACGGCCGCTTCGGTGATATGCGCCCACGTTTTGACGCTCGTCTCGTCAACGGCCCGTTCGGTGATCCGGGGCTCTATGTGGACTTGCGCCACACGAGCCGTGCCCTGCTGTTCGACCTCGGCGACAACGCGCCGCTGGCGCCGCGCCATCTGCTGCGCGTCACGCACGCGTTCGTGTCGCACACGCATATGGACCACTTTGTCGGCTTCGACCGCCTGGTACGCATCTGCGTCGGCCGCCACGTCGGCATGCATTGCTTCGGTCCGCCGGGATTTGTCGATCAGATCGAACACAAGCTGGCGGCCTACACCTGGAATCTGGTGCACAACTACACGACTGAATTTGCGCTGATCGCAACCGAGATCGATGACACCGGACGCACGCGCAGTGCGTGCTTTTCGACCGCGCGCGCGTTTGCGCGCGAGCCGCTGGCTGATGGTCACGCGCCGAATGGCGTGTTGCTCGACGAGGCAGGGTTCAGGGTTCGTTGTGCGCTGCTCGATCACCGCACGCCCTGTCTGGCTTTCTCGCTTGAGGAAAGCACACATGTCAACGTGTGGAAGAACCGGCTCGCGGCACTGGGCCTGCGCACCGGACCGTGGCTCGCGCAAGCCAAGCAGGCGATTCTCGAAGGGCGCGGCGACGACGAAATCGTGATCGCACACTGGCGTGAACAAGGCGAAGCGGTGGAACGTCCGGTTTCGCTTGGCGAACTGCGGCACGAAGCGATTCGCTGCGTGCCCGGCGCGAAGATCGCCTATGTCACCGACGTTGTCTTCCACGCTGACAACGCGCGCCGCATCGCAGAGCTCGCGCGCGGAGCGGATCAGCTCTTCATCGAGGCCGTGTTTCTCGACTCCGACGGCGCACACGCGCAGCGCAAGCAGCACCTGACGGCGCGCCAGGCCGGGCAGATCGCGCGCGCCTGTGGCGCAAAGGATGTGACGCCTTTTCACTTCTCGCCGCGCTACACGGGACGGGAAGCGGAGCTAATCGCGGAATTGCAGGCGGCGCTGCATGGCGATGCTGCGTTCCGGAGCGGGACGGACGATGCAGCGGCGTGAACTGCTGCTGGGTGCGGCGGCGAGCACGGCCAGCGCGGGGCCAGCCTCGCGGCAATGGAGGAATCCGATGAATGACAACGAGCTGCGGCTCTTTGTGTGCGGCGACGTGATGCTGGGGCGCGGCGTCGATCAGGTCCAGCAGCACCACAGTGCTCCGCGCTTGCATGAATCCTTCGCGACCTCGGCACTCGACTACGTTGAACTGGCCGAGCGCAGCAGCGGCCCGATTCCACGCGGCGTGGCGGCGGACTATGTATGGGGCGATGCGCTGGCCGAACTTGCGCGCGTGCGCCCGGCGGTACGGATCATCAACCTCGAAACCGCGGTCACTGCAGCCGAAGATGCTTGGCCCGGCAAGGGTATTCACTACCGGATGCATCCGGGCAATGTCGGTGTGCTCACGGCCGCCGGCATCGACTGCTGCGTGCTCGCCAACAACCACGTTCTCGACTGGGGTCGCGCCGGTTTGATCGAAACACTCGATACCCTGCATGGCGCAGGCATCCACACTGCGGGAGCCGGCCGCGACGCCGAGGAGGCCGCACGGCCGGCGATCACCGAGGTCACGGAGAAGGGCCGCGTGCTGGTGTTCGCCTTTGCGACGCTCGATTGCGGCACCGAGCGCGATTGGGCGGCGACACCCGCGCGCGCCGGCATCACGTTGTTACCCGAGCTTTCGCAGCGGGCGGTCACAACGGTCGCAGCCAGCGTGCGAGCGGTGCGGCGACCCGGTGACGTCATCATTGTCTCGATTCACTGGGGTGGCAACTGGGGCTATGTGGTTCCGCCGGCACAGCGCAGCTTTGCGCACGCATTGATCGACTCGGCACAGGTCGACATCGTGCACGGCCACTCGTCGCACCATGCCAAGGGAATCGAGGTGCATCGTGGCCGGTTGATCCTGTACGGCTGTGGTGACTTCATCAACGATTACGAGGGCATCGGCGGACGCGAGGAATTTCGCGCGGATCTCGGCCTGATGTACTTCCCGACGGTCAATGCGACGAGCGGCGCGCTGGCGCGAATGACGCTGGTGCCCACGCGCATGCGCCGTTTCCGAGTCGGCCGCGCGCGCCCCGACGAAGCGAATTGGATCGCCGCAACACTGGACCGCGAAAGCCACGGGTACGGGACGCGAGTCGAGTCGCAGGACGGGGGCGAAGTGCGCGTTGTGTGGTAGCGCGCCACTGCAAATCCCGCGAACGCGCGGTGCCTCGCAGCATCCCTGCGGGCCGGCTAGACTCCCGCCTCCGCGCGGCCAGCTTTCTTCACCCACAGGCGCGCGACCCAAGAAACCCGCGAAATGTCTTCGCACTGGATGCCGGCACAACCGGGAGATGCGCTGGCCGATGTCGACACGCCGGCGTTGATCCTGGACCTCGATCGCTTCGACACCAACCTCGGGCGACTGATGGATGCTGCCCGCGACGCGGGCGTGCGCGTACGGCCGCATGCGAAAAGCCATAAGTCGCTGCAGATCGCGCACCGGCAGATCGGTGCCGGTGCAATCGGCGTGTGTTGCCAGAAGGTCGGCGAAGCGGAAGTCTTTCTTGCCGGCGGCATCAAGGACGTGCTGATCACCAACGAGATCGTTGGCGAGCGCAAGCTGCGCCGCCTGGCGCAACTGGCCGGCATGTTCTCGCAGTCCCGGGTCGGCGTGTGCGTCGATGACGCGTCGGTCGTACGCAAGCTGGCGGTCGTATGCGACGAGGAAGACGGACACCTCGATGTCTATATCGAGCTCGACGTTGGCCAGAACCGCGCCGGTGTGCAGGACGCCGCGGCCGCCGTCGAGCTGGCGCGCGAGGTGATGGCGTATCCGCGCCTGACGCTGATGGGGCTGCAGGCGTACGCTGGCTCGGCACAACACCGACGCGGCGTACCTGAGCGCAAGGCGGCGGTGGAGTCCGCAGTTCAGCGGGCGGCCGAAGTGCGCACGGCGCTGCGCGAAGCCGGGTTGCCGTGCGAGATCATCACCGGCGGCGGCACCGGAACGTTCATGTATGAAGCGTTGAGCGGCGTCTTCGGCGAAATCCAGCCCGGCTCGTTCGCGTTGATGGACTCCGACTACGCACGCAACGAGGTCGACCCCGATGTGCCGCCCTTCGAGCATGCGCTGTTCATCCTGTCGACGGTGATGAGCCTGCGCGGCGACCGTGCCACGCTCGATGCCGGCCTGAAGGCTTTCTCAACCGACTCCGGCCCGGCGCGGCCGACCTTCGCCGGCTGGCATGTGCACGCGGTGTCCGACGAGCACACGGTGCTGACACGCGTCGACGACGAAGGCCCGACGATTCATCTGGGGGCCAAGGCATTGCTGATTCCGAGTCACTGCGATCCGACCGTGAATCTGCACGACTGGATGGTGGCGATCCGCAAGAACAAGGTTGAGGACGTGTGGCGCGTCGATGCCCGTGGGGCGGTGTTCTGAGTCGTGATCCGTGAACCACGATCCGTGATCCGTTCCCAGGTCACAGCGCGGCGAGGAACGCTCGGACGTTCTGCTCGAACTCGGCAGGCTTCTCGACTGCGCTCAGGTGCGATGCGCCTGGAATCACGACCAGTTGTGCGTGCAGCTGGTCGGCAATCGCCCGCGACATCGCCACCGGCGTGCCCTGATCGAGTTCGCCCGCGATCACCAATGCGGGAATCTTCAGTTCTCCCAGTCGATCGAGCGTATCCACGTCCCGTACCGCGTGACAGCAGTCGACATAACTCTCCGCGTTCGTGGCCAGTAACCGGCGACGAAAGCGCGCGACCGTCGAAGCCTGATCCGCGCGGAAGGTATCGCTGAAGTAACGGCCCATCACCATGTCGGCGATTGCTTCCATGCCGCCTGCGCGCACCGTGTCGATGCGCTGCTGAAAGAGCGCCCGACCCGCCTCCGGATAGCGACCGGTCGAGTTTGCGATGACCAGTGCCTTGACCCGCCGCGGATGGCGCAACGCGAGTTCCTGCCCGACCATGCCGCCCATGGACAGTCCGATCCACACGACCGGCGCGGCATCGAGTTCGCCGAGCAATCGCTCCGCATCGTCGGCAAGCTGCGCTATCGTGTACGGACCGGCTGGCGAGGCCGATCCACCATGCCCGCGATGGTCGTAGGCGATCACGCGGTGCTCCCTCGCAAGCGCGTTCGCGAGCGCGTCCCACATCGACAAGTCGCAGCCAAGCGCGTGGCTCAGAACGATCGTGTGCTTGGGCGCCCGGCTATGCGGCTCGCGCAGCGTGAAGCGCAACGCCGGCGCGCTCATGGTGCACGCGACGCGACCCACGCCCGGATGCTCGGCCCACAGCACGTTGGCCGGATCGAGCGCAAATCCGGATTCACGCAGCACCTTCATCGCGTGCGTGAAGGCCGTGTTTGCGGCGGGCACGCCGGCATAGATTGCCGCCTGCATCAGCACTTCCTTGACTTCATCCGGCGACAGGCCAGTGTCGCCACCGTCCAGTGCTGCGCGCAGATGCAGCTCGAATTCCTCCCAGCGCCCGAGCGCGCAGGTGATTGCAAGCACGATCACGCGGCGTGTCTTCGGGTCCAGTCCCGGACGGCCCCAGATCTCGTGCCAGGCAAGTCGCGAGATCAGGTTCTGGAATTCGGCGTTGAACGAATTGGCGTTGTTGAGCGAGCGGTCGACCCACGCATCGCCGAGCATGGCGCGCCGGTTGCGCAGGCCCCGTTCGAGATCGTCATCGTAGTTGTCCTGGCTCATCGCCTTCGTGCCTTTATGATGATCGCCGCGCATGCAGTCTACGTCCGCCGGGAGCCCGCTGAGCGCGCCGGGCGGCCCCAGGCGCGACTCACTGGAGCGCAGCGAAAAGGTGATCCTATGACCCGTGTCGTCTACGTCCTGAACGGCCCCAACCTGAACCTGCTTGGCCTGCGCGAGCCGGATATCTACGGACGCGAAACGCTGGCCGATGTCGAGGCCGAGTGCGCGCGAGTCGCGGTGGAGCAGAAACTCACGCTCGACTTCCGGCAAACCAATGCCGAGCATCAGCTGATCGAATGGATCCATGAGGCGCGCACGCGCGCGAGCGGCATCGTGATCAACCCGGCCGCGTTCTCGCACACGTCGATCGCGATTCTCGACGCGCTTAAAGCCTGCACGTGTCCGATCATCGAGGTGCACATCTCGAATATCCACGCGCGCGAGCCGTTTCGGCACTACTCCTACATCTCGGCGATCGCCGCCGGCGTCATTGCCGGTTTCGGCACGCAGGGCTACGCCTTTGCGCTGCGTCGCATGGCGGCGCTGCTCAACGCGGCCAAGTAACCGACGACCACTCAGGCGGACGCGCGGACGCGGAATGCGGCCAGCACCCGCTCGATCAGCAACTGAGCCAGTCCGATCGCTCGTTGCGGGTCGAACAGGCGATCAAGCTCCGTTGGCGACAGGTGCTCGCTGACCCCGGGTTCTGCCGCGAGGACATCGCGCAGCGCGCGCCGCTGAACGGTCGCAGTGCGTGCGCATGATTCGACCAGGTGATGCGCAGAAGATTTGCCAATCTTCTGTGCGAGCGCCATCGAAACCGCCTCGGCGTACAGCAGGCCATGCGTGGCATCAAGATTCGCACGCATCCGATCCCGATCGACTTCCAGCCCTTCGATTGCGAGCCGGATGTGATGCGCGGCGCCGCCGGCGAGCAGACAGATCTCCGGCAGCGTGTCCCACTCTGCGTGCCAGTTGCCGAAGCCGCGCTCGTGCTCCTGCACCATCGCGGCGAGCATCGTCGCTACCAGGCCCGGCACGCGGGCAGCCGCAGCCAGCGCGATCGCAGCGCCGACAGGGTTGCGCTTGTGCGGCATGGTCGACGAGCCGCCCTTGCCCGCCGCGACGGGTTCGAATGCTTCGGCAACCTCGGTCTGCATCAGCGACGACAGGTCGCGCGCGATCTTGCCGAGCGTGCCGGTCAGGATGCCGAGCGTGGTTGCGGCTTCAACAAATCGATCGCGCTGCGTGTGCCATGGCATGTGTGGCAGCGCGAGATCGAGTTCCGCCGCGAGCGCCTGCGCGACCGCGAGTCCATTTTCCCCCAGCGAGGCCAGCGTGCCGGCCGCGCCGCCGAACTGCAGTGTGTACAGCCGCGACTTCAACTGCGCCAGCCGCGCGCGATCGCGCTCGAGCGCCGACAACCAACCGGCGGCTTTCAGTCCGAACGTGATCGGCGTCGCATGCTGCAACCAGGTGCGCCCAGCCATCAGAGTCATCTTGTGTTCGCCGGCGAGCGCCGCAAGCGCATCGGCCAGCGCAGCGACGTCTGCTTCGATCAGCTTCAGTGCGCGGCGCAGCTGCAGCACCAGCCCGGTGTCGATCGCGTCCTGGCTGGTGGCGCCCCAGTGTACGTAGCGGCCGGCGTCGGAGTCGGCTTCGACTGTGCGCGTCAACAGCTTCACCAGCGGGATCGCAAGGTTTCCGGCATCAACCGACTGCGATGCCAGTTGCTGCAGATCAATCCGTTGCACGTCGCACGCGGCGGCGATCGCGCCCGCTGCCGCCGGCGGAATCACTCCGACTTTCGCCTGTGCCGCGGCGAGCGCGCGCTCGAAGTCGAGCATGCCCTGCACGCATGCGCGCACGGACAACGCATCGCGCAGGGCTTCGGTGGTGAAGAGTTCCAGCAAGAGGCGCTCAGATGTCGAAGAAGACCGTTTCGTCCTGGCCGAGCGCTTCGCCACGAATCACGACATTGAAGCGATACATGTCGGCGCCCGCCTTCTTCGCGATCAGCGTTTGCCGGCGCGCGGCGGGAACCTGCGTCAGCACGGGGTCCTCGGCGTTGGACGTCTCGTCCGGAAAGTAGATACGGGTGGCGAGCCTTTTGAGGATGCCGCGCGCGAACACGGACACGACGACATGGGGCGCCTGCCATTTGCCCTCCGCACCCGGAACCCGTCCGGGCTTGATCGTGCGAAAGCGGAACCCGCCATCGCCGTTGGTCGGCGTGCGACCGAAGCCGCGAAAGCCCGCCTCGAGCGGAACATCGTGCGTGTCTTCGGGGTGGTGGTAGCGGCCATGCGCATTCGCCTGCCAGATCTCGATCATGCCGTCTGAAATCGGCGCGCCATTCGCATCAACCAGCACACCTTCGATCGTGATGCGCTGGCCGCTGACATGCTGACCGACGACGCCCTCGCCGACGAGGTCGTCGGTGTTGAGCCACGTGAGCCCGATGTGCAGGTATGGGCCGACGGTCTGCCAGGGAGTCGCGTAAAGCATGACGGCTCCCCTATTCGCCGCGCGAGCGGTCTTCCATCGGCGTGCCTTCGCGACCACGCAGCACGATGTTGAACTCGAACGCATGCGCGAACTCGGGCACGGTGCTGGCCCAGTCGAAGGTCGCGATCAATCGGTTGCGCGCAATGGGGTCCGGCGTCGAATTGAAGATCGGATCGAACGGCAGCATGTCGTCACCGGGAAAGTACATCTGCGTCACGAGCCGCGTCGCATAGGCCTTGCCGAACAGCGAGAAGTGGATGTGCGCCGGGCGCCACGCGTTGTAGTGATTGCCCCACGGATATGGGCCCGGGCGGATCGTCAGGAAACGGTAACGCCCGTCGTCGCCGGTCAGCGTGCGGCCTTCGCCGATGAAGTTCGGATCGAGCGGCGCGTTCCACTGGTCGCGCTGGTGCCGATAACGTCCGGCCGCGTTGGCCTGCCAGACCTCGACCAGGGTGTTGCGCACCGGTCGGCCGGCCTCATCGAGCACGCGGCCATGCACGATGATGCGCAAGCCGATCGGCGCGCCATTTCCATGCGCGGTCAGATCGCTGTCTTCGGACTTGATGTGTTCCCTGCCGAAAATCGGTCCAGTGACTTCCGACAGCGTCTGCCGGATCGGAATCAGCGGCTGATTGGGTGAACGCAGCTGCGTCGCTGCATACGGATCAAAACGATCGGGCGGCTGCGTGTTCCAGTGCGGCCGCCGGTATTGCGCGACGTCCTTCACGGTGCCCCCAGGTTCAGACGCGCTCGATGATCACGGCAATGCCCTGGCCCACGCCGATGCACATCGCGGCGAGCGCGTAGCGGCCGCCAGCGCGGTGCAGCTGGTACATCGCGGTCGTGACCAGCCGTGCACCGCTGGCGCCGAGCGGATGGCCGAGCGCGATCGCGCCGCCATTCGGGTTCACGTGCGTCGCGTCGTCGGGCAATCCATGATCGCGCGTGACCGCAAGGGCCTGCGCGGCGAAGGCCTCGTTCAGCTCGATCACATCCATCTGCGAAAGCTTCAGCCCGGCCTTTTCCAGCACCTTGCGCATCGCCGGCGCGGGGCCAAAGCCCATGATGCGGGGCGCAACGCCGGCGACTGCGGCGGCGATCACGCGCGCCTTCGGCGTCAGGCCATGTTTCCTCGCTGCACCTTCGGAGGCGAGCAGCAGCGCGCACGCGCCATCGTTCACGCCCGAGGCATTGCCCGCGGTCACGGTGCCGTCGGGCCTGACCACACCCTTGAGCTTGGCCAGCGCCTCGATCGTGGTCTCACGCGGATGTTCATCGCGACTGACGATGATCGCGTCGCCCTTCTTCTGCGGAATCGTCACCGGCACGATCTCCTGCGCCAGGCGTCCAGCGGCGATTGCAGCCAGCGCGCGCGCCTGGCTCCTCAGCGCGAACGCATCCTGGTCGGTGCGGCCGATCTTGAACTGCTCGGCAACGTTCTCCGCCGTCTCCGGCATCGAGTCGGCGCCGTATTTGGCCTTCATCAACGGATTGATGAAGCGCCAGCCGATCGTGGTGTCGAACACCGTGTTTGAACGCGAGAACGCGCTGTCCGCCTTGGGCATCACGAAGGGGGCGCGCGACATGCTCTCGACGCCGCCCGCGATGACAAGCGCACTTTCGCCGCTCTTGATCGCGCGCGCGGCGATCGCCACCGCATCCATGCTCGATCCACACAGGCGGTTGATCGTCGCGCCCGGGACCTCCGGCGGCAAGCCCGCGAGCAACAGCGCCATGCGACCGACGTTGCGGTTGTCCTCGCCGGCCTGGTTGGCGCAGCCGTAGATCACATCGTCGACCGCGGACCAGTCGGCCGACTTATTGCGCTCCATGAGCGCCTTGAGCGGCACGGCGGCCAGATCATCGGTACGCACGTTCGCAAGGCTGCCGCCATAGCGACCGATCGGCGTGCGGATGGCGTCACAGATGAAAGCTTGTTCCATAGGTTTCCCTTGTTTAGAGAGGGTCGTACGCTGCCTCGGCTAGCGGCGTCCGAACAGGCGCTTCAGGAATGCCTTCAGCATGCTCCAGAAGCCAAACGAAACCGGTTCCATGGGCCGGGACAGATCAGCGTCGACGTGCACGGTGGTCTCTTCCAGTTCGGCCACGGCACGCTCGCGCAGGCGGGCGTCGAATGCCTCGAAGAACTTGTCTGCCATCGCGCCCGCAGCCGCGTCGATCAGCCGCGAGCCAACCTGCGCGATCTTGCCGCCGACCTGCACATTGGCCGTGTACGCGAGGTGAGTGGCGTTCACGCCGCCGGGCGCGGCGACGGCAAGCGCGACGCGCACGTCGCCGCGCGCAAATCCCGCCGCGCCGCCGGAACTGTCGAACTTCATCGTGTAGCCATTGGGCGGATCGACGTCGGCAAGTTCCACCGTTCCCTTGAAGCGTGCCTTCACCGGGCCGATCGCCGTGTTCATCACGACCTCATAGCGATTCTCGCCCAGGGCAGCGAAGCTCTCGCACCCCGGCACGCATGACTTGAGCATCTCGATGTCGTTGAGTGCCGTCCATGCAACAGCGCGGTCCGCCGTGAGCTGTCGTTCTCCCGTCAATTCCACGCTGGCTTCTCCTGCATTCTCGTGCCTGTGCCCGACAGCGTCCGCGCGAGCTGCTGCAGGCTGTCGATATTGTGCACGGGAAGAAACGCATCCACATGCGGCAACATGGCGCGAATGCCGCGCGCCTTGGGCTCAAACGCGTCATAGCGCAGCAGCGGGTTGAGCCAGACCAGACGCCGGCACGACTTCGACAGCCGCTCCATTTCTGCGGCGAGCAGTTCGGTGTCGCCGTGTTCGAGTCCGTCGGTCACCAGCAGCACGGTGGGATTGCCTGATAGCACGCGGCGTGCCCAGCGCAGGTTGAACTCGCGCACCGCATGCGCGATGCGCGTGCCGCCGGACCAGTCATCGACCGCTTGCACGACGCCCGCGATCGCGACATCCGGATCGCGCGATTTCAGCTGGTGCGTAATGGCGGTCAGCCGCGTGCCGAACACGAACGCGTGCGTACGGTGATCAGCAGCGTTTTCATCGCCCACCAGCGCATGCAGGAAATGCAGGAACATGCGCGAATACCGGCTCATCGAGCCGGAGATGTCGACGATCACCACCAGCGGCTCGGGCCGGGTGCGCCGCGTGCGGCGCGGCAGCTCCGCGATGTCGCCCCCTTGGCGCGCAGCGTCACGCAGCAGCCGGCGCAGGTCGATGCGCGTGCCGCGCTGCGACGGCTTGAAGCGGCGCGTGATGAGTCGGGCAAAGAACGGTTGCAGCTCCTTGAGCATCTTCCTCGCCGCGTTCCATTCGGCGGTCGTCATGGTGTCGAAATCCGCCTTGCGCAGCTGCTCACGCTCGGACCAGGTCAGATGCGCATCGATTTCGATGCGCTCCGAAGGCGCCGGCTCGGGCGGACGAAGTGCGTTGTCCCTGAACAGCGCCTCACCCAGTCGTCGATTCTCCGGCGGCGGCGACGCGCCTGGCTTTTCCTTCACCTGCGGCAGCAACAGCCGCAGCATCTGCCCGAGCAGGTCGGGGTCCTTCCAGAAGATGTGGAACGCCTGGTCGAACAGCAGCCGGTGTTCGGCGCGATCGATCAGGCACGCGGCAAGCGTCGCGTGGAAGTCCTGACGCGATTCAATGCCGGCGACCCGCAACGCCTGCAGTGCAAGCAGCACGCGATCGGTACCGACCGGAACGCCGGCACTGCGCAGCACGCGTGCGAAGTGCACGACGTTTTCGGCCAGGCGTCCCGGCAGGCGTTCGAGGGAGGATGCAGGGAGCACGGCCGGCGCTCACGCGGCGACGTCGCGCCGCGCGGCGCGCCCGACGTCTTCCAGCCAGGGCACTGCCCGGGCCGCAAGCTGCACGATCGAAGGCGATGCGAGCACGCGGTGCTCGTTGACGAAGAGTTCGTGATTGCGCTCGACTTCATTGAGCCGGTACACGTAGTTGACCATGATGCCGAACGAGCGCTCCAGACCCTGCATCGACGTGTCGCCAAGCCAGTTCAGCCGGTCCAGCACTGCGCCGTTACCGAGGTGGAAACGCGCCACCGAGTCGTATGGCTCGTCGCCGCGTCGCAACTGTGTCAGGTAATACGCGGCAAGCGGCATCAGCAGCGCTTCGGTGCCATTTGCCCCTTCGTTGCGGTACCAGTCGGGGCTGTCGATGCGCTCGAACAGTGCGCGAAATACCTCGCCCTGGACACCATTGCAGAGTCGCTCCCGCTGACCCTGCAGCCAGCTGCGAAAGCGCGGAATCGGCGACAGCGTGGCGAAGCGACGGATTTTTGGCAACTCGGCACGCAGTTCGGTTGCAACCTGCTTGATCAGGAAACTGCCGAACGAGATGCCGCGTAGACCCTCCTGGCAGTTCGTGACCGAATAGAAGACCGCGCAGTTGGCCCTCTCCGGCGCCGTGACGGCAGAGCGCACGTCAAGCAGCGGCTGCACCTTGGCGCTCATGCCGCGCGTGAGCGCCACTTCAATGAAGATCAGCGGTTCGTATGCAAGCTGCGGGTGGAAGAAAGCAAAGCAGCGGCGATCTGCAGCCAGCCGACGACGCAGGTCGTCCCATCCCTGGATCTGATGGACCGCCTCGTATTGGATCAGCTTTTCCAGCACGATGGCCGACGTGCGCCATTCGATGCGCTCGAGCGTGAGGAATCCGCGGTTGAACCACGAGCGCAGCAGGTGACGCAGATCGTCGTCGATCACACGCCAGCGAGGATGGCGCACCAGGCCACGCAGCACCTGCAATCGCATACCCACGAGGGCAGCCGTTGCGCCCGGCGCCATGTTCAGGCGCCGGAACAATTCCTGCCGCACCGGCTCGACCACTTCCTGCAGTTGCAGCAGATTTGCCGGCGAGGGATCCTCGCTGAAAATGCGCGCGGCCTCGAGTGTCGCTGCTGGCGACGGCGAGAACTCGCGCGCCAGCGCGTCGAAAAAACGCGCGCGCGCCACATCGTCCAGTGCGAGATAGGAGGCGAGCGCCGCGCGCGCGGCGGCCGCGCTCGAGGCCTCGCCACGCTCGCGGATCAGCTTGCGAAAACGGCCGATGGCCTCGCGCACGTTGCGCGCGCGCGCGGCCACAGCTGTCGCTGCGGATTTCGCAGCGGTTCGCTTCACCTGCGCACCTGCAGCACACGCGATGGTGCGTGCGGCTCAATCGCCCATAGCGCCGCGGTCGGCCCGCACGGGCCGGAAGGCAAGGATTCGACCACGGACCAGGCAGACATCGCGACGCTCTACACCGGTTGCTCTCGTACCCGCGAATCAGGCGCAGGACGGTCGATGGCAAAGCCGGCGAGCACGAACAGCCATTGCGCATGCCCGACCCAGGCAATCGCTTCAATCGATGGCGGTGGCGGCCCGAACAGGTTGCCGAGATAAATGACGATCAGTAATGCGACCAGCGTCCAAAGCGGCCAGCGTCGCTCGCCCGCCGTTGCGCGCAGGTACAGCAGCACGCCGAAGCCGAACACGCTGAGCTCGACGACCAGTGTCGCGATCGCCGAGCGCCACAGGCCGAATCCGATCGCCCAGTAGCCGCCCGGCATCAGCAGCAGATCGGGCCGGTGCACGATCGCGTCGAGAATCCAGTGACTCAAGACCAGGCCCGCAACAACCAGTGCGGCGCGGCGATCGCGTACCCACGCAAAATGGCCGCCTCCAAGCAGCGCTGACCAGACGCAGACGGCGAGCAGGCTGTGCGTCCATGGGTAATGGCTGAACAGCAGCGGCGTGACGCCGCCAAGCGTGGTGTCGATGCGCGCGCGCTCCACGCCAATCAACAGGAGCGTCGGCCACACCAGATCGATCAGCACCGCGGCGAGAAAGAGGGTGCCAAGCGAAGTGCGCGGCGCGAGCCTCTTTGCCGCCAGTGCGATGCCGTAATGACCGATGAACATCCGCCGCCCGTCAGGTCGCGAGTTCGACGCGGATCTTTTCGACCAGGCGCGCCGCCTCGGTGCCCTGCATCTTGGCGATGTCGTCCTGGTACTTGAGCAGCACGCCGAGCGTATTGTTGACCGTCTCGGGTTCGAGCACCACGGCATCGAGCGCCAGCAGGGCGCGTGACCATTCAATGGTCTCGCTCACGCCGGGCAGCTTGTACAGGTCCATTGCGCGCAGCGACTGCACGAAGGCGACGATCTGCCGGGAGAGCGCCTCCTTGGCATCCGGCACCTTGCGGCGGACGATCTCGAGCTCGCGCGCCGCGTTCGGGTAATCGACCCAGTGATAAATGCAGCGACGCTTGACCGCGTCGTGGATCTCGCGCGTGCGGTTGGAGGTGATCACGACCACCGGCGGCTGCTCGGCCTTGATCGTCTTCCACTCCGGAATCGTGATCTGGAAATCCGACAGCACCTCGAGCAGATAGGCCTCGAACGGCTCGTCGGTGCGGTCGAGTTCATCGATCAGCAGCACCGGCGGCACCGCGTGCGGCAGCAGCGCGCGCAGCAGCGGGCGCTCGATCAGGAAGCGTTCCGAGAACAGGCCGCTCGCAATCTGCTCGCGTGCCTCGTGTGTGGCTTCGGCGAGCCGGATTTCGAGCATCTGGCGCGCGTAGTTCCACTCGTAGGCGGCGGCGTTGACATCGAGCCCTTCGTAGCACTGCAGCCGGATCAGCTCCGCGCCGAGGCCGGCCGCGAGCACTTTGGCGATTTCCGTCTTGCCCGTGCCCGGTTCGCCTTCGAGGAACAGCGGACGATTGAGCTTCAGTGAGAGAAAGACGGCCGTCGCCAGTTGACGATCCGCCACATAGTTCTGGTCCGCCAGCAGCCGGACGGTCGCGTCGATGGAAGTCGGCGTTGCGTTCATTTCCTGACGTTACAGGATTGCCTTTGCATCAGCCAAGCCGACAGCCGCGAACCTGCACCGTGCATAGAAGCTCGCACTGATCAAGGACATCTGTGTCGTGCCGGGCTGCGGGACTGGGTGCTCACCGCTCGCATGTCGTGCCGAGATCACGCGATGACAACATCTGCAACGTAAGTCTCCCGGGGCAGTGCAGCCAACTCGCCGCCGGTTTCCGCATCTCTGTGCAGCGCTGCGGTGTCGTGCTCAAGGGTGCTGGTCTCACTCCAAGTCAGCGCGGTGACGCTGGGTGAAATCGCGCGCGACTGGGTTATTTCACCCAACCTGGATCGGCTTTCGACCCATGCGAACGCCCGTGATTGAGCGCTACCACGCCACCGTTGCAGGGGTGGCATGTTTGCTGCATGAAGGAATTTGTCCGTCTCTGCTGCCAGGCTTCCCGCCGCCTGACACTCCGATGGACCCCTCGCCGCGGACGAAACGCTTCGCAAACACGGCCTCGGCAGGTGAATCACGATTCGACCGCGCCTTTCCTATTACAGGAGTTGAGAAGATGTCTTCAAATCCGATCAGAACGACCGCATCGGCCAGACGCGACGCATTAATCCGCGATCGCCTCTTTCCGGGGTTGCGATCAATTGTCACGGCACTCGCGCTCGGCCTAGGCACAACGGCCAGCGCGCAAGTGACGTCGGTCAACGGTGATATTGCCTATGTTGCCTGTGAAACGATATCTGCGTTCCCCTTCAGCCAATGCGACATCTGGAAAATGGGTCCGGATGGTTCCAACAAGGTCAACCTGACCAACTCGCACGACAAGACCGAATTCAATCCGGCATGGTCAAGTGACGGCACGAAGATCGCATTCATCGAGGGAGTCAACGGCGTCAATACGCTGTGGGTCATGAACGCTGACGGCAGCGACAAGGTCGCCATCACGCCGCCGTCCTACCAGTTCGGCCCGACCTGGTCGCCCGGCGGAACACAGATCGCGCTCACGCGCCAGGTACCGGGACAGACGATGTCGATCCAGTTTGACATCATCGTCGTCAACGTCGACGGCAGTGGCGAGAGGAAGCTCACTGACACCGACTTCGATGAATTCGAGCCAGCCTGGTCGCCCGACGGCAGCAAGATCGCGTTCGCCGGGGTCCGCTTCGAGCAGTACCCGGATCCGATCACGGGCGCGCCGACGCAGGGCGCTCAATGGGAAATCGTCACGGTGAATCCCGATGGTTCCGGCGAACAGATCCTCTCGGCCGGAGACCCGAATTCGATCCGCGCGAAGTACCTGGAGGAAGACCGTGGGCCATCGTGGTCGCCCGATGGCAGCAAATTGGTGTTCATGAGCCAGGCGCAGGTGCCTGCCTGCTGCGGCCCGTGGCAGATCTGGGCCGTCAATCGCGACGGAACAGGTGCGACCAATCTCACCAATGACGATACCGTCAACGATTTGTACCCGACCTGGTCTCCAGATGGAACGCAGATACTGTTCTCGCGCGCGACCGGCAGCGGCGGCTTCGACCTCTACACGATGCCTGCTCCGACGACGTTACCGCTGGCCGTCGCCGCAACGGCAACGCGCGTGGCTGCCGCGACAACTGCCGCGACCGGCCCGGCGAATCGGTTAACGACCGACGGCAATGCCAGTGACCCTGACTGGCAGCGCAAGGGCGCCGCACCGTTGCAGTTCCTGCTAAGCGTTTCAGTCGTATCGCAAGGAAAGGGCGCCGGTGGCAGTGTGAACAGTTCGCCCGCTGGGATTCGCTGCGGCCGCGACTGTCAGCAATCCTATGCGACTGCAACCCTTGTGAAGCTCACCGCGACACCGAAGAAGGGATCGGTGTTTGCGGGCTGGAGTGGCGCATGCACCGGGATCTCACCGGTCTGCGATGTCACGATGAATGACGTCAAGACAGCCATCGCAACCTTCGCACGTTCGCGCTAACCGCTCGTCGCCCCGGGGTCGGCGCAGGCTCTCGCCGCCAAACCCCGGGGCGGCTCTTTCTCACAGCGTCGTGCCTCGCGACCGCTGAATGGCGGCAATCGCCGCTTCGAGGATGTCGAGCGCCTTCATCATCTCCTGTTCGGTGATTATGAGCGGCGGCGTGAGCGTCAGCACGTTGCCCATCGTCGTCTTGAACGACAGACCATTGGACAACGCCTCGTACAGCACCGCTTCGGCGGCATCGCCGTCGGGCGTCTTGGCATCGCGGTGGGCGACCAGTTCAATGCCGAGCAGAAAGCCGCGCCCGCGCACGTCGCCCACCAGCGGATAGCGATCGCTCCAGCCTTCCAGCCGCTCGAGCGCGAGCGCGCCCACGCGTGCCACATGCGCAACGAGATCCTCGTCCTCGATCACGCGCAGCGTTTCGAGCGCCGCGCGACAGGTGACCGGATTCTTCTCGTGCGTGTAATGGCCAAACGCATACGTACCGGCAACGTCGAGCTCGGGTCGTGCCACGACCGCGGCGATCGGCAGCACGCCGCCACCCAGCGCCTTGCCGAGCACGAGGATGTCGGGCTCGACCGCATCGTGATCGCACGAGAACCAACGCCCGGTCTTGCCGAGCCCGGTCGGAATCTCGTCGAAGATCAGCAGCGTGCCGTGCGCGTGGCACGCGTCGCGCACTGCCTGCCAGTAGCCCGGCGGCGGCAGGTACGGCACGGCGCGCGCCGGTTCGGCGATGACCGCTGCGACATCGCCTTCACGCTCGAGCACGTAGCGGACCATGCTTGCGCATGCGAGCTTGCAGCGATCGAGATCGGGCCGGCCGCGCGAATTGGTCGGATGGCCATAGGGACAGCGATAGCAGCCGAACGGCGCGACATGCTCGGTGCCGGAGAGCAACGGGCCGATCGGTCCGGAACGGAACATCGACTCACCGCCGACGCTGGACGCGCCCAGGCCCGCGCCATGAAATGCGTCCCAGAACGACAGCGACTTGAAGCGACCCGTCGCGGCACGCGCGAGCTTGATGGCCACTTCGACCGCATCGGACCCGCCGGTGGTGAAAAGCACCTTCGACAGACTGCCGGGTGTCACCTGCGCGAGCTTCTCGGCCAGTTCGACCGCAGGCTCGCAGGCGTAACGGCGCGGCGCGAATGAAAGCTCGTCGAGCTGACTGCGAATCGCCGCCAGCACGCGCGGGTGCGCGTACCCCAGGTGATGCACGTTGTTGCCGTGAAAATCCATGTAGCGGCGCCCGGCCAGGTCTTCGATCCAGATGCCCTGCGCCTTGCGGATGCCGTTCAGGCACGGGGTGGAAACGGATTGATGCAGGAAGGCGCGGCTGTCGCGCTCGAGCAGCGCGCGCGTGGCAGCATCGAGGTGCTCGGCCTGCCAGCGGCTCCGCCGCGGCGAGACATTGACATCGCCTTCGGATTGGCCGGGCACGGTGTGCTTCATCGTCAATACCCTTTCCTCAGGCGGCGCACGTGCAGACGCGAGGCGGATGCGGCGGCTACTGCGCGCTGTGCGCCGAGGCCTGCGGGAAGAAAAGCGGTTCGCCTTCGATGCGGTACGCGGCGATCGATGCCTGTCCCTCGGCGCCGGTCAGCCAGGCGATGAAGCGCCGCGCGGGTCCCTGCTTGACATGCGGATGGCGCGCCGGATTCACGAGAATCACGCCGTAGGGATTGAAGAGCCGCGGGTCGCCGGCGAGCAGCAGGCGCAGTTCCTGGCGATTCCTGAAGGAGAGCCAGGTCCCGCGATCCGCGAGCGTGTAGCCGTTCAGTGCGGCCGCCATGTTCAGCGTCGGCCCCATGCCGCTGCCGGCCTCGCGATAGCCCTTGAACGATTTCGGATCGATGCCGGCGGCCTGCCACAGGCGCAGTTCCGCCGCGTGCGTTCCGCTGCGGTCGCCGCGCGAAATGAACGGCGCGCTGCCCGCCGCGATGCGTCGTAGGCCATCGGTGCCGTCTCTCGCCTGCCGGACGCCCGCCGGATCGGATCCCGGTCCGACGATGATGAAATCGTTGTACATCACGTCGCGCCGCTCGATGCCGTAACCCTCGGCGACAAAGCGATCCTCCGCGGGCCGGTCGTGCACCAGGACCACGTCCGCGTCGCCCCGGCGACCGAGGTCGAGTGCCTGCCCGGTACCCAGTGCGACCACTTTCACCTGAATGCCAGTGGCGGCAGTGAAGCGCGGCAGGATGTACCCGAACAGGCCCGACTGTTCGGTCGAGGTGGTGGATGCGACCGTGATCGTCTCCGCCGCGTTCGCGCCGCCCGCGAAAAGCAACGCAACCGTCGTGATCAGGACTCGAATGAAATGCGCCATGGCAACTCCCCCTGTAGAAAAAGTTTCGCTTCCGGCGCCTGCGGCCGCCTGAAGAAGCGCTCGGCCGGTGCCTGCTCGACGACGCGGCCGCGATCGAGAAACACGATGTCGTCAGCGAGTCGCAGCGCCTGCGCCAGATTATGCGTGGTCATCACGATGCGCGCACCATCGGTGCGGATCTCGCGCACGAGTTGTTCGACCGTTTCGGTCGCAGTCGGGTCGAGGTTGGCCGTCGGCTCGTCGAGCAGCAGCAGCCGCGGGCGCGCGACCCAGGCGCGTGCCAGCGCGAGGCGTTGTTTTTCACCGCCCGAGAGCAGCCGTGCCGCGTCGTCGCCGCGATGCTCAAGCCCGACGCGCGCCAGCACCCGTTGCACGCGCGCCCCGCGTTCCGTGCGCGGCAATGCGAGTGGCAGCAGCGCAAGCTGAACATTCGCACGCACCGACGCGCGGATCAGCGCCGGCTGGTGGAACACGATCGCCACCGCATTGCCCGGCGCAGCGCGCTCGCCCCACAGCACCGTACCGTCATCGGGCGCCTGCAGTCCGGCCAGCACGCGCAGCAGCACCGACTTGCCGGCGCCGTTCGGCCCGAGCACGACGGTGATCCCTTCGCTGCCGAGTTCGAGATCGACGCCTGCCAGCACCGTCCTGCCTTTCGGTGCGAAACGAACCCGATGCAGTCGAATCGGAAACATCGTCAGCCGAAGCGCCTCATCGCCCAGCCGCGCAGCACATGCGCAAGCGCGTTTAGCAGCATCACCACCGTGAGCAGCACGATGCCGAGCGCAATCGCCAGCGGCAGGTCGCCCTTGCTCGTCTCCAGCGCAATGGTCGTGGTCATCACGCGTGTGAAGCCGTCGATGTTGCCGCCGACGATCATCACCGCGCCCACCTCCGACATCGCGCGGCCCAGGCCGGCCAGCACCGCCACCACCAGCGAATAGCGGCAGTCGTACAGCAATGTGGCCACGCTCTGCGCTCGCGTCAGGTGCAGCGCGCTGAACTCGGTCTCGTAGTCGCGCCACGCATCCTCGACGATCTGGCGCGCCAGCGCGGCCATCAGCGGAGCCGTCAGCACGGTTTGTGCGATCACCATCGCGCTTGGCGTGAACAACAGGCCGAGCGAACCCGCCGGCCCGGACCGCGACAGCGCGAGATAGACGATGACGCCGACGATCACCGATGGCAGACCCATCATGCCGTTCAACGCCACCGTGGCGGCACCGCGACCTGGAAAGCGGGCGACCGCGACCCATGCGCCGAACGGCAGCCCGACCAGTGCGCCAATCGCCACCGCGGTGCCGCTGACCTGCAGCGACAGCACCACGATGTCGAGCAGGCGGGACTCGAACTGCGCAAGCAGCGCAACCGCTTCCACCAGCGTGGCGCCCATCTCAGCGCCCGCCCGGCCGCCCGAAGGGCGCTGAACGCCCCCACGGGGGGCAGCGAACGAAACGAGCGTGGGGGTCGTCCACCTTCCCGCCCGGCCGCCCGAAGGGCGCTGAAGCCTTGCAGGCCGCGGCGTTGCGAGACGCAACGCCTCCTCGTGCCGTCCATGCCGGCGCAGGCCGGCATGGAGCCGCGGCACTCGGCCCCCGCGGGGGGCAGCGAACGAAGTGAGCGTGGGGGCAAGTCATGCTATCCGCCTCCGCGATGCATCGCTCTGTCGAGCCGCTCGAGCAGTACCCGCTGCGCCTCGCGACTACCAGCAGTGAAGCGATAGGTCACACGCAGCGTCGGCAGTCGCAACAAGGCGATACGACGCTCGGGTCCTGAAAGGACATCGATCTCCAGCCGCACATCGCCATCGGCTACGCGATAGCTGGGTGCGGCACCATCGATGCAGCCCGCTGCCGCGTATCTCAACGCAGCGTCGAATTCGGCGACGGTGGACGTGACGTCGCGCTCGATGACCTGCGACGACGCCACGGGACTGCGCAGAGGGTCGCCTCGCTTGTTCAACCGCCCGCAATCGGCGGCCACATGGCGACCGTGTCGCCCTCACGCAGCGCGGTCGAGCCGCGCGCCTCCGGCGCCACGTAGACCCCGTTGATCAGGACCAGGTGCGTGAGCTTCGGCGGCAGGTTGTAGCGATCGATCAGGGCACCGACCACGGCGCCCTCGCCCAGCTCGACCTTGATCTGGTTGTTCTGTGCACCCGGCGGCAGATAGTCCGACAGCATGGCGTACAGCTTCAGCGTGATGTTCATGGCGCGATCCTACCGCCAACTCATCCACACCATCCACGTCAGCGCGCGAGCGACACCGGCTGGGTTCGGGCGACGTACGCATCGACGAATTGCCCGGGCGACTTCAGCAACTGTTCCTTCCAATCGCCCAATCGCGTGCGGTTCTGGATCAGGCCACGCAGTACGCCAACGTGCTGCGTCAGGCCGATCGCGGTGGCACCCACCAGCACATCGCGCTCGAACTGCAGGCTCAGGTAGCGGTACGCGCGCTCGTCGACCTGCTCGACGCCCTGGCCACCGGGCACGCCGCTCCATTGACCAAACGACGAGGAAATCAGCCCCATCGTGTCGAGCACGTTGATCGCGAGCGCTCCCTGGCTTGGCGCGGCACGACCCAGCATGCCGAGCGCCGCCACGCGCGCCTGATCGACCGCATTCGGCTGGACCGCGTTGACGAAGGGTTTGCCGGTGCCGAACTCGGCCGCCTCGGCCACATCGCCGGCACCGAAAATTTCAGGCACGGACGTACGCATCGCCTGGTCGACCTGCACGCCTTGGCCGATCTTCACGCGCGAGCCCTGCAGAAAGTCGACGTTCGGCCGCACGCCGGCCGACGCGATCACCAGGTCCGCCTCGATCGTCTGCCCGTTCGACAGCTTCGCTTGCAGCGGCGCGCCCGGAATGATGCGATCGACCTTGGCGCCTGTGATCACCCGCACGCCCTTGGCCTCGACCCAGCGGCGGATCATGTTGCCCGCCTTGGGCGTCATCATCCGCGGCACCATGCGGTCGCCCATTTCGACCACCGTCAATTGCACGCCGCGCCCGGCGAGCGATTCCATGATGATGCAGCCGATGAAACCGGCGCCGATCTGCAGCACGCGTTTGTCCTTGCCGGCCAGCTTCGCGATGGCGCGCGCGTCTTCAAGCGTCCAACACGTGTGCACACCGGGCGAATCGATGCCCGGCACGGGTGGCTTGATCGGATGCGAACCGGTGGCGATCAGCAACCGGTCATACGAGAGCGGCGCGCCCTGGTCGAGCGTGACCGTGCGCGCCTGATCGTCGAGCTTGACCGCCTTGCCGTGCACGAGCTTGATATCGAGCTTCGCGAAGTGGTCCGCGCTTTTGCGCAGATGAGTTCCGTCCTCGCCGATCCGCCCGATCAGCAGATATGGAATCGCCATACGCGAATACGGCGGTTCGGGCTCGCAACCGACCAGGACGATTTCATCGCGCGCCGCGTGCTGGCGCAGCGTTTCGGCAGCGACGACCCCGGCAGGGCCGTTACCGAGAATGACGTGTTTCATGCGGCACCCAGAAAAAACGGGGCGCGGTGAGCGCCCCGATGAATTGAGTTGACTGCTTATGAGATCGACCCGCGCCTGATTCAATCACGCTCGGGCCGGATGACTCAACGCAGGCCCAGACGCTGGAGCGTGTCTTTCTTCGGCACACCCTCGGTGTCCCAGCCGCGCAGCTCGTAGTACTCGGGCAGCATCTTGTCGATGCCGTTGACAAGCCCTTTGGCAGGACCCGTCTTTGCAGGCTCCTTCTTCAGACGCGGCGGCAGATCGTCGTCCTTCTTCGTCAGGCCGGCCTTGAGGTTGAACTGCTTCTCGAGATTCCAGATGCGTTCGCCGACGAGGTTGAGCTTGTCCATCGACCAGTCACCCTCGCAGGCCGCGGCGACCTGCGGCTGCACGTCAGCGAGTGTCCACGCGAACGACGTGAAGATGCAGATGCCGGCAGCATCGAATACCGCGGTCGCGTCCTGGAACGCCTTGACGAGCGCAGGCTTGCCGTCGGTTGTGAGCGGGTCGGTCTTGACCGGGATGCCCATCACCTCGGATGCCACGGTGTACGACCTCAGGTGGCAGGCGCCGCGATTGGAGGTCGCGTAGGTCAGGCCCATGCCCTGGATCGCACGCGAGTCGTAGGCCGGAAACTCCTGACCCTTGACGCTCATCGACAGCTCAGGCTTGCCGTACTTGGCGCACAGCCGCTTGGAGCCCTGCCCGATTTCCTTGCCGAAGCCCTCGCCCGCCCCCGTCATCCGCACCAGTTCGACCAGCGCCTTGGCCGAGCCGAACGGCGCCTCGCAGCCGATCTGCTCCTTCTTCAGCACGCCGAGCTCATACAGTTCCATCACCGCGCCGATGGTGGCCCCGAAGGAGATCGGGTCCATGCCTTCTTCATTGCAGATGATGTTCGCGAAGGTCAGCGCCTCGAGGTCGCCGACACCGTTGGCCGCACCAAGCGCCCAGGCCGCCTCGTATTCGAGCCCGCCGGTCGCACCCCAGTATTTTGGACTGTTGGCGACCGAAAAGTGCGTCTTGTCCATCTGCGAGATCCGCCCGCAGGCGATCGTGCAGCCAAAACAGGCGGCATTGGTGATGAGATTGGCCTTGCCGTCGGTTGGACGCTTTTCGCGCATCGCTTCGGCCGAGATCTTGCTCGCATCCTCGAACTGCACATCGCGGTGGTTGCGCGTCGGCAGTCCGCCGATCTCATTGATCACGTTCATCAGCACCTGGGTGCCGTAGGCGGGCAAGCCCTGCCCGGTCACTGCGTTGTCCGCGAGCACCTTCTTCTTCTCGCTGGTGACCTTCATGAACTCCTTGAAGTCCTTGATGCCGCCAAAGCCCTTGGTGCCGCGCAAGGCAACGGCCTTCAGGTTCTTCGAGCCCATCACGGCGCCCACACCCGATCGGCCGGCTGCGCGATGCAGATCGTTGACGATGCACGCGTACAGCACCCGGTTCTCGCCGGCGCGCCCGATCGAGCAAACGCGAATCTGCGGATCCTGGTGCGACTTCTTGATGATCTCTTCCGTGTCCCAGGTCGACTTGCCCCACAGGTGCGCGGCATCACGCAGTTCGGCCTTGTCGTCCTCGACGGACAGGTAGACGGGCTTCGGCGACTTGCCCTCGAAGATGATCATGTCCCAGCCGGCGAACTTCATCTCGGCGCCGAAGTAGCCGCCGGAATTCGAGCAGGCGATCGCGCCGGTCAGCGGGCCCTTGGTGACGACCGCGTAGCGGCCGCCGGTCGAGGCCATCGTGCCCGTCAGCGGGCCGGTCGTCATGATCAGCTTGTTGCCGGGCGCCAGCGGATCGACCTTCGGGTCGACTTCCTCGCACAGATACTTGGTCGCGAGGCCGCGCGAACCGAGATACTCATCGGCCCACTTCATGTTCAGCGGCTCGGACTTGCAGGTGCCCGCGGTCAGGTCGACACGCAGAACTTTTCTCGTCCATCCCATCGTCGTCTCCTCACAGCACCGCGGTGTTGGCGCGGCCGGCCCACTGCCGCATCTTGGTGAGACCTGTCCAGTCGGCATCCACATAGGTGATCGCGCCGGTCGGGCAAGCCTTGACACATTCAGGATCGCCACCGCACAGATCGCACTTCTGCACCTTTCCGGTATCAGCGACATAGTTGATCGTGCCGAACGGGCACGCAATCGTGCAGACCTTGCAGCCGACGCAGGTGGCTTCGAGCACGATCTTGGCGCCGGTGACGGAATCGAGCTTGATCGCCTCGACCGGGCACGCCGCCAGGCACCATGCCTCAGCGCACTGGGTGCACGTGTAGGGCACCTTGCGACCCTCGTGCTCGAAGTTGAAGACCTTGATGCGCGATTTCGCTGGATTGAACGTGCCCGTGTTCTCGTAGGAACACGCCATCTCGCACTGCAGACAGCCCGTACACTTCTGCGGGTCGAGATACAGGGACTTCATCATGAACCGATCCTCCTCCTCGAATAGACGCTGTTGTTGTCCGAGAGTCGCGTGATGCTCAGCGCGCTCACGCGGCTGCGACTTTGTGCAAGTTACCCCAAAGTCTATGCTTTCGAAAGGGGCGACGCGCATGACCGGAGCAACCACGACGCCGACGCGGTAATGCGACCTCGCTCGGGCGACGTCGACATCGGTTGAATCTCAGCGCTTCCACCGCTTCCACACTTCAAGCTTCAGCCCTGAGAACTGCGACACTGTGACCATCGCCCCATGACGACATCTGACTCCGACCTCCCCGGTGCCAAGGACTGGATGCCGATCGCGCAGGCGCGCAAGCAGATGCTTGGCGCGATGCGCCCGATCGAGGGTTTTGAGAGCGTTGCGCTGCGCGATGCGCTGAACCGCGTGCTTGATCGCGATGTCGTCGCGCCCTTCGACGTTCCTGCGCACGATAACTGCGCGATGGACGGCTATGCGCTGCGCATGGCGGACCTCAAGGCCGGTGCGGCGACGCGACTTGCGGTCGTCGGCTCTGCTTTCGCTGGCACGGCCTTCAGCGGCAGCGTCGGCGCGGGCCAGGCGGTGCGTGTGATGACCGGCGCGGTGCTGCCACGCGGTGCCGATGTCGTCGTGCCGCAGGAGTTTGTACAGGTCAGTGACAACGACGTTGAGATTCCGTCCGGCCAGCGCGCGGGCCAGAACATCCGCCACGCCGGAGAAGATCTGGCTCGGGGCCAGCCTGCGTTACGCGCCGGCAAGCGGGTCGGCCCGGCCGAGCTCGGACTGCTGGCGTCGCTCGGCGTCGCCGAAGTCGCGGTGCGGCGGCGGCTGCGTGTGGCGATTCTTTCGACGGGTGACGAGATTGCGTCGATCGGCCGGGCGCTGGCCCCCGGCCAGATCTACGACAGCAACCGTTACACACTGACCGCAGCGCTGCGTCGAATGGATGCCGAACTTCTTGACCTCGGCGTCGTGCGCGACGAGCCGGACGCCCTGGAGCGTGCTTTCCGCACCGCCGCTGCATCGGCCGACGCGGTCGTCACTTCCGGCGGCGTCTCGGTCGGCGAAGCCGATTTCGTCAAGGAGCTGATGGCGCGTCTGGGCGAAGTCCGCTTCTGGAAGATCGCGATCAAGCCGGGCCGCCCGATGGCGTTCGGACGCATCGGCAGCGCGTGGCTGTTCGGCCTGCCCGGCAATCCAGTCGCGGTCATGGTGAACTTCTACCAGCTTGTCGCGGACGCGCTGCAAACCCTCGCCGGAGTTGATCCATTGCCGCCGCGTCCGCGGTTCGCGGTGACCTGCGTCGCGCCGATCCGCAAAGGCAAGGGTCGTGCGGAATTCGTGCGCGGCGTGTTGTTCGACGACGGCGGCATCTGGAAAGTGCGGCCGGGCGAGCATCAGGGTTCCGGCGTGCTGCGCTCGATGTCGGAAGCGAACTGCTTCATCGCGCTGCCGGAGGATCAGGGCAACGTCGCGGCCGGCGACCTCGTGCCCGTGCAGCCTTTCGACGGATTCCTGTAGCAACGCGGACGTTGCCGGAGGCGCGATGGACGATCGGCAGCTCACGCGCTACAGCCGCCACATCCTGCTGCCGCAGATCGACATCCAAGGCCAGCAGCGGCTGCTTGCGGGTCGTGTACTGCTGATCGGCGTCGGCGGGCTCGGCGCGCCGGCAGCGTTATATCTCGCCGCCGCCGGGATCGGCCGACTAATCATCTGCGACGGCGACAAGGTCGATCTCACCAATCTGCAACGACAGGTGATTCACCGCGAGTCGAGCATCGGCATCAACAAGGCCGAGTCGGCGCGACGGGCAATCGCCGACATCAATTCAGACTGCCACGTCGAGGCCGTCCCGCAGCGCGTGGCGCGGGATGACCTGCTGCGGCTGGCACGCGAATGCGACGTAGTGGTCGACGCCAGCGACAACTTCGCCACGCGGCATGCCGCCAACGAGGTCTGCGTCGAACTCGGCAAACCCCTGGTCAGCGGTGCTGCGATCCGCTTTTCAGGACAGGTAGCCGTGTTCGATCGCCGCCGCGCCGGTGCGCCCTGTTACCACTGTCTGATACCGGCCAGCACGATCACGGGTGACGATGCCTGTGCGGTGATGGGCGTGTTCGCGCCGCTGACGGGTGTGATCGGCACGCTGCAGGCGGCGGAAACGATCCGCTTGCTCGCGGGATTACCCGGTGCAGTTGACGGGGAGCTTGTGCTGTTCGACATCCTCAGCATGGACTGGCACCGCATCCCGATCGCCCGCAACCCGGCCTGCCCGGTATGCAGTCAGCGTTGAGCGGTGACTGCTGATCTGCGGTCAATGCCGAAGCCGCAATAAATCGCCGACGTGCGTGTGCCGGAAGCTGGCGGGCGCATGCGCGAACACGGCCGACCACACGATGACAAGCCAGAACAGAGTGGCCGCTCGTGACGCGTCGAGAGTCATCCACGCCACCAACGCGAGCTTGGCGATTTGGCCCGCCCCCGCGAGCTGAAACACGTGCTCGCGCGTCTTCCACTGTTCAAGTGCGAAGAGCAGCGCGCCGGTAGCGAGCAGTACGCCGCCGACCAGCGGCGCCGGCAGACGCGGCGGCGCGCCCAGCAGCGCGGCGCCAAGCAGGACCACGGCGATCAGATGCAGCGCGCGCAGCGCGATTCCGAACCAGCGCCAGGATCGCGGCAGCGGGCGAGCGTCGAGGCGCTGATCGCGCCGATCGCGCGGAGAGTTGGCGTGCGATCGGTCAGTCATCGAAACGACGGTGGGGTCGCGGCAAGCTCGCGTGATGCCGACCGAAGATCACTTCGTCTTGGCCATGCGCGCATGAAGCATGCATCGACGAAGCCGCGTTCGCCAGTTCTCACTTCGCCGCGTGCGCCTGCTGGACCAGATGAACGAGGCCCCGCGCACACGCAAAGGAATGCCCGTACAGATTGGCGTCCCGCGGCATCGACCCCAAGTCCCGCGGCCGGCCTGGGGCGGCGAGTTGCGATTTCCCGCGAACGCGGACTTCGCCGAACGCAAGCGTGTCGTCAGCAGTAACGGCGTAGACGCCCGGCAGCGATGCAGGCAGCCAACCGGGTCGATCGGGCCGCGTCGAGGCCACGATCACGCAGCCCGCATCGATGACGGCCTTGCACGCCGCTGCCAGCACATCCTCTCCCGGACCGGGAGGAACACAGACGCTGACATTCACGAAGTCGCATCGCTCCGCGGCGGCTCGCAGCACCCCCCGCGCGACGAGCGACGGGTAGGTCGCTTCTTCGGCTCCGAACACCCGCACTGCGAAGATCTCCACCTCGGGAAACGCTTCGCGTATGACCCCGGCCACGGCTGTCCCGTGGCCCACTGGGTCAAGGAATTCACCATCCTCCTGCAGGGTACCGTCCGGTCCCACGAGAATGCGGCACCCGGAGATCTTCCCGCGCACGTGGGAATGCCACGGGTTCACGCCCGTATCCACGAGGCCGATGCGTGTCGTCATTACGGTTGCGTTGCGAAGGGATGCTCCGTCCAATGTCGATCGGACTTGAGCAGCGACTGCACCTCCTCCGGCGCAACTGTCGTGAAGCGCCCTTCGTGCAGGAAGAGTATCCGGTCGAACTCCGCAAGTCCGACCGGGCGGTGCGATATGACCAGCGCCGTGCGATCGGGGAAAGCGTCCCAGAGATGCGCGCGCACTCGCGCCTCCGTCTCGAGATCAAGCGCGGAGAACGCTTCGTCCAGCACGAGGATTCTGGGATCGCGCAGAAACAGCCGCGCCAGGCCAAGCCGTTGGCGCTGGCCGTCGGACAGCGACAGGCCGCGTCCGCCGATCACTGTGGCGAAGGCGTCGGGCAACGCAGCGATGAAGGTGTCCGCTTCGGCCAGAGCGGCCGCGCGTTGCAGATCCTCGCGCCGCGCGGCTGGATTTCCGTAGCGCAAGTTTTCCTCGATCGTGGCGTGCAGCAGGAATGGCTCGGCGCCCGCGTAGCCGATCGCATCGCCATACGACGAGGAGCAGATTTCGTGCGCAGGCCTGCCATCGATCAGGATTGAACCCGCCTGAGGCTGCCGTAATCCGAACAGAAGATGAACCAGTGTGGACTTGCCCGCACCCGACGCACCGAAGATCCCGACGCGCTCGCCCCGCCTGACGCGCAGGTTCAGGCCCGCGAAGACAGGGGGCTTACCCGCATAGGCAAATGCAACGTCGGTCAGCACGATGACGTCATCCCCGGCCACCGTGATCGAAGCACCTGCGGGTATCTGTCGGTCGGAGTCGTCCGGCCCGAGGACCTCTTCCACCCGGGCCAGGCTCACCCGCGCCGACTGGAGATTCCTGACCAGACCTAACAACCCCTGGGCAGGACCGAACAGGCGCCCCTGATACAGGACAAACGCGACGAAGGTACCGAGGCTGATCGTGCCGGCCTCAAGCAGCCGGCCACCGACGAGGTAAATCCATGCCAGCGCGAGTGTCAGAAGCAAGGCCGGTGCGCCGGTGGCCAGGGCATCGAGCACCTGGAAGCCCACGACTTCGCGGTTGAGCCGTTCATTTGCGGTCGCAAGCCGCGCCCGCTCCTCACGCTGCGTGCGATAGATGCGAATCGAGCGCAGCGCCCCCAGTCGCTCGGCGAAGAAATGCGAGAGGTCCGCCATCGCCTCGCGCACGCGGGCGGATCGCTGCTCGACCGGCCGGCGAAACGCGGTCGTGGCAAGCAGCGCCAGGCCGAGGCCGAGAAAACTCCACAGCGCAAGCGTCGGCGACAGGCTGAACGTGATGACCGCTGCCACGCCGAGGAAGAGGAGATTCTGGACACCGCCCAACATGCCATCGACGAGCAGGCTTTGAATGCGCGGCACATCGCTGCCGAAACGGGCCAGCAGATCCCCGTGCCGAAATGGCTCCATCGCTTCCAGTGGTCCGGCGAGACAGCGCGCGAAGAGCGAAGCGCGCAGGCGGGCGAGAACATCGGCCGAAAGGCGGGCGTGCACGCGCTGCGATAACGTCGCGAACATGAAGTCGAGCACCGCGAGGCCGAGCAGTGCGGCGGCAATCGCCGGGATTACGGCAAAGTCGGCGCGGCTCGCAACCGCGTCGACGAACGCCTTGCCCAGCAACGGTGTCGACAGCGAAACAGCCGCGCCGCCGAGACTCAACACAAACAACGCAACGAGCGTCCACCGCTTGCCGGACAAGTGGTGCGTGAATCTCTGGAGCGACGTCAGCACGATCGCGCTCCAACCGCGTGTAACCGGCTAACGCATGGCTCCTCACGGCGGCTCACGATCGCGGGCACGTCATGCGGTGGTTCTGCAGTTCCGGCGGCGGTCGCATGCCCGCACGCTGTCTGGTCGCCATCCCAGACATCCGGGTAATAACAGAGGTGCGCGTGCTGACACAGTTCTGGCGCCCCGCGCAGCGCGATGATTCGGGCGCGAATATCTTCCGCCCGAGCGCCGCTTTCGGTGAGCCCGAGCGCGACGGCGGCAAGTCGAACCGAGGCGGCCTTGCGCGCGAGCGATGCTTCGCGACCGACTACCTTGAGGCTCGCCACGCCGAGCTGCGCGAGGCGTGGCAGCGCGCACAGGCCGCACGGCCCGAGTGTGTAACCGCGGTTCGTCTGGCAACCGCAGTTGTTCTGTGTCCACTTCCAGAACTCGTAACGCTCGTCGAGTCGGCCGAATCTGCCGCCGAGGCGGTCGGTGAGGCAGAACGTGCCCAGCGCGTGCGTGGTCGCGCAGATCCCCTCCTCGAACACGCAGCCGTCGTTCAGCACAAACACTTCCCACTCGAGTCCACGAATCGCCGTGGCCTCGATCTCGCGCAGCGTCATGTGGCGGGGGAGGATCACCCGCGCGACGCCGAGACTGCGGTAAAACGCGGCCGCGCCGGGATTGCGGCAGCTCGCGAGACTCGAGATGTGCAATCGCGACGCGAGGCCTTCGTCGCACAACGCAAGCAACAGTTCCCATTCGGCGACGATGAGCGCCGCGACTCCGACATCATCGAGAAGCATCCGGCCGAACTCGACAAGAAAGGGAACGGCTCCCGCGGGATAGGACGGCGCATTGAGTGTCGCGAAGACGGGCCGCGGATGGGCCAGGGTCACGATGCGGCGCAGGTCAACCAGGCTCGGCACGCCGGCCGACTTCGGATTGCGGCGATGAACCGACGCCTGGCCGAAGGACTGCTCCCATCCCGTCGGCGTCAGTCCACAGTAGAACTCCTGAGCGCCCGCTTCGCACAGAGGCGCAACCTCCTCGGAATTGCGCAGCGGTGCGAGGACCTTCATGGCGCCGCCTCCTCATGCACGACGATCCGGTCGGTATGCGCGAACCAGGTCTGCGCGGCTTCCCGGGGAATCTCGTAGAAGAGGGTGTTCCCGCCGCGCCAGTGCGGCAGCGGCGAATCATCGCGCTGAACCGGTATCGGCCCTGATCGGCACGGGGCCGTGCATGGATCGGCGAGCGCTTTTGAGAAGCCTTTGCCCGCCGGGTATAGAAGCGCCTTCACCGGGCAATTGCGGCCCGAGGCAGCAAATGTGAACGGAAGATGTAGGGCGCGCGCGAGTCCGCCACCATCGTCATCGATGCCATCGCCGAGATAACCACCGTCGAGGTCCGCGTCCGTTTCCAGCGCCGAGACGCCTGCATCTGCCAGGAACCGGCGCAGCCGCCCAAAGCGCGCGCGATCGTGCGTCGCGGAGTTGGTCGGCCTGTCGCGATAGGCGCGAGGATCGCGCAACGAACGATTCATCAGCCGGCCCGCACGCCGGGCCAGCGAGGAATGCTGTTCACGCAGCAGCTCGAAGACGCCCCAGTCGTTGAACACCACGGCAGGCTTCCAGCGGTTTGCCGCCAGCCCCGCGAGGAGACGATGCACGATCCCGAGGCCGAGCGGCGTGACCAGCGGTGTGAGCAGCGTGGGCTGCCAGCCGCGATCGCGTGCCATGGCGCAGAAATCCTGCGCCTCATCAAGGCCGGGGAGTCGGTCCTCGCAGAACTCGGAGCCGAAGTACAGCGCGACCGCAGGTCCTTCGGGCAGCAGGTTCCGCCACGGCAGCGGGCACGCTTCGCGCGGATCCGGCGGCGGCGCGGCGACATGCGTGAGGCGAAGCCCGTATTCCATGCTTCTCACCGCACGGCGCGCGCAATATCCACCGAGTCAACGCGGCCGAGTGAAACCCGACGCGACGCGCGGCTCATTCGCATCAGAAACTGATCCGCCGCAGATCCATGCCGTCGGACGCCATCTGGAGCACCTTGATCGGCTTCAGCGTCCGCGCGTCGAAGACCGTCAAAGTGGACCCACCGCCGCCGACGTAGATCTTCCTGCCGTCGCTCGACACGTTGACGCCATAGCAGGTGCCCTCCTTGATCGGCACCGACGTGACGTACGACTTCTTGGCGAGGTCGATGACGGTGAGGTCGTCCATCACTGCATAGGCTTTACTGCGGTCGGGCGACAGTACGACCGAGTACGCCATCGCCGGTTCGCCTTTGATCAGAATGTCCTGCACTTCGCCCGTATCCTGGTGCACGAGCAGCAGCCCCATGGCCTGCGGCGTGTAGTAGTTCATGCTGGCCACTCCGCCGTTGTCAAAGGAGTAGTCCCAGAACGGCAGGATGTTCATCTGCTTGTCGAACATGGGCACGGTCTCGACGAGCTTGAGGTCGCTGCCGGTCGTGTCGATCTTGTAGATGTCCTGGCCGAACGCGTACAGCATCTTGCCGCCCTTGACGCTCACGAGGTGCGCGACACCCCACGGCACCTCGACGCTGCGCTGCAGCTTGCCCGTCGCAAGGTCGAATTGCGCCACCACGGGCTTTCCGACCACGGCTTCGCCCTTGTCGGACTTGCGTGACATCAACGCACCGTAAGCGGACGTGCCATCGGCGCCGAGGACGAAGCCGAACATGAACCGCTCCCAACCCTCGTTGTTGATGTCCACCGTGCCGACGACGCGATTCTCGGCGAGGTCCACCTTGTGAACGAGATGCCGGTTCGTCGCCACGTAGAGGAATTTCTTGTCCGCGGTCAGGCCGACCTCGCGCACGGCGCCCTTGATCGGAATGTCGGCCACGATCGCGTCGGTGTCGCCGTCGATCACCTGAATCATCTCGTAGCCGAGGTGATAGAGCCGGTCGCGTGCTGCAACCAGCCCAGTCTGACCGGCGCAGACGAACGCACAGAGGGTGAGCAGGACCTGCCGCGTCCATTTCATGTCGGCCTCCTAGTCGTATTTGAGGTTGCGCCAATCGCGCGCGACATTCGGACAGGCAACGTCGAAGTCCTGGTGATTGGTGAGCCCATCCGGCACTTGCGCGGGCCACCAGCAATCGCCTGCGCATCCGTGAAAATCGCGCACCGACGCCTGGCAGTTTCCGATCGGGTAGGTTGGGCGCGGATTGGTCTCCCAACCAGTGTCGAAGATCGTCGTGCAGCCCTGTGGCATGGCAGGAAGCTTGCCAAGCGCTTCGGCCGTTTGTTGCTCACCCTCGGCAAGGCGCTCGATGGCCTTCGCCTTTTCGTTCAATGCCTCGATGATCTTCTTCTTCATCGTCTGCTCCTTTGAAGACAATGCAATGTCACCCGTTCGCTCGCTGACCGAGGAAGGCCAGCACGTGGTTGTCGGGACGGCCGCTAAGGTCGGCATAGACGCGTATGCCGACTTCGAGCCACCGGCGGATGAATTCGCAGGAACCGCCAGGGGCAAGCCCCAACTCGTTCTCGCGCACATGGTTCTCGTGGTGGCAACCCCCCGCACACACACTGCGCGCCCAGCACGCGCGGCATGCATCCCGGCGCGGCGCTGCCTGCTCGGACAAACACGCCCGAATCCTGGCGTGATCGATCCCGGCATCAAGATCGCCGACGCAGAACCGCTCAACGCCAGCAAGCCGGTGGCACAGGAAGAAGCGCCCTTCCGCGTCGAGTGCGAGGTATCCAAGTCCGGCGCCGCACGGGGCACCCTTGACCTGCCCCAGATGAAGCTTGCCGAGCAGATCGAGGAGATTGGAGAAGGGCAGCAAGCGACCCTCTCCAGCCTCGCGGGCGAACCGCTGGGCGAGCAGCGAGAAACCGGCGAACAAAGCCTCGTCCTGCTCCGGCGTGGGCAGGAACTCGGCGGAGATCGGGCTCGCGGGGGCGATGCCGACTTCGAGGAAGCCGAGGTCCAGCAGGTGATCGAAAACCTCGGGCACCCTTCCCCATTGGTCCGGCGTGAGCGTGACCCGCGCCGCGGGCGGGCGCGGCATGCAGGACCGGAGCAGGTTCAAACCGCCCACGACGTCAGCGTAGGTGCCGCCGCCATTCGCACCAGGATATCGGCGATTGGCATCGTGCAGATCGGGCGGCCCGTCGATGCTGATGGAAATCGACATCGGGTGCTCGCGCAGGAAGTCGAGCACTTCGCGGGTAAAGCGCGTTCCGTTTGTGGTCAGGGACACGACAAGCTTCTTGCCACTGGCCCGCGCAGCCGCCTCGCCCTCCAGCACCGCCGCTTTCAGCGCCGGGAGATTGAGCAGCGGCTCGCCGCCAAACAGCACGAGAGTCACACTGTCTCGGTCTCCGGACGATTCGACGAGGTATCGCGCGGCGCGCCGAGCAAGCTCCGGCGGCATGACCCGCGCCACACCGCCGTAGGCGCCGCCAGCGGCGTAGCAGTAAGCGCAACGCAGATTGCACGCTTGCGCCACCTCGAGGACCAGTGTGCCGAGCGGAATGGCGGCCGGATCGATCGGCGCCAACGCTGGCTGGCGCAGCCACGCGGACGGAACCAGCACTTGCGCATCACGCAGCGCCTCGAGCACTTCGCGGTCCGGCAACGGCGCTTCGCGCAGATCGACTGACGAGCATGTCCGCCACCGGTCGATCACGTCCCGCGTCGAGCGGTCGACGGCGAAGAGGCTCGCATGTTCCGCGCCGAACAGAATCGCCCTTCCGTCCGCCGCGCCAAGCGGGGCCAGGATTCGGTGATCCGCAAAGGCGTAGCTTTCGTTCATCGCAGCCGCCCGATGAAGTCGGGCATCGTGACGGCCAGCAGCGCCTCCGCCTTGAAGATCTGCGCACCCCGCTTGTACTGGGCGAGGACCTTGACCAAGCCGCTCCCCTCCGCCGAATAGTTGCGCGTCGGATTGGGGCCGTAGTCGCCCATGGGCAGGTACGTACCATTGGGCTGGATACCGCCGAGCCACATGAGGTCGTCATCGTCGGGGCGGGTCTTTTCTTCTGCAAGTCGGAAGGTCGCCGGGACTGGTCCAAGAGGAACACCGGACGCTTTCTTGCCCTGGCCGTTTTTCGCGTACGCGATCGCCTCGAACTGAACACCCTCGGCCGGGTAGTGCCGCCCCCCCGATAGGCGCGCGCGCCCCATCTCCGGATTGACCGCGATGTAGTCGATCTGCGGTGCGAGCGTGACGGTGCCGGCAGCGATTCCCTTCACCGTCAGCTTCGCCGTGCTGAGTTTGGCGGAGTTGCTCATGACTTCGACCTGCAGCGCGCCGGGCGCGACGCGCTTGACGGATAACACCTTGACGGCCGCGCCGGCAAACACGATGTCAAGCGGCTTGGCGTCGGGCAGATTCAGGCCTTCGACCGTGAGGGTCGTCTTTTCTCCCTTGAGCAGAAACGCGGGCACCACGCGCGCGACCCTGGTTTCACTGCCACCCCGCAGCCACGTCGCGCTGGAGGTACGGAAGTTCGGCGCCGGAAGGTGCCACTCGCCCCGCAGTTCATTGTCCGAGACGATGAACGCGCCGTTGCTGGCGAAGCCGTTGTTCTTGGTGCGTGTACGCAGCGCGTAACCGCCGTAAAGCGTCGCTTCGCCGGCAAAAGCCTCGGAAGTTCCGTCGGCGTAGGTGACGTTGCCCGTGAGCTTGTACTCGGCGTTGCCGGCATCGGCGAAGCGGGCTTCACCTCGATACGTTCCGCGCCCGGGCTCGTACCCGAACACGCCCCAGTTCCCGTCAAGTTTCGCTGCCGGTGCCGCCCACGCTTTTCCATACGGGAGCTTCTTCCCCACATACGAAAGCACCGCATCGGCCTCCGCAATCCAGCGCATTTCGCGCATCTGGAAGACAACGCTTGGCACGATGAAGAGATGGAAGTCCCGCAGCTTGGCCCAGCTCTCGGACGTCATCCGGTACGAGAAGACCTTGCCGGCGGTGTGACAGCGCACGCACGTGACGTAGAACTTCTCCTCGTCCTTGTCGGCCGGGGCCTCCACCTGCTGCGAGTTGTGCCAAAGGCTCAGGTAGGCCACCTTGGCTTGTTCCTCCGGTGTGAGGATCTGCGTCGCGTTCAATTCCTTCAGCAGACGGTCCATCTCGCCCTGTTTGATCTCCATTCCGTAAAGCCGCCGCATCCGGTCGACGATCACCGTCCATTCCTCGGGGGTCGTGCGCACGTCCTCGACGCGCGCGATCCGGCCGTCCGCATTCGGGGCATGGCAGGTCGTGCATTTCTTCCACACCAACGAATCACGGTCGAAGGCTTGAACCGGCGCGTTGACAGCCCAAAGTGTTAAACCGACGACGATGCTCAGTGCCGTTCCGACGGCAGTGCTGACGAGATTTCGCTTAGTCATGGCAATGTCGAGCCTCCGGTGCATTGATCATGAAAAACGGGAGCGCAGATGACCGGGCGTCCTTTCATCTGGCTCTTCTTTGTGTCGATCCGACAAAGGGCCGCCGCCGGGCGCGCAGTAATCACGCCGCACGGACCCACCTGCACCGCCACGGGGATGTTCCCTTGCCGCATCGATCCCTCCTTGAATTGCGCGCCCTCTTCCTCGGGGCACGTCCGAACAGATCATTCCCGCCGATTCTCAGGACCTCGCCAAAGAACCGTTATCCAGAATCGGCAATGCACTGCCCGACTCTTAATGCAGATCAAGGAGTCGCGATGGCGGCGGCGATGCAGGGGATCTCAATGAGCTTGCGCACTTGATTGCAGCCTGAAGCGCGGGCCGCGCGTCCCGGGGGATCGACGAAATGCCGCGAGCGCAGAGCGGCTTCAAAAAAAACGGACGCCCTGATGGCGCCCGTGCGTTCAGGAAAGATCCTTCAGATCAACCCAGCGCCTGAGCGACCGCCCGCTTTGCCAGCACCGGGATCAGGTGCGCGCGGTACTCGGCGCTGCCATGGATGTCGCTGTTCAGACCCGAGGCCGCGATACTGACGCCGTCACAGGCAGTGGGCGTGAAGCTCTTGTCCAATGCCTCTTCGAGTGCCTTGGCGCGAAACACGCAGGCACCGGCGCCCGTGACTGCGACTCGAACGCCGGCCCCGGTCCTGGCGACGAACACGCCGACGATCGCAAAGCGCGAGGCGGGCTGCTTGAACTTCAGGTACCCAGCCTTCTCTGGTACCGGAAAGCTCACCGCCGTGATCAGTTCGCCGGGATTCAGCGCCGTGTCGTACAGGCCCTTGAAGAATCCATCGGCCGCTATCTTGCGGGCGTTGGTCTGAATCGTCGCCTCCAGACCCAACGCCGCCGCGGGATAACACGCAGCCGGATCATTGTTGGCAATAGAGCCGCCGATCGTGCCGCGGTTGCGCACCGCGCGATCGCCGATGCCCGATGCCAGCGTCGCGAGCGCCGGGATCAGTCGTTTGACATCCGCCGATGCGGCAACGGTCGCATGGGTGGTCATTGCGCCGATGGTGATCGTGTTGCCCTCCACGCGGATTCCCGAAAGATCCGCGATGCCGGACAGATCGATGAATCCGCCCGGCGACGACAGTCCGAGTTTCATCGACGGCAGCGTCGACTGCCCGCCCGCGAGCACCTTGTCATCCGCGTGCGTGTGCATCAGCTTGACCGCCTCGGCCACCGAGGCGGGGCGGTGATAGTGCATTTCTTCCATCTTGTGCTCCCTATATCTTCGCGGACTGCATCGTCTTCCACACGCTGTATGGACTGACCGGCATCGGTACATCGCGGATACCCAGATGCCACAGCGCATCGGTCACCGCATTCATCACCGCGGCAGGGGCGCCGATCGCGCCGGCTTCACCGCATCCTTTGACGCCGAGCGGATTGTGCGTGCACGGCGTGCCCTTGACCGTGTTGACGATGAAATGCGGCAAGTCATCGGCGCGCGGCATCGCATAGTCCATGTAGGAACCGGTGACGAGCTGGCCGTCCTCGTTGTAATGGCAGCCTTCGAGCAAAGCCTGGCCGATTCCTTGCGCCAGGCCACCGTGCACCTGACCTTCGACGATCATCGGGTTGACCACATTGCCGAAGTCGTCGGACGCGGCGAAGCGATCGATCGTCACCTTTCCGGTGGCCGGATCGACCTCTACCTCGCACACATAGGAGCCGGCCGGGTAGGTGAAGTTGGTCGGGTCGTAGAACGCATTCTCGTTCAGCCCCGGCTCGAGCTTGTCGAGCGGGTAGTTATGCGGCACGTACGCGGTCAGAGCGATCTCGGCAAACGTCTTCCTGCGATCGGTGCCGGCCACGCGGAATTCGCCGTTGGCGAATTCGATGTCACCTTCGCTGGCTTCGAGCAGATGCGCGGCGATCTTCTTGCCTTTGGCAATGACCTTGTCGACCGCCTTGACGATCGCGGTGCCGCCGACCGCGAGCGAGCGACTGCCATAGGTGCCCATGCCGAACAGCACCTTGCCCGTATCGCCGTGCTGGATATCGACATCGTCGAGGCCGATACCCAGCCGGTCCGCGACGACCTGCGCAAACGTGGTCTCATGTCCCTGCCCGTGCGAGTGCGAGCCGGTGAAAACCGTGACCTTGCCGGTCGGATGCACGCGCACTTCACCCGCCTCGAAAAGGCCCGCGCGCGCACCGAGCGCCCCCGCGATGTTCGACGGCGCGAGGCCACACGCCTCGATATAGCAGGCGTAACCGATGCCACGCAGCAGACCCTTGCCGGCCGACGCGGCCTTGCGTGCCGCATAGCCCTTGATGTCCGCAACCTGCTGCACGCGCTGCAGTGTCGCCTCGTAATCGCCCGTGTCATAAGTAAGACCGACCGGTGTCGCGTACGGAAAGGCACGGATGAAGTTCTTGCGCCGCAGTTCAGCCGGGTCCATCTTCAATTCACGCGCCGCGGTTTCGACAATGCGCTCGACGACATAAGTAGCCTCGGGCCGTCCCGCGCCGCGATAGGCATCGACGGGCGCGGTGTTGGTGAACACCGCCTGCACCTCGCAGTAGATCGCGGGTGTCACGTACTGGCCCGCGAGCAGCGTCGCATACAGGATGGTCGGTATGCACGAAGCGAAGGTCGACAGATACGCGCCCATGTTGGCGGTTGTATGCACGCGCAACGCGATGAACTTGCCATCCCTGTCGAGCGCAAGTTCGGCTTTGGTCACATGGTCGCGGCCGTGCGCATCGGACAGGAAGCTCTCTGAGCGCTCCGCAGCCCACTTGATCGGCCGGCCGACCTTTTTCGACGCCCACACCAGCGCGGTTTCCTCGGCGTACAGATAGATTTTCGAACCGAAGCCACCGCCGACATCGGGCGCGATCACGCGCACCTTGTGTTCGGGCAGTCCGAGCACGAACGCGGTCATCAGCAGCCGCTCGACGTGCGGATTCTGGCTCGCGACGTACAGCGTGTACGAATCGTCGTGCCGTGTGTACATCGCGTTGGCGGCACGCGGCTCGATGGCGTTCGGAATCAGCCGGTTGTTGACGAATTCCAGGCGCGTGACATGCGCGGCCCTGGCAAAGGCCGCGTCGGTGGCGGCCTTGTCGCCGCAGCCCCACGTGTAGCAGACGTTGTCGGGGGCGATGTCGTGCACCGCGATCTTGCTCTTCGCCGCGGTGGCGGTTTCGACTACTGGGTCGAGCACCTGGTAGTCGACATCGATCATGTTGGCGGCGGCCTTCGCCTGCGCGAGCGTTTCGGCCACCACGAGCGCAACCTGATCGCCCACATAGCGCGCCTTATCCGCGGCAATCACCGCGTGCTTCGGCTCCTTCATCGGCGTGCCGTCGATCGAATTGATCAGCCAGCCGCACGGCAGGCCTCCGATCGACGAGAAGTCCTTGCCGGTATAGATGCCAAGGACGCCCGGCGCTTTCGCCGCCGCCGCGGTGCTGATGGAACGGATCTTCGCGTGCGCATGCGGACTGCGCAGGAAGTAGCCGTAACTCTGGTTCGGCAACGTGACATCGTCGGTGTATTGCCCGGCGCCGGTGAGGAAGCGGTAATCCTCCTTGCGTTCGACGGCGCGGCCGATGAATCCTGCCTTGGGGTCATTCATTGTGTGTCTCCCTATGCCGTCGCCGTCAGCCGTCAGCCCTCACCCCGACTCCTCCCACCGAGGCGGGAGAGGGCAAGTTCGAGGGGCGCATTGCCTTCACTTGCCCATCGCCTGTGCGCCGAGTGCCACGGCTTTCACGATGTTCTGGTATCCGGTGCAGCGGCAGAAGTTGCCTTCCAGCCCTTCGCGGATTTCCTTTTCATTCCCGTGCGGCCAGTGCGTGACCAGATCGATCGCGCTCATCACCATCCCCGGTGTGCAGAAGCCGCACTGCAATCCATGGCAGGTCTTGAACGCAGCCTGCATCGGGTGCATCGAGCCATCGGCCGGTGTGATGCCTTCGATCGTCGTCACCTCGGCGCCCTGCATCTGCGCCGCCAGCACGTTGCAGCTCTTCACCGCGCGGCCATTGACGTGCACGGTGCAGGCGCCGCACTGCCCGGTGTCGCAGCCGACGTGCGTGCCCGTCAAGCGCAGGCTCTCGCGAATGAAGCTGACGAGCAGCGTGTCGGGCGCAACGTCGGCGGTGATCGCCTTGCCGTTGACCCGCAGTGATAGCGGGACAGCCATGATGACTCCTTGGATTGAATTCGTTCTTCTTCGACTACGTTACGCGCCTGGCGATGGCATTGCGCGGAGAGGGCAAGTTACTGCCTTGCAGTCCGACAACGCAAGCGCGCGAGTGTTCGCCACGTATTCAGGCGATGAGCGCCTGCGCAAACCCCGCCGGGCTGCGGGCAATCCGACCTATGGCGATTGAATGCCCGCCGGTCCGAGCAGCAGATACCCGCGCTTCGTCGCGAGCACGGCTGCAGTGTTGCGCCGATCCTCTCGCATCTGAGCCTCGAAACTTGCACCGCCATTACGGCTGACGAGCGTGACGCCGTTCATCCCGGCAACAACGACCGTGCCGTCGGCAAGCTGCGCGCCTCCCGCGAGAGACTGGTCGGTTCCGGTGGAAATCAGCGTCCATTTCTGTCCCTCGTCGGTGCTGCGCAGTACCGTACCCCGCATGCCCCACAGCAGCAGCGCCCCGTCGGCCAGCGCAGCGCCGCCCCAGATCGACCCTTTATAGGGCAGCGTAATGGCCTTGAAACTCTGCCCCGCGTCCTCCGAACGAAACGCGATGCCGCTTTCGGCCGCAATCAGCGCCAGCTTGCCACGCGCAACAATCTGGTTCAGATGCCGCTCGCCGAGCTCGCCCGGCGCAATTTCGAACGATGTCCAATTCGCACCGCCATCGCTGCTGCGCGCGGCGTATCCGTACGGCCCGACAACAAGGCCATTCTTCTCGTCGCGAAACCACACTGAAAACAGCGCATCCTTGCCGTCGATCCTGCCCGCCAGCAGCTGCCAGGTATCGCCGCCATCGAGCGTGCCGATCACGACGCCGCCATGCCCGACTGCCCAGCCGGTGCGCTCGTTGATGAACACGACCGCCGTCAGCGTGGTTCGCGTGGGAACGGATTTCGCCTGCCGCCAACGCGCGCCATCATCGTCCGACAGCAATACATGGCCATATTCGCCGACGGCGATCAGGCGGTTGCCGGCGCTCGCGCCCGCCAGGAGAAGGTTGGTCGTTGCCAGATCCGACTTGCGCGCAGCGCCGCCGCCGGCCGAGGACGCCGCCCCGGCCAACGCCGGCGCTGCGTCCGCCGCGTGTGCGAGACGCCAGCCACAGATGCCAGCAACTGCAAATGCGCTGCCGAGCGCCCGTATTGCGCCGCGCCGGGTATCCAACCTGCGAGAGATCGTCGATCGCAACATCGCCAAGTCAATGTGTCATCAGTGGGCGCTTCACTGGTCCGCGACGCGGGATCAGCGTATCGATCACAACTGCCAGCGCCGGCAGCAACGACATCGCCATCACCATGTTGATCATGAACATGAAGGCCAGCAGCAAACCCATGTCGGCCTGGAACTTCAGATCCGAGAAACCCCAGGTCGCCACACCGATTGACAGCGTGATCGCGGTGAAGATCGTCGCGTTACCGGTCTCCAGCAAAGCGTTCTTGAACGCCGGCTCGATCGACATGCCGCCCGCCAGGTAGGCCTGCAGGCGGTTGTAGATGTAGAACGCGTAGTCCACGCCGATGCCGACCGCCAGCACCATCACCGGCAACGTGGCCACCGTCAATCCGATGTCCAGCACCTTCATGAACCAATAGCCGAGGAAGGTGGCGAGCGTCAGCGGCACGCAGCACGCGATCATCGCGCGCCAATCGCGGTACGTGATCAGCACCAGCAGCACGATCGTCGCATAGACGTAGATCATCATCGGCAGTTCGGTGCGCTCAAGCACTTCGTTGGTGGCCGCCTGCACACCCGCATTGCCGCTGGCCAGTCTCACCTTCACGGTCTCGCTGCGGTTCTCCTCGCGGTAACGCTTGGCCGCATCGACCACCGCCCTCAACGTCACCGCCTTGTGGTCGGCCAGACTGACGTTGATAGGCAGCACCGAGCAGCGCGGGTCGTACAAACCGGACCCCTCGCCCGCCAGTCCGATGAAGCTCGCCATCGAGCGCGCGTCGCGCGGCAGCGCCTGCCATTTGGGGTTGCCTTCGTTGAAACCGGAGGCGCCGACCTTGACCAGTGCCGGCAGGCTCGCCACCCCGATCACGCCCGGAACATTCGTCATTACCCAAGAAAGGTCATCGACGTACGACATGCGCTGGAATTCATAGCAGCCGTCCTGCGGCATCTCCGCGACCAGCGTGAACACGTCCAGCCCGAGTCCGAATTTCTCGACGATCGCGACCGCGTCGCGGTTGTAGCGCGATTCCTCGCGCAGCTCCGGCGCACCCGGTTTCAGATACCCGATATGCCGATCACTGGATTGCCACACGGCCACCGCGAACAGCCCCGCTGCCGCGGCCGTGACCGCAAACGCGACCCGGCGCTCGGCGACGCGGTCCACCTTCTTCATCCAGCGCTCTCGCTCCAGCCTCAGCGCCGTGATGCGACGCACGAAGTCCGGGCCGAAACGGAAGAACGATGCCACGACCGGCAGCATCACGAGGTTGGTGATGATCTTGTACGCCACCCCGATCGAGGCGGTCAGCGACAACTCGCGGATCATCGGGATCGGTATCAGGTACAGCGTGGCGAATCCGACGAATGCGGTCACCAGCGCCATCGTGCCGGGCACCAGCAGGCCACGGAAGCTCGAGCGCGCCGCGTCGTACCCGGACAGCCCGCCGCAGATCGAGCGCGAGATGTAGTTGACCTGCTGCACGCCATGCGACACGCCGATCGCAAACACCAGGAACGGCACCAGGATGGCAAGCGGATCCAGCCCGTAGCCGAGCAGTTGCAGCGTGCCGAACTGCCACACCAGCGACACCAGCGACGACGTCAGCGCAGCAAAGGTGAACGCGATCGAGCGGCTATACCAGTAGACCGCGAGTGCGGTCAGCACGAACGCGAGTGCGAAGAACCGCATCACGCTGCGCGCGCCGTCGGCGATGTCGCTGATCTGCTTGGCAAAGCCGATCACCTGGATCTTTGTGTCGGCGTCCTCGAACTTGCTTCGCAGCTCGGTCTCGATACGGCGGCCGAGCTCGATGTAGTCTGTCTTCTCGCGCGTCTTCGGATCGAAATCAAGCAGGTCGGCGATCACCATCGCGGCCGTCGCGTCGTTGGCGACCAGGCTGCCGACATAGCCGCCCTGGATCACGTTTTCGTGGATCTGGACAACGTGCGCATCGGTCAGATTCTCCGGCGTCACGTTGCCGCCGATGACATCGCGCGCCTTGAAGCCTTCTTCAGTGATCTGCAGCACGCGTGTATTCGGCGTCCACAGCGAACTCACGGTGCGCCGGTCGATGCCGGGCATGTACAGCACCGCCTGCGTGACGTCGTTGAGGCGGCGCAGGAACGCGACGTTCCACACGTCGCCCTTGGTGCGCGCGACCGCGACCATCAGGCGGTTCGCGCCGAAGATCTGATCGCGGTACTGGAAGAAAGTGTCGGTGTATTCGTGTCCGGTCGGAAGCTGCTTGTCGAAACCCGCGTCCATGCGCAACCTGGTCGCGAACAGTCCCAGCACGACGGTCAGCAGACCGAGCAGAATGAGCGTCGCGACGCGGTGACGGAAGATCACCGCCTCGAGCCGTCGAACGATGAGCTCGATCACGCGCGCCCTACTGGTGGTGCGAACGACACAAGGCCGAGGGCGGGATGGTCGTAGCGACCATCCCGCCCTCGCGCATCAGAACGAATACGAAACGCTGGCCGCGAAAAAGCTGCGATCGCGGATGGCATTGGTCAGCCCGCCGCCGAAGAAACGCGACATGCCGATCTGACCTCGCCAGACGCCGTCGATGTCGTAGTTGACACCGACGAAGAGCGATCTGCGTCCCTTCACGAATGGCAACGTGTTCGGCGAAATGCCGGAAACGTCATGCGTGAAGTCGATCTGCGGCGTCAGGTTGACCCCGCTGCCAAACGCATGCGGATAGGTCAGCCCGACCTCGATTACATACCCGGCCGAGGTCCTGGTCGGTATTTCGTAGCTGGGAAAGATCAGGTACGGAATGCGCGACGCATCGAGATTCGGGTAGTGGGTCACGGCGGCCTCGGCCAGCACGTAGCCCTCCGCCGCCCCAAGTCCCTTCATTACCGCGCCGATCGGAGAATTGACTTCGATGAAGTAGAAGCCTGTCAAATGGGCCTGAAACTTCTTCTCCTCGACCAGGCCGCGCACCGTGATGCGGCCATTCGCGTCGACCGTCTTGGTAGGACCTGGAGCCGTGTCGAAGATGCTGTAGGGTCCGGTCAAAGGCACGGAAGGATCGATTGCCACCGAGTCGCGCGGCCGGTAGGAGATTTCACCACCGACCGCCACCGGGCCGACCTTGGTGTTGAACGAGGCGCCGAACAGATTCTTTTCCTTTCCGAACTCGTTGTAGTAGCCCGCACCCAGTACGTTGAAGGCGAGATAGGTCGGATCGGTGAATAGCGTGGTAAATGGCAGCTTGTCGTGGTAACGGATGTAGTACAGCGCGAACTCGGTGTCGGCGCCGCTCGGCTTGCCGCGCAAGGCCAGACCGAACTGCCCCCCTGCGGGCGGCTTCTTGTCACCCTCGAAGGGCAGCACGTTGATGCCCGGCTGAATTCCGTCGCCGCGATCGCCGCACGGAGTCGGCGGCAAGCACAGGCCGAACGGCGTCAGCAATGACGACGGAATGAATGCCGGACGCTGCCCCTTGCCAACCACGTCAGCAGCCGAAAAGAACGTGCCGACCGGATCGAACTGGAATCCATTCCAGCTGAACTGGTAGTAGCCCTCCAGATTCAAACCCTGCGACAGCCCGGTATTGATGTAGAGCATTGGCGCCGGCCGAAAGATTTCCTTCAACTGCGTGCCCGGCGTGTGGAACTTGCGCAGATCGAGCGCGTTGATCGAATTCACTCCGCCGATGATGAAAACGTCCTCACCCCAACTGATCACCTGGTTGCCGAGCTTGACGGTCGCGGGCTGATCGCCGACCAGCTTCAAGTCCTTCGACAGCCACATGTCGAGCAACGTGATGTTGTGCTGGGCCAGATTCTTTGCATCGCTGGACAGCTCGGTGCGGCGCGTGTCATCGACCTTGAAGTCGTAGACCCAGGTCGCGCGCGTGAGTGATTTCCAGCCGTCGCCCCATTTGAGTCCGAGCTCATGCGTGCCCTTGAGCGCCAGTGAGACGATGTCGCCTTTCTTGTAGTTCAGGTTGCCGTCGTCGCCCTGCAGAAAATTGAAGTCGGGGTTCGAGAACAACGGATCGCCGGCACCAGCGACGCGGCCGCCGATGGGACCACCAATCGGAACCGACCCGCCGTTATCGTTGCCGATGTTGGTGACCGAGCGATCGCTCAAACGAACCTGTGTACCGAGCGAGATCGTGGTGCCGAAATCCACCTGTACGCCTCCTTCGGTCTCAAAGCGCACCGCACCGGCGGATGTAGCCAGCAGCGCCAGCGCCGCGCCAACGGCGCCCGACATCATCTTCATCGACCGCGGCCCATCACCGTACCCAAGCCCATGCTTTTGCTTCAACATTTTTCCCCTCCTCTGGAGTTCAGATCGCGCGTTCAAGCTCAGCGGCCGCCAACACGCCGCAACTCATCCGCGTTGAACTTGTTCGGATCGATCCGCCCCTCGCGTCCGGCCAGCCAGTCCACCTTGCCCTCCTGCGGCTGGTTGTCGGCCATGTAGCGGCCGACGTTGAGGTCGTAGCTGATGTAGCCCTGGTACACGCACGCGGGCAGTTCCCACGCGGTGTACGGATACGACTCCATCGCGCGCCAGATCTTGCCCTGCGCGTCATACAGATCGGCCACGAGCAACATCCAGGTGTCTTCGTCCAGAAACATCACGCGGCGCGGAAACAGGTGGCGCTGGCCCTGCTTGACGGTTCCCTCGACCTTCCACACGCGGTGCATTTCGTAGCGGATCAGATCACGCTTCGGGTAATCGGGGCCGAAGATGTCCTTGAACTTGCGCGAGGTGTCATTGAACTTGAAGGTGTTGTAGGGAACCAGCAGTTCCTGCTTGCCGACGATCTTCCAGTCATAACGGTCCAATGGCCCCGCATACATCGGGTACTGGTCGACCATCAGCAGGTTTTCGTAGCCCGGCACCGGGTTGTCGTATGAAAAGGTCGGCGATCGACGCACGCGGCGCTGGCCGGGAAAGTAAAGCCACGCCTCGCTTTCCTTGTTCAGGTAGTAGTTGATCAGGATCAGCTCTCCTACCCGCGCGGCCGGCGCCACGACTTCGTTCAGCAGCTTCCATTCCGCGCCCTGCACTTCCTCGATGGTTTTCGCCTTGGGGTTGCCGAACGGCGTCGAAGTCCACTGGTCCTGTACCAGCGGCACGAAATCACCACCCTTGGGATTCGAAAAGATCGTCGCGTACCGCTCGATCCGTCCTTCGCCGACCCAATGCAGCTTGTGGTTCCACATCGCCTCGGCGCCGTTCTTCGGCAACGGGAATGGCACGCCGCCCGGCGTCGCACGCTCGATCTCAAAGCCGTTGGCTGCGAGCTTCGAACTCGTCGCGTTCTGCGCCGTGCGCTCGTAGACGAAATCGGGATAGCCACATGATCGACGCGTCGGGTACACCTCCATCGTGTAACCCTTGAGCGTCTTGAGCAGCGCAATCTGGCCCTCGCTCAGGTTCTGCTTGTACTTGTCGACATTGCCGGCATCGACTGTGTACAGCGGCTTGTCGGCCGCATACGGGTCCGGCCGCGGCGTGCCGGACTTCCAGCCGGCCGGTGCTTTCAGATCGCCGCCGGTCCACGCCGGGATCGTGCCGTCCTTGTTAGCTGCGCGCTCGGCGCCGATCGGGGTCAGATCCTGCTTCAGACGCGCGGCGTCCTGCGCGTCAACCCCGCTCGCAAACGTAAACAGGAGCGCACACGTTGCTGCCGACAGGATCCGCGGCGCGAATCCCGGCTCGTTCCCGGAATGATTCAACTTGAACTGGATCTTCATTGCATCTCCCTCCTTACACCGTTGTCTCTGGTTCTATCGAACCGCATGTCCCTGTTGCTGCAGTTCCTGGACCACCTCGCGCCGCAGCTCGGCGATCGCCGCCGGCCGGTCCGCGCGCAGCCTCCTTACTTCATCTTCATTGAACGGCTCAAACGTTGCCGGCAGTTGAGCCTGGCTGAACGCCTTTACGATCCAGTTGAGAAGCTGCGCCAGTTCGCCATCGGACAGCGGCGAGTTGGCCGAACCCGGTACCTGCACGAGAAACGCGCGTCCGCGCGGCGAGAAAAGAAACTGGCCGACCTTCGCGCGCATGTCCGGAATGCCGGCGTCAGGACTGCCGCTGCCGTCGAACTGATGGCAGCCGGCGCAGTATTGGATGTAGTTCTGACGCGAGCGATCCGCTGCGCAGACGTTCGCCACGCTCACCAGCGCCAGCAGGGCAATCCACAGGGAATGTCGAGTTCGCGACACGGCTAGCTTCCGAGCAACGCGCGGCGCAGGCGCAGCGTGTCGCCCGGGGCGGATTTGCGCGCTCGTACAGCCGCGACGTCGGCGGCGGACAAAAGGTCATCAGATGCTCGATTCAGTCCCCGCACGACGTAATTGAGGATCGACGCGATCTCGCCGTCCGGCAATTGCGGGAGTCCAGGCATGGCGCTGCTGAAAGGTTGCCCTGAAACGGTGATCGGACCGGCCAGCCCTGCCACGACGACCTGGGCCAGGTACTCGGCGCCCCGAGGCGAGGCGAGTTGCTTGCCCAACGCGTTTGCAAGCGGAGGCGCAAGCCCAGGCACGCCTGATCCGTCCGCCTGGTGGCAGGCCGCGCAATGCTGAAGATAAAGCGCCTCCCCCGCTGGCGCTGCCGCGGATGCGGAGACACTGAATGTGGCAATCGATGCACACATCGCGACGCGTGATGCTTTGCGGCTCGCCAACTTCAACCCTTCCTCATCCCTTGCGCGGCTCGGCCAATCCCACCGCGGCGGCGACCGTGCAGTGGTACATCGTGCTGGCATTCGCCATGCACCAGTTGATATCGTTGTGAACACCCATCCGGTAGCCGGGCCGCTCTCCCTCGTTGCCGTTGCACAGGCAGCGCCCGCACGTCGTAGCGCCGCAGCAGTCGTTGTAACTGATCAGATAGTCCTTGCCGTCGGCCGCGCTGCGACAGGTGCCGATCCACGTCACTTTCGAGACCTCTGTGCCGGGAGGGCATTGCGAGACCGACCCGCCGCAGCAGGTGCAGAGAAATCCGTCGAGCGCGCAGTAGCGCCAGTATTCGCAGTCGGTGTCGGTTTTCTGCTGCCTGGCCTTTCCTTCTGCAGCGCGCGCCGACCGATCAAACGGCAACACCGGCAGCACGAATGCAGCGCCCACCATCACGCGGCCGACGCCGACGAGCAGGCTGCGCCGCGACGTATCCTGCGCGACCTTGCGGACGCGCGCCTCGACGATTCGATCGAACCACTGCATCAACATGACTTCCTCCCGAAGACGTCGCTCGCGGCTCACCCTCTTTGCCGGACAAGTTCCTGCACTGAACCCACACCGAGGTCGCGCGCGTTGAACAGGCTCTCGATCTGCTCGCGCGAATTGACCAGACCCTTCGCGCGCACGTGACCCTGTTCGTCGACCAGCACCGCATACGGCAGCTTGCCGACGCGGAACGCCAGCCCGAGATCGCGACTGAGCACGTAGGGAAAATCCTCCAGTCTCTGCCGCGCAACATACGCCTGATGTTCCGCGGGTTCACCATCGCTGGCGAGCACGATATTCATCCAGCTGCGCTCGGCGCCCTGAATACTGCGCAGGATCGGCAGCAGCTTCTTGCACACCGGGCAGGTCGGCGAAAGGAAGAACAGCAGCGTGCTAGCGCGCCCCGGAATGCCAAGTTCGATCGCGCGCCCGTCCAGCGCACGCAGGCTCATCGTCGGCGCCGCCGCACCCACCGCGGGCCCCGCGTCGAGCGTCAGTGCGCCCATCGGCGCCACGCGTTCGTACAGGATTCCAACCTGGCGCGCCAACGCGATCACCGCAACCAGCAGGGCGAGCACCACCAGCCAGAGCAAGAGATTCGAAACCACCAGTGCATCGGTCATGACAGTCTTCCTCTTCCCGTGCTCACGGCCAAGGCAGCGGCGCCATTACGTCATGCATGACGCCGCAGCGACTTCAGCCGTGGCGCATTGGCACCTAGCTGGTTGAAGAACACATACAGCGCAAACAGCGCCAGCGTGCCTGCAACTGCGGTGAACGCGTCAAGCCATGCCATTTCGCGCGCGGCCCCTTCAGTTGCGCCGAGCAACGCCAGCAGCGCGAGAACGGCGTTGCGCGCGGCGAGCCACCATGAAAGCGTCTGGCGGCCGCTCGCGCCTCCACAGCCGCAGTCAATGTCGCGCCGGCCCCGCACCAGGTTGACGGCGATTGCTGACGAGAACAGCAGCAGCAACCCGATTGCCGCGGCAGCGCCAATGAACCGCGCGGCCGGCCACAGCAGCAGCCCTGCGACAATGATCTCCGCCGCCGGCAGCGCGCGCGCGAACCATGAAGCCGCAGCGCCCGCCGGCAGGACGCGGTAGTTCTCGACGATTGCCTCAAAGAGTTCGCGGTCGCGGAGCTTGTCGATCGCGCCGATCAGCAGGATCAGCGCAACGGTCGCGCCGCAAGCGCGAGCGATCACCGCGTCAATCGCCAGCAGGTTCGACAGCGCGACCATCGTGGCGGCCTTACTGGACCTCGATCAGCGTCGCCGAGTCGCCCATCGGCGCCACCTGTTCCTTGCGTTTACGCGGTGTGCCCTGGACGTCCCACGACACCAGCGTGTTCTTCGCGCCGTCGATCGCAAACAGCAGCGGCTTGTCACCACGCGTCACGGCGAGTGCGATCGCCATCGAACCAGGAATGCGCGCGATCCGCGTCCGCTTGGACACGTCGAAGACCCAGACCTCGCGCGCCGGTTCCTTGTGGCTGCCTTCCTTGCCGCCAGCATGCATGCCGACGTACAGCCGCTGGCTCTGCGCATGCAGCGCGACAGGCTGATAGCCGCCGGGACGCCAGTTCTTCTTCGCGTCCACACCCTGGACCAGCGACCATGACGCTTCAAAGCTCGCCTGCTCGCCTGCCAGATTCGCGGTATGCACCCTGCCCTTGAAGGACACGAAGTGAGCGCGGTCGCCATCGTATTCGGCGTGGATGAAGATCGGATCGGTCTCCGGATCGAAGAACTTCGGCACCCGGCGCTGCGCAACGACCTTCCCGTCCGCATCGAGCGTCACCGTGAGCAATGAACCGTCGCCGCACACCGTCGTGAATCGGGAGGGTTCGGATGGGACGGTCAGCAGCGCCCAGCATCCGGGAAGAGGCACCTCAACCACGAACTTCTTCGCCTTCAGGTCGACCACGCTGACCGAGGTCGCCGGGGTCGCGTTCTGAACGAACAGCCAGCGCCCATCGGAGGACGCTCGAACATAGCCTCGATAGGGCAATGCCTGCGCGTGTTTGGCCGGAATCACGACTTCCCCGATGAGCTTCAGCGTCGCCGTGTCATAGATGTCGACCTGGTCGACCCGCTCGCCGCGGTTCAGTCGAGTGAAGTAGGTGGTCGCGACATACAGTTCCTTGCGATCGGCCGACAGGGTGACGTTGCCGGCCAGTCCGGTCGCGACCATGCCTTGATGTTTCATCGAATTGCCGTCGATGACGTGCAGCTTGCCGTCGATGATGTGCGGAATAGCGACGTCGGCGACATACAGGCGATAGGGCGTCGCTGGAGGCAGGCTTGCAACGCTGACCGTCTCCACCCCGTCATTGGACTGCGCATGAAGCGGTGCGGCGCCGACCAACACGGCGATTGTCATCGCCATGCGGGCCGCCTGCCGGCCGCCTCGAACCAGTCTGGGTATCAGCAATCGCACCGGCGCGGTGCGGCGCGCCGCTCGAACAGTGAAACTCAGCATGTTGTCTCCCCGAAAATGGCAGCGACGCCCAGGCGTCGTGCTTCCATTCGACTCAGCGCGGCGACTGAATTGTTCGCAGTTCTTTTTGCGCGCCGAAGTGTCGGAACGGTAGCGTGCTTTCGGCGCCCCGTGTTATCCCAGATTAGCAATCCGAAATCCCTTGTCCAAATCAAGAAATGACGCTAAGCGCAGTGCGTATCCGCAAAACAGACACGGACACTTGCTTGTTGCGGCGCACAGACGCGGCAGGAGCCTCCGCGTCCGCTGTCCATGAGTTGATCTCGGACCCAAAGGCGCGCCCATGCCATGCGCGCAAGCGTGTTGATCAGCACGGTCGGCGGCAGGAGCGGCAAAGTGCCGACAATCTCCCCGCCCGCCCCTGACCTCCAACGCCGTGTAGAAGCCCTTGTCGATCTTGTTGGCCGCAACATCAATCGCAAACGGCCCTCTGTTCCATCTGGCCGCCACCCGCGCGCGCGTTACCTCACACGCATCCGCGAAGCTGCTGCCAGTCGCTGAAGCCCTATGCGGTCACGGCCGCATGCAGACCAAGCTCGCGCATCATGGCTTCGCGCATCAGGAACTTCTGCGGCTTTCCGGTCACCGTCTGCGGCAGTTCCTGCACGAAGCGGATGTAACGCGGCAACTTGTAGTGCGCGATCTGGTCGCGGCAGAAATCACGGATCTCCTCTTCCGTGCAGTGGACGCCCGGCTTGGTGACGATCCACGCGCACAGTTCCTCGCCGTAGCGTTGGTCGGGCACGCCGAATACCTGGACCGTCGCGACCTTCGGATGACGGAACAGGAACTCTTCGACCTCGCGCGGGTATACGTTCTCGCCGCCGCGAATCACCATGTCCTTCACGCGGCCGACGATGTTGCAGTAGCCCTCGGAGTCAATCGTCGCCAGATCTCCCGTGTGCATCCAGCCGTCACGCACGGCTTCGCGCGTGCGCTGAGGATCGTCCCAGTAGCCCTGCATCACCGAGTAGCCGCGCGTGCACAGTTCACCCTTCTCGCCCACCGGGACGACGCGACCCTCTGCATCGACGATCTTGACCTCCAGATGCGGCAAAACGCGCCCAACGGTCGTCACGCGTTTTTCCATCGGATCGTCCGTCGCGCTCTGGAACGACACCGGACTGGTTTCGGTCATGCCGTAGGCGATCGTCACCTCGCGCATGTGCATATCGCTCTGCACGCGGCGCATCACCTCGATCGGACAGGGCGCGCCGGCCATGATCCCGGTCCGCAGTGAACTGAGATCGAATTGCCTGAAATCGGGATGGTCCAGTTCGGCGATGAACATGGTCGGCACGCCGTGCAGCGCGGTGCACCTTTCGGCCTGCACCGCAGCCAGGGCTGCGCGCGGTTCGAAGCCCTCGCCCGGAAACACCATCTTGGCACCGGTCGCCACGCATGCCAGCACCGACAGCACCATGCCGAAGCAGTGGTAAAGCGGCACCGGAATGCACAGCGCGTCCTGTTCCGAAAACCGCATGCACTGCGCTACCGCGCGCGCGTTATTCACGATGTTGTGGTGGGTCAGCGTGGCGCCTTTCGGTGCCCCGGTCGTACCACTCGTGAACTGAATGTTGATCGACTCCTGGCACTGCAGCGCCTCAGCAGGAGGCAGGTCGGACGTATGAGCAATCCCGGACTCCACCAACTGGCGCCAATTGAGCATCCCGGCGCTCGGTTCATCGCCGAGGCGCACGACCGTCTTGATCTGCGGCAGCTTTTCGCTGCGACTCGGTCCACCGATGCCAAGCGTCTGCAGCATGCCGATGTAGCTGCTGGCCTTGAACGAAGCTGCGGTGATCAGCACGCTGACACCGGCCTTGTTCAGCGCGTACTCGAGTTCGGCCAGGCGATAGGCCGGATTGATATTGACCAGGATCGCGCCAATGCGCGCCGTCGCAAACTGTGTCACGACCCATTCCGCACGGTTGGGGGACCAGATGCCCACGCGATCGCCTTTCCGGACCCCCAGCCGCCACAGGCCGGCCGCGACCCATTCGACTTGCTGATTCAGCTCCGACCAGGTCCAGCGCACACCCTGTTCGACGAAGACAGCCGCATCGCGATGCGGCCACCGGCGTGCAGCAGCAGCCAGTACCTCGTAGACGGTGTCGTCTGACAGGCTCGAATCGATTGGTCCTCGCACCAGCGACAGGCCATCAACCGGAAGACTCCAGGCTTGGGACTTGTTCACCTTTTGCTCCTTGATTCTGAAATGCACGGGCGTCGACGGCCGGGAAGCCACAGCGAAACAGCAAGCAGTCATCCGGTCTTAAGCACTGCCAACACATCCGAATGCAAGGACGCGCGAGCCGCCGCGCACGGCATGTAAGTACTTCATGCTGTCTCCCCAACCACGGTAACGGCGCTCTCCGGCACCTGACCGCGTCTCGACATATTGCACGGGCGATTGGCTGGTGTCGACCCGACGCGAAGACCGTCGACCGGCAACGTCGTTCGGAGGCCCCGTTTGGTTCCGGCACGGCAGCCCGAGGCCGCTTCTTCAAATCAGGGTATGGCGCCCGGCCATGCGAAGGTCCAGTCTGGAAAGATTCGGCACCTGGCCAGCGGACGGCGCGCGGCGCACGCGTTTTGAGGCCCGTGGCAGGTTTAGATTGTCGTCGGCGCGGCCATTGACGCAGAATTCGGTCGTCATTGCACGCAACACCGGGTCGCTCGTTGGCCAGCGTCGAAGAGAATTCAGCTCGACAGAATCGTGACCGCAACATTCAACTCAACCGTTGGCAACGCTGCTGCCGGCCGCGCGCCGCCCGATTTCGCCTTCGCCCGAAGCGAAAGCCATGACGCGGACGAAGCGGCGCAGCGCCTGCGCGCGTGGGATCAGACCTATCAGCAACTGACCCACGGCCGATTCGAGGGACTGACCACCGATCTCTGGTTGGGGTCGATGCAGGTGTTCCGCGAACGCAGCAACCGCCGCATCCACCAGGCGGGGCGTGCCTGGCCGGGTTCCGTCACATTCGGCATACCGCTCGCCATGGACGGCACTGCGCGTTTCTGTGGACAGCCGATGGATCTCGACTCAGCACTCGTCCTCGGACCGTGCGGAGAACTGGACTTCCTGACTTCGCCGATGCTGGATATCGTCGGCATCTCGATGCCGCAGGACGAGTTGCGGACGATCAACCAGGGGGTCTCGGCCTTCGAACTGGCGTCGGCGCTTGCTTCGAACCGCCTGATCAAGCTGGACTCGATGTCCGCCGCGCGCTTGCGGCTGCTTGCCCTGTCGCTCTTCGATGCGATCGAGCAAGACCCCGCGCAACTGTCCGTGCCAAGCGTGCGCGAACAGATTCGCGATAGCGTATTGGGCGGCCTGGCCGAGGCGTTTCTCGACTCGGTGGTCCATCCTCACGCTGCGGACCGACACACAACCCACCGGTCAATCGTCCAGCGCGCCAAGGAATATGTTCTGGCGCACCCGGACGATCCGATCACCGTCGAGCGCCTGTGCGCGGTCATTGGCGTGTCGCGACGCAGCGTGCAGTATGCGTTCGAGTATGTGCTGGGGATCGCGCCGGCGCAGTATCTGCGCGCGGCGCGATTGCACGGCGTGCGCCGTGAATTGAAATCGACACCACGCAGTGCCGCTTCAATCCAGGACGTTGCTGCGCGCTGGGGCTTCTGGCATCTCGGCCACTTCACCGCGCGTTATCGGCAGTTGTTCGGCTGCCGGCCGTCGGAAACACCGCGACCCGTATAGGCAATCGCGCGGTAAAGACGGTAAGCGCCGGGGAACGCAAGAATGCGCGAGCATTGCTCGCGTCATGCACCACTAAAATCCGCTCGGCGCGCCTTGGAGCAGGGAATGGATTCTGTCGACACGCAGGTTCTCAAGAAAGCGGATGAGTGGCTGCGCGAGGGTCAGCGCGCGGTCATGGGCACGATCGTTCGCACCTGGGGTTCCGCGCCGCGTCCGGTCGGTGCGCTGGTGGCAATCCGCGGCGACGGACTGGTCGTGGGCTCCGTTTCCGGTGGCTGCATCGAGGACGATCTGGTCGACAAGGTGCGTACGCAGGCACTCGCCGCCGAACGCCCGCAGCGCGTGACCTACGGCGTGACTGCGGAAGAGGCATTCCAGTTCGGCCTGCCCTGCGGTGGAACAATCGAATTGATCCTCGAGCCGATTTCGGCCGAATCGAAGATCGGTGAATTGCTCGCACGGGTCGCAGCCGGCCGACAGACGCTGCGCACGCTGGAAATGAAGACCGGCCGCGTCACGCTCGAAGATGGCCGTGGCGGCGACGTTCTGACGTTCGACGATGCGCGGCTGGTCACCGTGCATGGGCCACGCTTGCGGCTGCTGGTGATCGGCGCCGGGCAACTGACGCACTACGTCGCGCAGATCGCGCTCGCGCTCGACTACCAGGTGACGATCTGTGATCCGCGCGAGGAATATGCGGATGGCTGGCTCGTCCCCGGCACGGCGCTCGTGCGCACGATGCCCGACGACACGGTGGTCGACTTCAAGCCCGACCGAAACACCGCGATCCTCGCGTTGACGCACGATCCGAAGCTAGATGACCTGGCACTGATGGAAGCACTGAAGTCCGACGCGTTCTACGTCGGCGCGATCGGATCACACAAGAACCAGGCCAAACGCAGGGAACGGCTGCTCGAGTTCGGCGTGACGCCGGCCGAACTCGCTCGCCTGCACGGCCCGGTCGGCCTGAAGAACGGCGCGCGCACGCCACCCGAGATCGCGGTGTCGATCCTCGCCGAACTTACCGCAACCCGTTACGGCTACGCGATCCCAACGCCGATACGGACGTCATCGGCCGCCTCTGCCGAGTCCGGCTGCTCCGTTTGACCCCTGCTCCCGCAATTGCGGCAACAGACCGCGATTGACTTTTATTTAACGTAATTGTTAACTACACCATGGATTCATTGAGCGTCACTTTTTCCGCGCTGGCCGACCCGACGCGACGCGCGATCCTGGCCCGGCTCGCCAAAGGCGAAGCCAGTGTCGGAGAACTCGCCACGCCGTTCGACATCTCGCTGCCGGCCGTGTCGCGCCACCTGCGTGTTCTCGAGGATGCGCGGCTGATCGAGCGGCGCGTCGACGCGCAATGGCGGCTGTGCAAGCTGCGGCCGGAGCCTTTGAAGGATGCGGTCGACTGGATCGAGCACTACCGCCGCTTCTGGGAGGCGAGCTTCGACAACCTCGCCCGTTACTTGGAACGCACATCGCCGCCGATGGCGCGCGGAAGGAGACGAAGGAAATGAATGCCGACACCCTGCAACTGACGCGGTTCTTCAAGGCGCCGCGCGAGAAGATCTTTGAGGCCTTCACGAAATCGGCGGCGCTCGTGAACTGGTTCGGACCACGCAACTGCACCTGCCCGAGCATCGCGGTCGATCTGCGCGTCGGCGGCCGCTATCGGGTCGAAATGCACGGCGAAGACAGCGGCGATGTTTTTGTGCTGAGCGGCGAATACCGCGAGATCGTTCCGCCGGAGAAACTCGTTTTCACATGGACGTGGGCGCAGGGCGATATGGCGGGTGTCGAGACCGTTGTTTCGGTGACGCTGAAACCCAAGCCGGGCGGCACCGAACTGACGCTGCAGCACGCGGGACTGCCGACCCCGCGCGCGCTGGAAATGCACTCGCAGGGCTGGGCGAGTACATGGGACTGCCTCGACGACTATCTTGTCGACAAGCTAAAGTCGCCGATTGCGCAGCCGACCCTGCTCGGCGATCCACGCAGCACATACACGCGCAGCGCGCGGCTGGCGTTCGAGGAGAAAGGCATCAGCTATCGCCTCGAACCGCACGCGCCGCAGGACGATGCGGTCGCGGCAATCCATCCGTTCCACAAGATTCCCGCGTATCGCCAAGGCGCGCTGACGCTGTACGAAACGAGCGCGATCATGCGCTATGTCGACGAGACGTTTCCCGGACCGAAGTTGATGCCGGATGGGCCGGCCGATCGCGCCCGCGTCGAACAATGGGTGAGCACAATCAACAGCTACATGTACGACGCGATGGTGCGCCGGTACATCCTGCAGTATGTTTTCCCGAGCGGCGCTGACGGCAAACCCGACCGTGCGGTGATCGACAAGGCGCTGATCGAGGTCGAACAGCAACTCGGACTGCTGGAGAAAGCCTACGGTGAGCGCGATTTCCTGGTCGGGGACCGCGTGACGCTGGCCGATCTGCTGCTGGCGCCGATCGTGTTCTACCTTGGCGCATTTCCTGAAAGCAAGGCGCTGCTGGCGAAGCTGCCGAACGTCACGCGCGCCCACAAGGCGTTTACGCAGCGGCCAAGCTTCGTTTCGACGCTGCCACCGCGAAGCTGAACCGGTCGAACTCCGATCGCAACCCAAGGAGAGCACATCATGAACTACCTGCATGGCAAGTTCGTCTGGTTCGAACACATGTCGAATGACAGCGCCGCGGCCGGCCGCTTTTATGCATCGTTGTTCGGCTGGACGGTCGGAAACGTCGATATGGGCGGTCAGCCATACACGATGATCAACAATGGCGCCGACGGCATCGGCGGCCTGCGCACCGTACCCGGTGCGCCGAGCGCATGGATGAGCTACCTGTCGGTGGCCGACGTCGATGCGAGCGCGAAAGCAGCCGCGGCGGCGGGTGCAAAGATTGTGATGCCGCCGACCGAATTCCCAGCAGTGGGGCGCGGCGCAACGCTGGTCGACCCCACCGGCGGCACGTTCTCGATCTGGAAGAGCGCGCAAGGCGATGCGCCGGACGTCGATCCGGTGCCGATCGGCGCGTGGTACTGGAACGAGCTGTGGACCAGCGACGACGCGAAAGCGCGCGTGTTCTACGAGTGCGCGTTCGGCTTTGGCTACGACACGATGGACATGGGACCGCAGGGGACCTACTACATCCTGACGAAGGACGGCAAGCCGCGCGGCGGACTGATGAAGTCGAGCCAGCCCGGCGCGCCCACGATGTGGCTGCCCTACGTGCTGGTCTCCAAGTGTGATTCGACGCTGGCCAAGGCAAAGCAGTTGGGGGCGAAGGAACTCGTGCCGGCGACCGACATTCCCAATGTCGGCCGCTTTGCGATCGTCGCCGACCCGACCGGCGCGGCGATCGCGTTCATCAACAGGCCATAGGGCTGGCCGATGAAGCAGTGGGAAAGATCAAGCCCGGAACTGATCGCGCGCTTCGACGCCTGCCTGCCGAAAGCCGCCGGTGTCGAGCGGCGCCAGATGTTCGGCTGTCCATGCGCGTTCGTGAATGGCAACATGTTCACCGGCGTGCACGAGCAGCGGGTGATCGTGCGGCTGCCTGAGAAGCAGCGCGCAGCGCTGTCAAAAGAGCCTGACGCGAAACCCTTCGTCGTGATGGGCAGGACCATGCGCGAATACGTCGCGTTCGAGCGGCCCCTTGAGCGCTCACCGCGCGAGATCGGCGCCTGGATGAAGAAGGCGCTCGCCTACGCCGAGACCTTGCCCATCAAGGTCAATAAAGATTCTGCGGCAAGCAAGCGTCGAACGGCGAAGCCGGCACGAACAGCACGCGCTCGCTGATCTGGGCGTCAGTTCGTCATCGCCACGGCGTTCAGCAGCGCGAGCGAGGTAACGACAAGGAACATGCCGCGCGGCAGGTTGACCCGTGGCGGCGCGGTCAGCGCAAGGTTCTTCTTTGATTGTCGCGCCAGGCTGCTCCAAACGCGATGCGGTCCGGAACAGCTCAGGTGTGCTGCACCTTGATCGTCGGCATCTTCAGCGACATGTCCTTCGCCCGCTCGGCGATCTTGATCGCGACCTTGCGTGCGATCGCCTTGTAGGCGTTTGCGATATCGCCGTCCGGTTCCGCGACGACCGTCGGCCGGCCGGAGTCGGTCTGCTCGCGGATGCGGATGTCGAGCGGCAGCGAGCCGAGCAGGTCAACCCCGAACTGCGCGGCCATCTGCGCCGCACCGCCGGTACCGAAGATATGCTCAGCGTGGCCGCATTGGCTGCACACGTGGATCGCCATGTTCTCGACAATGCCGAGGATCGGCACGCTGACCTTCTCGAACATCTTCAGCCCCTTCTTGGCATCGATCAGCGCGATGTCCTGCGGCGTGGTCACGATCACCGCGCCGGTGACCGGCACCTGCTGCGCCAGCGTGAGCTGGATGTCGCCGGTGCCAGGCGGCATGTCGACCACCAGGTAGTCGAGATCCTTCCAGTTCGTCTGCATCAGCAGCTGTTGCAGTGCCTGCGTGACCATCGGCCCGCGCCAGATCATGGGCTGATCCGCATCGACCAGGAACCCGATCGAGCTGGTCTGGATGCCATAGTTTTCCATCGGTTCCATCGTGTTGCCGTCGGCCGAAGCGGGCTGACCGCTGATGCCGAGCATGGTGGGCTGGCTCGGGCCATAGATGTCCGCGTCGAGCATGCCGACGCGCGCGCCCTCGGCCGCAAGCGCCAGCGCGAGGTTGACCGCGACCGTGCTCTTGCCCACACCGCCCTTGCCGGAGGCGACCGCGATGATGTTCTTCACGTTCGGCATCACCTTCAGCCCGCGCTGCACCGTGTGCGCCACGATCTTCATCGTCACATTGGCGCTGACATTTCCGGCGCCCGCGTTCTTCAGCGCTTCGATGACGCGCGCTCGCAGCGGCTCGATCTGGCTGGCGGCGGGATAGCCAAGTTCAACATCGACGTTGACGTTTTCCTTGTCGACGCGGATGTTGCGCGCCGCCCTGGAGGTGACGAGATCCTTGCCGGTGTTTGGATCGATGATGGACTTAAGACACTCGGTGACACGTTCGACGGTGAGGCTCATGGAGAGGGCTAAGTCAGTTTGCGAGGAAGCGGGAGTCTATCGGACCGCGTCGCGCTGCTTGCCCTTGCTAGACTTGCGGTCATTCGGACCAGCCCATGATTCCCCGCATCTCCATCCTCGATCTCGCGCTGCCACGTTCACGAATGTGCCGGCTGCCCCGCAGATAGTCCTGCCGACAGCCTGGCGTGCCTGCGCGGCGCGCTCCAACGCACATCTTCGGATCGAGTCATGAAACCACGTCAGATCTTTGTCACGACCGCACTGCCGTACGCCAACGGCAAGCCGCACATCGGCCACATCATGGAGTACATCCAGGCCGACATCTGGGTGCGCTACCAGCGGTTGCGCGGCAACGCGGTGCACTTCGTCTGCGCCGAAGACGCGCACGGCGCGGCGATCATGATCGCCGCCGAGAAGGCGGGCAAGACACCGCAGCAGTTCATCGCCGAGATGATGGCCGCCCGGCAACAGTATCTCGACGGCTTTCACATCGGCTTTGATCACTGGCACACGACGGACTCGAAAGAGAACGTCGAACTATCGCAGTCGATCTACCGCGCGCTGCGCGCCAACGAACTGATCGAGATCCGCACCATCGAGCAGTTCTACGACCCCGTCAAGGGAATGTTCCTGCCGGACCGCTACATCAAGGGCACCTGTCCCAAGTGCGGCGCCAAGGAGCAGAACGGCGACAACTGCGAGGTGTGCGGCTCGACCTATGCGCCGACGGACCTGAAGGACCCCTGCTCGGTGCTGACCGGCGCGCGCCCCGAGTTGCGATCGTCCGAGCATTATTTCTTCAAGCTGTCGGACGCGCGTTGCGTCGAGTTCCTGCGCGACTGGACCGCCGGCGGGAATCGCCGCGGCGAACCGCACCTGCAGCCCGAGGTGTATGCGAAGACGCAGGAGTGGATCGGCGAAGGCGGCAAGGGACTGGCGGACTGGGATATCTCGCGCGATGCGCCCTACTTCGGCATCCCGATTCCGGACACGGCCGACAAGTTCTTCTACGTGTGGCTGGATGCGCCGATCGGCTACCTGGCGTCGCTCAAGGCGTATTTCGACAGTGGCAAGGCACGTGCGCGCGGCGAGACGCGCAGCTTCGACGAATTCAGTGAGGCCGCGGAGGTCGAGCAGGTACATTTCATCGGCAAGGACATCGTGTACTTCCACACGTTGTTCTGGCCGGCCATGCTGAAGTTCTCCGGCCGCAAGGTACCGGACAGTATCTACGTGCACGGCTTCATCACCACCGTCAGCGGCGAGAAGATGAGCAAGAGCCGCGGCACGGGCATCGACCCGCTGCGCTATCTCGAAGTCGGCATGAATCCCGAGTGGTTCCGCTACTACGTGGCGGCCAAGCTCAATGCGCACGTCGAGGACATCGAATTCAATCCGGACGACTTCCTCGCGCGCGTCAACAGCGACCTGATCGGCAAGTACGTCAATATCGCCAGCCGCGCGGCAGGGTTTCTGGTCAAGCATTTCGACGGCAGGCTGGCGATCACGAACGATCCGTCCGGCGCACCGGCGGGTGCCACGGCGGTGGCGCTGGCGTCAAAGGACGAGATCGCCAGCTACCTCGATGGTCGCGAATACGGCAGAGCCCTGCGCGAAGCGATGCACATCGCCGATTTTGCGAATGAGCACTTCGACAAGCACAAGCCGTGGGAACTTGCGCGCGACCCTGCCCAGCACACGCTGCTGCAGCAGGTGTGCAGCGATGTGATCAATGCGTTTCGGGTGCTGACGATCTATCTGGCACCGGTGCTGCCGGTCACCGCGGCACGCGTGGCGCGCGAGCTGTTTGGCATGACACGGGACTTCACCTGGGACGATACTTCGCATGCGGCGACGCGCGTGTTGCCCTACAGGCACCTGATGGCGCGGGTGGAAGGCAAGCAGATCGATGCGTTGTTTGAAAGCGAGACCGCCGTATCCCTCCCCTCTCCCGCCGGGAGAGGGGCCGGGGGTGAGGGAGCAGCCGCCACAAGAGTGCAACGTCCTAGGCAGGTGCAAAAGGCCCGTGTTGACCCGCGTCTGCTCACCAATGCACGTGAACTGCGCAAGACGGCAACCGACGCCGAAGCACTGCTATGGGCATTGCTGCGTGATCGCCAGATTGCCGATGCGAAATTCCGGCGGCAGCATCCGATTGAAATCGAGGGCACCAAGTACATCGCCGACTTCTTCTGTGCCGACGCACGGCTGGCCGTCGAGTTGGACGGCGGCCAGCATGCGGAGCAGCAGGCGCTGCTAAAGGATCGCGAGCGCGATCGGATGTTGCTGCTAAAGGGAATCCGCACCCTCAGATTCTGGGACAACGAGGTGATGGGCGACATTGCGGCAGTGCTCGAGTCGATCTATCTCGCGCTTATTGGCGCGGCTCCCTCACCCCCAACCCCTCTCCCGGAGGGAGAGGGGGGGACGATCGGCATCGAAGAATTCGCCAAGGTCGACCTGCGCATCGCGAAGATCGTGAACGCGGAATACGTCGAGGGTTCGGACAAGCTGCTGCGGCTCACACTCGACGCAGGCGAAGGCCGCCTGCGTACCGTGTTTGCCGGCATCAAGTCGGCCTACAAGCAGGAAGACCTGATCGGCAGGCTCACCGTGCTGGTCGCCAACCTGGCGCCACGCAAGATGAAGTTCGGCGTCAGCGAAGGAATGGTGCTGGCGGCGAGCGCAGCCGACGAAAAGTCCCAACCCGGCCTGTACCTGCTCAATCCGCATCCGGGCGCGCAGCCGGGCATGCGCGTGAAGTAGTCAGGCCCAGATGAAGAGTGCGATCAGCGCCGCCAGCACCGCGTACTTGAGCGCGTAGTAGGCGAAGCGGCTGCGGGCCTTCAGCCGCTTGCCCCACAGGCGGATGCCGATCACGCGCGAAAAGAGCCGGTTCACGCCGCCGATGCGTTCGCCGGGAACGTTCGCGCTCGCCGAAGCACTCATCATCGTCGCGCGCACCAGCCGGTTGAATGCACGTGCGAACGGATTGTTCAGCGGCCGCTCGATATCGCAGAACAGGATGATCCGCTGCACCGCCGTTTCGTTGCGCGCATAGTGGATGAACGTCTCGTCGAACATCAGCACCTCGCCGTCGCGCCAGAAGCGCCGCTCGCCGTCGACCTCGATGAAGCATTCCGGTGCGTTCGCGGTACGCAATCCGAGGTGATAGCGCAGTGACCCGGCGTACGGGTCACGATGCCGCTGCAGCGTGGCACCCGGCGGCAGCACCGCGAACATCGCCGCCTTCACCGCTGGAATCGACAGCAGCAACGCCAGCGTGCGCGGGCACGCCTGCTGCGCCGACGGCAGCGTTTCGCCATACCAGGTCAGATAGAACCGCGTCCAGCCGGTCTTGAAGAACGAGTTGAAGCCGACGTCGTTGTAGCCGGTTGCGACCGTGATGCGTCCGCCTTCGTACAACGCCAGCGCTTCGTCACGAATCGTCTGCCAATTTGCCTGCAGTGGCGCAAGTTCGGGAAAGGCAGCCGGGTCGATGTACGGACGCGGCGGCACCTTCGACGACAGGTACAGCAGCGAGTTGATCGGCGCCAGGATCGTTGAATGATCGGTCAGTTGGCGTGCAAAGCCGTGCCGCACCTTGCCGCGCAGATGCACATACACGGCCGACGCCACAAACAGCACGGCGAACCAGAACTTGACGGACAGCAGAATGTTCAAGCAAAGCCGATGATCAGGTCGATCTGAAGATGATACCCAGCGCGCGTGAGCCGGCCGGTTATCAGTCACGTGCAATGGATTCCTCGTGGCGCATGCGCAGATTCGTCAACCCCACAATTGGGGCATCACAAGCAAACGAGGGCCGGCGGCGCCACAATCTGCCTTGACACGACAGCAAGCGCGGGAGGATCGACGCATGCATCACGAATCGCACGTTCTGCACCGGCAGTTGCGCGGCCAGTACCCGCTGGCGGTGGCGGCCAACGGCTGCTTCATCACCGATGCGAGTGGCAAGCGCTATCTGGATGCGTCGGGCGGCGCCGCGGTCTCGTGCCTGGGCCATGGCCATCCGGATGTGGTGGCGGCGATGCACCGTCAGATCGATCACATCGCATACGCGCATACGAGCTTCTTTTCGACCCAGGTGGCCGAGGATCTGGCCGATGCGCTGATCGAGGATGCGCCGGCGCTCGATCCGCAGCGGCCGATGACGCACGCCTATCTCGTGTCGGGCGGCTCGGAAGCCATGGAAGCGGCGCTGAAACTCGCGCGCCAGTACTTTGTCGAGATCGGCCAGCCGCAGCGCGCGCATTTCATCGCGCGCCGCAACAGCTATCACGGCAACACGCTCGGCGCGCTGGCGGTGGGCGGCAATGTCTGGCGCCGCCGGCAGTTTGCACCGCTGCTGATCGATGTCGCGCACGTGGCGCCGCCCTATGCGTATCGAGACCAGCGCGACGAGGAGACCGAGGCGCAATACAGCGAGCGATTGGTGCGCGAGATCGAGGAAACGATCACACGCATCGGCGCCGACAAGGTGATCGCGTTCGTTGCCGAAACCGTGGGCGGCGCCACGAGCGGCTGCCTGACCGCGCCGCCCGGCTACTACAAGGACGTGCGCGCGCTGTGCGACCGTCACGGCATCCTGCTGATCCTCGACGAAGTGATGTGCGGCATGGGACGCACCGGCACGCTGCACGCATGCGAGCAGGAGGGCGTGGTACCGGACCTGTTGGCGGTGGCCAAGGGGCTCGGCGGCGGGTATCAACCCATTGGCGCCGTGCTGGTCGGCGGCCACATCGTCGATGCACTGGCGCAGGGTTCAGGAGCTTTTCACCACAGTCACACATACATCGGACACGCGGTGGCATGCGCCGCCGCACTTGCCGTGCAGCGCGTGCTCAAGCGCGGCCGGCTCGTGGAGCGATGCATGCAGCAGGGCGAGAAGCTCGCGGCGCGGCTCAGCGCTTCATTCAGCACGCACCCGTACGTCGGCGACATCCGCGGGCGCGGGCTCTTCCGTGCGCTCGAACTCGTCCGCGATCGCGCAACCAGAGAGCCGTTCGATCCGCAGCTCAAGCTGGCGGCGACGGTCAAGAAGGCCGCGATGGACGCCGGTCTGCTGTGCTATCCGATGGGAGGCACGATCGACGGCCAACGCGGCGACCATGTCCTGCTGGCGCCGCCCTTCATCATCAACGACGACGAACTCGATCTGGTCATCGAACGGCTGCGCGCGGCGCTCGACAGTGCGCTGGCGCAGATCGGATCGGCCTGCTGAGACGATGTTGTTCTGACTTCGACATTTGAACTCGGTCGGAGAGATACAAAGTCATTCGGGCAGTCCCCATTTCGTGGCCTTTCACCGCCCAATCCCTCCCTGCATTCGCCGTAAAGGCGGCGGCGCAGCTCGTGGTTCAGACGTGCGGACTGATCTGGAGGGAAGCGGCTGGTCGCCAGCGGCATGGCTCGACCCGATGCTGCCCGTCGAGCCATCCAAATGCGGTCGTTCAAGTCGCTCCCACGTAAGCAGTCGCTCAACGCTCGACGCTCGGAAGTAGATGCTCAACCTTTCACAAGCGCGGCCGACAGAGGCCGCAATCTGCAGGGGGTCCGATCCATGGAATGGGTAGCTCTCTCTTTTTAGGTGCATAGCGTCATGGCTTCGGGACGCGAAGTCGACTAATCATCAGCGAGCCAGAGAGTGCAAACATGCCAACGAGTGGATGAAGCTTGAAGCCGCCCAAAGTGACTTCGCCAAACCATAAGTTCTCGCGCACTGCGCCGGTCCAGGCCGCCACGGCCAAGAGAAATACGAGGACGATGGAAGTCGGTATTGGCGTGCCTTCGAAGTACTTCACCTTATTGCTCCCTTCGGAGAGCGTCTCTGCGGTGATGTTATAGCGAGCAAGCCGTGAGACCCCGCAAGCGACGAAGAACGCCAAGACGACGCGGTCGTACAGACCATGCATGCCGCAACCGTACGCAATGATGGCGGGAGCTACACCGAAGGAAATGACATCAGCGAGTGAGTCGAGTTCTCGGCCCAGCGACGAAGTCTTCTGCCGCCACCTGGCGATGCGGCCGTCCAAGACATCAAATATCAACGCAGCCAGAACGAGGCCGCATGCAAAGTAGACGTGAATTACTTCATGCAGCTCGAGGTACGTCATGATGGAAAAGAGTGCCCCTGTGCCGCAGACGGCGTTTCCGAGAGTGAACCAGTCTGCCAGGTGGAACTCTCGAATCATCGAGAACGGCTTGTGCGGCGTAGTTGTTGTCATTGGATGCGTCTCCGACTTCCATTGTTTGCTCGTTTGAGTCGACGTGCTGAAGATGCTGCTTGCGCAATCGACGAGCGCAAGTTTGCGCCAACGCCGATCTCGTCGAGGGAGAGCGAGAGGGCTAACGTGTTCTATCGTGAGATATTCTCTAATTATCTCCGTTCAGCGGATCTTGTTAACCGACTTCTGCGTCCGCGGCGCAGTGAATGAAGTGAGTGCTCGGAGGGTCATCGACGACCGACCGGTTTGCGGCGAACTGAGAAGTGACTTTTTCCGACCGCTCCTGGCCGATGAGCGACAGTTGCGGTGCACGCTGGCAAGTCGGAAAGCGGACGGTCGCTGCGCCACCGCGGAATTCGTTGGTCCAGCTGACGGACTTCGCGCGAGACTCCTGCGTATGACAAATCAAAAACGTGGAAGGACTCGCTCCGACTGACCTTTTCGGTCGTGGTCGGTTCATACCCCTCGCGCAGTTGTCATTACGGGTTCACCTGCTGTGCCCTGCCGCATGCGCCGATCAGCGGCTCGTGCTTCTAACAAAAAGCGCGCGTCCGCGCGCTGCAAGTCTCGAGCGTGCCGTTCACCGAGCCAGGATCCGAGAACGGTTCGCGGCGGCTGGTCTCCGGCTCCGAGCGAACCCGCGATCGGTGAGCGCTCAATTTGCTTTTGATTCACATCGTATTAACATGCCGGGGTCCGCATCGTCATGGAGTGCGGCCCGATGGAAAACAAGACCGCCCGCCTCACGCTGCTGCTCGATCCGCGCAAGAAGGCCCTGTTCGAGGAGATTTGCGCGGCCCAGGACCTGACGCCCTCGCAGGTGGTGCGCCAGCTGATCCGCGAGTACATCATCGAGCACGCCGGCAATCGGGCGCTGCCCGGCTGGCTGCTGACGGCGTCCAGGATGAAACCGCGGCGCTGAACCGCAGCGATCCCCGTGACAGAACTCGCGCTGCTCCCGATCGACTGGATTCTCGTGGCCGTCGTTGCCTGGCTGGCCGTGGGCGTGGCCGGCATTGTGCGACCCGGCAGCTTCTTCATCGTCGCGCGCGTGCTTTTCCCGCTCGGCGCGGCGATCGGCCTGCTGGTGGCAGTCGCCGCCATCGCGGCGCTCGTTTCGGTGCCGCAGATCGCGGTCCTGCCGCTCGGGCTTCCAGGTCTGCCATTCCATCTGCGGCTGGACGCCTTGTCCGCGTTCTTTCTCTTCTTGCTCGGCGCCGTCGCGGCTGGCGTTTCGGTATTCGCTTCCGGCTACTTCCGCCAGGGCGAGGGCACGCCACCGGGCCTGCTGTGCCTGCTGTACCACCTGTTTCTCGCCTCGATGGCGATGGTGCTGCTGGCCGACGACGCGTACGTCTTCATGGTGATGTGGGAACTGATGGCGCTGTCGTCATTCTTCCTCGTGACGGCGAATCACGTGATCCCCGAGATTCGCCGCGCCGGCTACCTGTATCTGCTGATCGCGCACATCGGCGCGCTGGCGATCCTGCTGTGCTTCGGCGTTCTGCAGGCAAACACGGGCGACTACACATTCGACAACATGCGCGCGCAGCAGCTGGCGCCGTTCTGGGCCTCGGTCGCGTTCCTGCTGGCGCTGTTCGGTTTCGGCGCGAAAGCGGGCCTTCTTCCGCTGCACATCTGGCTGCCGGAAGCGCATCCCGCAGCGCCGTCGCCCGTCTCTGCGCTGATGAGCGGCGTGATGCTGAAGACCGCGATCTACGGCCTGCTGCGCGTGAGCTTCGACATCCTGCAGGCGCAGGTCTGGTGGTGGGGCGTGCTGGCACTGGTGCTGGGTCTTGCGACCGCGCTGTTCGGCGTCGTGTTCAGCGCGATCCAGACCGACATGAAGCGCCTGCTCGCCTATTCGTCGATCGAGAACATCGGACTGCTGACCGTCGGCATCGGACTGGGGCTGCTTTTTGCCGGCTATCGCATGCAGACGATGGCGGCACTCGCGCTCACTGCCGTTCTGTATCACGCACTGAACCACGCGTTCTTCAAGAGCCTCCTCTTTCTCGGCACCGGCGCCGTGCTTCATGCAACACGCGAACGCAACCTCGGCAAACTCGGCGGCCTGCTGCGCTTCATGCCGTGGGTCGGCTGGCTGGCACTGGTCGGCGCGCTGTCAGCGGCGGGACTGCCGCCGCTGAACGGCTTCGTGTCGGAGTGGCTGCTGCTGCAAAGCTTCCTGTTCACGCTGGGCCTGCCGGGGACCTTCGTCAACAACCTGGTTCCTGTGGCAGCGGCCGGTGTCGCATTGGTTGCGGCGCTCGGCGGCTACGTGATGGTGAAGTTCTTCGGCGTGATCTTCCTCGGGCAGCCACGCGAGCCGGCACTGGCGCAGTCGCATGACGCTGCGATATGGGAGCGCATCGGTCTTGTATGGCTGGCCCTGGCGTGTGTGCTGCTCGGCTTGTTCCCGGCCCAGGTGATTACGTTGATCGACCCGGTGACCCGCGTTCTGGTCGGCGACGGCATCGGTGCCAAAGTCGCATTGCATGGGTGGCTTTTCCTGGCACCGGTCGACCCCGGCCGCGCAAGCTACAGCCCGCTGCTGTTCCTTGTCCTCGTTGCCGCCAGTTTCGCTTTGTCGTTCCTGCTCGTGCGTACGCTGTACCACGGTCGCCTGCGGCGCGCAGCTCCGTGGGACTGCGGCTTCCCGCTGCTCAACGCACGGATGCAGGACACGGCCGAAGGCTTCGGGCAGCCCATCCGGCAGGTGTTCGAGCCGTTCTTCCGCATCGAGCGGCACCTGCCGACGCCGTTTGATCGCGAGCCATCGTATCGGCTCGTCGCGACCGATCATTTCTGGCACTGGCTGTACCTGCCCGTGGCGCACATCGTCGAGCTGGCATCGCGCACCGTTGGCCTGCTGCAGCAGGGCCGCATTGCAACCTACCTGATGTATAGCTTCATCACGCTGCTGGTGATGCTGGTGCTGGTGTTCCGATGAGCGTCGTCTACAGCGTGACTGCGCAGCTGCTGGCGATCGCGATCGCGGTGCTCGGCGCGCCATTGCTCACGGGCTGGGTCAATCAATGCCGCGCCTGGCTGCAGAACAAGAGCGCGCCGCCGCTGCTGCTGCCGTACCGCACGCTGCACAAGCTGTTCTACAAGGAATCCGTCGTCGCCGAACATGCGAGCCCGCTGTTCCGCGCCGCGCCGTACATCGTCTTCGGGGCAATGGTGCTGGCGTGCGGGATCATTCCAAGTCTGTCGACCGACCTGCCGCTTGCGCCAGCGGCTGACGCCATCGCGCTGGTCGGTCTGTTTGCCCTTGCGCGGGTGTTCATCTCGCTGGCGGCGATGGACATCGGCACCGCGTTCGGCTCGCTTGGCGCGCGCCGCGAGATGCTGGTCGGGTTCCTGGCTGAGCCGGCGCTGCTGATGGTGCTGTTCAACGCGTCCTTCCTGACCGAGTCGACCTCGCTCGCCAGCATCGTCGAGACCATCGGCGGCCGGGACCTGGCGATCTACCCCAGCCTCGCAGTTGCCGGCGTGGCCTTCACGATGGTGGCATTGGCGGAAAACGCGCGCGTTCCGGTCGACAACCCCGCGACCCACCTCGAGCTGACGATGATCCACGAGGCCATGATCCTTGAGTATTCAGGGCGCCACCTGGCGCTGATCGAATGGGCCGCGAGCCTGAAGCTCTTCGCCTATTCGTGCATCGGACTGGCGATCTTCTTCCCCTGGGGAATCGCGCAGGTGCACGAACCGATCGGCATGCTGCTCGCAGCACCGGCGCTCATCGCCAAGCTCGCAGTCGGCGGCGCGTTGCTCGCATTGATCGAGACTTTGTCCGCCAAGATGCGGATCTTTCGCGTGCCGGAATTCCTGGCGAGCGCGTTCATGCTGGCGGTGATCGGCATGCTGATTCATTTCCTGCTCGGGGCGTAGAAGATGCCTGCGCTCTTCACGCAACTGGTCAACCTGTTCGCGGCATTGCTGCTGCTGTTGTCGTTCGCGCTGCTTTCGCAGCGGCGCGTCCTGTCGTTGATCCATCTGTTCACGATGCAAGGCATGACGCTCGTGCTGTCGACCACCGTGATGGCGTACAGCACGCAGCAGCCGCACCTGTATTACTCGGCGCTGCTGACCTTCCTGCTGAAAGTCCTGCTGATGCCGTGGCTGCTGCACCGGCTGATCAACCGCCTGAATGTCCGGTGGGATGTCGAGACCCTGATCAACATCCCGACCACGATGCTGCTGGGCATCGTGCTCGTGATCTTCGCCTTCAACCTCGCGGCGCCGATCTCCAGCCTGTCGGCGTCGGTCGCACGCGGCACGCTGGGCATTGCGCTCGCATGCGTGCTGCTGTCGTTCCTGATGATGATCACGCGCACCAAAGCGATCCCGCAGGTGATCGGGTTCCTGGCGATGGAAAACGCGCTGTTTTTCGCCGCCACCAGCGCGACCTACGGGATGCCGATGGTGGTCGAACTTGGCATCGCGCTGGACGTGCTGATCGGCATGATCGTGCTGGGAGTCTTCATGTTCCAGATTCGCGAGCAGTTCGACAGCCTGGACATCCGGCATCTGGAGAGCCTGAAGGAAGAGTGACGATGGAAGCCCTGCTCTTCGTCCTCGGAATCCCGCTCGCGGGCAGCGCGGTGCTCGCCCTGTTCGGGCACCGCGACGGCGCGCCCGAGATCAATGTTGCGTTCAGCCTCGCGACGTTCATCGCTTCCGCTGTGTTGACGGCGCAGATTATCGCTGATGGACCGATCCTGGTGCTGCAGCAGCAGTTCTTCGTCGATTCGCTCAACGTCTTCCTCGTCACGCTGACCGCGTTCGTGGCGTTCACAACCGCGTTGTTCGCGCGGCCCTACATGCGAATCGAGCGTGACCACGGCAAGATGACCGCGCCGCGCATGCGGCTCTTCCACAGCATGTATCAGCTCTTCTCGTTCACCATGCTGCTGGCGCTGCTGACCAACAACATGGGTCTGCTGTGGGTGGCAATGGAAGCCGCCACGCTGGCCACGGTGCTGCTGGTCGCTGTTTACCGCACGCCGGCCAGCCTCGAAGCGGCGTGGAAGTACTTCATCCTGTGCGGCGTCGGTATCGCGCAGGCGTTGTTCGGGACCATCCTGCTGTACCTGGCGGCCGAGCGCGTGCTCGGCGCCGAAGGCGGGGGGCTGCTGTGGACGAACCTCAACGCCGTGAAAGGACAGCTCGAGCCGACCGTGATCGCGCTCGCCTTTGTCTTCCTGCTGGTCGGCTACGGCACCAAGGTGGGCCTCGCGCCGCTGCACAACTGGCTGCCGGATGCGCACGCGGAAGGCCCAACGCCGATTTCAGCCGTGCTGTCGGGTCTGCTGCTGAACGTCGCGCTGTATGCCGTGCTCCGCTGCAAGGTGCTGACGGACGGCGCGCTGAACACGCGCTTCGCCGGCGACCTGATGATGGGCTTCGGCCTGCTGTCGGTGGTGCTCGCCGCTTTCTTCCTTTCACGCCAGCGCGACGTCAAGCGCATGTTCGCGTATTCGTCGATCGAGCACATGGGCCTGATCACGTTCGCGTTCGGCATGGGAGGCGCGATCGCGAGCTTTGCCGGACTTCTGCACATGACGGTGCACTCGCTCGTGAAATCAGCCATCTTCTTCACTGTCGGGCACGCGGCGCAGAAGGCCGGCACGCAGATCATGGAAAACATCCGCGGTCTGGCGCGTGTCAACCCAACCGTCGGCTGGGGCCTGATGGTCGGCTCGCTGGCGATCCTCGGCATGCCGCCTTTCGGCGTGTTCGCCAGCGAGTTCCTGATTCTCACCACCGCGATGCGCGAGTTTCCGTGGACCACACCCTTCCTGCTCTTGTCGCTGGGCGTTGCCTTTGCGGCGGTGCTCGGCAAGGTGCAGCCGATGGTATTCGGCGAAACCACGGTCAAACCGCTCGCACACCCGCCCGCACTGATTCCGGTGTTCGTGCATCTCGGATTCGCGCTGATGCTCGGCTTGTATATCCCGGCGTACCTGAACAACTGGTATCAGCAGGCGGCGCGGCTGATCGCGGGGACCTGACGGATGCGCATGACTGAAGCCGACGTCGAGTTCCTCACGCTGCCCGGCGCAGTCAGGGCTGCGGTCGCAATGGTCAGCGTGACGCAGTGGACCGAGGTGGCACAGGCGTTCGCGCGCGCGGGTGCGCGGCTCGTCGCGCTGTGGGGATCGGACCGTCGCGATCTTGGCGAAGGGATGGTTGTGCTTGCCGCCTACGCCGCGCAGGATGGGCTGGCGTGCGTGCGGCTGCCGCTGCATCACGCAGTACCCGAATATCCGGATCTGTCGTCCTTGTACCCCGCGGCCGGCCGCATGCAGCGCGCGCTGTTCGATCTGCTCGGCGTACGCGCACTTGATGCCGAGGACGAGCGACCCTGGCTGCGTCACGGCGCCTGGCCGGCTGATTACTTTCCGCTTCGACGCGAGATCGATGCCACGCGTCAGTTCGAAGTCGAGCAGGAGCGCTATGAGTTCGTCAGCGTCGCCGGCGACGGCGTGCACGAGATCCCGGTCGGACCGATCCACGCCGGCATCATCGAACCCGGCCACTTTCGCTTCTCGATCGTCGGCGAAAAGGTGCTGCGACTCGAGCAGCGGCTGGGCTACGTGCACAAGGGCATCGAGAAACGCTTTGAGGCCATGCCGCTCGCCGAAGGCCATCGGCTCGCCGGCCGCGTCTCGGGCGATTCGACGGTCGCCTACGCGTGGGCCTACGCGATGGCGGCCGAGTCGGCAACCGGCTGCGTGATTCCTCCCCGCGCCGCGTGGCTGCGCGCACTGCTGCTCGAGCGCGAACGCGTCGCCAATCATCTTGGCGATCTCGGCGCGCTCGGCAACGATGCGGCGCTCGCCTTCGGACTGGCGCAGTTCTCGCGGCTGCGCGAGCAGTGGCTGCGCCTGAACGCCGAAGTCTTCGGCCACCGCTTGCTGATGGACCGCATCGTGCCGGGCGGCGTCGACGCGAACCTCGACATGGACACGCTGGCACGCCTGCGTCGCCAGTGCGATGACATCGAGCAGGAGGTAAAGCTGCTGCGTGCGATCTACGACGAGCACGCCGGGCTGCAGGACCGATTCCAGAACACCGGCATCGTCTCGCCCGAACTCGCGGCACGCCTGGGTCTATGCGGCCTGGCCGCGCGCGCAAGCGGGCAGGCGCGCGATCTGCGCATCGACCTGCCGTGCGCGCCCTACGACGCGCTTGGCGTGGGACTCGCCTGCGAAACGGCGGGCGACGTCGCCGCGCGCGTGACGGTGCGCTTCGACGAAGTGTTCGAGTCCTTGCGGTTGATCCGGGCGATCGTCGAGCGCCTGCCCGCCGGTGAGGTGCGATGCGAGTTGCCAGTCGTTGAAGGATTCGGCCTCGGCTGGATTGAAGGCTGGCGCGGCGAGGTGCTGGTCGCGCTCGAATGCGATCGATCGGCTCGGATTCGTCGCTGCCATTGCCACGATCCGTCGTGGCAGAACTGGCCGCTGCTCGAGCATGCGGTCATCGGCAACATCGTCCCCGACTTCCCGCTGATCAACAAGTCGTTCAACCTCAGCTACTCGGGGCAGGATCTCTGATGTTGTTCCTGCTCAAACAGGTCATCCGGACCGGCATCTGCACCGAACCGGCGCCGCAACCGACCGAGGAATGGCAGGTCGCCACCGAACGCCTGCAGGACAACATCCTGAAGTTGCTCGGACGCGCGCTCGCGATCCGGCAGATCGATGCCGGTTCATGCAACGGCTGCGAACTCGAGATCCACGCGCTGAACAATCCCTATTACAACCTCGAGGGGCGGGGCATCAAGTTTGTCGCCAGCCCGCGCCATGCGGACATGTTGCTGGTGACCGGTCCCGTGGCGCGCAACATGCAGATCGCAGTGAAGCGTGCGTACGAGGCCACACCCGAACCCAGGATTGTCGTCGCAGTCGGCGATTGCGGCTGCACGGGCGGAATCTTCGGTGAAAGCTATGCGAGCTGCGGGCGCATCGCGAATGTCATCCCGGTCGATGTCGCGATCCCCGGTTGTCCGCCGCCGCCACTGGAGATTCTGCGCGGCATTCTGAGTGCGGTTTCGAGCCGGCCGGCGCAGGCCCCGGCGAAACTGCAGGGGACATCCCGTTCGCCCTGACCCGAACGGCAGCTTGCTCAGCAGATCTCCGGCAGACTGAATGGTTTTCAGCCTGACGGTGCAAGTAGCCTGTCAGGGCTGACGCCGAGCTACTCTCCGTTCAGAATGGGGCCTGAAGAGCGCGGTCCCAACCGCGCCACTCAAGGAGGAGACCGGCGTGTTCAATGCCCTGACGGCGCAACGGCTCGTGGCCACATTCATCTGTGGCTGGCTGTTATTCAGTTTCCCGCTGCTCGCCCTCTTTGATCGCGACACCACCCTGTTCGGCCTGCCATTGTTTCCGGCAGCACTGTTCATCGTTTGGGCAGCGCTGATCGCCCTGCTCGCCTGGGTCATCGAGCAGGGCGAGGAGTAGGCGATGCTCTCGCCGCCGCTGGTCCTCGGCGCCTCGTTTGCCTACCTGCTGCTGCTTTTCATGGTGGCCTGGTGGGCTGACCGCCGCGCCTTTGTGGGCCGCTCGGTGATCGGCAATGCATGGGTCTATGCATTGTCGATGGGGGTGTATTGCACCGCGTGGACCTACTTCGGCAGTGTCGGCCGCGCGGCGTCGGGCGGCGTGTGGTTTCTGCCGATCTACCTCGGTCCGACGCTGGCGATGGTGGTGGCATGGATGGTGGTGCGCAAGATGATTCGTATCGCGCGCACCTACCGCATCACCTCGATTGCCGACTTCGTCGCGAGCCGTTACGGCAAGAGCCCGCTTCTGGCCGGTCTCGTCACGCTGATCACCGTGGTCGGCATCATTCCGTACATCGCGCTGCAACTGAAGGCGATCGCGAGTGGCTATGCGGTGCTGACGACGCCGCTCGGCGAGTCGTTGTCCGCCGGCGGTGGATGGTGGCGCGATGGCACGCTGTACGTGGCGCTGGCGCTGGCCGGGTTCACGATGATCTTCGGCACGCGGCACCTCGACACCACCGAACGCCATGAAGGCATGGTCGCGGCGATCGCGTTCGAGTCCATCGTCAAGCTGGTGGCGTTCATCGCGGTGGGCGTGTTCGTCACGTGGGTGATATTCGAGGGGCCCGCCGACCTGTTCGGTCGCGTGCTTGCCGAGCCGAAGCTGAAGAGCCTGCTCGGTCTGTCGCAAGGCGGGAACTTCCCTTATGCGCAGTGGTTCGCGCTGACGCTGCTGTCGATGCTGTCGGTGATCTTTCTGCCGCGGCAGTTTCAGGTAATGGTGGTCGAAAACGTCGACGAGCGGCACCTGAAGCGCGCGGCGTGGGCATTCCCCGCGTACATGCTGGCGATCAATGTGTTCGTGCTGCCGATCGCGTTCGGCGGTCTGCTGCATTTCGCGCCCGGCACGGCGAATGCAGATACCTTCGTGCTGTCCTTGCCGCTGGCAGAAGGGCAAAACCTGCTGGCGCTGGCGGCATTCATCGGCGGTCTTTCGGCCGCTACCGGCATGGTGATCGTCGAAGCGATTGCTGTGTCGACCATGGTCTGCAACGACCTGGTGATGCCGTTGCTGCTGCGTACGTCCGCATTCCGGGCGCGGCCCGCGGCGGACAAGAGCGCCGCGATGCCTACCGGCCTGACCGGGTTACTGCTGGGCATTCGCCGGGTCGCGATCGTCGGCATCCTGCTGCTGGGCTATCTGTACTACCACCTCGCCGGCGAGGCCTACGCGCTGGTCAGCATCGGTCTGATCAGCTTCGCCGCGGTCGCGCAGTTCGCACCCGCGATGCTTGGCGGCATGTACTGGAAGGGTGGGACGCGTGAAGCGGCGCTGGTCGGGCTGCTGGCCGGATTCTCGCTGTGGATCTACACGCTGATGCTGCCGTCGATTGCGAAATCCGGGTGGTGGGTCACCGACTTCGTCAGTGCGGGTCCCTTCGGGATCACGTTGCTCAAGCCAGAACAGTTACTGGGATTGACGGGGCTGGACAATCTGACGCACTCGCTCTTCTGGAGCCTTCTGGCCAACGTTGGCCTGTACGTGGGGGTGTCGATCGCGCACCGACCGTCGGCCGCCGAGACGAGCCAGGCGCTGCTCTTTGTCGATGTCTTCAAGCGCGTCGGTGTTGAGGGTGGCCGTCAGGACGGCCCGGTGTTCTGGCGCGGCCGCGCCAAGGTCGCCGATCTGCGCGCGCTGGTGGCCCGCTTCCTCGGGGGCGAACGGGCGCGGCGGCTGTTCGACGACTACGCGCGCCAGACCGGGCAGGCCGGCAGCGGCCAGATCGTGCCCGATGCTCGGCTTGTGCAGTATGTCGAGACACAACTGGCCGGCGCGATCGGCAGTGCGTCGGCGCGCGTGATGGTGGCCTCGGTGGCCGAGGAGGAGACACTCGATCTCGACGACGTGATGCGCATTCTCGATGAAGCCTCGCAGCTGCGCGCCTACTCGCGCGAACTCGAGGAAAAGTCGCAGTCATTGCAGCGCGCCACCGCCGAACTGCGCGCCGCCAATGAGCAGCTCAAGAGCCTTGACCGGCTCAAGGACGACTTCGTGTCGTCCGTCACCCACGAGCTGCGCACACCGCTCACTTCGATCCGCGCGCTTTCCGAACTGATGGTCGATGACCCGGAAATGCCGAAGGAAGAGCGCCAGCGCTTTCTCGGCATTGTCGTGGCCGAGACCGAGCGCCTGTCGCGTCTCGTCAATCAGGTGCTCGACCTCGCCAAGATCGAATCCGGCAATGCACAGTGGCACGACACCGATGTGGATATGCGTGCGCTGCTCACGCAGGCGGCGCAGACCACGAGCGAGATGCTGCGCGAGCGCGGGGCCACGTTGCTGCTGTCGTTGCCAAAGCATGACGTGCCGACGATCCGTGCCGACGCCGACCGGTTGATGCAGGTGCTTCTCAACATGCTGGGCAACGCCGCCAAGTTCGTGCCGGCCGAGGGTGGTCGGGTCGAGTTGCGGCTGTTGACCGATGCAGATGGTCTCACCGTAGAGGTGCAGGACAATGGGCCGGGCGTGCCTGCGGAGCAGCGCGCCCTGATCTTCGAGAAGTTCCGCCAGGGCGAAAACCTCGCGCATCCTCCGTCAGGCACGGGCTTGGGCCTGCCGATCAGCCGGCAGATCGTCGAGCATTTCGGCGGGCGCATGGAACTGCGTGCAGATTCGGGACCGGGTGCCTGTTTCGCTTTCACCTTGCCGTGGACCCGAACTGCGGCGCCGCACGCACCGCGTGCCGTCGCGACGAGTCTGGAATGAGGAAACGCCGATGACCTGCAAGATCCTGATTGCCGACGATGAGCCGAACATCGTGATCTCGCTCGAATATCTGCTCAAGCGCGAGGGTTACCAGGTGCACATCGCGCGCGACGGCCAGGAGGCGCTGGATGTGCTGCGGCGCGAGCGACCGCGGCTCGTGCTGCTCGACGTGATGATGCCGAAGAAGACCGGCTTCGAGGTGTGCCAGGAACTGCGCGCCGACGACGCGATCAAGGACACGCTCGTGCTGATGCTCACGGCCAAGGGCCGCGATACCGACGTGGCCAAGGGCACGGCGATGGGTGCCAATTCGTACATGACCAAGCCGTTCTCAACCAAGGAACTGGTGCAGAAAGTGCGGGAACTCCTGGAGGGCGCGGTGTGAAGCGTGACCGGCGGCACATCACCGCCATCGCCGTTGCAGTCGTTGGCACGGCCGTCATCGCGGTGCTGTGGATTGCCGCCACGATCGGGCTCGTCGTCTCGGGGCTGGGCGAGGCCGAGCAGAAAGCGTTAGCCGTCGTGCTCACGCCGCGCGCACCGGTGGTTGTGGTGACCACGCTAATACTGATCGGCGTAATCGCAATCATTGTGCAGCACCTGTACCAGCACTGGGTGGCTTCGGCCGCGCGCGTGCTGGAGCAGGCGCGCGTGCTGCTTTCCACCGACATCGAGCGCGACCTTGATGTCACGGGCGGTGCCGAAGTGCGCGGCCTGGCGCAGACGATCAACGAACTCGCACGCCAGCGCGGCGATCTGAAGCGCGACATGGAGCTGAAGGTCGCCGAAGCGAGCCGCGGCATCGCGCAGGAGCGAAACCGCCTTGCCGCGCTGATGAGCGAACTCACGCAGAGCGTGGTCGTTTGCAATCTCGACGGTCGCATCCTGCTCTACAACAACCGGGCGCGGGTGCAGTTCCGCGCGCTGTCGGCGGCGCCCACGCTTGCCGATGGCGCCGAACTGATCGGGCTGGGCCGCTCGATCTACACCGTGTTCGATCGCAAGCTCGTCGCGCATGCGCTCGAAAGCGTGCAGCAACGCCTGCAGCGCGGTGTCGCCAACCCCTCGGCCCAGTTCGTCACCGTCACGCGCGCCGGGCAGCTGTTGCGCGTGCAGATGGCGCCGGTGCGTGGCGTTACGGCCGAGGCGCAGGACGACCAGGAAGTGCCGCCGCTGGCCGGATTCGTGCTGATGCTCGACAACATCACGCGCGACTATGAGGAGGAGTCCGAGCGCGACCGATTGCTGCACGGGATGACCGAAGGCAGCCGTGGCTCGCTGGCCAACCTGCAGGCTGCGGTCGAGATCCTCGACGACCCGGTGCTCGATGCGCCCACGCGCGAGCGCTTTCTCGGCGTGGTGCGCGACGAGACCAACGCGATGAGCCACCGCATTCAGGATCTTGCGGCGCGATCCGCGCGCGGGCTCGCCACCCGCTGGCCGCTCGAGGACATGCTCGGCGCCGACCTGGTGGCCGCGGCACACCGGCGCATCGAAGCGCAACTGGGCATGCGCGTGCGGTCCGACGAGATCGATGCAGCATGTTGGCTCAAGCTCGACAGCTTCTCGCTGCTGCAGGCGCTGGCGTACCTGGCGGCGCGGCTGCGCGACGAACACGACATCGACAGCGTGCAATTGCGTCTTGCGCCCGCCGATGCCAACCATGCGCACCTTGACCTTGTCTGGGTCGGCCGCGCGATGAGCACCGAGACGGTGATGAGCTGGGAGATGGATCCGATGAAGTTCGGCGCCGAGTCGAGCCCGCTCACGTTACGCGACGTCGTGCAGCGCCACGGTGGCGAGTTCTGGTTCGAGCGCGAGAGGGTGCGCCATCAGGCGTTCTTCCGTTTCCTGTTGCCGCTGGCGGGCGAAACGGTCGAGCTCGAACCGGCCACCTTCGTGCGCAGCGAGAGCCGCCCCGAGTATTACGACTTCGATCTGTTCCGCGTCACCGACGCCAGTCGCGCGCTCGACGAGCGCCGTCTCGTCGAACTCGCCTACACCGTATTCGACACCGAGACGACGGGGCTGAATCCCTCGGCCGGCGACGAGATCATCCAGATCGGCGCGGTGCGCGTCGTCAACGCCAAGTTGCTGCGGTCCGAAGCGTTCGAACAGTTGGTCGACCCGCGACGCCCGATACCTCCTGAATCGATCCCGATTCACGGCATCCAGCCTGAAATGGTCGAAGGCCAGCCGACGATTGACAGCGTCTTGCCCGCGTTCCACGCCTATGCGCAGGACACGGTGCTCGTCGCGCATAACGCCGCGTTCGATATGCGCTTCCTGCAGTTGAAGGAAGATGTCGCCGGCGTTCGCTTCGATCAGCCCGTGCTCGACACTCTGCTGCTGTCGGCAGTGGTGCACCCCAACCAGGAATCGCACCAGCTCGAAGCGATCGCCGAGCGCTTCGACGTCCCTGTGCTGGGACGCCACACCGCGCTCGGTGATGCGATCGTCACCGCGGAGGTGCTGGTCAAACTGCTTCCGCTGCTCGCTGACAAGGGCATCCACACCCTGGGCCAGGCGCGCGAAGCGGCACAGCAGACGTACTTCGCGCGGGTCAAGTACTGAGCCGGCACGGATGCCACATGATTCGAGGAGCGACGGGCAGTACCCGACCCTTTGCGGCTATTGAACTCTTGCTCGTGCCGACATCCGCAGGCCGAGCACATCGCCCTCGCCAGGCACCGGTAGTAGGCAAGGCATGGCCATCGGCAGCAGCAGGGTGCCGTGTGCCGCAGGCCCGTGTGCGTGCACCATGGCTTGCATCGACACCCGCTCGGTGGTCAAGGCCGCGGCTGCGTCGCGCAGCCGCTGCGCGATGGGCGCCGTCATATGGGCGCCACAACGGCGGCCTGGCCGCGCGTCTTCCACAGCGACACCAACACACCACCTGCGATCAGACCGAAGGTCACGCTGAGCGAGATCGCAGGCGCAACCTTGCCGATGATGCCGACCAGGAAGATCTTCGTGCCGATGAACACCAGCACCAGGGCCAGCGCATATTTCAGGTACTTGAAGCGATGGATCATCGCCGCCAGCGCGAAGTACAGCGCGCGCAGCCCGAGGATCGCGAAGATGTTGCTCGTGTAGACGATGAATGGGTCGGTGGTGATGGCGAAGATCGCCGGCACCGAATCGACCGCGAACACCAGGTCGACGAACTCCACCAGCACCAGCGCCAGCAGCAGCGGGGTGGCAAAGCGAACCACCTTGCCGCCGGCCGGATCGGGCTCCTGCACCCAGAAGGCGTTGCCGCGCAGCCCGTCGGTCACGCGCATGTGCCGCTTCAGGAACTTCAGCAGCGGGTTGTTGGCGATGTCAGGCACGTGGTCGGCAATGATCCACATCTTGATGCCCGTGAAGATCAGGAAAGCGCCGAACAGGTACAGGACCCAGCTGAACTGGCTGACCAGCGTGGCACCCAGCCCGATCATGATGGCACGCAGCACGATCACGCCCAGGATGCCCCAGAACAGCACCCGGTGCTGGTACTGGCGCGGGATCGCGAAGAAGCTGAAGATCAGCGCGATGACGAAGACGTTGTCCATCGACAGCGACTTCTCGATCATGAAGCCGGTGTAGTAGTCCATGCCGCTCTGCGCTCCCAGGTACCACCAGACCCAGGCACCGAAGATCATCGCGGCGCTGATGTAGCCGGCCGAGAGCAGCAGGCTCTCACGAACACCGATCTCCTTGTCGTCCTTGTGCAGCACGCCGAGGTCGAAGGCCAGCAACGCAACGACGACGCCGACGAAGGCGAGCCAGACCCAGGCGGGCTTGCCCAGGAAGTCGGCCGAGAAGAAGGGGAGCAGGCTGTCCATGTGCTTGGTTGCTGAGGAAGGGATGGGGGATGTTCGGCAGTTCCGGGCTGCGGATGGAGATGCACCGGAGTGAGTGCAGCTTCGTATTTCCCGAAGTACGCCCAGGACCCGTTCAGCGCTCGGCCACCGGGCTCCCGGAAGGTGTCGCAGGCGCGGACAACCGACGGCGCAGCACGGCGATCAGTCCGGCGGCCAAGAACCCCAGCACGATGAGGAGGACGCTGCCGATGCCCCAGACCACCCAGACCGCGATCGACAGTCCGCCCGCCAACGCGGGTGCCCATGTCAGCCCGGCTTCGATGGCGGGCGTGACGGCCGAGGCCATCGAATCCAGCGCGAGAGCGAGTTCGGGCGGCATCCAGGGTGCGAGCCAGTCCGGCATGCGCAAGCCTTCGCTCGCCACGGCACCGCCCCCTGCCAGGACGCCCGCATTCGAGAGCGTCCATGCCGTGATCAGATGAAACGCCCAGGCCGCAAGCGACCAAAGCGCCAGAAGGCTGAACACCCCGAACCAGCTGAGTGCGTAGAACATCATCGTTTCCTCGTTGTTGAGCCGCGGCAAGCGGTAGTGTTCAGGTGGTCGAGATTCGAAGAAACAGGTGCCAGGCAGACATAGACTTCTGTTTTTCCGATGTGAGATCGACATGCTCAACTATCGCCACCTGTACTACTTCTGGGTCGTCACCAAGGAGGGTGGCTTCGCCCGCGCGGCCGAGCGGCTGGACATGGCGGTGCAGACCATCAGCGCCCAGGTGCGCGAACTCGAGAAGGCGCTTGGGCACCAGTTGCTCAAGCCGGCCGGCCGCGGTGTGGCAATGACCGAGGCGGGCCAGGCTGCATTCGCCCGCGCCGAGGAGATCTTCCAGATCGGCCAGTTGATTCCCGACGAAGTGCGCGAGGCGGCCAGCGGCAAGGTCGCCCGTCTGGCCGTCGGCCTTTCGGACGGCATTTCCAAGCTGGCCGCGCACGCGCTGATCGAGCCCGTGCTAGCCACGCCATCGTTGCGGCTGGTGTGCCACGAAGGCGAATTCGAGCAGCTCCTGGCCGAACTGGCGCTGCATCACCTGGACCTGGTGCTGGCCGGGCAGCCGGCACCGCGCAACCCGAACCTTCGCCTGACGAGCGAACGGCTGGTCGAGTCGCCCGTGGAGTGGTACGGGCCCGCCGCCCATGTGCACAAGGCCGATGTCGATCAGTTTCCGCAGTCGCTGAATCGGTTGCCCGTGCTGCTGCCGACCGGCCACTCGGCGCTTCGCCCCACCCTGGATCGCTGGTTCGAGGCCCAGGGCTTGCGGCCGCACATCGTCGGCGAGTTCGAGGACAGCGCGCTGCTGGCGGTGTTCGCCGCTCGCGGGCTGGGGGTGTTCCCGGTCAGCCGCCTTGGCGCCAATGACGTGGGCTTGATGCGCGGGCTGCGCTTGCTTGGCCGCTGCGATGACGTGAAGGAGGAGATCCACGCCATCCGCTCACGCCGCGGGCAGCATCACCCCCTGGTGCTGCAGGTCATCGCCGCGGCGCGTTCCTGAGCACTTTCGCTCACGCCGACTGCGGTGCGTCAGCGAACAGGCTTTCTGCCTGTGTTTCCTCACCCAGGCCCCAATAGCGGCGAGCAGCCGCCAGGACCAGAGTTTCCCCGTCGGCAAGGTGCCGGTCGGCGCGCGCGGCGGCGACCGCCAACCGAAGCACCTTGCGCTGAAGCGCCGGCTCGTCGACCTCGGCCATCAACGCGGCCATGGCGCTGTCGTCCACGGCGCCCAGCATCGAACCACTGGCATGGTCGCCCATCAGCAGGTCTTCGCAAAGGGTCTGAACGACGCGTGGCAAGCCGTCGGGCGCTAGCCCCAGTTCGCGCGGTCCATCCAGCTGCTCAAACACTTCGAACTCCGAGCGGCAGACGTGGCCGTCGGCGATGAGGACGAGTGCCACGATGCGTGCGGCGGCTTCTGGGCTGTTGCGGGGGTAGGAGCGCATGGCGGTGTTCTTTCGTGAATGAGTGGGAGTCGGGGTGTTGCGCGAAGCGTGTGGGAGCGGAGTTTCAGACGGCGGCGGGAGTGCACCGGCGCTGTGAATCGCGCCAGGTGCGTCTGCTCCGCTGGCGGGTGACATGCGGCTGTACGGCCCGGATCGGGATCAACGCAAGCGCCTCGGGTGGGCCGCCCCCTGTCAGCAGCCGCTGCAGGTGCCGCAATGCCTGGCGTAGGCGTTCGATGCCGAGCAGCTTCCATCGAACGAACTTGGAGCACTTGGAACGGAAAGGGACCTTCATGGTCGAGTCTCGAAGAAGTTTGAACACAGCGGAATGTGAACTCGATGAGTCGTAGGAAAAAGCAGACCTTCCGTGAGTCGAGATTCGGAAAACTCGAACCGCCCGGTATGCCAGCGCCGCCGCTTGCACAACGCCCGGGTGATCTGCAACCCCTCAGGCGGATCCAACGCCTCGGAAGCGCCATGGCGACGTGCGCTTCATGTCCTGGTTGGCCGGACTTCGGTGAGATCGGCGCAAACAAAGGCGCGGTCGGCAGCCGAGAAGTTCCATTGCTCGATGCCGCAGCCGCAAAACACCGGAGTCTGCGGCCGAAGCACCAACTTGTGTTCAGGTTTGTCCGATGTTGACGTTCTCGAAAAGCTGCTTTTTCAGAACCGCCAAGAGCCCCACATTCCGGCTGTCCCTCAACCGATGGAGATCCGTGATGCAAGTGCTTTTCAAGTCCCGCCATCCGCACGCCACCGAACTGCGCGACCTGACCGAGCGCCGCGTTCGCTTTGTCCTTCGGCGACTCGGCTGGCTGGTGCCGCGCGCCGAGGTGCGAATGTCGGACGTGAACGGCCCCCGTGGTGGCATCGACAAACGCTGCCAGGTGGAACTCAGGACCGATGGTGCAGGGTCGGTGGTCGTCGCCTCCGTGGCCAACGACTGGCGCACCGCGCTGGACAACGCGCTGGCGCGCGCCGCACGGTTCCTGATGCGCCTGTTGCGCCGCGGCAGTGATTCCCGGCGTCAGCGCCAGCGTTCCATCAGCCTCGAACGCTAAACCCCAACGAACTACGGACCTCACACCATGAACCCCATGACGCCCAGCCCCTCTATCGCTCGCCCGGACTCCGCGGCCCAGTTTCCAGTCGTCGTCGGCCCCCAAAGCCCACCGGTTGTTGTGGAAGCGGGCCGGGTGTTGCGCAACACGTATGCGCTGCTGTCGCTGACGCTGCTGTTCAGCGCGGCCATCGCGGCCGCCAGCGTGGCCCTTCAGCTGCCGGCGCCGGGCATCCTGCTGACGCTGGGCGGCTATTTCGGCCTGCTCTTTGCCGTCTACAAGTTCAAGAACAGCGGCTGGGCGCTGCCGGCGGTGTTTGCGCTGACGGGCTTCATGGGCTACTCGCTGGGGCCGGTGCTGGCCAAGTCACTGGCCTTGCCCGGCGGTGCGCAGGTCGTGACCCTGGCCCTGGCGGCCACGGGTGCCACCTTCCTGGCCTTGTCGGCCTGGGTTCTCACGTCCCGGCGCGACTTCAGTTTCATGGGCGGCTTTCTGTTCGCGGGCATGGTCATCGCGCTGATCGCGGGCCTGGGCGCGGTGTTTCTGCAGATGCCTGCGCTGGGCCTGGCCGTGGCCGCGATGGTCGCGCTGCTGTCGGCAGGCTTGATCCTGTTCGAGACCAGCCGCATCGTCAACGGCGGCGAAACCAACTATGTGCTGGCTACCGTGGGGCTGTACGTCTCGATCTTCAACCTGTTCACGAGTCTGCTGAGCCTGTTCGGCTTCGGCAGCTCGGATGAATGAGCCATCGCCAGGAGCCCAATATGAAATGCCCGAGCTGTACCGAGACTGCGCTCGTCATGAGTGATCGCCAGGGCGTCGAGATCGACTACTGCCCGCAATGCCGGGGCGTGTGGCTGGACCGCGGCGAACTCGACAAGCTGATCGAGCGCTCGGCCACGATGGCACCGGCCCCAGCCAGCAGCGCGGCCGCCCGATCACAGCCCCAGTTTGCGGACTCCGACTACGACCACCGTCGAGGTCCGCAGGGCAGCCGCAACAAGTCCTGGCTTAGCAACATCTTCGATTGACCCAGGACTGATAGCACCAAAGGGGGCACCATCATGCGCATCTATCCCACGAACAGCCCGCAAGCGGCCGCCCGCATCGTCGCGCTGACGGTGGTGGCCGACGGCGACATCGGTGTGGCGGAGATCGAGTGGCTCGACCGCCTCGCCGTGCATGAGCAGTTGGGACTGGCGCGGCCTGAGCTGCATGCGCTGCTGGACACTTTCTGCGAAGACTTGCTTTCGAGCGACCAGTTGAAATGGGCCGATGTCTGCCCAGTGGACGAACGCACGCTGGCGGACCTGATGGGCGAGATACAAGACCCCGCGCTGCGGCTGAAGTTGCTGCGCTTGTGCGTCGAACTTGCAGAAGCCGACGCGCATGTCGCAGAGGGCGAATCTATCGTGCTCGTCGCCGCCGTCGAGCATTGGGGCTTGCACCATGAGATGTTTCGGTCGTCGTCCCGGAACTGATCGGCTCGACTTGCCTGAACCTTCCGCGCTGCGGGTCGGTGGGCTGGCGGACCGGCATATGGGGCGCAACGCCCCAATGCGGGTTCATGATCGCCGTGTCGCCTCGGGACTGGGTGTCCGCTATGGCGACATAGACGCTATGACTCCTGATGGCCGATTCCCGCCATTTCTGATCGAACCTTCAATTCGTAAGCGCGCGACGTCGTTAACGCGCGAAACAAGACCGCTCCAGATCTATTCGGTGACTTGCGACCGAGGGTTGTCGACGTTGCGTACTCTTTGGTGACGCAGGACTGGTTCGAGCCGCTCGGCAAGGCGCAAGTGCAAATCTGCGCCGATCGCGCGCACACAACGCGGCCAGCGACCGCTTCGCGGCAGATCGACCCCTCCTCGGCCGTACAATGCCGCCTCGCGTTTTCGATCCAATCCCGCGCAGCACCCATGGCCGCCTACGAATCCGACATCACCCGTTTCATTCGCGAACTGAAGGACAAGAAACCCGACCTCGAGCGCAAGCAGCGCGAGGGCCGCGCGATCTTCTGGGACAAGCAGCTCGACCTCGATGAGCTCAAGCGCTGGCAGGCATCGAACGTGCCGCAGCAGGCATACGTCTACCAGAACAAGACCGATTAGATGTCGAATACGCCCGCACTTGCGGCGGCGCTGAATGCGCCTCAGACCGACAGCACGCCCGACGTGGTCGACGGCATCGCGCTCGCGCGGTTGTATGGCGAGCCGCTGTTCAAGCTGCCCGAGGATCTGTACATCCCGCCGGATGCACTGGAGATCTTTCTCGAGGCGTTCGAAGGTCCGCTCGATCTGCTGCTGTATCTGATCCGCAAGCAGAACTTCAACGTGCTCGACATCCCGATGGCGCCGTTGACGCAGCAGTACCTCACCTACATCGAGCAGATCCGCAAGAGCAATCTGGAGCTCGCCGGCGAGTATCTGCTGATGGCGGCGATGCTGATCGAGATCAAGAGCCGCATGCTGCTGCCGGTAAGGAAGGCCGAGACCGGCGACGAAGTCGAAGATCCGCGCGCGGAGCTGGTGCGCCGGCTGATCGAGTACGAACGCATGAAGCTCGCGGCTGCGCACATCGACGAGCTGCCGCGCATCGGGCGCGACTTCGCGCGCGCGGTCGTCACCATCGAACAGTCGCTCGAGAAACGCTTTCCGGAGGTTCACGCTGTCGATCTGCAGCAGGCCTGGGCCGAGGTGCTCAAGCGCGCCAGGCTCTACGCGCACCATCAAATCGCGCGCGAAGAGTTATCGGTTCGCGAACACATGAGCCTGATCCTCAAGCGCCTGCAGAGCGCCAGATTCGTCGAGTTTGGCGATCTTTTCGACGCGACCACGCTGGCGCGCGGGGCGCCAGTCGTGATCGTGCATTTCCTGGCACTGCTCGAACTCGCGCGTGAATGCCTGATCGAGATCACGCAGGCCGCGCCCTACGCGCCGATCTACGTGCGGCTCGCCTACACGCCAAGCTAAGCACACGCTGCGCGCGGTCGATGCAGCCCGACATCCACCCGGTCGCGCTCGGCACGCTGTTCTTCCTCGCTGCCGTCTTGTATTCGTCCGTCGGCCACGGCGGCGCGTCCGGTTATCTCGCGGCGATGGGCCTGATGGGTGTGCCGCCGCCACTGCTGCGGCCGACCGCGCTGGTCATGAATGTGGCGGTCGCGACGATATCGCTGCTGCGTTTTGCGCAGGCGGGGCGCGCCACCGGTGGCACCAACTGGCGGCTGTTCTGGCCGTTTGCGATCGGCTCGATCCCGATGGCTTACCTCGGCGGCACGATTCATCTGCCGACGCGCGTGCATGCAATCATCGTTGGTGTGGTGTTGCTTTATTCAGCCGGGCGACTGTTCTATGAAACGATGCCGGCGCGAATGGCTGCAATCGCTGCCCGCGGTGCGCGACCGTTGCCGCCGCTTTGGGCCTGCGGGTTGCTTGGAGGCGCGATCGGCCTGCTCTCCGGGCTGACCGGTGTCGGCGGCGGTGTATTCCTGTCGCCGATCATCGTGCTGATGGCATGGGCGACCGTGCGCCAGGCTGCGGCACCCACGGCCGCGTTCATACTCGTCAATTCGATCGCCGGGCTCGCGGGTCTGATGACGAAGAAACCAGCGCTGCCCGATGCCTTGCCCTATTGGGTGATCGCGGTCATCGTTGGCGGGCTGATCGGCTCGTGGCTTGGGGCGAAGAAGCTGAACCTGGATGCGATGCGTCGTGCGCTCGCCGTGGTTCTGCTGATTGCTGCATTGAAAATGATCATTTGAGATGGGATTTCTGCGACGTTTCCTGATCCTCGCGGCGGTCGTCTTCGCCGCAGCGCCCGTACTTGCGCAGAACGATCCTTATCTGTGGCTCGAGGAGATCAAGGGCGAACGCGCGCTCGACTGGGTGCGCGAGCGCAACGCGCGGGCCGAAAAGGAGTTCAGCGCCGACCAACGCTATGAGCCGCTGCGCGACAGCCTGTTGACGATCCTGACCTCGCGCGAGCGCATCCCGCTCGTGAAGCGAATGGGCGAGCACTACTACAACTTCTGGCGTGACGGACCCGCCTCGCGCGGCGTATGGCGCCGGACCACGCTGGCCGACTACCGCTCGCGATGGCCGAACTGGGAGACGGTGTTCGATCTGGATGCACTCGCAGGCCATGAGGGCGAGAACTGGGTCTGGAAGGGCGCTGAATGCCTGCGTCCGGACACATCGGACGAACCGTATCGTCGCTGCATGCTGTCGCTGTCGCGCGGCGGCGGCGATGCGGTGGTGCTGCGCGAGTTCGATCTCGAAAAGCAGCGCCTGGTGATCGGCTTCGACAGCTTCGTGCTCGGCGAAGACAAGCAGGACATCACCTGGAAGGACAACGACACTGTGTGGGCGATATCGGCGTTCAGCCCCGCACAACGGACCACCTCCGGCTACTCGCGCATCGTGAACGAATGGAAACGCGGCTCGCTCGCATCGACGTCCCCCACCGTGTTCGAAGGCAAGCCGAGCGACGTTGGCGTGTATGCGTTCACCGAGCGTGAGTCAGGCAAGCCGCGCCACTGGAGGGTGCGCGAGATCGCATACTGGGACAGTGAGTATCACGTACTGATCGACGACAAGCCGATCCGGCTCGATGTCCCTGCCGATGCACAACCGAGCGTGTTCCGCGATTGGCTGCTGATCGAAACACGTACGCCGTGGACGGTCGGCGGCCGCACCTATCCGGGCGGGACATTGCTCGCGATTCGCTTTGACTTGTTCCTGAAGGGATCACGGACGTTTGATGAGCTGTACACGCCCGGCGCGCGCGCGAGCCTGGCCGGCGTCGCGACGACGCGCTCGGCCGTTCTGGTGAGCGAGATTGACAACGTGCGCTCGCGCTTGTGGGAGTTCCGGCATGACGGCAGCAACTGGCAGCGCACGCGCGTGTCCACACCGGAGAACGCGCAGGTCAATGTGGCAGACGCCTACTGGGCGAGCGACGAGTACCTTCTCACCGCCCAGGACTTCACCACGCCGACCACGTTGTACGCACGCACTGCGGGCGGCGCGGCACCGCAGCCGATCAAATCCCTGCCGAAGTTCTTCAACGCGGACGGATTGCAGACACAGCAGTTTGAAGTGGTCAGCAGGGATGGAACGCGGATCCCCTACTTCATCGTGATGCGACGTGGCATCGAGATGAACGGTCGCAATCCAACGCTGCTCTACGGCTACGGCGGTTTTGCCTATTCGCAGATGCCTTTTTACTCAGGCGTGTTCGGCAAGGGTTGGCTCGAACCCGGCGGCGTGTTCGTGCTGGCCAATCTGCGTGGCGGCGGCGAATTCGGACCTGAGTGGCATCGCTCCGCACAGAAGGAAAACAAGCAGCGCACCTGGGACGACTTCATTGCGGTGGCCGAAGACCTGGTCAAGCGCGGCGTCACATCGCCGAAGTACCTCGGCATCATGGGTGGCAGTCAGGGCGGTCTGCTCGTCACGACGGCGATGGTGCAGCGGCCGGAACTCTTCGGTGCCGTCGTGGCACAGGTGCCGCTCACCGACATGCTGCGCTATCACAAGCTGCTGACCGGCCCGCAGTGGGTGGCCGAGTACGGGGACCCGGATGTCGCCGACGAGCGCGCCTACATCGCCAGGTATTCGCCGTACCAGGGCGTGAAGAAGGACGCGACGTATCCGCGCCTGTTTCTCGTCACGTCGACGCGCGACGATCGCGTGCACCCCGGCCACGCGCGCAAAATGGCAGCGCGCATGACGGAGCTCGGCCACGACGTGCTGTATTTCGAAAACATCGAAGGCGGTCACCCCGGCGCGGCCGACAACGAGCAGAGTGCACGCATGTGGGCGCAGACATTCTCGTTTCTTTGGAAGGCGTTGGGAAAATCAGCCTCCCAATAGCGATCAGGCCGTGATCGCCTGCCCGCACGCAAATCCGCTCGCCCACGCCCACTGGAAGTTATAGCCGCCGAGCCAGCCGGTGACGTCGACGACTTCGCCGATGAAATGCAGCCCGGCAACTCGCTTCGACTCGAATGTGTTCTGCGACAGCTCGTCGGTATCGACGCCGCCGCGAGTGACCTCGGCCTTCCGCCAGCCCTCGCTGCCGCTCGGAACAAGCTGCCAGCGCTTCAGAGAACTTGCGAGCGCGCGCAAGGTCTTGTCCGCGAACTCTGCAATGCGCTGATCGCCCGCGAGTCCCTGCGCCGCGAGCCAACCCTCGGCCAGCCGTCGCGGCAGCAAACCCGAAAGCGTGTTTGCCAGGTGCTGCCGGCTCGTGCGTTTGTGTTCGAGCAGCGCGGCGGCAAGCTCGTCGCCCGCGAACTGCGGTGCCAGATCGACTGCGATCGCGCCGCCCTCATTCCAGTAGCTCGATATCTGCAGGATCGCCGGACCCGAAAGCCCGCGATGCGTGAACAGCAGATCCTCGTCGAACGCGCCGCGCCCGCATCGCACCTGCACCTCGATCGAGACGCCGGCGAGTGGCACGAAAGGTTGCCACTGCTCAACCGCGAACGTGAGCGGAACCAGGGCCGGCTGCGGTTCGATCAGCCGCAGGCCGAACTGGCGCGCAACCCGGTAGCCGAAGTCAGTCGCGCCGATCTTCGGAATCGACAATCCACCGGTCGCAATCACGACCCGGCGCGTTCGCAATGAACCTGCATCGGTCGCAAGCAGGAACGAGTCGCCCTCTTTCGTGATCTGCTGGACCTTGCACGGCATGTTCCAGCGCACTGCGCCGGCATCGCACTCGGCGCGCAGCATGGCGATGATCTGCTCCGACGAGTCATCGCAGAAGAGCTGTCCCTTGTGCTTTTCGTGGAACGCGATGCGATGCCGCCTGACCAATGCGACGAAGTCGGCCGGTGTGTAGCGCGCCAGCGCCGCGCGGCAGAAATGCGGGTTGGCGGACAGGAAGTTTTCCGGGCGCGCATGAAGGTTGGTGAAATTGCAGCGCCCGCCGCCGGAGATGCGGATCTTCTCCGCCAGCTTTTCTGCATGATCGATCAGCAGCACGCGCGCGCCGCGCTGGCCCGCGACGGCCGCGCACATCATGCCGGCGGCGCCGGCACCGATGACGATCGCATCCCAAATTCCGTCGCATGCAGACATCATTCGTCCGAAATCAGAAGTTCCGCTGCAAGTGCGCCTCGAGCGGACCGGTTTGTGTCGTCTGGACCGAGGGACCGATGGACTTCCTCACCCTGTGGTGAAGCGGCGCGTTCGACTCATGTCAGCACGTGTCTTCGGCCGTCGCTGCGCGACTTAACTTCGGCTGCGCCGAAGTGAGCCTGCGCCGCAAGACGAAGGGCTTTTTCACTCGGCAGTGAACCGGCGCGCTCCGCGCGCGAATCTTGTGACTACGGCCGTCGCTGCGCGACTTAACTTCGGCTGCGCCGAAGTGAGCCTGCGCCGCAAGACGAAGGGCTTTTTCACTCGGCAGTGAAAAACCCCTTCATCTTGTCCACAAACCCTTTGGATTGGGGGGAGTGCTTGGCGCCGCCGTCACGCAGCGAGGCGTCGAACTCGCGCAGCAGCTTCTTCTGCTTCTCGGTCAGCCGCACCGGTGTTTCGACGGTGATGTGGCAGTACAGGTCACCCGGATAGCTCGAACGCACGCCCTTGACGCCCTTGCCACGCAGGCGGAACGTCTTGCCGCTTTGCGTGCCCTCGGGAATGGTGAGGCTCACCTTGCCCTCGAGCGTTGCCACATCCACATCGCCGCCGAGCGCGGCGGTGGCGATCGATACCGGCACTTCGCAGTGCAGGTCGTCGCCGTCACGCTGGAACACGTCGTGCGGTTTGATCCGGATCTCGACGTACAGGTCGCCCGGCGGCCCGCCGTTCATGCCGGGCTCTCCCTTGCCAGACAGTCGAATACGCTGGCCCTCGTCAATGCCGGCGGGGATGTTGACTTCGAGCACCTTGTTCTTCTTGATCCGGCCTTCGCCGTGGCAAGCCACGCACGGCTCGGCAATCACTTTGCCGCTGCCGTGGCAGGTCGGGCAGGTCTGCTGGATCGAGAAAAAGCCCTGCGTCATGCGCACCGCGCCGGAGCCGCCACACGTGCCGCAGGCCTTGGGCGACGTGCCCGGCTTCGCACCGCTGCCCTTGCAGGTTTCGCACGCGTCCCAGCTTGGCACGCGGATGTCGGTGGAAAAGCCGCGTGCCGCCTGCTCGAGCGTGATCTCCATGTTGTAGCGAAGATCGGCGCCACGGAACGCGGCCGAGCGGCCGCCGCGGCCTCCCGCGCCCCCCATTGCACCACCAAAGATGTCGCTGAAGATGTCGCCGAATGCGTCAGCAAAGTTGCCGAAACCCTGGCCGCCGCCGGCGCCTCCCGCGTTCGGGTCGACGCCGGCATGGCCAAAGCGGTCGTAGGCAGCGCGCTTGTTCGCGTCGGTCAGGATCTCGTAGGCCTCCTTGACCTCCTTGAACTTGTCCTCGGATTCCTTCGCGCTCTTGCCTTCCTTGCCCTGATTGCGGTCGGGGTGGTGCTTCATCGCCAGCTTGCGATACGCCTTCTTGATTTCCTCTTCCGAGGCGTTCTTGGCGACGCCGAGGACGTCGTAGTAGTCACGCTTGCTCATTCGGCAATTGCCTTTTCAATGCGCCGGTCCGGGACGAACCACATCAATGCCACGGCGACGAAGATCGCATCCGCAATCCATTCGCTGACGAACGCGAGCGGAATCGCCGCAATGTAAGCCAGCAGCGAAACCTTGCCTTTCGTGTCGCGGCCCAGCGCCCGCGCCAACTCCGACTCCTGACCGTGCTTCTGAATGATCGTCCGTTGCAGGATCGTGTACGAAACACCGCACATCAGCAGCACGAATCCGTACAGCGCCGTCGGCAGCGACTCGAAGTGATTCTCGCCCATCCACGCGGTCGTGAATGGCATCAGCGACAGCCAGAACAGCAGATGCAGGTTGGCCCACAGCATCGGCCCGCTCACCTGCCTGACCGTGTGCAGCAGGTGATGATGATTGTTCCAGTAGATGCCGACGTTGGCGAAGCTCAGTACATAGCTCAGAAACACCGGCACCAGGGGCTTGAGATCGGCGAGCGAGCTGCCGTGCGGCGCCTTCAGCTCGAGCACCATGATCGTGATGATGATCGCAATCACGCCGTCGCTGAAGGCTTCGAGTCGGGTCTTGCCCATCGATCACGGTTCCCTCTCACGCAACAACGCCGAGTCGAGCGGCGACGCAGTCGTCCGCTCGAACTCGGCGAGAGGTAAGGCGGATGACTTCGTCAGCCGCGCTTCACCTCTTTGTAGTCCGCATCGACCACATCGTCGTTCTTCGCACTCTTGGCTTCGCCCGCCGACGCGCCGGCCCCGGCAGCGCCCGCCGCGGCCCCGGCAGCCGCCTCTGCGCCCTGCATTGACGAATACATCTTCTCGCCCAGCTTCTGCGACGCGGTCATCATCGCGGCCGTCTTCGATTCGAGCGCTTCCTTGTCGTCGCCCTTCAACGCTTCCTCGACATCCTTGATCGCCGCTTCGATCTTCTCTTTCTCGCCAGCGTCGAGCGCCGACCCGTGTTCAGCGAGCGCCTTCCTGATCTGATGCACGCTCGCGTCGGCCGTGTTACGCGCCTGCGCAATCTCGAAGCGCCTGTGGTCCTCGGCCTTGTTGGCCTCGGCGTCCGACACCATGCGCTTGATCTCGTCCTCGGTCAGGCCCGAGTTGGCCTTGATCGTGATCTTGTTTTCCTTGCCGGTGGCCTTGTCCTTCGCACCAACATGCAGGATCCCGTTGGCGTCGATATCGAACGCCACCTCGATCTGCGGCAGGCCGCGCGGCGACGGCGGAATGCCCTCCAGGTTGAATTCGCCCAGCAGCTTGTTGCCGCTGGCCATCTCGCGCTCGCCCTGGAAGACCTTGATCGTCACTGCCGGCTGATTGTCGTCGGCCGTCGAGAAGGTCTGCGCGAACTTGGTCGGAATCGTGGTGTTCTTCTGGATCATCTTGGTCATCACGCCGCCCAGCGTTTCGATGCCGAGCGACAGCGGCGTCACATCGAGCAGCAGCACGTCCTTGCGATCGCCCGACAGCACGCTGCCCTGGATCGCCGCGCCGACCGCGACCGCTTCGTCGGGGTTCACATCCTTGCGCGGCTCCTGGCCGAAGAATTCCTTGACCTTGTCCTGCACCTTCGGCATGCGCGTCTGGCCACCGACCAGAATCACGTCGTGAATGTCGCTGATCTTGACACCGGCGTCCTTGATCGCGATCCGGCACGGTTCGATCGTGCGCTCGATCAGGTCCTCCACCAGCGCCTCGAGCTTGGAACGCGTGAGTTTCATGTTCAGGTGTTTCGGACCCGACTGATCGGCCGTGATGTACGGCAGGTTGATCTCGGTCTGCTGGCCGGAACTCAACTCGACCTTGGCTTTCTCCGCCGCGTCCTTCAGCCGCTGCAGCGCGAGCACGTCCTTCGACAGGTCGGCACCCGACTCTTTCTTGAACTCGGTGACGACGTAATCGATGATGCGCTGGTCGAAGTCCTCGCCGCCGAGGAACGTATCGCCATTGGTCGACAGCACTTCGAACTGCTTCTCTCCCTCGACATCTGCGATCTCGATGATCGAGATATCGAATGTGCCGCCGCCCAGGTCATACACGGCGATCTTGCGGTCGCCCCGCTCGCCCTTCTTGTCGAGACCGAACGCGAGCGCGGCCGCGGTTGGCTCGTTGATGATGCGTTTGACTTCCAGCCCAGCAATGCGGCCGGCGTCCTTGGTGGCCTGGCGCTGCGAGTCGTTGAAATACGCCGGCACCGTGATCACCGCCTCGGTAACGGGCTCGCCGAGATAATCCTCGGCGGTCTTCTTCATCTTGCGCAGCACCTCGGCGCTGACCTGCGGCGGCGCGATCTGCTTGCCACGTACTTCGACCCAGGCGTCGTTGTTCGGCGCCTTGACGATCTTGTACGGCATCAGGTTGATGTCCTTCTGGACCTCTTTCTCCTCAAAGCGGCGGCCAATCAGCCGCTTGACCGCGTACAGCGTGTTACGCGGATTGGTGACGGCCTGCCGCTTGGCCGGCGCGCCACACAGGATCTCGCCGTCTTCCATGTAGGCGACGATCGACGGCGTGGTGCGCGCGCCTTCGCTGTTTTCGATGACCTTGGGCTGGCCACCTTCCATGATGGCCACGCAGGAATTGGTCGTTCCCAGGTCGATGCCGATGATCTTTGCCATGTCTTCCCCTCTTGATTCGAGAAAATCTTGCGGAACTCAACTGTTCCGTAGTTGATGGTTATCCACAGGGATTCAAGATCACTGCGCCACCGTCACCAGCGCCGGCCGCAGTACCCGGTCGGAAATCATCCAGCCCTTCTGCAGCACCGTGACCACGTGATTCGGGGCGACGCCTGCGGGCGCGGGAACGGTCGCGATCGCCTGATGCCGGTGCGGGTCGAACTTCTCTCCGGCCGGGTTGACCACGGTCAGTCGCCCTTTGTCGAAAGCCGCTTGCAACTGCCTCAGCGTGATTTCCACTCCCGCGCGCATTGCTTCCGAAGTGGCGTTGCCGGATTCGAGCGCCTTTTCCAGCGAGTCCATCACCGGGACCAGCGCTTCGGCAAACGACTCGATCGCAAACTTGTGCGCCTTGGCGATGTCATCCTGCGCCCGGCGGCGGATGTTCTCCCCTTCCGCCTTGGCACGCAGGTAAAGGTCGAAATGCTCGTTGGCCTTGGTCAGTGCCGCCTGCAATTCCTGTTCGACGTCGACGACCGTCGCGGATTCGAGCGCGGCCGGCTCGACCGGCGCGGGTGTCCCTGCACTCGGCTCGTTGGCCGCCCTGCTCCCCTTGCCCGGATCCTGTTCCGGAGCCCCCATGTTCCCTCCGAAGAAAAGCAAACCGCATCAAGAACTTATTTGAACTTGGGGCGCACAAACCGATTTCAAGCCCGCAAATCGAAATCTCGTTACGTGCTTGACGTCTGTGCAACCACCGCGTGTCCCGCTGGCCGCTACGCTGCAATCATCGACTCACAGCGGACCGCCGCATGAATCGACTTTGTTGGACCTTGCTGCTCGCGTTGACGGCGCTCGCAAATCCCCCTCAGTCTCAGCTCGTTGCGTACGAGGCAACAGGGCCGTATCGGGCCGAAGTGCGGGACGTCCGCTGGATCGACCCCGCGCGCAACCGCGAGCTCCCGTTACGTATGCGCCTGCCCGATGCGCCGGCCCCACGGGGCGTCATTCTCTTTTCGCACGGGCTCGGCGGCTCGGTCGACGGCGGGCGCTTCTGGGGCGAGCAGTGGGCGAGCCACGGTTTCGTGGTGATCCACCTGCAGCATCCGGGCAGCGATGAATCGGTGTGGCGCGAAGCGGTCAATCCGGGCCGCGCCATGCGCAGAGCCGCCGGAGTCGACCAGTTCATCGATCGCATCCTGGATGTGAAATTCGTTCTCGATGAACTGACACGCCGCCAACGTGCGGGCGACCCGCTCACGGCAACGATGGATCTCACACGCATTGGCATGTCGGGGCACTCGTTTGGCGCCATCACGACCCAGGCGATTGCGGGGCAGGCCTACGGCGCCACCGGAGGCGCAAAAGCGCTCACCGATGCAAGGCCGCGCGCGTTCATTGCGTTCAGTCCGTCGGCGCGCGAAGGCACTGGCAGTCGCATGTTCGCGACGATTGAGCGGCCCTTCTTCAGCGTGACCGGCACGGAAGACGGCGCCGTCGGCATGGGACTCGGCGTGGCGCCGGCGCAGCGGCTGCTGCCGTTTGAGGGCATGCCGGCCGGCGACAAGTACCTGCTCAATCTCACCGGCGCCGATCACATGATCTTCAACGGCGGCGGGCGCCTGCGCGACCGTGCCGCCGACCCCGCGCGCGACGCGGCGCATGTCCGTTTGACCAAGGCGACGACCACGGCTTTCTGGCTCGCCTACCTGAACGGCGACATCGAGGCGAAGAGGTGGCTCGCGCAGGCTCAGCGCTACGTGGGCGATGCCGGCGACTTCAGAGCGAAATAGAAACACATCTCGTAACAATCGAAACGAACGATGCGTCGCCGCCAGCGGCGAGTGACCCGTTGTTGCAGGCACGGCGCCTTTCCCGCGTCGACATTCGGAGGAATCAATGCAATCTGCCACTCCCACGAACAGGCTTCATCCGTTGATCGCGACGGCCGCCATCGCCGTCACCGCGGTCAGCGTGCTTGGCGCGGTCGTGCTGGTGACGAATCAGGTGTCCGCGCGCCATGTCGCGGCGCCCGAGGCTGCGGTTGCTGCCGCGCTGCCCGCGATCGCGGCGACGGAGTCGGCATCGCCTCAATCTGCAACGGCACCGACCAACGCAGCACGGATGACAAGTGCGCCTCGATCGGCGTCGACCGCGTCGGCAGCAAGCCGCACGCGCGCCCCGGTCAGCAATGCATCACCGGCAAATACGCCCGCACCGCCAATCGCCGAGGCGCCAGCGACGACGTATCCGATGCCGCCGGCCACAGGCGAGCGACCTGCGCCTCTTCCCGCGGCGATTGCACAAAATCCGGCCTGCGCCGACTGCGGCACGGTGACGTCCGTTCGTGAGATGAAGACGCCAGGCGAAGGCAGTGGCATCGGTGCGGTCGCCGGCGGTGTTCTCGGCGGCGTGCTCGGCAACCAGTTGGGGCGCGGCAACGGCAAGGACGCGACGCGCATCCTGGGTGCGATTGGCGGCGCAGTCGCGGGGCACCAGATTGAGAAACAGGCGCGGGCGGCCACCCGCTACGAGGTCAGCATCCGCATGGAAGACGGCTCGCTGCGTACGCTGACGCGAACAAGTGATCCGGGCGTCAAGGCCGGCGACCGCATCCGCATCGACGGCGATCAGATTCGCGCTGCCGACGGCGCACTGATCACGCCGCGCGCGGCGCAGCAGTACACGTCGGAGCGTGGCAATACGTAAGCAAGCGCACAGTTCCCCCTGCTGCGGCCGCCTCGAGCGGCCGCTTTCCTGCGCGGTAGCCCAAATGACGTCGCGGCAAGCCGCGAGCCTTGAATCGCTTGAAGGCGCGACCACATGGGATATCTCACCTCGCGCGAGGCGTCGACAATTCGCCTATCGAAACGGGGCAAGCGATGCGCGACGAAGACACTTTTGAATTTGAATCAGGCCACCGCGGCGGCTCGCAGTTTCCAGCGGTGCTGCTGGCAGTTGTCGCGATCGCCGCGATCCTGATCGTGAATTCGACTGCGCTGGTTTCGGATGCGTCCGCCAGCGCCACGTCGCGAGCACCCAGTGCGTCGAATTTCAAACTGATGCCAGCGCTACTGCAGGACGCACCGCCCCTTCCAGCGAGCGGAATCGTGCCTGCCTGCGCATCGACTCACGCGCCGGCCGGTGCGCTAAGGACGATGTAGCAGCGGCGGAAGCGGCTTGCGCATCGCGATTGCCGACGCAGGGCAGACCGAGGCAAACTGGGTTGACCCGCGTACGAGAGCCGGCACGTCGTCACGCGCCGTCTGCGCAAATCCAAGGCGCACGAAGTAAGGCGCCGCACCCGTCGTCAGCAAATAGACCTCGCGCGCGCCCAAGGACTGTGCGAGCGCCTCAGCCGCATAGACCAGTCTTCGACCCACCCCCTGTGAGCGCATGACTGGGGTGACCGCAAGCGAACGCAGCAGCGCGACATCGCCCATCGGCTCGATCGCCACGATGCCGTACCAGTTGCCGTTGGCGCGCACGCCGAGAAAACGCTGCGTTGGCCCGGGCGCGATGTCCGCGGTCGGAAGCTGAGCGTCAACCAGCAGCCGACGGATAGCGTCGACTGGGACTTCGTCGAGCACATCGATCGTTTCGCTCACTGACTTGCTCCCATCAATCGCGCTCGAGCTGCACTGGACTTCGCCGACTGCTCGCGTTGCATGCGCTCCGCGCTGGCCACGGGCCATCCCTGCACGTGCGATTCAACCAGGTCGGCCAGCGCTTCGATGAACGGCGGCGCGCCGTTCACGCACGGGATGTAGTGATACTCCTTGCCGCCCGCCGACATGAACTCCTGCTTGCCTTCGATCGCGATCTCTTCCAGCGTCTCCAGGCAGTCGGCCACGAATCCGGGACAAACCACGTCGACGCGTTGCGTGCCCTTGCTGCCAAGCTCGTGCAACGTCGCCGCGGTGTAGGGCTTCAGCCACTCGGCCTTGCCAAATCGCGACTGAAAGCTGATCGCGTACTCATCTTTCGACAGATGCAGCGCCTCGGCCAGCAACCTTCCGGTCTTGTGGCATTCGCAGTGATAAGGATCGCCCAGATCGAGCGTGCGGCGCGGCACGCCGTGAAAGCTCATCAGCAGTTTGCCGCCGACATCCTGCGCGCGGCCGTGCTTCTGCCAGTAGGCGAGGACGTTCGACTTCAGCGCCTCGACGTAGCGCGGTTGATCGTGGAAGTGCTTGACCCAGCGCACCTCCGGGACGTTGCGTGCACGCGCCAGCACCGCGTGCACGGCGTCGAACACGGTTGCGGTCGTCGTGGCCGAATACTGGGGATACAGAGGCAGCACCAGGACGCGCTCGACGTGCTTCGCTCGCAGCTCGCCCAGCACCTGTGCAATCGACGGCTGGCCATAACGCATCGCCAGCACCACGTCGACATCGACTCCGCGATTGCCGAGATACCCGCGCAGCAGCAGCGCCTGCTGCTCGGAATGCACGCGCAGCGGAGAGCCCGCTGGCGTCCAGATGGCCGCGTATTTGGCGGCCGACTTCCGCGGACGCACGGTAAGGATGATGCCGTACAGGATCGGCAGCCAGATCGCGCGCGGAATCTCGACCACGCGCGGATCGGACAGGAATTCCTTCAGATACCGGCGCACGGCAGCCGGCTCGGGAGCGTCGGGCGTGCCGAGATTGACCAGCAGCACCGCGGTGCGCGATGCGGTGTCGTGCGTGTACGGTGCCTCCGGGAGGAACGCCATCACCGAGCCGCTACTCGCGCGACAACGCGCTCGACAGCAGGCGCGCGGTGATGTCGACGATCGGAATCACGCGTTCATAGGCCATCCGCATCGGGCCGATCACGCCGAGCGTTCCGACCACGCGGCCGTCGACTTCGTAGGGCGCAACGACGAGGCTCATTTCGTCGAGCGGAACGGTGCTCGACTCCCCGCCGATGAAGATCTGCACCCCGTGCGCGCGGCCCGAGACATCCAGCAACTGCATCAGCCGGGTCTTGTGCTCGAAAAGATCGAACAGCCGCCGCAGTTGATCCATGTTGGATGCCAGATCGGCGACCCCGAGCAGATTGCGTTCGCCCGAGACGACGACCGGCTCGGAGTCCTCGGCCGCCTGGCTGCCCGCCTGCACCGCGGCTTCCATCAACTGCGCGATCTCCTGTTTCAGTTGCGCCAGATCGCCGTGCAGGCGAATGCGCGCCTGGTCAAAGCTCAGGCCGGCAAAGTGCTCGTTGAGAAAGTTGGCGGCTTCGATCAGTTGCGACTGCGTGTAGGCATGGCTCGTCAGCAGGATACGGTTCTGCACGTCGCCTTCGGGCGTGACGATGATCAGCAGCACGCGTCGTTCGCCCAGGCGCACGAATTCGACCTGACGAAAACTCGACGACCGCCGTGGGGTCGCGACGACGCCGGCGAAATGCGACAGGCTCGACAGCAGTTGCGCCGCGTTCTGGATTGCACGCTGCGGCTCGGCCACGCGCAGCTGGCCTTGGATCGCGTCAGCCTCCTGCTGTTCAAGCGGCTGCACGGTCAGCAGCGTGTCGACGAAAAGGCGATAGCCGCGCGGCGTGGGCACCCGGCCGGCCGAGGTGTGCGGGCTGGAGACGAATCCCATGTCCTCCAGATCCGCCATCACGTTGCGGATCGTCGCCGGCGACAGCTCAAGGCCGGAGATCTTCGACAACGAGCGCGAGCCAACCGGTTGCCCGTCGGCGATATAGCGCTCGATCAGGGTTTTGAGCAGCAGGCGGGCGCGTTGGTCCAACATGGAGGGAATATTACGATGAGGTCGGTGCACCATGCGCACCGGCCACTTCAGTCTTGCTACATTGTCCTCATGGCACACGCTTTCAAGCACGTTGCGATCTTCGGCAAGCCGCGGGTCGACGGCAGCCGGCCGGCGCTGCAGTCGACGCTGCTGGAAATCGCCCGCATTGTCGAGGCGGCGGGCCAGTCCGTGATGTTCGATGACGCCACGCGCGACGCGGCCGGCCTCGATCAGTTCCCCGGCTATGCGCTGCAGGCGATCGGCAAGACCGCCGACGTCGCGGTCGTGCTCGGCGGTGACGGCACGATGCTCGGCATCGCGCGCGAATTGTCTCCGTTTCGTGTCCCGCTGATCGGCATCAACCATGGCCGGCTGGGCTTCATCACCGACATTGCGGTCGGCCAGATGCCAGAGGTGCTGGCGGCGATGCTGGCGGGCCGGTTCGAGACGGATCGGCGTGCGCTGCTGGACGCCGAGGTGCGGCGGGCGGGCGCGGTCGTTTACCGGGCACGCGCGATCAACGACGTCGTGGTGTCGCGCGGCGTGACCGGCGGCATGGTCGAATTCACCGTCCGCGTCGATGGCGTCACGATGTACAACCAGCGTGCCGACGGCGTGATCCTCGCCACGCCCACCGGGTCGACCGCGTACGCGCTGTCGGCGAGCGGCCCGATCCTGCACCCGTCCGTCGCCGGCATGGTCCTCGTGCCGGTGGCGCCGCAGACGCTGTCGAATCGTCCGATCGTACTGCCGGATTCGGTGGTGATCGAGATCGAAATCACCGACGTGCGCGACGCCGCTGCGCACTTCGACATGCAGGCGTTCACCTCGCTTGCGCCCGGCGACGTCGTCCGCGCGCGCAGAAGCGACGATGTGGTCACGTTGCTGCATCCGGTCGGCTACAACTACTTCGCCACGCTGCGGCAGAAGCTGCACTGGAACATCATGCCGGCGGACGCGCAGGGCCGAAACTGAAGAAATGTTGCTGGGGTTATCGGTCCGCAACTTCGTCATCGTCGATGCGCTCGACCTGGAATTTGCACCCGGCTTCACCGTTCTGACGGGCGAAACCGGCGCCGGCAAATCGATCCTGATCGACGCGCTGCAGCTCGCGCTCGGTGAGCGCGGGGACGCTGATGTCGTCCGCGAGGGCGCGGCACGCGCCGACATCAATGCGGAATTCCGTATCACCGACGCGGCGGCGACTTGGCTGGCCGCAAACGAGTTGGCGACCGAAGAAGGTTCCCTGCTGGTTCGCCGCACGGTCGATGCGAGCGGTCGCAGCAAGGCCTTCATCAATGGCATCGCCGTCACTCTGGCGCAGTTGCGCGAACTGGCTGAGCTGCTGGTCGACGTGCATGGCCAGCACGCGCATCAATCGCTGCTGCGGCCAGCGGCGCAGGTGCAATTGCTCGATGCGCACGGCGGGCTGACGGCAGCCGCGCATGCGGTCGCCGCGGCGTACGCGGCATGGCGTCGCGAACGCGAAAGGCGCGAGCGGGCCGAGCAGATGGCCGGCGCGGCCGCCCTCGAACAGGAGCGGCTGCGCTGGATCGTCGAGGAGCTGGTCGCCCTCGCACCGCAGACAGGTGAGTGGGAGACGGTACAGGCCGAGCACAAGCGGCTGTCGCATGCGGCGAGTCTGCTCGAAGGCGCGCGCACCGGGGTCGTTGCGCTGAGCGAAGCCGATGGTGCCGCGCTCGAGCGGATCGATACCGTGATCGCACGCCTGTCGCAGCTCGGCGGGTTCGATGCGCGGCTGCAGCCGATCGTCGCCACGCTGGACAGTGCGCGCATCCAGATCGACGACGCCGCGCGCGAACTGAACCATTACCTGGCGGCGACCGAGATCGACGACGCACGACTCGCGCAGATCGAAGCGCGCGTGACCGCGCTGCATGCGTCCGCACGCAAGTTCAGATGCGCGCCCGACGAGCTGGCGTCACTGCTGACGCAGTCGCAGGACAAGCTCAGCGCGTTGGCGGCATCGGCCGATCTCGATGGTCTGAAACGAAGCGAGTCCGAGTCCGAGCAGGCGTATCTGAAAGTCGCACGCGCGCTGTCCAGGCAGCGCACAAAAGCGGCGGCCAACTTGGCGCGCGAGGTCACGCGTGCAATGCAGGACCTGGCGATGCCGGGGGGCCGCTTTGAAATCGCGCTGACGGAAGGTGAACCTGCTGCGCACGGACTCGAACGTATCGAGTTCCTGGTCGCAGGCCACGCCGGCGTCACGCCCAAGCCGCTCGCGAAGGTCGCCTCGGGCGGCGAACTCGCGCGAATCAGCCTGGCGATTTCCGTGATCGCGGCGACCGCGACGCCGGTGTCGACGCTGATTTTTGACGAGGTCGATGCCGGCATCGGCGGTGCCGTCGCCGAGACGGTCGGCCGGCTGCTGCGGCAGCTTGGCCAGGAGCGTCAGGTGCTGTGTGTCACACATCTGCCGCAGGTCGCGGCGCGCGGTGACCAGCATTACGTGGTGAGCAAGGTCGACGCGGATGACGGGCGCCCGGTGTCGCGCATCGCGGCACTCGATCGCCGCGCGCGCGTGGAGGAACTGGCGCGCATGCTCGGCGGCCTGGAAATCACCGACACCACGCGCAAGCACGCGCGTGAAATGCTCGCCGCTTAGATCGCGTCGGGAGTCGGGAGTCGGGCGTCGGGCGTCGGGCGTCCGGAGCTCGGAAGACGAGCGGCGTTAGTCCGAAGTTCCGGTAGGTCGCGAGCGAGTTTGTCCTTGGGCGACGTGCACTTGGCGTGAGATTGGACTTGCGATTTCTGTCTACACGCGAATCAGTTCGATCAGCTCGAGCGCGCGCCGCTGCTGGGCGTTTGGTGTGGTGAGCACATCAAACGTCGGTGCCTCGGGCCCCGCGCTCGGCGTGCGACAGGTGTTGCGCACGAGGGTGGCGAGCTCGGCCATGAGGGTCGAGAAGCTGTGCACCGGCGTGCCGTCCTCGAGCGTGTGACGGGCCACCTTGGCCAACGCGGCCTTGGAGCGCCTGGCTGGCGCCACGGGATCGCGTGTGGCCTTGGCCACCTGATCGGTATCAGCAAACATCAGCTCACGCCACGCCTCGCGCAGGTGCCACTCGACGTAGTAGGCGAGCAGGCACAGGAAGATGTGCGCGCGCACGCGATCGGCGGTGCGGTGATGGATGGGGCGCACCTTCAGATCGATCGTCTTGAGCGAGCGAAATGCCCGCTCCACTTGCGCCAGCGCCTTGTAGTTGCGCACGCAGTCGGCCGCGTCCATCTGCGCGGCGGCCACCGACGTGCGGATGAGGTAGATGCCGTCGAGTGCCGCCTCGGCGGCGATCGCCGCGCGCTTGCGCGCGAAG
>Ga0209682_10000001_pt1 | contig 119638 bp, 118 predicted proteins | sample DOMMetBare2Fresh_2_FD_187471 | JGI IMG/M metagenome (GOLD analysis project Ga0209682, IMG submission 187471) | Wetland sediment microbial communities from St. Louis River estuary, USA, under dissolved organic matter induced mercury methylation -... | ecosystem: Environmental > Aquatic >... | reverse complement strand
CGAGCGCGGTTGGCAATGTCGGCTGGCGCCGACCGCTTCGAGCCTGGCGGGTTGAGCACCCGTCGCAACGCTCCTCGAAGCGAGTGCGGATTGTAATCGGGTAGGCAGGGGCTTTGCCAACGCTCTATCGGCAAGAATCCCCCACTCAAGCTAGGGAATTCGTAGGCAAACGTGTGGCGAACCTGCACCGGACTTGAGGTGAGCCTCGCATTTTCGATTTCGTCGCGCTTCGGCATGTTGACGGATCGTTTCGGTGTCGCATGGATGGTCGGCATGATGAGCTGAGAACGGCACACAACGCGCTTCCATACGATCGACAGTCAGGTCGACTGCAACGGCCGCCGCGGCAGATCTTCGAACAGTCCCACCATGATGCGCAGGCCTTGCTCTGCCACATCTGCCAGCAGATGTTCGTCGGGGGCGTGCTGAGAGCAGGCGGGATAGGAGTGCGGCACCCACAAGGTCGGCAAACACAGCAACTCAGCGAAGCAATCGTTCGGCAGCGAGCCGCCGAGGTTGGGCAGGATCGCCGGCGCGATGCCGGTGGTGCGTTCGATGCTCTTCGCCGCCCAGCGCGCCCACGAGTTGTCCGGATCCAGTCGCGTGGCAGCCATGACCTCGGCACGGTCCTGAACGACAGTGATCTGCCCGAAACCGTGTGCGTCGAGGTGCTCGCGAATCGCGGGGATGAACGCAGCGTGATCACACCCCGCAACAAAACGCAGTTGGAGGGTGGCGGTCGCGCGCGGGGGAATCGCATTGACCGGGTGCTCGGGGTTGCCAGTCTTGAACGCGAGCACCTCGAGCGCGTTGAAACCGAACACGCGCTCGGCCGCAGTCAGTCCCGGCTCGCCCCAATCGTCATCGATGGAAGGTCCATTCGGCTCGCCGGGCTCGATCGTCGCAAGCGCTCGTCGCACGCTGTCAGGAATCGGCGGGGGTCGCAGAGCCCCGACGAGGATGCGCCCGCGTGCATCGACCATCGAGGCGATCGCGTTGGCCAGCAGCGTGCCTGGATTGGCCAGCAATCCGCCCCAGTTTCCCGAGTGATGCGCGCCGTCACGTAATGCGCAGTCGAGCGTGAAGTTGATGCAGCCGCGCGAACCGAGGAACAGCGTCGGCCGGTCTGAGCGCAGACGCGGCCCGTCGCTGGCGATGAATACATCGGCCGCCAGTTGCGCCCTGCGCTGCTCGCAGATCGCCCGGAGTCCGGGCGAGCCAACTTCTTCGCCCATCTCGAACAGCCACTTGACGTTGCAGCCCAGCGCGCCGCGCGTCCTGAGCAGATGCTCGAGCGCGGCGAGGTTGATGGAATGCTGCCCTTTGTTGTCGGCCGTGCCGCGGCCATACCAGCGGTTGCCTTGCTCCTCGAGCACCCACGGTGACGACGCTTGTTCCCACTGCGCGTCGTAACCCAGCACGACGTCGCCGTGGCCATACATCAACACCGTGGTGAGTTCCGGGTCCTCGATGCGCTCGGCAAAGAGAAACGGTGGGCCACCGGCGATCACGTTGTCCCAAAGCTGCGTCGCAAACCCCATTCGCTCAAGCGTGGGCGCGATTTCGTCGATCAGATACCGCCGCAGTTCGGACCGGCGCTCGGGGTTCTGGCTTTCGGTGCGCAGCGCGATGCGCCGTGCCAGCGCGTTGCGCAGCCCGGCGACGTCGATTTCGGCGGATCGATGGGCGGCAGCTTCGAGGCGAGTCATGCGCGGATGCTACTGCGCGGCGCAGCGGCGCGGGTTCTCCTTGCGCGCGACACGAGCTACGCGTACCTTCGCGCCCGAAACCCGGGCGCGTGTGCCCCGTGGTCTGCCCAATGATCAGTTCGCAATCTTCCCTGCAGCACTTGCGCATTCATCGCTTCATTGCGCTTGAGCGCGGTCCGCGGCTCATCGTCACCGGGGCGGTGCACGGCAACGAGACCGCCGGCACGCGTGGCATCGAGCGCGTGCTCGGCGAGATCGAGCGCGGTGAGGTGCCGCTCGTGCGCGGCACGTTGACCTTCGTGCCAGTGAGCAACCCGCTTGCCTACGCGAAGGGCGAGCGTTTCGGCGATCGCAACCTCAACCGGCGCCTGTTGCCTACCGAGACGCCGCAGGACAATGAGGACCGCATCGCCAATGTGCTGTGTCCGCTGCTTGCCGAGAACGACGTGTTGCTCGACCTGCACAGCTTTCGCAGCCCGGGAGAGCCGTTCGTGTTGCGTGGTCCCGCCGACAACCGTGGCGCGCTCGAGCCCTTTGCCCATGCCGAAGACGAGGCCCGCCTGTGCGCTCACCTCGGCGCCAGGCGCGTGGTGGACGGCTGGATGGAGGCCTACGCCGGCGGCGTGGCGAGACGTCGCCGACTCGGATTGACGCCTGACGCAGTGAATGAAGATCCGGCCTACGGAGTCGGCACCACCGAGTACATGCGCTTGGTGGGAGGCTACGCGGTCACGCTCGAGTGCGGCCAGCACGAGGACGCCAACGGCCCCGAGGTGGCGCGGCACGCGATCCGGCAGACGCTGGCACTGCTGGGGATTGCTGATCTGCCGCTGGCGCCGCCGCAGAGGCCCTTCGATTGCCTCACGCTCGTCACCGTGGTCGACCGCCACGCCGAGGGCGATCTCTTCGTGAAGGACTGGACCAGTTTCGACCCGCTGGCCGAAGGCGAACTGATCGCGCGGCGTGCCGATGGAACCGAAGTGCGCGCAACCGAGGCCGATTACATCGTCTTCCCGGACCAAGGGGCGCGGCCCGGGCACGAGTGGTTCTACCTCGCGCGTCCGAGTCGGCGGCCGATCTGAAGTCGCGGCGCGAGCAGACCGTCCCGATCCCAACCGCCGCGGCGGTTGCAGATCAATAGCATCGGCGTACCGCCTGATGCACAATGTCCGGCCCGATCGACAATACGAGGAGACACGCCATGCGGGAACAGGAGTTGCGCCACCTGATCGAAGACGTCCGGGAAGGCCGCTTGCCGCGACGCTCGTTCATACAGCAGATGGTCGGCCTGGGGCTGACCCCGCCGATGGCTTCGATGATGCTGATGCACGCCGGCGTTGCACAGGCACAGACGGCCCCGGCCTACAAGCCCTCCAAGCGCGGCGGCGGCGGCGCGCTCAAGGTGCTGTGGTGGCAGGGCGCCACGCTGCTGCAGCCGCACTTTGCCAACGGCACAAAGGACCAGGAAGGCTCGCGCATCTTCTACGAGTCGCTTGCGGTGTGGGACGGCGAAGGCAACCTCGTGCCGATCCTTGCCGCCGAGGTCCCCACGCGCGAGAACGGCGGCCTGTCGCCCGACGGCAAGAGCGTGACGTGGAAGCTGAAAAAAGGAGTCACCTGGCACGACGGCCAACCGTTCACCGCTGATGACTGCGTTTTCACCTGGGAATATGCGCGGGAGCCGGCCACGGCGGCGGTGACGACTGGCGTCTACAAGGACGTCACGGTGACGACGGTCGATTCGCACACCATCCGCGTGACCTTCGCGAAACCGACGCCATTCTGGGCAACCGCCTTTGTCGCGGCCGAAGGAATGATTATTCCGAAGCACGTGTTCGGGCCGTACATCGGCGCCAAGTCGCGCGACGCGCCCGGCAACCTCAAGCCGGTGGGCACCGGCCCCTACAAGTTCGTCGACTTCAAACCGGGCGACATGGTGCGCGGCGAGATCAACAACAACTACCACATGCCCAACCGGCCTTTCTTCGATTCGATCGAGATGAAGGGCGGCGGCGACGCAACCTCGGCCGCACGCGCCGTGCTGCAGACCGGCGAATTCGACTACGCCTGGAACCTGCAGGTCGAGGACGAGGTGCTCAAGCGCCTGGAGGCGGGCGGCAAGGGCAGGGCGCAGATCGTTCAGAGCGGCGACATCGAATTCATCCAGCTCAACACCAAAGACCCGTGGAACGAGGTTGAAGGCGAGCGCGCCCACGTCAAGTCGAAGCACTTCGCGTTCGCCGATCCCGCGGTGCGCGAAGCCATGTCCCTGCTGGCCGACCGCAAGGGCATCCAGGAATTCATCTACGGGCGGACGGGAATCGCGACCAGCAACTTCCTGAACAATCCGGCGCGCTTCCGCTCGCCCAACACGAAGTTCGAGTTCAACGTCGACAAGGCCAACCAGATCCTCGAAGCCGCGGGCTGGAAGAAAGGAGCCGACGGCGTTCGCGAGAAGGACGGCAAGAAGCTAAAGTTCGTATACCAGACCTCGGTCAATTCGCTGCGCCAGAAGGAACAGGCGGTGATCAAGCAAGGGTGCCAGAAGGCGGGCATCGATCTCGAACTGAAGTCGGTCACTGCCAGCGTGTTCTTTTCGTCCGACGTGGCCAACCCGGACACCTACGGCAAGTTCTGGTGCGACATGCAGATGTACACGACCACCATGACGCAGCCTGATCCGGAACGCTTCATGGACCAATACCTGTCGCGCGAGGTCTCTTCAAAGGCCAACAAGTGGCAGGGCCGCAATATCACGCGCTGGGTGAGCGAGGACTACGACAAGACCTACGCGGCGGCGGAAGGTGAGCTCGACCCGGTCAAGCGAGCGGCACTCTTCATCCGGCTGAACGACCTGCCGGTCAAGGACAACGTGATCATCCCGCTGATCAGCCGCCCGCGCGTGCGCGGATCGAACCTGAAGCTGATGGTGCCACTCACCGGCTGGGACCTGGACTTCTCGCAATTGCAGAACTGGTACCGCGAGGCCTGATCGCCCACTGACTTGACCGCTCGAACACACCGGCGGTGGGTTCCTACCTCCTGCGGCGGCTGCTGATTGCCGTGCCCAGCTTGCTGGGCATCAGCGTGGTGCTGTTCACCGTCCTGGCGCTGGCGCCCGGGGATCCGTTCAGCGAACTGGCGCTGAACCCCAATGTGCCGGCCGAGGTGCGCATGGCCTTGCGCGCCAAGTTTGGCCTGGACGATCCGGTCTGGCAGCGCTATTTCCACTGGTTCGCGGCAATGCTGCGCGGCGACTGGGGCTTTTCGTTCATCAGCCGCGTCGACGTCGACACGCTGATCCTGCAGCGGGTGCCGGTCACGCTGGCGGTGATCGGTGCCTCGCAGCTGCTGGCGCTGGCGATCGCGCTGCCGGTAGGCGTGTACTCGGCGATGCGGCCCTACTCCTGGTTCGACCGCCTCGCCAGTTCGCTGGCTCTGGTCGGCTTCTCGCTGCCGACATTCTTCACGGGCATCCTGTTGATTTTGATCTTCTCGATCAAGCTTGGCTGGCTGCCGTTCGTGTTCCGCGCCGACCTTTCGACCACCGGCTGGCAGTGGTGGGTCGAGCAGATCCGGCAGTCGATCATGCCGATCGTTGTGCTTGGACTGTTCCAGGGTGCCAGCTGGACGCGCTACGTGCGCTCGGCGATGCTTGACGTGATCCGGCTCGACTACGTGACCACCGCGCGCGCCAAGGGGCTGCCCGAGCGCGTGGTGGTGCTCAAGCACGTGGTGAGGAACGCCTTGATCCCGGTGGTGACGCTGGTGGCCCTGCAGATGCCGGCGGTCTTCGGCGGTGCCATCGTCACCGAGCAGATCTTCCGCATTCCGGGCATCGGTTCGCTGCTGATCGATGCGATCCTGCGCAACGACACGCCGGTGATCATGGCGGTGACCTTCGTGTTCTCCTGCCTCGTGATCGCATTCAACCTGATTGCCGACCTGCTCTATGGCTGGCTTGACCCCCGCATCTCCTACCGATAGAGCCATCAGGGCTCCTGCGCGCGGCACCTCGCCCTGGCGCGAGGCGTGGCGGCGTTTCAGGCGCCACCGGGTGGCGTATGCGAGCCTGTTCGTGTTGCTGACCCTGGTCGCGCTGGTCGTCCTTGGCCCGCTGGCGTGGAAGGTACCGATCAACGAAATCGATTTCACGGCACAGCTGCAAGGGCCGTCGCTCGCGCATCCGCTCGGCACCGATGATCTCGGACAGGACCTGCTCGCCCGCATGCTCTACGGCGGGCGTATCTCGCTGGCGGTGGGGCTGGCCGCGATGACGATGGCGATCGTGTTCGGGGTCCTCATCGGCGCCATCGCGGGCAGCTCGCGCGGAGCCATCGACTCGGCGTTGATGTGGCTGACCGATCTGTTCCTCTCGCTGCCGCAACTGCCGCTGCTTCTGCTGATCATCTATCTGTTCCGCGACAGCCTGAAAAGCGTGTTCGGCCCCGAGGGCGGCGTGTTCATCCTCATCGTCGCGGTGATTGGCTGCTTCCGCTGGATGCCGGTGGCCCGCCTCGTGCGGGCGCAGTTCTTCTCGCTGCGCGAGAAGGAATTCGTCGAGGCGGCGCGCGCACTCGGCGCCTCGCCGTTGCGCACCGTGGTGCGGCACATCCTGCCCAACTCACTCGGCCCGGTGATCGTCGCGGGCACGATCGACGTGGCGGCGGCGATCATTGCCGAATCCACGCTGTCGTTCCTCGGGCTCGGGTTTCCGCCGGACATCCCGACCTGGGGGCGCATCCTGTTCGACAGCAAGGATCACCTCGACATCGCCGCGCACTGGGCGCTGTTCCCCGGCGCGGCGATCTTCCTGACCGTGCTGACCATCAACTTCGTCGGCGACGGGCTGCGCGACGCACTCGACCCGCGCAAGGTGATGTAGTGCAGGCGCAGACCAACGTCCGCCTGCTGGAGATCCGCGGGCTGAAGACGCACTTCCACACCGACGACGGCTGGCTGCATGCCGTCGATGGTGTGGATCTCACCGTAAACCGTGGCGAGACGTTGAGTGTCGTCGGTGAGTCGGGCTGCGGCAAGACAGTCACCGCGATGACGGTTTTGAAGCTGATCGCGATGCCCCCCGGCCGCATCGTCGCCGGGCAGATTCTCTGGCAAGGGCGTGACCTGGTACCGATGAGCAGTAACGAGATGCGCGCCATCCGCGCCAAGGAAATCGCGATCGTTTTCCAGGAGCCGATGACCTCGCTCAACCCGGTGTACACGGTCGGCGAGCAGATCGCCGAGGTGATCCGCCTGCACGAGAAGCTGCCGCGCCGCGCGGCGATGGAACGCGCGGCGGAGATGCTCAAGCTCGTGCACATCCCCACGCCCGAGCGACGCGTGCACGACTATCCGCACCAGTTCTCCGGCGGCATGCGGCAGCGGGTGATGATCGCGATGGCGCTTTCGTGCAACCCCAAGCTGCTGATCGCCGATGAGCCCACGACGGCGCTCGACGTGACCATCCAGGCGCAGATCATCGATCTGCTGGGCGAACTGAAGGCAAAGTTCGGCATGGCGATCATGCTGATCACCCACGCGATGGGCGTAGTGGCCGAGACCGCGCAGCGCGTGGTGGTGATGTACGCCGGCAAGGTGGTCGAGGAAGCGCCGGTCAGGGAGCTGTTCGGCAACCCGCGCCACCCGTACACGCAGGGGTTGATCCGCTCGATCCCGCGCATCGATACCGCCGCCACACACAAGGTGCGGCTGGAAACGATCCGCGGCGTGGTCCCCAAACTGATCGCTCCCCCTGAGGGCTGCCGCTTCGCCCCCCGCTGCAAGTACGCGCGGGGGGCCTGCACCACCGCCACGCCACCGCTGCGCGAGGTCGCGCCGGGGCACAAGGTGGCGTGCATCCTGGATGTGACGTCGCTGCAATGACCGAGCCACTGCTGCGCGTCATCGACCTTGTGAAGCACTTCCCCGTGCACGGCGGACTGCTGCGGCGCGAGGTAGCCCGCGTGCACGCCGTCAACGGCGTCAGCTTCGAGATGGCCGCCGGCGAAACGCTCGGCCTGGTCGGCGAATCGGGCTGCGGCAAGTCGACCACGGGCCGCTGCATCCTGCGGCTGATCGAGCCCACTTCCGGCGAGGTCTGGTTCGGCGGCGAGAACGTCACCGCGCTCGACAAGACCGCGCATCGCCGCCTGGCGCGCGACATGCAGATCATCTTCCAGGATCCGTATGCGTCGCTGAACCCGCGCATGACGGTGGGCAGCATCATCGGCGAGGCGCTGATCATCCACAAGCTCGCCAACACCCGCCGCGAGTTCGAAGACCGCATCGTGCAGTTGCTGGAGACGGTCGGGCTATCCGCCGACCACATGCGCCGTTACCCGCACGAGTTCTCCGGCGGCCAGCGGCAACGCATCGGCATCGCCCGCGCACTCGCCGTCTCGCCCAAGCTGGTGGTCTGTGACGAGGCGGTCTCCGCGCTCGACGTCTCGATCCAGGCGCAGGTGATCAACCTGCTCGAAGACCTGCAGCAGCAGTTCAACCTCACGTACCTGTTCATCGCGCACGACCTTTCCGTGGTGGAGCACATCAGCGACCGCGTGGCGGTGATGTACCTGGGCCGCATCGCCGAGATCGCCCTGGCGCATGACCTCTACACCAAGCCGCTGCACCCGTACACGGAGGCGCTGCTGTCTGCCGTGCCGATCCCCGATCCGCAGGTCAAGCGCAAACGGGTCATGCTGCAGGGCGACGTGCCGAGCCCCATCCATCCGCCCTCCGGCTGCCCCTTCCACACGCGCTGCCCGATCGCGCAGCGTCCGCTGTGCAGCAGCGAAATGCCGCAACTCAAGCGCACCGGTGAAGGCCACTGGGTGGCCTGCCATCTGCGCGGCTGATGCAGCGGGCCAGACAGCCCAGGCCAACGGCTAGCGAGAAGCAGACTTTCCACGCATGAAGACCGCCTTACTCGTCATTGATGTCCAACAGGGACTTTGCGAGGGCGAACATGACGCCTTCGACTCGCAGCAAGTGATCGATCGAATCAACAAGGTTTCAGAAAAAGCGCGGGCTGCGGGCGCGGTTGTGATCTTCGTGCAGCACGAGTCGAAGTCCGGATATCTTGAATTCGGAACCGATGCGTGGCAGCTTGCACGTGGCCTTCAAATTCATCCTGGCGACTTACGTATTCGAAAGACGTCCCCCGATTCGTTCCATCGCACGGAGTTGGAGCAATTACTCAAACAGCATGGCGTTACCGACCTTGTAATCTGTGGACTGCATACCGAGTTCTGTGTCGACACTACTACTCGTCGAGCGCTGGCGCTTGGCTACCCCATCATCCTGGTCGCGGACGCGCACACAACGCAGCACAAGGAACATCTGTCGGCAGCCCAGATCATTCGGCACCACAATGCAACTCTGTCGAGCATTGAAAGCTTTGGGCCTGGAGTTCGCGCAATTTCTACCGAGGAATTGCGCTTCGGGGCCTAACCGGTCGTCGCAGCCGATCGCCCAGGGGGAGGGGCCGGACTCAAGCTGGTCGAAGCGCTGGTCGGCGAGCCGCTGCTGAAAAACCACCGCCTGCTGCCGAGCGTTCCCGGCGATCTGCTCGAAAAACCCGGCGGCAATGGGGTGGCCGGCGCCAGACTCAAGTGTGCCGCGCGGCGCTGACGAAAAACGCGCGCGCGGGCCTGTCTGCGCGCGCCGACAAGATGCGCGCCTTCTCCCGTATCTGCGGGAGAAGGCGGGGGCAGGGCGAATCTGCAGCGATGCATGAGGTAAACCTATGGATGCTGAATCTCCCTTCGCCCTGGACCGAAGCCGGGTGCTTGCAGGCGCCCGTCGTTTTGGCGGCACGAGGCCCGCGTTGCGCGGAAATCTGCCTCGGCCCCGTTGATGGGGGGCGAAGCTTGAAGTGAAGCACTGACGAATCGATCAAAATTACGGAGGAGTCTGATGGTGCGAAGAACGACGAAAGCATCCGCGCAGAATCCAAAACGATCTGCTCGCGCCGCTGCGCGCACAAAGCCAGCGCGTCGCGCGCTCGTTCTCGTCGCAACGCGCAAGGGAGCGTGGCTATTCCACGGCGATCCGGCGCGCCGGACCTGGCGCGCTGATGGGCCACATTTTCTCGGCCATATCGTCAATCACCTGGTGCTTGATCCGCGCGACGGTCGCACGCTGCTCGCAGCGGCCAAGACCGGTCATCTGGGCCCGACCGTGTTCTGCTCGACTGACTTCGGCCGCACCTGGAAGGAGGCCACCAAGCCGCCCGCATTTGCGAAGGCGGCGGATGGCAGCGGCCGATCGGTCGATCACACGTTCTGGCTGACGCCCGCGCACGCGAACGAGCCGAACGTCTGGTATGCGGGCACCTCGCCGCAAGGTCTGTTTCGCTCCGACGATGGCGGAATCACGTGGGCGCCGTTCTCGTACATCAACGACGATCCAACGTACCGCGAGTGGATGGGCACCGTGCAGGATGGCACGCCCGACGGGCCGAAGCTGCATTCGATCATCATCGACCCGCGCGACCCCAAGCACCTGTACTTCGGCATGTCGGGCGGCGGCGTGCATGAATCGCTCGACGGTGGCAAGACGTTTGCGCCGCTGATCAAGGGTATGCAAGTGGTCGAGGGATTCGACGCCTCGGTCGTCACGTTCCATGATCCGCACTGCGTGCGCATGTGTCCGAGCAATCCGGACCGGCTGTACCAGCAGAACCACTGCGGCATCTATCGGCTGGATCGGCCGGACAACGAATGGGTGCGCATTGGCCGCGCGATGCCGAAGAAGGTCGGCGACATCGGCTTCACGATGGTCGTGCATCCGCGCGACGACAACACCGCGTGGGTATTGCCAATGGACGGCCAGACCGTCTGGCCGCGCACCAGCCCCGACGGCAAGCCGAGCGTCTATGTGACGCGCAATGGCGGCAAGACCTGGCATCGGCTCGATGCCGGCCTGCCGCAACAGCAGGCGTGGTGGACCATCAAGCGCCAGGCGATGAGCGTGGACGCGCGCGATCCCGTGGGGCTGTACTTCGGCACCACCAGCGGCGAACTGTGGATGAGCCGCGATGGAGGAGCCAAATGGGCCTGCTTCGCGCGAAATCTGCCGGAGATCTACGCGGTCGAAGCGGCCGAGTTGGCGTAGAAAAATCGCCGGATGAAAGTGCTGATTCCGACGCCGCTGCGCTCGTACACGCAACACGCATGGGTCGAAGCGGGCGGGGCCACTCTGGCCGAAGTCCTGAAGGATCTCGACCGTCAGTACCCCGGCATCCGCTTTCGCATGATCAATGAGCAGGACCAGATGCGTCGGCATGTTCGCTTCTTCGTCAACGGCGACGCGGTGTTCGATCTGCTGCTGCCGCTGAAACCGACCGACGAGTTGTGCATCGTGCAGGCGCTCAGCGGAGGCTGAGCGCGATTGGCTTCTGACCCGACGATCAGCCGGCCACGACGCTTCGGCCGGCTGATCGTTCGCGCACTTGCGAAGATCATGTGCGCGCGCGCAAGGAGCAGGCCCGGGAGGATGCTGTAGGCGATGCCGGCCGCGAGCGCGAGTCTGCTGTCCTGCTTCCAGTCCGGATGCAGTGCAAGCGCGACGTTCAGCGCGTAGAACACAATGAACATGCTCAGCATTGCCAGCAGCGGTACTGCGCTGCCGCCGACGACGAACGCATCCCGTTCGACAAGGTGACGCACGCGGCGCGGCCATTGCACGCCGGCCGCGAAGGTGAAAACCGCCATGCCGCCTGCAAGCCATGCCAGCCAGGCGACCCAGTGGAAGCGAAACGCCGCCAGCAGGCCGGCGAGCGCGAGTACTGCAAGGCTCACCGTTGTCACCAGCACGCGCGCACGGCTGAGCGTCTGCTCGCGGAGCTGCAGGCCGCCGATCGTCAGCAACGCGACCAGAATGGCCCAGACGAACGCAGGTGTGTGCCTGAGGACCTCGAACAAGAACTCCGTAGCCTCCGAGATGCCTTTCATCGACGTGCTCCCCGGTTCATGCCGCCATCGTCCGGTAACGGCCGCGTCGAGTCGAGCGCGTCGCGATGGGCTGCGCACTGGCGGCGCGAATTGCATCGGGGCCGGCGCCAGAGGCGTCAAGCGTCGGCAGAACCCGCTTGCGCCAGCAGCCATTGCTCCAGTGCGCGCACCGCGGGCCGGCTGCGCGCGGCCGGCGCGACGACAAGGAAGTACGCGCGCTCCGACGCGATCGCATCGTGCTTGAACGGCGCGATGAGTTTGCGACTGCGCAGCAGGGTGTCTATCAGCGGCCGGCGGCCAAGCGCCACACCTTGCCCCTGAAGCGCCGCGGCGATGGCACTGTCGTAGTTACTGAAACTCAGCGTAGAGGCAGGCTCCAGATTGCCGAGTCCGACTGCCTGCAGCCACGGTTGCCACTCCAGTGGCACACCCGCACCGGGCGGCACGGTGATCCGCAGGAGCGTGTGATGCCGAAGATCGGCGGGCACCTTAAGCGGACGCGCGCGGGATTGCGCCAGCGTGGGGCTGCACACCGGCAACGTGACTTCGCGAAACAACTGTGGGCCCGTTGAGCTGCCGACGCGTGCATAACGAATCGCCAGATCGAATCCTTCGGCGCTCAGGTCGCGGCGCTCGAGGCTGGTGTCGAACCGCACATCGACGCCCGGATGCGTTTGCAGGAAGTCGTTCAATCGCGGGATCAGCCACAGCGATGCGAGGCCGGGCGTGGTGGTCAGCGCAACCACTTCGCGCCGCTGCGGCGCGCGGATGCGCGTGACTTCGGCGCGCAGCTCCTTCATGGCCGTGCGCACGGCCTCGTTCAGGCGCGCACCTTCGTCAGTCAGCGCCAGTGCGCGGTGCTTGCGACGGAACAGCGCTACGCCAAGGTCGTCTTCGAGCGCTTTGATCTGTCGACTGATGGCCGACTGCGTGAGAAATCGCTCCGTGGCCGCCTTGGTGAACGAAAGGTGGCGCGCGGCGGCTTCAAATGCCGTCAGAAGGTCCAGAGGTGGCAGCCGGGCCGGGTCCTTTTGCATGCGTCTAGGGAATGCGAGTCCTGCGAAAAGAACGTTTGATGGCTGAGCCGTAAGGACGGAATATGCGCTCCATCAACAAGGCCGGTCAACCGCAAACATGCGCTTTCGGCATGCGAGGGCGCCCGGCGGGAAGGACACCATGAGCATCGAACTGACCCACGGCAAGCTGACCCTCAATCATCATGGCATCGCGATTCTGAAGCGGTCGCGCGGTGTGCGCCTCACGGTCGCACGCGGCACGGCGTGGCTGACGATTGACGGCGAGAGCCGCGACATCGTGCTGAACCCCTGTGATCAATTCGTCATTGCATCCGACGCCGCCGTCGCAATCTCGGCGATCGCGGGGCCGGTGGAAATCTCGGTGCGTCCCGCGGCGCCGGCGCCGACCAGGGTCGCGAGGCTTATGGGTCAGATTGCCCGCACATGGTTGCGCGTGCGCGGGGTGCTTGCCGGCGCGGCGCATGCCGCGGCGGGAGCGGTGTGATGAACGGCGCAGTCGCGTCGGCACCGTACCGGATTCATCGCTATCCGTCAGCGCTGATCGACCGCGTCGTGCTCACGGATGGCCGTGCGGTGACGGTGCGCCCGATACTGCCGCAGGATGCGCGGGCGGAGCAGGAATTCGTTGCCTCGCTTTCTCCGTCGACGCGCCGCCAGCGTTTTCACCTGGCGGTCAACGCGTTGCCGGAGTCGTTGTTGCGCAAGTTCACCGAAATCGACTATCGCACGCACGTGGCGCTGGTGGCTGAAGCGCCCGACGGCGACGATGACGAACCAGTGCTGGTCGCGGATGCACGTTATGTGGTCCGCGACGATGCGTCGGCGGCGGACTTCGCCATCGTCGTTGCTGATCACTGGCAGGGCCTCGGCCTCGGTCAGGAGTTGATGCGTCGGCTCGCGCGGTATGCACGGCGTCACGGGATAACGCACCTGTGCGGCGACGTTCAGGCGGGCAACGAGGCGATGCTGGCGCTGACGCGCAAGCTCGGCGGGAGAATTGCGTCTGCCGCGGGCGAGGCGTCCTTGTTACGTGCGCGATTTGCGCTGTGATCCCAGGCGACAACCATGACGATCGAACGAGTTGATCCGGTCACCCCGGAGAACGGCTAGACGCGCATAAGCCGCCGGTTCGTGCCTGCGTTGAGGCGCCCCTGAGGTCGCAGGACATACTGGTCGAGAGCATGGTGACCGCGCCGCGATAACGGACTTGCACGGGGCACATAGGAAGGCGGCGGATGAGTCAATCGAAAAGACCGACTGCGCTTCTCGCCGCGGAGGCCCCTCTTCGCACGAAGGCAACGAACTACCCAGAGCCATTCGCGTCGCTCGTGCGTGGCCGCGAGAAACGGCCGCTTGGCGACCCGTTTGGCCTGACCAACTTCGGCGTCAATCTGACACGTCTTTCTCCCGGCGCGATGTCCGCACTTCGGCACGCGCACTCGAGGCAGGACGAACTCGTGTACATCCTTGAAGGCAATCCGACGCTGATCACCGATGTCGGCGAGTCGTCGCTGTCACCGGGAATGTGCGCCGGTTTCAAGGCGGGCACCGGAGATGGGCACCACCTCGTCAATCGGTCCGAGAGCGATGTCGTCTATCTCGAGGTTGGTGACCGCACGCCCGGCGATCAGGCCGCCTATCCCGACGATGACTTGAAGGCCGTGCTGGGTGCCGATGGCCTCTGGCAGTTCCGCCACAAAGACGGAACGCCGTACTGAATGCCGGGCCGGTGAAGGAAGACCGGCGGGCGGCGCAGTTGGTCTTGCGCTCTCGCCCGCAGCCTCCACAGTTCTGCGACTCTCGCCGCAACGCCGCTCAGCAGCGTGCTACACGGCCTTGCGCTTCAAGCCGACGGCCTCAGCCAGCGCGGCCGCTTTGTGACTCCGGCCGCCCGCTGCGCGGGCTTAACGTCGGTTTCACCGACATTAGCCTGCGCGGCAAAGCGGCAAGTGTGCAAACTATGCGGCCTTGCGTTTCAAGCCGACGGCCTCAGCCAGCGTGGCCGCTTTGTCAGTGCGTTCCCAGGTGAACTCGGGCTCGTCGCGGCCGAAATGGCCGTAGGCGGCCGTTTTCTCGTAGATCGGGCGCAAGAGGTCAAGCATCTGCACGATGCCCTTGGGGCGCAGGTCGAAGTGCTCAGCGACCAGTTGGCTGATCTTTTCGTCGGAGATGACGCCCGTGCCTTCGGTGTAGACGGTGATGTTCATCGGCCTGGCCACGCCGATCGCGTACGCAACCTGCACCTGGCACTGCCGCGCCAAGCCTGCAGCGACCACGTTCTTGGCAACGTAACGCGCCGCATACGCCGCGGAGCGATCAACCTTGCTCGGATCCTTGCCGGAGAACGCACCGCCGCCGTGCGGGCAGGCGCCGCCGTACGTGTCGACGATGATCTTGCGACCCGTCAGTCCGCAGTCGCCATGCGGCCCGCCGACCACGAAACGCCCGGTCGGATTGACGAGATAGCGGGTGTTTCTTAGCCACTCGGCGGGGATACTGGGCTTGATGATCATCTCGATCACCGCGTCGACGAACTCCTTCTTCATCGCTTTACCGTCGCTCATCTCCGGTGCGTGCTGTGACGACAGCACCACGGTGTCGACCGAATGCGGCTTGCCGTCGACATAGCGCATCGTGATCTGGCTCTTCGCATCGGGTCGCAGATAGGGCATGCGGCCGTCGCGGCGCAGATCGGCCTGGCGCTCGACCAGTCGGTGCGCGTAGTAGATCGGCGCCGGCATCAGTTCCGGCGTCTCGTCGCACGCGTAGCCGAACATCAGGCCCTGGTCGCCGGCGCCCTGGTTCAGATAGTCATCGGAGGCCTGGTTCACGCCCTGTGCAATGTCGTTGCTCTGCTTGTCGTAGGCGACCAGCACCGCGCAACCCTTGTAGTCAATGCCGTACTCGGTGTTGTCGTAGCCGATGCGCTTGATCGTGTTGCGCGCCACTTCGATGTAATCGACGTGCGCGTTGGTCGTGATCTCGCCGGCCAGGACCACAAGTCCGGTGTTCACCAGCGTTTCGGCGGCCACGCGCGAGCGCGGATCCTGCGCCAGGATCGCGTCGAGGATCGCATCGGAGATCTGGTCGGCCACCTTGTCCGGATGGCCTTCGGAAACGGATTCGGAAGTAAAGAGAAAGTCGCTTGCCATGCCGCTCTCCACATGAAGACTCGAACGTTGCGTCCGATGGCCGCGGAAAGCGCGGCGACGCTTTAGCAGTATTTGCCGCGAAACTCTTACCAACGATCCGGGCGCGCCCTGCAAGTTGTTCGTTAACTCGGCGTGCGAAGGATTATAGGGGATCATGAAGCGCGGTTCCTCTAGCATCGCGGCTGCGGAATACCTCCGTTCGTCGTCTTTGGACCCGCCTGCCGTGTTGCTGCTGTTCAAACTGATCGCCTGGCTGCCGCTGCGTTTCGTGCATCTGCTCGGCGCGGGGGCCGGCTGGCTTACATATCTGCTGTCGCCGCGCTATCGCGGGCAGATGCGCGCCAACCTTGCGCTGGCCGGACTCGATTCGCCGGCGATCCGCCGCGCGGCAATTGTGGAGGCCGGCAAGCAGATACTCGAAGCCCCGTGGTTCTGGCTACGGCCCGCCGCGGATGTCGCGGCGCGCGTACAGGACGCGCAACCCGGCGCGCTCGATGCGCTGCTTGCAGACCCGCGCCCGCTGATGGTTCTGACGCCGCACCTTGGCGGATTCGAGGCCTTCGCCCAGTACTACGTGACGCGTCCTGCCGCTCGTGAGCGGCCGATGACGGTTCTGTACCGCGTGCCGCGCAAGGAGGCGCTGCGAAACATCATCGAAATGCGCGGGCAATCCGGCCTGCTTCTGGCGCCCTCCGATCTGCGTGGCGTGCGCATGCTGGCGCGTACCCTCAAACAGGGAAACACGGTCGGCTTGCTCCCCGACCAAGTGCCATCGCAGGGCGATGGCGTCTGGGTGCCGTTCTTCAACCGTCCTGCGTACACGATGACGTTGCCGGCGAGGCTGGCGCTTTCAAATCATGCGCGAGTGGTGCTGCTTTTCTGCGAACGCCTGCCGAAAGGAAGATTTCGCGTTCATTACGCGCCACTGACGGAGCCGTTTTCGAGCGACACCGAGAAGGATGCCGCCACGATCAATCGCGGGCTCGAGACGCTGATCCGCAGCCGACCGGCGCAGTATCTGTGGGGCTACGCCCGTTACAAGTCGCCTGCAGATGCGCCGATGAATGCGGAGACCGACCGATGAACGCCTGGATCGCGCGCAGGTGGATTGCGCTGATCAATGTCACTGGCGGCTGGCGCTTCGCGACTCGCGCTCGGCTGGGCAAGGCGCTTGGCGATCTGCTCTGGTTCATCGTTTGGCCGCGCCGCCGGGTGGCGCTGGCCAACTTGCGCGCATGCTTTCCCGATCGGTCGGAGGCCGAGAGACGCGCGATCGCGCGTGCGTGTTTTCGCAACATCGCGCGCAGCGTGCTCGATCATGCGGTGCTGTGGCATGGCTCGCGCGACGAAGTGCAGCGACTCGTTCGTGGCGATGGGCTGGAAGCCGTCCTGGCGCTGGCGCGCGACGGTCCGCTGATCCTGATCGCGCCGCATTTTGTCGGCCTGGATGCCGGCGCGATCCGGCTTGCCACCGAAATGCGCGCGGTGTCGATCTACGCACGCCAAAGCAATCCGGTCTGGGACGCGGCGTTGACGGCGGGCCGGTATCGTTTCAACGATCAGTTGCTGATTGCGCGCGACGAGGAGGGCGCAGTGCGCCGCGCGTTGCGTGGACTGAAGTCCGGTTTGCCGCTGTATTACCTGCCGGACATGGATCATGGTCCGCACAATTCGATATTCGTGCCGTTTTTCGGCGTCGACGCCGCCACGCTGCCGATGTTGCCGCGGCTGGCGAAGATTGCAGGCGCGCGGGTGATCACCGCGGTCACGGAGCTGACCGACGACGGCTACATTGTTCATCTCGGTGCACCTTGGGCCGACTTTCCAACGGAGTCGATCGAAGCAGACACCGCGCGCATGAACCGCGAGGTTGAACGCTGGGTGCTGCGCCTTCCCCAGCAATACCTGTGGACGCACCGGCGCTTCAAGACGCGGCCACCGGGGGCGGCGTCCATTTATTGACGCGACGGGATCTCGAACCATCGGTGACTGCAACCGCGTGGGCGATAATCACCGCGTGCGATTGCGCTTCACCAAAATGCAGGGTGCCGGCAACGACTTCGTGATGCTCAATGGCGTCACGCAGCCGTTTGAGCTGGACCGCGATCAGTTGCGACGGCTGGCGGATCGCCGCTTCGGGGTCGGCGCGGATCAGATCCTGGTGGTCGAACGCGCAGCGCAGGCCGGAGTTGATTTCAGATATCGGATCTTCAACGCCGATGGCGGAGAGGTCGAACAATGTGGCAACGGCGCGCGTTGTTTCGTCAAGTTCGTGCACGATCAACTCCTGACCGATCGCGCGGCAATCCGCGTTGAGACGCTCGGCGGCATTATTGAGCCACGGCTCGAAACCGATGGTGAAGTCACGGTCGACATGGGCGTGCCGCGGTTTGATCCAGCGCAGGTGCCGTTCGATGCGAACGGCCTGGTTGCGCAAGCAAAGCACGGCGAGCGACTGTGGCCTTTGATGGTGGCGGGTGCCGAGCACTGGATCGGCGTCGTCTCCATGGGCAATCCCCACGCGGTGCAGGTCGTTGCCGATGTGAATGCTGCGCCGGTGACGACCGAGGGACCGCAGATCGAGGGGCATCCACGTTTTCCGCAGCGCGTGAACGCGGGCTTCATGCAGGTCATCGATCGCCACTCGGTTTTTCTGCGCGTCTGGGAGCGCGGAGCAGGCGAAACCCTGGCGTGTGGCACGGGTGCGTGCGCGGCGGTCGCGAGCGGTATTCGTCGCGGTTTGCTCGATTCGCCGGTGGCCGTGCACGCGCGCGGCGGGCGTCTGCAAATCGCGTGGCGAGGTGATGCGCACCCGGTCCTGATGACGGGTCCGGCCGAGAAGGTCTTCGAAGGCGAAATTGAAATCTGAGACTACTGATGAAATCCGACGACGTTGCGCAATACCTGAGCCAGCACTCCGACTTCTTCGAACAGCATCCCGAACTGCTCGGCATGCTGACGGTGCCGCATCCGCAGAACGGGCAGGCGATCTCACTGATCGAGCGCCAGTCGCTGCTTTTGCGCGAACGTATCCGCTCGCTCGAGACCAAAGTTGCCGACATGATCCGCCACGGCGAGGAAAACGACGCGATCGCCGACAAGCTGGTCCAGTGGAGCCGCGCGATGCTGCAGCAGTCCAGTGCGGCGCTGCTGCCTGACACGTTGGTGGCCGAACTCAAACGGTTGTTCCAGGTCCCGTACGCGGCTGTGCGCGTGTGGGGTGCATCGTCCGCATACGCTGGTCTCGAAGCAACCCAGCCCGTCAGCGATGATGTGCTGCGACTGGCCTCCAGCATGCAGGCACCGTTCTGCGGTTCGAACGTCGGCTTCGAGGTCGCGCACTGGATGGCTTCCGACGAGAAACTGATCGCCAGTCTGGCCATGTTGCCGCTGCGAGTCGGTATGCATGCAGAGTCATTCGGCATGCTGGTGCTTGGTTCGCCGGACCGCGATCGATTCCAGATCACGATGGGCACGTCCTTCCTTGCGCGCATTGCCGAGTTGGCGAGCGCTGCGATGTCGCGCCTGCGCGCATGAAAGTTCACACGGCGCCGCAGGCCAAGCCGCTGCTGCCCGCAGCGGTCGAATTTCTCGACACCCTGCGCGTGCAGCGGCGGATGTCGCCGCACACGCTGGTAGCGTACCGGCGCGATCTGGAATCACTGGCGGCATTGTCGGATTCGATACTGATCGACCGCATCACTGCCGCCGACATTCGGCGGTTCGTGGCAAGGCTGCACGCTGGCGGACTGTCCGCCGCATCACTGGCGCGCCGATTGTCGGCGTGGCGCAGCTTCTATCGCTGGCTGGGTCAGCAGCGCAAAGTCGCAGCCAATCCGGTCGTCGGCATCCGCGCACCCAAGCGTGCCAGGCGTCTGCCTAAGGCGCTGGCACCGGACCAGGCGGTGCAGCTCGCCTCCCACGCCACCGATGGCACGACACTGCAGCTGCGGGATCGGGCGATCGTCGAGTTGCTGTACTCCAGCGGGCTTCGCCTGTCGGAATTGGTCAGCCTCGATTGGCGGCACTTCGGCGCCGTCGGCAATGCGCCTGCATCAGGCAGCTGGATCGATCTCGAATCGCGGCAGGCGACGGTACTCGGCAAGGGGAGCAAGACGCGCGCGGTGCCGATTGGCGCCGCCGCGGTCGAGGCGTTGCGGCTTTGGTTGCCCGCACGAGCGCAGATCCGCGCTGTCGACGAGCGCGCACTGTTCGTCTCGGAACGCGGCCGCCGGATCGCGCCGCGCAGCGTGCAGCGAAGACTTGAGTTGCTGGGAAAGCGGCTCGGGCTCGGTGTTCGCGTCCACCCGCATGTGCTGCGCCACTCGATGGCATCGCATGTGCTGCAGTCAAGCGGCGATTTGCGCGCCGTGCAGGAGTTGTTGGGACACGCGAACATTTCGAGCACGCAGATCTATACCCGGCTCGACTGGCAGCATCTCGCAAAAGCCTACGACGCCGCGCATCCGCGCGCACGGCGCAAGGCCTGATGGCCTTGCTGTACACGCGCGCAGGTCGAGCTTAGCCGCCAGCCATCTCCCAGGGTTGGGGTTAACGAAAGAATTCGGAATGCAACTCGCAGGAGAACTCATTCTCAAGCCTGGCAAGGAGCGGTCGCTGGTGCGCCGGCATCCCTGGGTGTACGACACCGCGATCGCGAAGGCGAAAGGCAAGCCGGCATCGGGGGAGACCGTCTCGGTGCGCGCGGCGGGCGGCGACTTCCTCGCTTGGGCGGCGTTCTCGCCGCAGTCGACGATCCGCGCGCGCTGCTGGAGCTTCAGCGAGTCCGACCGAATCGATGGCGCGTGGCTGGCGGCGCGCGTCGCGGCGGCGGTCAGGCGGCGTGCGCCACTGGCCGCGGAGTCGAATGCACTGCGGCTCGTGTTCGGCGAGGCCGACGGGTTGCCTGGGTTCATCGCCGATCGCTACGCGGGGCAACTCGTGGTGCAGTTCCAGGCGGCCGGCGTCGAGGCGCAGCGCGAGTCGCTGATCGACGCGCTGGTGCAGGCCGCGCGCTGCGGCGATGTGTACGAGCGCTCCGACAGCGCCACGCGCAATCGCGAAGGCCTGGCGGCGTCCAGCGGCGTGGCGCGTGGGGCCGAGCCGCCGGAGCGCATCGAGATTCGCGAACACGAATTGCGATTTCTCGTCGACGTTCGGCGCGGTCACAAGACGGGCTACTACATCGATCAGCGGCCCAATCGCCTGCTTGCGTGCCGTTTGGCTGCCAAGGCACACGCTGCGCTTGGTCGAGATATCCGCGCACTGAACTGCTTCTGTTACACGGGCGGCTTTTCGATTGCTTTGGCCGCTGGCAGCGCGGCGCAGGTTATTTCGGTCGACTCATCCGCGGATGCACTGCAGCTGGCGCACGACAACGCGGCGCTGAACGGGCAGCAATGTCACGACTGGCGCAATGCGGATGTGTTCGAAGCCATGCGTGCTCTGCGCGACGCGGGCGAGTCATTCGACCTGATTGTGCTCGATCCGCCAAAATTCGCCGCCAGTCATCACCATGTGGAACGTGCCGCGCGCGCTTACAAGGACATCAGTCTGAACGCGCTGCGGCTGCTTGCGCCGGGTGGCTACCTGCTCACGTTTTCGTGCTCGGGCGCGATCGGTATCGATCTGTTCCAGAAGATCGTCGCCGGCGCGGTGATTGACGCACGTGTCGATGCGCAGATGCTCGCACGGCTGTCCGCCGGTGAGGACCACCCGCTGTTGATGACCCATCCGGAAGGCGAGTACCTGAAAGGGCTGCTGCTGCAACGGATCTGACGTCGCGTGGTTCGCTGACAACGCCGCGCGCGTAATTTCATTAGAATCCGGCCCCTTTTCCGGCACGCTGATTCGCGGGCCACTCCCGGCGCGCGGCGCAACCTTGGAGTGCGCGATGACAGAACCTGTTCTCGACATGGTGGCGACGCTCGCCGGCCTTGGCATCGGCGCGCCTCGCCGCGCGCTTTAGCTGTCACCAAAACCTGCAGGACTAACCATGCAAACAGCTCCGTCTCAAGTTCCAGTGACCGTGTTGACGGGTTTCTTAGGGGCCGGCAAAACGACACTTCTCAACCGTGTATTGAGCGAACAGCATGGGCACAAGATCGCGGTGATCGAAAACGAATTTGGACCGGAAGGTATCGACAACGAGCTGCTCGTGACCGACACCGCCGAACAGATTGTCGAAATGAATAACGGCTGCATCTGCTGCACGGTACGCGGCGACCTGGTACGCATCCTGAATGACCTGAAGGCCAAGCGCGAGCGCAAGGAACTGGATTTTGAGCGCGTGATCATTGAGACCACTGGCATGGCCAACCCCGGCCCGGTGACGCAAACCTTCTTCATGGACGATGAGATCGCGACTTACTACCTGCTCGATGCCGTGATCACGGTGGTCGACGCCAAGCACGGCCACGACACGCTGGACAAGCAGCCGGAGGCGCAAAGCCAGGTTGGCTTTGCCGATCGTCTCCTGATGTCGAAAACCGACGTCACAGACAGCGGCGAGGTCGATTCGCTGCGGGAGCGACTGGTGCGGATGAACCCGCGCGCACCGATCAAGTACGTCCACATGGGTCAGGTGCCGATCAAGGACATCCTGGACATCCGCGGATTCAACCTGAATGCGATCCTCGAGATCGATCCGGCGTTTCTGGCCGGCGAGCATCCGGATGCAGTTCGGTCGCGCAAGGATGGCGCCCATGGGCATGGACATTCACGTGAGCAAGACCATGACCATGACCACGATCATGATCATCACAGGCATGACCATCATCATCACGACGATGCGATCAAGGCCTTTGTGTTTCAGTCCAATCGACCGTTCGATTCCGCGAAGCTCGAGGATTATCTGGGCGCGCTCACTCAGGTTTACGGTCAGGACCTGCTTCGGTATAAAGGCGTGCTTTTCATGGACGGCACCAACAGGCGCATGATCTTCCAGGGCGTGCACATGCTGATGGGCGCCGACGTGGGCCGGCCGTGGGGAAAGGACGAGAAACCGTCGTCGAAAATTGTCTTCATCGGGCGCAACCTGCCGAAGGATGCGATTCTCAAAGGACTTGAAGCGTGTCTGAGACGCTGAAAGCCCTCGGTCCAGCGAAGTAACAGAGGAATACAACATGGCAGCAAAGGCGAAGGCGGCAGCCAAGAGAGCGGCGAAAGCACCGACAAAGAAAGCGGCCAAGACCGCGAAGCCAGTGAAGGCTGCGGTCAGGAAAGCGGCCAAGCCGGCGGCAAAGCCGGTCAGCAAGCCGACGAAGAAATCCGCCGCGAAAGCGGCGCCGACAAAGAAAGCGGCCACCAAGGCGATACCCGCGAAGAAGCCCGAACCGGTCAAGGCGCCGGCGCGATTTTCGCCCGGCAGGCCACCAAAGATCGTGCGGCCGGCCACGGTGCCCGTGCCCGCCTCGACTGTTGTTCCATCCGTTCGGGTGGTCGCGCCGAAATTGCAGCCAGTGGCTAGCCCGCGCGACCTCGCGGCGGCACACGAATACCTGCTTTCCCGTTCCGCCACCAGAAGTGAAGAGCCCGTGATCTTCAATGGCCGCCGGCTTCCGTCCGAAGAGCAGCTGCTCAAGATGTCGGATGCCGACTACATGAACGCGGAGCAACTCGCGTTTTTCAAGTACCGGCTGCAGCAGATGGAAAAGGAGCTGCTCTCGAATGCCGGCGAAACGACCGAGCATCTGCGCGAGACGGTGATCGTTCCCGATCCTGCCGACCGTGCCACGATCGAGGAAGAGCATGCACTGGAGCTGCGCACGCGCGATCGCGAACGCAAGCTGCTGAAGAAGGTGCAGTCCTCGCTGGCGGCGATCGAGTCGGGCGACTACGGTTTCTGCGAGGAAACCGGCGACCCGATCGGCATTCCGCGCCTGCTCGCGCGTCCAACTGCGACACTGTCGCTGGAAGCGCAGCAACGGCGCGAGATGAAACAGAAGTTGTTTGGGGACTAGCCTTAAGAACCTGCTGCTTCTCTGGATGCAAAGGGGGCGGCCCCTTTTGAAATTCCCCCGGAAACGGTCGTGCTCGTCACCCGCTCGATCGCCCACCGTTACGACGCTGGAGCTGCGCTTGCCGCGCCGGATCTTGATCTCGCGCGCGATGCGCACTGCGCACTCATCGGACCGTCGGGCTGCGGCAAGACGACGCTGCTGCACATACTTGCCGGCCTGCTGTCGCCGACGGAAGGTCAGGTCACGATTGACGGCGATGACCTGTATCAGCCGCCGCGGCCGGACCGCTGGCGCGGGGCACGCATCGGCGTGGTGCCTCAGAAGCTGCATCTGGTCGGCAGCCTGTCGGCGTTCGACAATGTACGGCTCGCGCAACACTTCGTCGGCGTAAGCGACGATGCGGCCGCACGCGATCTGTTGACATCCCTGGGGCTTGCCGACTCACTGCACGCCCGCCCGGCGCAGTTAAGCCAGGGTCAGCAGCAGCGGATTGCGATTGCGCGGGCGATCGTCAATCGGCCCAAGCTGCTGCTGGCTGATGAGCCGACTTCGGCACTAGACGACGCGCATGCCCGTATTGCGGTCGACGCGCTGCTCGAGTGTGCGGGTCGGGTCGGTGCGCTGTTGGTGGTGGCGACACATGATGCGCGCATTCGCGGCCGCTTCGGCCGGATTGTCGAACTGGGCTCTGCATGAACGCCCTGGTGATCGTCGTCGCACAACTGAAGCGCCGGCCGCTGCAGACGGTGTTGTCCGTGCTGCTGCTCGCCCTCGGCGTGGCGACGATGGTGTTCGTGCTGCTGCTGCACACCCAGTTGGCACGGCAGATCACGCGTGACGTGCAGGGTGTCGACGTCGTCGTCGGCGCCAAGGGCTCACCGCTGCAGCTCATTCTTTCCGCCGTCTATCACGTCGACATTCCGACCGGCAATGTGCCGCTGGCCGCAGTCGAGCAACTCCGGGCGAATCCCTTCGTCAGCAAAGTGATTCCGCTGGCGCTGGGCGATAACGTGCAAGGCTTCCGCATCGTCGGCACCGAACCGGCACTCATCGAGCACTACGGTGCTCGCCTGGCTGCGGGCGCTTTGTGGAGCGAGAGAATGCAGGCCGTTGTTGGCGCCCAGGTCGCGCACCAGGCAAACCTGTCCCTGGGCTCCAGATTCTTTGGCGCACACGGCTTGGCGATTGGCGGGCCGTTGCATGAAGACGCTGAATACCGCGTTGTCGGCGTGCTGGCGGCTACAGGGACCGTGCTCGACCGGCTCGCGCTGACCGGTATCGAGAGCATCTGGTTCACACATGAAGGCGACGCCGACTCACAAGAGGGGAAAATGCTCAAGACCGAGCGCGAGGTGACCGCGCTGCTGGTGCAGTACGCTTCGCCGCTGGCGGCGGCATTGCTGCCACGCCAAATCAACGCCGAGCCCAAACTGATGGCAGCCGTTCCCGCAAGCGAACTCGCGCGCCTGTTTGCGGTCGTAGGGGTCGGCATCGATACCTTGCGTGCGTTTGCACTCATCTTGTTCGGCGCGGCGCTGATTGCTATGTTCATCGCGCTGACGAGCGCCTTGGAAGAGCGGCGCTATGACATCGCGGTGATGCGGATGCTGGGGGCAAGCCGGAGTCGGGTTGCGACAATGCTGCTGATGGAGGGCTGGTTGCTGGCACTTATTGCACTGCTGCTTGGCACTGGCCTTGGGTTTGCGGCGGTTCAGATCGTCGGGACATGGATGGCACAGTCGCGCTCGTTTTCGGTTTCGGCGTGGGCTTGGACGCCGGAGCTGATCGGAGTGCTGGCGATTGCACTTGCTGTCGCAACGGTAGCCGCCCTGATTCCCGCTTGGCGCGCCAGCCGGATGGATGTGCACGCGACGCTTGCCGAAGGCTAGCCTTGCGATTTGGATGGGTGGCCGGTTTTGGCTCCGGTTGTGCGGTCCGCAGGCCCGGCGGGAGGCGCCACGATCATTTGGACGGCGTAGGATCATCATGATGAAGAGATTTGTGTACCTGCTCGCGACTGCCTTGCTCGTCGGCATTGGACCGGGCTTGGCGCAGGCGCCAGCGCCGAGCAACTCGCTCGGTCTGCCGATCGATCCGGCGCTGCTGAACAACCTGCCGGAACTGAAGGGCGTGGTGTCGTGGAATACGCTTGGGCAGGTCAGGGCCAAGACGGTTGGCAAGCGCGTCGTGCCCGATTTCAGCGCGCAAGTCATCGCGTTGGACAAGCGCGAGGTCAAATTGCAGGGGTTCATGCTGCCGATTGAGACCGGTGAGGTCCACGATCACTTCCTGCTGACGATGCAGCCGCCGCATTGTCCGTTCTGTCTGTCGCTCGGGCCGGAATACATCGTCGAGGTGCGCGCCCAGTCGCCGATCAAGCACACATTCGAGCCGATCATCCTGAGCGGCCGCCTTGCCGTGCTCAACGAGGACCCGTTTGGCCTGTATTACCGGCTGACCTCGGCCCAGTTGTCGACTGCACCGCGCCAGTGATACCCCTTGAATCGGCCCTAGCGCCAAGACGGTAGTCGCTCAGTTCGAGCATCGAGCTGGATGATGAAGCCGAAAAAGGAAAGTTGTTATAGTGAATCGCAGCGTTTCGGTCGCGAGGCAGCAGATCAATCGACGGGCGGTGACTTGACCTCTCAACTCGTTCGATTGTGCGGACCCCGGCCCGATATGCTGGGTTGGTCGACAACCCGATGGCCGAGGGTGTCGGCACCCCGATCTGACGCTCAGGTTGACAGTCCCAAGGTTTCGTAGGGCGCGCGTGGTTTTTTCGTTCTTCAAGAAGGATCCTAAGGACCCGAAGCAACGTCCGGCACGGACGGGTGCCACCGCGCGCACGGATTCCGCGGCGCGGTCGAGGAGCGCCCGTGCCGGCGCTCCGCCGCCGCGTCCAGCGCCCGGGATCCGCGCGGTACCTCTTGACGGGGTGCCGGCTGAGCGCGAGGTGGCGCGCTCTCTGGCGATGGAAACCGCGGCAAAGATCGATGCAATTGAAAACGAGATGGCCCGCGATTTCCTGCGCCCGACCGGACGGAACACGGGTGATCCCGACACGGCTTCTCCACCTGAGTTGACCGCAAATTCTGGTCTGATGGCGGTTCCCGAACCGGCGGTACCGCAGTTAGCGCAGAAAGAGCCGGTTCGCGAACCGGCTGAAGACGATGACTTCGATCCCGGCACGGACGTGCTTGCCGGCAGCGTGGATGCCATCGAGATCAACACCTCTGGTGCGGGCTCGATCATTGACGAAACGGCGATCCTGTTCTCCAACGGGCAGATCGATGCAGCGGAGGCCGTATTGCGCGCGGGCATCCGCGCCGACGATCTGGGCCACGCCACGCAGAACGCATGGTTGATGCTGTTCGAACTCATCAACCAGAGTGGCGACGTCAAGGCCTTTGAACAGCTGACGATGGAATACGCGCTGCGCTTCGAGAACTCGCCACCGGGGTGGTTCAACTACGTCGATGCGCCCGCCCGTGCGGAGCTTCGAGCACCGGCGGCACCTGCGGCACCGGCGGCAGTCAGCGCCGAACCCGCCGTGCGCCTTCCTGACAAAGTCGACGCCGGTGTCGTTAAGCAACTGGAAGAGTTGAAGGGTCTTGCGACCACGCATGCCGCGTTGAAACTCGATTTCTCCGGAGTGCGCTCGATCGATCTGGCCGGCGCCGAACTGCTTCTGCGCGTCGTCAATGCGTTCAAGCGGGCCCGGCATGAATTGACGCTTGCCGGGGCGGAGTTGTTCCTCGGAACGCTTCGGGAAGCTACCGCGCCAGGGCGCCGTGACCCATCCGATGCACTGTGGATGCTCTTACTGGAGATTCTGCGGCTGCTGGACCGTCAGGAGGAGTTTGACGAAACGGCGATTCAGTACTGCATCACTTTCGAAGTCTCGCCGCCATCCTGGGAGCCGGCACCGCCGAACATGAAGCCGGGGCCGGCGACCGCGATCGACGCTGCACCCATTATCGATGTGGCAGTCGACTCGTTTGTATGGCGCGGTGTAATCGAGGGTGAGGGCGAACCACATTTCGGTCGGTTGCTCGCGGCGGCACGCGCCAATCCGCAGTTGATTGTTGACTGCGAGCAGTTGCGACGGATGGCGTTTTCGGCGGCGTCCGCAATGCTGACCCTGGCGCGCCGGGTTCAGAAGGGCGGCAGTGCGATTGAGATGCGAAACGTGAATCCGATGATCGGCGCGTTGTTGCACCTGCTCGGCGTCACTGCGGTGACGACGGTGCAGTTGCGCCGCGGATGATCGCGCGAGTCGCGCGGGCTTGAAAGCCGCGCTCCCGGCCCTACGTTGACGCAATGGAACCTTTCCACGGCACTACCATTGTGTCGGCCCGGCGCGGCGCGCTCGTTTCGATGGGAGGCGACGGCCAGGTTACCCTCGGCAACATCGTCGTCAAACAGAGTGCGCGCAAGGTGCGGCGTCTGTATCACGATCGCATCCTGGCTGGATTCGCTGGCGCAACAGCCGACGCTTTCACGCTCTTTGAGCGGTTCGAAGCCAAGCTGGAAAAGCACCAGGGCAACCTGCTGCGTTCCGCGGTCGAACTGGCGAAGGACTGGCGCACGGACCGCATCCTGCGTCGTCTCGAGGCGATGCTGGCGGTTGCCGATCGCGAAACATCGCTGATCATCAGCGGCAATGGCGATGTGCTGGAACCTGAATTTGGCCTGATCTCGATCGGCTCCGGCGGCGCGTACGCGCAAGCTGCCGCACGCGCACTGCTTGAAAACACCGAATTTGCGCCCGCCGACATCGTCAAGAAAGCGTTGACCATTGCCGGCGACCTGTGCATCTATACCAACCAGTCGCACACCATCGAATCGCTGGAGTGATGCAATTCGGGCGATGCTGCTTCTTCGTTGCTTTTGTTTTGCGCGCCATCGCCGAGCCGCCTCGGGGCGGCGCGCCTGACTAGACCGGAGATAGTGCATGGGCGATGCGCAGCATCGCGTGCACCCGAGCCGCTGCTGCCATGATGACTCCCAAAGAAATCGTCCACGAATTGAACAAACACATCGTCGGCCAGGACAACGCCAAGCGAGCGGTTGCGATTGCGCTGCGCAACCGCTGGCGACGACAGAATGTCGCCGAACCTCTGCGGTCGGAGATAACGCCGAAGAACATCCTGATGATCGGTCCCACCGGGGTGGGCAAGACCGAGATCGCGCGTCGGTTGGCACGGCTGGCGGACGCACCATTCATCAAGGTCGAAGCGACCAAGTTCACTGAGGTGGGCTATGTCGGCCGCGATGTCGATTCGATCGTGCGCGACCTGGTCGATATCGCGATCAAGCAGGCGCGCGAGGCCGAGGTCAAGCAGGTGCGCGCCAAGGCGGAAGATGCCGCGGAGGATCGCGTGCTCGACGTTCTGGTTCCGCCGGCGCGTGACTTCGGTTTCTCCGATGGCCGACGCGATGATCAGAACGAGACGCGGCAGAAATTCCGCAAGAAACTGCGCGAAGGTGAGCTTGACGACAAGGAGATCGAGGTGGATCTCACGGTACCGAGCGCCCAGATGGAGGTGATGGCGCCACCGGGGATGGAGGAGCTGACGCAGCAGATACAGTCGATGTTCCAGAATCTGGGCCGCGAGCGGCGCAAACCGCGCAAGCTGAAGGTCGGTGAAGCCCTGAAGCTGCTGATCGACGAAGAAGCCGCGCGGCTGGTCAACGACGAGGATCTGAAGACCCGGGCGCTCTCGAATGTCGAACAGAACGGCATCGTCTTTCTCGATGAGATCGACAAGATCGCCGCGCGCTCCGAGGTTCAGGGGGCGGATGTCTCACGCCAGGGTGTGCAGCGCGATCTGCTGCCCCTGGTCGAAGGAACCACGATCAATACCAAGTACGGCATGGTCAAGACCGATCACATTCTGTTCATCGCTTCGGGCGCATTTCACTTCGCCAAGCCGAGCGATTTGATTCCCGAACTGCAGGGACGCTTTCCGATCCGGGTCGAACTGGACTCACTGTCCGCCACCGATTTCGAGCGCATCCTGACCGCGACCGATGCCTGCCTGACGCAGCAGTACCAGGCGCTGCTGGCGACCGAGGAAGTCGAACTCGATTTCACGCCCGATGGCATTACACAACTGGCGCAGATTGCGTACTCGGTCAACGAGCGAACCGAAAACATCGGTGCCCGCCGCCTGTACACGGTGATGGAGCGTTTACTGGAGGAGATCTCGTTCGACGCCGGCAGCCGCCGGGGAGAAAAGCTCAGGATCGACGCCGCGTATGTCGATGCGCGACTGGCCGGTCTGGCCGGCAACGAAGATCTTGCGCGCTACGTGCTTTGAGTTGACGGGGAGAGATTCGATGTTTCGATGGCTGTTCGTTCTTCTGGCGGCCCTGGTTGCGACTCCATCGATCGCGCAGGTCGACGTATCCGGCGCCTGGGTGCGTGCCACGGTGCCCGGCCAGATGGGCACCGGTGCGTTCATGACGCTCACATCAAAGGAGGCCGCCCGCATAGTGGGTGCAGCCAGCCCGGTCGCCGGCGTCGTCGAGATTCACGAGATGGCGATGGATGGAAATGTGATGAAGATGCGCGCGGTGGCCGCGCTCGATCTGCCCGCCGGCAGGCCGGTCGAACTCAAACCCGGCGGCTATCACGTGATGCTGCTTGACCTGAGCCGGACGCTCAAGGCGGGCGAAAAGATACCGCTGTCGCTGCGGATCGAAACGCGCACGGGCAGACTCGTCACACAACCGATCGAAGTCGAGGTTGGAACACGCGCGCCAACGCCAGGTGCCGGCCACAAGCAATGATGGCTAGGCGTCGGGCGCGGGCCGCAAAAGTCGTTGTCGCAGCCGGCGTACTTCGCCCACGTAATCCGGTCGTCGTGGCAGCGAAGAAACGCGCCGCCGGACCGCACGGCCCAAGCACGAAAGCGATGCGACAGCAGGAAAAGAGAAGGCTGAAGAAGCTGCTCGAGCAGAACTAGGCGATTGCGTGCACCTGATAGTCGCCCGCCTTCGACAGCGCGGCGCGCACCGCGTCGATCGAAATCGTGGTCGGCGATTGAAACGTTGCGCGCGGCGGATCGAGGGTCACCACGACTTCGTCTGCCAGCGGCTTCAGGGCCTTGGTCACGCGGTTCACGCAACCGTTGCAGTGCATGCCGGTGATCTGAAAATGCTGCTGCATAAAGTGATCCTTGCAATTCCGTATTCGACGGCAGCATTTTGCACTGTCCTGGGCGCCGTGCGCGCGACGCAGATCAAGTCGGTGCCGGGCCGCTGATACACTGCTGCGCGCTTCGCAACGTCTCGTCCAACCACTCGCGATGGATCGCGCTCAAGTCCCGCCGCAACTCAAGGCCGACATCCTTTCCGAGGCGCTGCCGTACATCCGCCGCTTTCACGGCAAGACCATTGTCGTCAAGTACGGCGGCAACGCGATGGTCGACCAGAACCTGAAGGAGGCATTTGCGCATGATGTGGTGCTGCTGAAGCTCGTCGGCATGAATCCGGTGGTGGTGCACGGGGGCGGTCCGCAGATTGATGAGGCGCTCGAGCGGGTTGGCAAGAAGTCGACATTCGTCCAGGGCATGCGCGTGACCGACGCCGAGACGATGGAAATCGTCGAGTGGGTGCTTGCGGGCGAGGTGCAGCAGGAACTCGTGATGCTGATCAACGGTTTCGGCGGGCAGGCGGTGGGACTCACCGGCAAGGACGGCGGCCTGATCCGTGCCCGCAAGATGCGGATGCCCGACAAGGACGATCCAAGCAAGTCGCACGACATAGGCCAGGTCGGCGAGATCGAGGCGATCAATCCGGCGGTGGTCAAGGCATTGCAGGATGATGCGTTCATTCCCGTGATTTCGCCGATCGGGTTTGGCGCAGACGGCGCGACCTACAACATCAACGCCGACGTGGTGGCCGGCAAGATTGCGGAGATCCTGAAGGCTGAAAAACTGGTGATGCTGACCAACACGCCCGGCGTGCTTGACAAGAACGGCAGGCTGCTGACCGGCTTGTCGGCACGGCAGATCGACGAGCTGTTCGCCGACGGTACGATATCGGGCGGCATGCTGCCGAAGATCTCTTCGGCGCTGGACGCTGCCAGGAGTGGTGTCAACTCGGTGCATATCATCGATGGCCGCGTCGATCACTGCCTGCTGCTCGAAATCCTGACCGACGAGGGCGTGGGCACGATGATTCGTAGTCATTAGTCGGCAAGGCCATTCGGCAGTCGGCAGTGATCAGTCGGCGGTTTGTCCGTAGCGGTCGGGGGCAGCATCCTCGAAATGGCGAGCGATTGACATCTGGCTACCGACTGCCGACGGCGAAGCGCCGAATTGTTTGGTTCTTCGACCTCGATGACACGCTGCATGACGCGTCGCACGCGATCATTCACAGAATCGATGCACGCATGACCGACTTCGTTGAGAAACACCTGCAGATCGAACGTGAGCCGGCCAACCAACTGCGGTTGACCTACTGGCGCCGCTACGGCGCCACACTGCTGGGGCTGATCCGTCATCACGCAATCGATCCGCATCATTTCCTGCGCGAGACGCACGACTTCGACGTGGCCCAACTGCTGCGCGCCGAGCGCGGTCTGGCGCAGCTGTTTGCACGCCTTCCCGGGCGCAAGGTTCTGCTGACAAATGCGCCGCGGGCATACGCCGAATCGGTGCTGGACGGCATTGGATTGCGCCGGCATATCGGTGCGCGCTATGCGATCGAGTCGATGCGGGTGCACGGCACATTCCGGCCGAAGCCGTCGCGCGCGATGCTGCGTCACATGCTCGCGCGTGAGCGCGTCGTACCGGGAGTGGCAATCCTGGTCGAAGACAACGCGTTGAACCTCAAGGCGGCGCGCGCAGCCGGGTTTCGCACGGTGCTGGTTCGTCGCGGCGGAAATCGCGGCCGCGCCCTTTACATCGGGTTGCGTGTGCGGTCGGTTCGTGATCTGCCGCACGCATTGGCGCGGCTGCGTGCTTGACGCCGCTGGCCGTTCGGTAAGCTTCCGCGCAACATAAGACGTATTCCGGAGTTATCCATGCCCGCTGGCCGACCTGGCCCGATTAGACGCTTCTTCGGCTTCCTGTGGCGGACGCTCGATTTTTCCCGCCGACTGGTGCTGAATGTTCTGTTCCTCGCCGTGATCGTAATCGTCGTCTTTGCGTGGTTGCATGACGGCCGCCCGACGCTGACTGATAACACGGCGCTCGTCGTCGATATCAAGGGGCCGATCGTCGAGCAATACACCGGCGCGGCGGGCGAAGCCGCTCTGGTACAGATGCTGCTGGACCGCGAGCGCGAAACCCAGTTGCGTGACGTGTTGACCGCGCTGGATGCCGCAGCAAAGGATGCGCACATTGCCCGCGTGCTGCTGATGCTTGACGACTTTGAGGGCGCCGGCATGCCGACGCTGCGCGAGGTTGCCGCGGCCCTTGAACGTATCAAGGCGACCGGCAAGCAGGTGGTGGCCTGGGGCTCATCATTCGACCAGCGCCAGTATTACCTGGCGGCGCACGCGAGCGAGGTCTACCTTCATCCGCACGGCGCGGTGTTGCTACGCGGTTTTGGCGGCTATCGCAACTACTACCGCGATGCGCTCGACAAGCTCGGCATTTCGGTGAACGTATTCAAGGTGGGCAAGTACAAGAGCTTCGCCGAGCCTTTCATCCAGAACGAACCTTCGCCGGAAGCGTTTGAGGACGAGAGCCGATTGCTTAACGATCTCTGGCAGCAGTACACCGGCGCGGTCGAAGTCGCGCGCAAGTTGCCAGAGGGCAGCATCGGGCGGCTGATCGACGAATTGCCGCAGCGCTTCGCCGCTCTGAACGGTGACGCGGCACGACTCGCGCTCAAGGAAAAACTGGTCGATGGATTGAAGACGCGCGATGAACTGCGGGCGCTGCTGGTCGAGCGCGGCGCATTCGACAGTGACCGCAAGACATTTCGCCAGATTGCGCTTGGCGATTTCGTGTCGTTGCAGTCGCAGAGCACGCGCGGAGATGTCGTCGGAGTCGTGGTGGCGGCCGGCGATATTGTGGATGGGGAGGCGCCGCAGGGAATGATAGGCGGCAAGTCGACCAGCGAACTGGTGCGGCGTGCACGCGAGAACGAGCGCGTCAAGGCCGTGGTGCTGCGGGTGGATTCGCCAGGGGGCAGTGCATTCGGTTCGGAACTGATTCGCCGCGAATTGGAACTGACGCAACAAGCGGGCAAACCGGTCGTCATTTCGTTCGGCGATGTCGCGGCATCCGGCGGGTATTGGATATCCATGGCTGCGGACGAGGTGATTGCGGATCCGACGACGGTCACGGGGTCAATCGGCGTTTTCGCTTTGCTGCCCTCAGCCGACAAGGCGATGGAAAAGCTGTCGCTACACACAGCAGGCGTCACGACGACCTGGCTCGGCGGAGCAGCGGACCCGCGCCGTCCGCTCGATCCGCGGGTTGGGGAACTGATCCAGGCAAGTGTTGGCCACAGCTATAGCGAGTTCATCCGTCTTGCCGCCGCCGCGCGGCAGATCACGCCCGAGCGCATGAATGAAGTGGCGCAGGGCCGCGTGTGGACCGGCCGGCAGGCTAAGGATCAGCAACTGGTCGATCGGCTTGGCAGTTTCACGGACGCACTGAAAGCTGCCGCCGTGCGCGGCAAGCTGGGCGAGGATTTCCAGGTTTCTTATCTCGAACGCGAGCCCCGCGGCGTGGATCGCCTGCTTGCCCTGTTGTTCGGCGAGACTGCGCGCTTGATGCAGGCGAGCCTTGGCTGGAACGTGACTGATTTGGTGGGGCGCGATGCAGTCAGTCAGGCGCGGCGTGAACTTGCATGGCTGCAAAGGGCGGCAGCCAACCCGTTTTCTGCGGTTGCGCACTGCCTTTGTGAGCTGCGCTGAAGGTGCGAGCCCGCTGTTTGGCCTAAGCTGGGCGGGCTAGCAAATCCGTGTATCGGCCGGCTTCCCGATGGAAGTAATTCCCCACGTCAAGCAGCTTTACGGTAGATTTTGGCCACTCACTCGAGGTGGCAATGGACGCCGAAAGTCTGTCGGTCGAATCACCGAATAAACGCAAGCCGGGCGCGCGCAGGCTTCAGATCCTGCAGACGCTGGCAACTATGCTCGAGGACCCAAAGGGCGAAAAGGTCACGACCGCCGCATTGGCGGCCAAACTCGACGTGTCCGAAGCGGCGCTGTACCGGCACTTTGCGAGCAAGGCCCAGATGTTTGAAGGGTTGATTGAATTCATCGAATCGACCATTTTTGGCCTGATCAATGACATCTCGGGCAAGGAGACGTCGGGGCTCAAGCAGGTGCGCCGCATTGTCGTGATGCTGCTGGATTTTGCGCAAACCAACCGCGGCATGACGCGCGTGCTGATCGGCGATGCGCTGGTCAATGAACACGAGCGCCTGCAGGAGCGGATGAATCAGCTCTTCGATCGTATCGAAACGTCGATCAAGCAGAGCTATCGCGTCGCGATGACGCAAAATGAACTCCCCGCCGACTTCGATCCGGTGGCGCACGCCAACCTGATCGTGGCCTACGTGGTCGGGCGCTGGCTTCGCTTTGCCAAGAGCGGGTTCAAGAAATTGCCGGCCGACGGGCTTGACACGCAGTTGCCGACGCTGCTCACTTAGGCGGCGCCTGCGTCGGTCGCGAACAACACACCGGACAGTTCGGATCGCGCGGTACGCGCAGCGTGCGAAAGCTCATCGTCAACGCGTCCAGCAGCATGAATCTGCCCGCGAGACTTTCGCCCGCGCCGGCAGCCAGCTTGAGCGCCTCTGCTGCCTGCATCGTGCCAATGATTCCGGTCAGCGGAGCGAACACACCCATTACTGCGCACAGCTCATCTTCGCCTTCGCCCTCCGGAAACAAACACGCGTAGCAAGCGCTGTCGGAGCGCGTCAGATCGAATACCGCGAGCTGCCCATCAAATCGAATCGCAGCGCCCGATACCAACGGCCGCCTATGCTTGACACAGGCGCGATTGACGGCATGCCGCGTAGCGAAATTGTCTGAGCAGTCCAGCACGATCGTCGCGGCGCTGACCAGTTCGTCCAATTCGGAATCACCAACGCGCTCCGTTCTGGCGATCACTTCGACCTGCGGGTTGATTGCCACCAGCGTTTGCCTTCCCGACGCCGCTTTAGGCTGCCCGATGCGATCCGTCGTGTGCAGGATCTGCCGCTGCAAATTGGTCAGATCGACCTTGTCGCCGTCCACCAGCGTGAGGCTTCCCACGCCAGCCGAAGCGAGATAGAACGCCGCGGGAGAACCTAGTCCGCCGGCGCCGATGACCAACATGCGTGCCTCGCGCAAGCGCTGCTGACCAACCACGCCCAGCTCGTTAAGCAAGATATGGCGTGAATAGCGCAACAGCTCCTGATCGTTCATCTGAAGACTTGTCGCCGCGCTGTCACTTCATTGCCGGAAAAGACAAGGGCCGCAACGCGGCCCTCGCTGCTGTTGTCAGCGGTCGTTACTTGGAGGTCGTCGTGGCCGCCACGTTCTCGCGGGGCTTCGCCGTTACCACTGGTTTGCCCTGGAGGTGGTTCAGGGCCTGGCGCAACTGGAAGTCATCGGTCGAACCAAATTCGTAACGACGCTGTGGCGCCGGAGCCGGTGTCGCCGAAGTTGGCGCTTCTGTAAGGGACGCTGCCTCCGCTGGCTGAGCCTTCGCTGTTTCGCTTGGGGCCTTCTTGTTTTCCAGGTGGCGCGCCAGATCAGCCTCGCGAACGGTCAGGCCGGCGAAATTTCCCTCCGGCGTGTCGTCGACATTCATATCGGGGACGATGCCCTTGGCTTGAATCGAACGGCCGCTCGGGGTGTAGTAGCGCGCAGTGGTGAGCTTGATCGCGGCCGGCTGGTCGCCGTCGGTGCGAATCGGGATGATGGTCTGTACCGAGCCCTTGCCGAAGGTCTGTGCGCCGATCAGCAGCGCACGCTTGTGGTCCTGCAGCGCGCCAGCGACGATTTCGGATGCCGACGCACTGGCGTTGTTGACCAGTACCACGAGGGAGACCGTCTTTATTTCGCGCGGCAACTTCGAGAGAACGTCTTCGCCGCGGCCGCGCATATAGTCCTCGGGTGAAGCAATGAAGCGACGACGCGCATCGTCGGTGCGCCCGTCGGTGGACACCACCAGCGTACGCGCGGGCAGAAACGCGGCCGAAACACCGATCGCCGGATGAAGCAGCCCGCCCGGATCGTTGCGCAGGTCGAGCACCAGGCCTTTCAGTGGTCCCTGCTTATAGAGATCATTGATCTTCGCGACCAGATCCTCAACGGTTCGTTCCTGGAAGCTCGAGATCCTGACGAAGCCATAGCCAGGTTCGATCATCTTGGCACGCACCGACTGGGTTCGGATCACGTCGCGCACCAGCTTGAACTCGAGCGGCGCGGTCTCGTTCTTGCGCAGCACCGTCAGCGTCACTGGTGTGCCCTTCTTGCCGCGCATCAGCTTGACTGCTTCGTTCAGTGCCATGCCGCGAGTGAGCTTGTCGTCGATCTTGATGATCAGATCGCCGGCCTTGATGCCGACGCGCGCCGCCGGCGTATCGTCAATCGGTGCGACCACCCGAACCGCCCCGTCTTCGGGCGCGACTTCGATCCCTAGACCGCCGAACTCGCCCTGCGTGCTGGTCTGCAGATCCTTGAATGCATCGCCGTCGAGGAATGCCGAGTGCGGATCGAGTCCGGAGAGCATGCCGGAGATCGCCTCATGCATCAGCTTCTTGTCGTCGATCGGCTCGACGTAGTTGGCCTTGATCACGCCGAAAACGTCGGTGAACTGGCGGATGTCGTCGAGCGGAATCGGGCCACGCGCGTCGCGAAACGCATAGGCAGAAATGCCAAGGCTGATCGCGACACCGGCAAACGTGCCGACGGCGATCAGTCCAATATTGCGCATGCGTCCGCTCATGAAACCTCCTGGAGCTTCAACAGATCGCGGCGACGTTCAAAAGTTCCGGAAGCTTAGCGTGCCGCTGCCCACCGCAACGGGTCCATGGGCCGACCCTGGTAGCGCATTTCAAAGTATAGGCCTGCCTCTGCCTGCCCTCCGGTGTTTCCAACTTCGGCGACCACTTCGCCGCGGTCAACTCTTTCCCCAATGCTGCGCATCAGTGTCGAATTGTTGCCATATACGGAGATGAAGCCCTCTCCGTGGTCCAGAATCAACAGGTTGCCGAAGCCGCGAAGCCAGTCGGCAAAGATCACCCGACCGGCGGCCAAAGCATGGACTTCGGCGCCGGGGGTGGCACGAATGAATACGCCCTTCCATGTCGGCGCGTCCACGCCAGCCTCCGTCGGCCGCGGACTTCCAAAGCGGGCCGTGATTTCGCCCTCCACCGGCAGGGCAAGGCGGCCGCGCATCCGAGCAAAGGCCGATGATGCTGCCTCGATATCCGCCGGCACGGGTTTGGCGGATCGCGGCGCAGTCGCGGCCGGTGGGGAACGCCGATCATGCCGACGTGCCTGGTCCGCGAGCACCTTGGCCAGTTGGTCGATCAGGGTCGAAAGTCGACGCTCATCGCGCTCCAGGGTCGCAATCGATTGGCGCTGTGTCGTGATCTGCTTGGCGATGCGCGACAGCGTCTGCCTGCGCGCGGCCTGCTGCTGGATCAGTTGCGCTCGGTTATCGCGCTCTTCGTCGGCGATCGCGGCAAGCTCGATCTGGTGCATTCGAGACTCGGCTTCGAGTTCGGCCAGCTCTTCGCGCCGCGCGCGCAACTCGCCGATCAGTTTCGCCTTCGCACGACCGATGTATTCGAGGTACTGCAGGTCGCGACCGATCTGGCCGGGATTCTCTCCATCGAGCAGTCTCTGCCACGGCGAAGCGCGCCCAAGTACGAACTGGGTGCGCAGCACGAGACCGAGCTGCCGCTCCTGCTCGCTCTGGCGGCCGACGATCGCGCGATTACGGTCCTGAAGCTCGGAGATCTGCCGTTCCAGTTGCGTGCGTGCGGCCGCAAGTTCGCGCAATCGCCGACTGGCCGATGAAATCGCCGCCTCAGACACGCGCAATGCGTCGGTCGCCTCCGAGTGCGTAGCCTCCGCGGCCGCAAGTTGTGTTTTTAGCTGTGCCAGACGCCGCTGCAGTTCGCGCTGTTCGATCTGCAGCTCATCCTTGCGCAAAGTACTGGGCGACTTGGCGTCACGCTTTGGCGCGCCTTTCTTCTTGGATTCATTGGACTTCTTCGCCGGCTGGCCCGTCTGAGCGCCCGCATCGCTTCCAAGCGCGTGAACCGCGATCAAGGCGCCAACACAGGCTGCAAGTAGGTATCGCCTCAACGACGGACGCGAAAGATGAGATCCAGAGGGCGTCAGCCCACGCAGCAACTTAGCCTTCCCGCACGGATGGTGGGGGCGCAGTCTTCGCCATTCCCTGCGCCGCAACTGCTGCCGTCGCGCGCGCAATTTCTTCGGGGTCGCCCAGGTAGTAGTGACGGATGGGCTTGAGCTGATCGTCCAGCTCATATATCAGCGGTTGCGCGGTCGGGATATTGAGGCCGACGATATCGTCATCGGAGACGCGATCCAGATACTTGATCAGCGCACGCAGCGAGTTGCCGTGCGCTGCGACAAGCACGCGACGCCCGCGCGCGAGCGCGGGTGCGATCGAGTCGTTCCAGAACGGGACCACGCGTGCCACCGTGTCCTTCAGGCATTCGGTGGCCGGAACCTCCTCCGGTTTCAGGTGCCTGTAGCGCGGATCGTTGCCGGGCCAGCGCGGGTCGTCACGCGCCAGTGGGTCAGGTGCGATCGCATAGGCGCGGCGCCAGATCAGGACTTGCTTCTCGCCGAACTTCGCGGCCGTCTCCGCCTTGTTCAGTCCCTGCAAAGCGCCGTAGTGGCGTTCGTTCAAGCGCCATGAGTGCACCACGGGCAGCCACATCAGGTCGAGCGCGTCAAGCGTCAGCCAAAGAGTTCGAATTGCCCGTCTGAGAACCGACGTGTAGGCGATGTCGAATGTGTAGCCTTCCCGCTTGAGCAGTTCACCGGCAGCGCGGGCCTCACGGATGCCGTTGTCGGTCAGGTCGACGTCGGTCCAACCGGTAAACCGGTTCTCCAGATTCCACTGGCTTTCGCCATGGCGCAGCAGGACGAGCTTGTGCATATCGATCGCCGGTTCAAAGAATTCAGGCTCGGCAGCCCACGTGCGGTGCCGGTGCAGGCGGGCATCAGAGTGGCGCATTCTATAATTCACTCTTCCAAATCGGGATTCCATCCGCGTGCAGTTCTTCATTGACAACATCTTCTTGATCGCCGTGGCGTTCATCAGCGGTGGCATGCTGGTCTGGCCGCTTGTGCGCGCGCGCGCTGCCGGACCTTCCCTCTCGACGTTGCAGGCGACCCAGCTGATCAATTCAAAGCATGCGCAGATCGTCGACGTGCGCAGTGCCGAGGATTTCGGCAAGGGTTCGCTGCCGAATGCGAAGAACATTCCGGTGGCAAAACTGCAGGAGCGCGCCGGCGATCTGAAAAAAGACCGCCCGGTGATCATTGTCTGCAATACGGGCTCGACCGCCGGGCCGGCTGCGGCGCAATTGCGCGCGGCAGGACTGAACGATGTGTATGTACTGGCGGGTGGACTTGCGGCATGGCGTGAAGCGGGCCTGCCGGTCCGAAGCTGACGGGAATCGGGGAACTGAAAACGCAGATGACCGCCCGCGTCCAGATGTACAGCACCGCCGTGTGCCCGTTTTGCCAGCGCGCAGAAGCGTTGTTGAAAGCGCGAGGTGTCAGCGACATCGAGAAGATTCGCATCGATCTGGATTCCGCGCGACGTGACGAGATGATTGCGCGCACGGGACGTCGAACCGTGCCGCAGATCTTCATTGGTGTCACGCACGTCGGCGGGTTTGACGATCTGTACGCTCTCGATCGCGACGGAAGGCTTGCCCCCCTGCTGGCCAGCTGACCCACTCGAACTCCATTTCAAGAAAGCTTTGCCGGCACGCCGCCGGCACATCACAAGAGGATCTTCATGGCCGAGAACGTCAGCGCACCGCCCGCTCCACAAGGGCCCGTGTTTCAGTTGCAGCGTGTCTATCTGAAGGATGCGTCGCTCGAATTGCCGCATGCGCCGCAGATCTTTCTGGAGCAAACAGCGCCGCAGGTGGACGTGCAGCTCGAGGTTTCCAACAGCAAGGTGCTCGACGGTATCTACGAAGTGGTGGTTCGAGTGACGACGACAGCCAAGATCGGAGACAAGGTCCTGTTTCTGGTTGAGGGCAAGCAAGCCGGCATCTTCGAGATGCGCGGCATCCCGAACGAGCAGTTCGAGGCGATCGTGGGCATCGTCTGTCCCGGAATCATCTATCCGTACTTGCGTGCAAACGTTGCCGATCTGATCAACCGCACCGGCTTGCCGCCGATTCATCTGGCGGAGATCAACTTTGAGGCGATGTACCAGCAGCGGAAGGCGCAGCAACAGCCTGGCATCGTCATTCCGCCCGGAACGACGACAAAGCAGTAGCTGAAGTCGCTCGGTATGGCCGGAATTGCAGTCCTTGGCGCAGGGGCCTGGGGCACTGCTATCGCCTGGGCTTTGGCGCAGCGTCACTCTGTGACCCTTTGGTCGCGAGAGATGGCGCAGGCGCGTGCCATCGCCGCCACGCGTCGCAATGATCGCTATCTGCCGGGCGTCGTGCTCGATCCTTCGGTCGCCGTGACGGCCGACCCCGCTGCAGCGATTGCGCACGCGCGGCATGGTTTGATCGTGATCGCCGTTCCCACGGGAGCCCTGCGCGAAACCTTGCGCCGCCTGTGTAACGCGCCCGGACTGGCGCCGCTCGTTTGGCTGTGCAAAGGATTCGAACGCGACAGCGCCAAGCTCGCTCACGAAGTCGTGCGCGACGAAATCGCATCGCATCCCAGCGGTCCTTTGTCCGGCCCCAGCTTCGCATTGGAAGTCGCGCGCGGACTGCCGGCCGCGCTGACCGTTGCCGGCCCAGCCGAATTCTGCAACTGGGTGACACAGATCTTTCACGCGGGCTCTTTGCGAATCTATTCGAGCGACGACGTGACGGGCGTTGAGGTCGGCGGTGCGGTGAAGAACGTGATGGCGATCGCCACCGGAATCTCGGATGCGCTTGGCCTCGGCCACAACGCCCGTGCCGCGCTGATCACACGCGGTCTGGCGGAAATCACCCGGCTGGGTATTGCTCTCGGTGCGCGTGCTGAGACGTTCATGGGGCTTGCCGGCATCGGCGATCTGATTCTGACTTGCACCGGCGAGTTGTCACGCAATCGGCAGGTCGGAATCCTTCTTGGGCGCGGCATGCCGTTGTCGCTGACGCTCGAACGCATCGGTCACGTGGCCGAAGGTGTGTGGTCGGCGCCAGCGGTCGCCGCACGCGCGCTAACACTTGGCGTCGAGATGCCGCTGACCGAGGCGGTGTGCGCAGTGCTCGATGGGCGCTCGACGCCACGGGATGCGCTGGCTCAATTGCTTGCGCGTGATCCCAAACGAGAATGACCAGTGTGAAGTCGATTCAGTCGGTATGTGTGTTCTGCGGTTCGCAGGCCGGTGCGCGACCCGAGTACGTCGAGGTTGCGCGCGAGCTCGGCGCAGTCCTGGCGCGCCGTGATCTGACGCTGATCTACGGCGGCGGCCACGTCGGCATGATGGGCGCGGTGGCGGACGCCGCCCTCGCCAACGGCGGCAAGGTGATCGGCGTGATCCCGGAGCACCTGATGCGGCCGGAGGTGGCGCATCAGGCACTGACGGAACTGCTGATCGTCGATTCGATGCATACGCGCAAACGCATCATGGCCGAGCGCGCGGATGCATTCGTCGTGTTGCCGGGTGGCTACGGCACGTTCGAAGAAATGTTCGAGATGATCACGTGGCTGCAGTTGCGATTGCATTCGAAGCCGGTTGGCGTGATCAATAGCGAGGGTTACTTCGATCATCTGCTGGCGTTTCTGCAGCACGGTGCGGCAGAGGGTTTCATTCGCCCGCAGCACTGGGATCTGCTGATTGTCGAGCAGGCGCCCGACCTGCTGCTGGAACGATTGCGCCTGCACGAACCGGCGGTCGCGCGCGGCGCCGCCGCAGATTTCACCCGGTCTTGACCCGACGCTTCACACGCCACCGTCGTAGCCGATCTGGCGCCAGGCTTCGTAAACCACCACCGCGACCGCGTTGGAAAGGTTGAGGCTGCGATTGCCGGCGCGCATTGGCAACCGAATTCTTTGCGAGGGAGCGAATCGTTCGCGCACGTCATCGGGCAGACCGCGTGTTTCAGCGCCGAAGATGAACCAGTCTCCCGACATGAACCTCATGTCGATCAGCATGCGCGCCCCCCTGGTGGTCAGCGCAAACATCCGGGCGGGTTTGCACTCTTCGGTCGCGAGCAGTGTCTCGAAGCTTGCATGTACTTTGATTGACGCGTATTCGTGGTAGTCGAGGCCGGCACGGCGCAGTTGCTTGTCATCGAGATCGAATCCGAGCGGTTCGATCAGATGCAATTGCGCGCCGGTGTTGGCGCACAACCGGATCACATTCCCCGTATTCGGGGGAATCTCGGGTTCAACGAGGACGACGTGAAACACGGCTAGGGCGTCCGCGCGACGACGAGATTGGTCACGCGCACCGCCCCGGCCTTCTTCAGCACCGACGCGATTTCACCCAGCGTGCTGCCAGTGGTCATTACATCGTCGACGACGGCTACGTGACGCGCGCGCACGTCAGCTCGAACGGTGAATGCGTCGTGCACATTGCGCTTGCGCTCGGCGAGCGCCAGCACATGCTGGGGCGCGGCATGTCGAACGCGCAGCAGTGCCTCTGCGGCAAGCTGAAGATCCAGATCCCGCGCAATCTGCCGCGCGATTTCGAGCGCCTGATTGAAACCACGCTCTGCGTGGCGCTCAAAGGCGAGCGGCACGGGCGCGATCAGCGCGCCCGCAATATCAAATCGCCCTGCGCGCCGTGCCAGCAGCGCGCCGAAGACTCCGGCAAGCGCAAGACGGCCGCCGGCCTTCAGTGCGATCACCATGCCGTCGACAGGCGGCCTGTAGTCGCCCAGCGCAAACGTCGCATCGAACTGCGGTGGGTGCCGCAGGCAGAGCCCGCAGATCGTCGCCGCGGTCGAGGCCGGCATGCGAATCGCGCACACGGTGCACCGTGCAACGTCTTCTCGAAAGAAGTCGTGCTCGCAATCGGCACACATCTGGCAGTTCGCCGCCGCGCTATTCAGTTCACAGACTACGCACGGCGGCGACAGTCGCAACCGCGGGGCGACGAGGCGAGGAAACCAGCGGCGAGATGCAGCGAGTGTCATCCGTGCCGAGCATATACTGTGCACCAGCACCAGCGCCGCCTCATGGCCCTCGGTCCCGGTACCTCCGAACTCACGCCCACCATGGTCGATCCGCCGCGCATCCCCGCGCGCGTGGCGACTGTGCGGCGCCAGTTCGATCGGCGGGCGGCCCGCTTTGCGGAGCGCGATTTTCTCGTGCGTGAAATCGGGCGGCGCACACTTGAGAGACTTGATGTCATTCGACTCACGCCGAAACGCGTTGTCGACATTGGCTGCGGCGTCGGCGGAGCGCGCGCGGCGCTGATGGAAAGGTATGCGCAGGCCGACTGGATTGGCATCGATCATTCGCTTGGCATGATCCGCCAGGGCAGACGCGCAGCTAATGTCGGTCCTGCACGATTGGCGCGTTGGTGGCGCGGATCGCGCGTGCAATGGATCGTCGCTGAGGCAGGCGCGCTGTCGCTGGCAGACGGCTGCGCAGATCTCGTGTTTTCCAATCTGATGCTGCACTGGCATCCGACGCCGCACGTGCTGTTTTCGGAGTGGAAGCGCATTCTTTCCACGAACGGGCTGCTGATGTTCAGTTGTTTCGGCCCGGACACCATCAAGGAACTGCGCGCAGCCGTCAGGTCAGTTCTACCGCATGCGATGCCGATGCCTTTTGTCGACATGCACGACTTCGGCGACATGCTGATCGCGGCGGGCTTCGCAAATCCGGTGTTGGATGCGGAGCGCATCCGGCTTACCTACGCGACGGCCGCCGAACTGCTGCGCGACGTCGCCGGGTTAGGCGGCAATCCGCGTGATGATCGGATGCCGGGCCTGGTCTCGGGCCGCCAGGCACGTGCGCTGATCGATTCACTGGAAGGCGGCCGTGGTGATGACGGACGAATCGGCTTGACGTTTGAGGTCGCCTACGGCCATGCCTGGAAGCCGGTTGCGCGCGAAACAGGGCAGACTCGCATATCTGTCGATAGCCTGCGGGCGCAATTGCGCTCGCATTGACAGAGAGTCACGCTCGGGGAGAGCATCAACGTCAACAGGGAGATGGAAGATGGGACTGATCGCATTCATCAAGGAAGCAGGGGAGAAACTATTCGGCAAGGAAGTCAAGGCGGCAGAGGCGTCGGGAGATCCGGCGGCTGCCAATGCTGCGGCGGGCGATGCGATCCTGGCCTACGTCCAGGCCCAGAAACTGGCCGCGACGGGCCTCACGGTAACGTTCGACGGAGCGAGCGGAATTGCGAAGGTCTACGGGGTCGCGGATGATCAGGCGACCAGAGAAAGAATTGTCCTCGCCGCGGGCAATGTCCATGGCGTGGCCGGCGTCGAGGACAACATGACTGTGTCCCGTTCGGGGCCAGCGGCGCAGTACTACACCGTCGTCCGCGGCGACACACTGTCAAAGATCGCGAAACAGTTCTACGGCGACGCCAACAAATACCCGGCGATCTTTGAGGCCAACAAGCCGATGCTTTCGCATCCGGACAAGATCTACCCGGGCCAGAACCTGCGCATTCCGGCGCTCTAGCCACGCGCGCCGCGGGACTGGCCTGGCCGGACTCGGCGTTTTGCTGCGCTGTTATGTCCGCCTATAATCCGCCCGCTTTGCGTGCACCCTCGGACGGATTCCATGCGAGTTCCTGCCGGGCGTAGTGTTTTGTCGGGGCAACGGCTGCCTGCCGCCTGACTGCGCAAGTTGTTGGATGAGCCCCTTCAATGCCCGAGAACGCGACCCGCTGGATTGTCAAGCGCAACTGTTCCGCTTCACCGCGGCAACTGGCGTTTGTTTTCGCATCGGTGGTCGCACTCTCGCTCGCGATCGGCGCCGGCTTTGCCGCGGTTGGACTCTGGATGGTCCTGCCATTTGTCGGTTTCGAATTGATCGCAATCGCGGGTGCCTTCTTCTGCTACGGACGTCATGCTGCCGATTTCGAATCGCTCGAAATCAGCGACGGACAGTTGCGTATTGAACAGGTGCAAGGAACACGGACTTCGATCTGGCAGCTTCCCGTCCAGCAGGTTCGGATCGACACCGGGGCTGATACGGCCGGACGGGAGCGAGCACGCCTGTTCCTCGTCGCAGCGGACAAACGAATCGAGATTGGAATGCATCTGCTCGAAGAGCGCCGCCGGCAGCTGGCGAAGGAACTGGATCGTGCGCTGCGGTCCGGGGCGTCGGTCGCTGCGGCTTGATAAGAACCACGGCAATGAGGGGCGGTGCAGACCGCGACGGATGAATTAATGGATTCGACAAGAATGACCACGACAATCAAGGCCACGCTGGCGGCTACGCTGCTCGCCACTGCGGGCACTGCGAGCGCTATCCAGAGCAAGTACAACCTCGCGCCGCCGGTCACCCAGATCGCACGCGAAATTCACTGGCTGCACTGGATGATGCTCGGCATCTGCGGCGTGATCTTCGTGGCGGTGTTTGGCGTGATGTTCTATTCGATCTATGCCCACCGCAAGTCGAAGGGTCACAAGGCGGAAAACTTCCACGAGAGCACCGCGGTGGAGATTGCGTGGACGGTTGTCCCTTTCATCATCGTGATCGTCATGGGCGCGCTGGCGACCAAGACCGTGGTGGCGATGAAGGACACGACCAACGCCGACATCACGATCAAGGCCACCGGCTATCAGTGGAAATGGGGCTACGACTACCTGAAGGGCGAGGGCGAAGGCATTTCGTTCCTGTCGGCGCTTGCCACCCCGCGCGATCAGATCGATGGCGGTAACGATGCGGCACGCAAGGCGAATCCCGTCTACTTGCTCGAGGTCGACAATGAGGTCGTCGTACCCGTTGACAAGAAAGTACGCGTGATCACGACCGCAAATGACGTGATTCACGCCTGGTTCGTGCCGGCTCTTGGCGTCAAGCAGGACGCAATTCCTGGGTTTGTGCGTGACACCTGGTTCCGAGCTGAAAAGACCGGCACCTACTATGGCCAGTGCGCCGAACTGTGCGGCAGGGACCACGCGTTCATGCCGATCAAGGTCAGGGTCGTCACCGCCGCCGACTACACGAAGTGGGTCGACGAGAAGAAGAAGGCGATGGCTGCAACAGCCGACGATCCGAATAAGACCTGGCAGCTTGCGGAGCTGAAAGAACGCGGCGCCAAGGTGTATGCGGCGAATTGCCAGGCCTGCCACCAGGCGAACGGCCAGGGCGTCAAGGGGGCATTCCCGCCGCTCGATGGCAGCCAGGTCGTGATGAACAAGGAGCAGCAGATCGCGATCATGCTTAACGGCAAGGGTGCGATGCCCCCGTGGAAGACGTTGTCAGACGTCGAGTTGGCGGCGACTGCGACCTTTGTCAGGAACAACTGGGGCAATAGCTCCGGTGCGGCAATACAGCCGAGCGAATTCAAGGCAGCGCGCAAGTAGGGCGCGGTGGTGGTTCAACGGATTCAGAGAATCGGGATTTGAGGAGCAAAGATGAGCGCAGTCGCCCACGATCACGGACACGGGCATGAAGATGCCCACGACCACGCACCGTATGGCTGGCGGCGCTGGTTGTATGCGACCAACCACAAGGACATCGGCACGATGTACCTGTGGTTTTCGTTCACGATGTTCCTGACCGGCGGCGTTCTTGCACTCGGCATTCGCACCGAACTGTTCCAGCCCGGCCTGCAGATCTTCGAGCCGCATTTCTTCAACCAGCTCACCACCATGCACGGCCTGATCATGGTGTTCGGCGCGATCATGCCGGGCTTCGTCGGCTTCGCGAACTGGCAGATCCCGCTGCAGATCGGCGCGCCTGACATGGCGTTCGCACGAATGAACAACTTCAGCTTCTGGCTTCTGCCGCCCGCGGCGCTGTTGCTGGTCGCATCGTTCTTCGTGCCGGGCGGAGCGCCGGCGGCCGGGTGGACCGTTTATGCGCCGCTGACGATTCAAATGGGCATGGGCATGGATATGGGCATTTTCGCGCTGCACATCATGGGTGCCAGTTCGATCATGGGTTCGATCAACATCGTCACCACGATCCTGAACATGCGCGCCCCGGGTATGAGCCTGATGAAGATGCCGATGTTCGTGTGGACCTGGCTCATCACTGCTTACCTGCTGATCGCGGTGATGCCGGTGCTCGCCGGTGCAATCACGATGACCCTGACAGACCGCCATTTCGGCACCAGCTTCTTCAACGCCGCGGGCGGCGGTGATCCGGTGATGTTCCAGCACATCTTCTGGTTCTTCGGCCACCCCGAGGTGTACATCATGATCCTGCCGGCGTTCGGGATCATCAGCCAGATCGTGCCGGTGTTCGCGCGCAAGCCGCTGTTCGGCTATGCGTCGATGGTGTACGCGACCGCCTCGATCGCGATCCTGTCGTTCATCGTGTGGGCGCACCACATGTTCACCACCGGCATGCCGGTGACGGGGCAGCTCTTCTTCATGTACGCGACGATGCTGATCGCGGTGCCGACCGGGGTGAAGATCTTTAACTGGCTGGCGACGATGTGGAAGGGCAGCATGACCTTTGAGACCCCCATGCTGTTCGCAATCGGCTTCATTTTTGTTTTCACGATGGGCGGATTTACCGGGCTGATCCTGGCGATGGCGCCGATCGATATCCAGGTGCAGGACACCTACTACGTCGTCGCGCACTTCCACTATGTGCTGGTGGCGGGTTCGCTGTTCGGGATGTTCGGCGGCGCGTACTTCTGGCTGCCGAAGTGGACCGGCCACATGTACGACGAGACGCTCGGCAAGTGGCACTTCTGGCTGTCGATGATCTTCTTCAACGTCACGTTCTTCCCGATGCACTTTCTCGGGCTGGCCGGCATGCCCCGGCGCTATGCGGATTACCCGATGCAGTTTGCCGATTTCAACATGTTGGCGTCGATCGGCGCGTTTGGCTTTGGACTTTCGCAGCTGATCTTTCTGTACGTGGTTCTCAAGTGCATCAAGGGCGGCGAGAAAGCCAAGGCCAACTACTTTGATGCCGAGGATGGTGGACTGGAGTGGACCGTGCCGTCGCCGGCACCGTTTCATACCTTCGAGACCCCGCCGGTGGTCAGATAACTTGGAGAACGCCGGTCGCTGCGCGACCGGCAGCGCAAGCTCATGACACAGCAGGCTTCAGAAGAACGGCGGCAGAACAGGCGCACTGCACTGGTGCTGCTGTCGGTTGTGGTCGTGTTCTTCATCGGCATCATCGTGCGGCGCTGGCTGTTCGGCGGCTGAGTCACTGATGAGCGATCCGCGCCTCGACGTTCAATCCAACCGCAGCATCCTGCGCAAGCTGCTGGTGGTGTCGGTGCTGATGTTCGGTTTCGGCTGGGCGCTGATCCCGATCTATCGCAAGATCTGCGAGGTCTCCGGCATCAACGTCCTGACCGGCAAGGATCCGCTGGCTTCCCAGCGCGCCGCCAACACGCAGGTCGACAAGACGCGCACGATCGTGGTCGAGTTCGACGCCAACCGGCAGGGGCCTTGGCGCTTCAGGCCGCATGTCAATCATCTCGAAGTGCATCCGGGCGAGTTGGTGCACGTCGAGTACGACCTGGTCAATCTCGAAAGCCGCACGATGGTTGGGCAGGCAATCCCAAGTTACGCGCCAATGCAGTCCGCGCGCTATTTCAGCAAGCTTGAATGCTTCTGCTTCAAGCAGCAGACGCTGGCCGCGGGCGAAACGCGCAAGTTTCCGGTGGTTTTCTTCGTCGATCCGGAGTTGCCGAAAGACGTTACCCAGATCACGCTGTCATATACGTTCTTCGAAGTACCCGGCGCGGCAACCGGAGAGGTTGCAACGCGCGATGGTCGCACCTGAAATGAACGAGCGGCAAACGCCTGCGATTCGCCGCAAGGCATCTTTTGGGCAGACGGCCCGCGCCGTGTTCTGGTCATTCTTCGGCGTGCGCAAGCGTGCCCATTACGAGGCGGACGCAGCCCAGTTGAATCCGATCCACGTGGTGATCATGGGCGTGATCGGCGCGGCGCTGTTTGTCGTCATACTGGTTTCAATCATCAAGTTTGTCGTGTTGCGCTGAGGGCGCCACGAAGAATTGCGACAGGGAAGGAGAAGAATCAGATGGGTTCGACGCACGGGGGAGCGGCATCGCACTACTTTGTGCCGGCGCCGGCGCGCTGGCCGATGGTGGGGATGATCTCGATGATCTTCACGACCTTCGGCGCGACGATGCTGGTCAACAAGGTCGGCGGGGGCGGATGGATCGTACTGGTCGGTTTCGCGATCCTGATCTACATGATGCGCGGGTGGTTCGCCGAGGTAATCGGCGAATCAGAAGGCGGACGCTACAACCGCCAGGTCGATGTCAGCTTCCGCTGGGGGATGAGCTGGTTCATCTTCTCGGAGGTGATGTTCTTCGCGTCCTTCTTCGGCGCGCTGTTTTACGCGCGTGTGATCACGCTGCCCGCGCTCGGCGACTTCGATCACAAGCTGCTGTGGCCGGATTTCGCCGTTGCATGGCCGACATTGGGGCCGGGTGGCATCGTCGGCGAATTCACCAAGATTCACGCCTGGCCGGTGCCGACCATCAATACGATTCTGCTGGTGAGCTCCGGCTTCACGTTGACGGTGGCTCATCATGGCCTGCTCTCCGGCGATCGCGGCAAGGCGCTGCGCTGGCTCTTCGCCACGCTGCTGCTGGGCTTCACCTTCGTCGGTGTGCAGGCGTTCGAGTACGCGCACGCTTACGGCGATTTGAACCTGCGGCTCGATTCCGGCATCTTCGGCTCGACGTTCTTTATGTTGACCGGTTTTCACGGCTTTCACGTGATCGTCGGTGCGATCATGCTGACGGTGATGTTCTTCCGCATACTGAAGGGGCACTTCCGGCCCGATCATCACTTCGCGTTCGAGGCGGCCGCATGGTACTGGCACTTTGTCGATGTGGTATGGATCGGCCTGTACATCGTGGTTTACTGGATTTGACGAGTCGGCGGTAGGCAGTTGGCAGTCGTCAATAGCTTGCACAAGCAGGAAACGGCGCCAGACGGCGCCGTTTTTTTGCTGCTGACGGCCGGCGGCCGGCTACGTCCGGTGAATCTTCAACCTGTTGCCGCCATCGTCGACTTCCTCCAGCACGACATCGAACTGCCAAAGCTCCTTGATGTAGCCCAGCACTTCAGTGGCGGCATCGGCATCGAGCAGCCGGCCGCGTTCGACACGGTGCTGCAATAACAAGGCACGGTCGCTGTCGGCTGAGAAGCGTGTCACCGCCAGCGGCGGAGTGTGTGCCTCGGGGCGATACTGGGCGGCGAGCGTCTGGCGCACGCGCGAGTATCCCTGCTCATTATGGATTGCCCGCACGGCGTACTTGCTGCGGTCGTTCTCATCATCAGCGAGCAGGAACAGCCGCAAATCACGCATCACCTTGGGCGACAGATATTGCTCGATCAGGCTTTCGTCCTTGAAATTCGCCATCGCAAAGTGCACCGCCTCGACCCAATTGGTCGCCGCCAGACGCGGGAACCATTCGCGGTCCTCGTCGGTGGGCTGTTCGCAGATGCGTCGGATGTCGCGAAAAATCGCGAAACCCAGCGCATACGGATTGATGCCGTGGTAACGATCCGTATCGAACGACGGTTGCGTGACGACGTCGCTGTGATTTGACAGCCATTCCAGCATGAAACCGTCGTCGACCTGGCCGTGATCGTACAGTTCGTGCAGCAGCGTGTAGTGCCAGAAGGTGGCAGCGCCCTCGTTGGCGACCTTGGTCAGCCGCTGCGGATAGAAATACTGCGAGATCTTGCGCACGATGCGGACGAGTTCACGCTGCCAGGGGGCGAGCTTTGGCGCGCGCTTCTCGATGAAATAAAGCAGGTTCTCCTGTGGATCGAACGATTCCGGCGCCGGACCCTGCTTGTCCGCCGCGCCTTCGTACAGATATGCGACATCGGGGTTGTAGTGATGCTGTGCAAAGCGCAACCGCTCGGCCAGGCGCTCGCGTTCACGGCTCGCCGAGAGCCGCGCGGGTTTCTTGTAGCGATCCACGCCGTAAGGTGCCAGCGCATGACAGCAATCGAGCACGCGTTCGACCTCGCGCCAGCCATGGCGCTGTTCGCAGTCAAGGATGAAGTTGCGCGCAAACGTCAGGTAGTCAAGAATGCCGTCCGCCTGTGTGAACTGCCGGAACAGATAGTTGCTCTTGAAGAACGAGTTGTGCCCATAGGCGGCATGCGCCATCACAAGCACTTGCAGTGGCAGGGTGTTCGTTTCCATCAGGTACACCAGGGATGGACTGGTGTTGATGACGATCTCATAGGCCAGCCCGCTCATTCCCTTCTTGTAGGTGTGTTCCTGGCCGAGTAATTGCTTGCCGAAACTCCAGTGCGGGTAATGCACCGGCATGCCGATGGTCGAACACAGGTCGATCATCTGCGCGGCCGTGATCACCTCATACTGGATCGGATACGTGTCGAGTTGCAGGCGCCGCGCGTGTGCGGCGAGCGCCGCATCGAAGCGCTCCAGCAGCGGCACCGTCCATTCGGTTCCGCTTGCGATCGGCGTGGATGCGCGCTTGGTGCCGGGCATAGGCATTGGCACCGCGGGCCGCGAGACCAGCTTCGGCCACGGCCGTTCGGGCGTTGCACATGCGCGCTGCCGCGCGGGTGCATCGAGGCCGGCGAGATCCCAGGGATTCATCAATCCGCCTTATCGCTTCGCGACAGCGATATTCGGCCGTGAAGGTCCGGCGCCGCTCATGCAGTCGTCTCCTTGCGCGCGAATAGTTCACGAAACACCGGCCAGATGTCGCGCCGATCATGCACTTTGCGCTTGGCGAAGCCTGTATCGGTGATCGTCTCGTAGCACTGCCACAGGTCGGATGGCCGATTGAACCAGCCGCCGGAACTGCTCGACGGAATGTCGACATAAGCGAAGTATCGAACACGCGGCAGCAGTTCGGCCTGCAGGTACCCGGCGCAGCGCTGCGCATCCTCGTCACCGCAATCGCCGTCGGAGGCCTGCGCTATGTAGATGTTCCAGTCGGGACCGGCGAAGCGGGAATCGATCACCTTCTGCGCCAGTTGCAGTGCCGGCATCACCAGCGTGCCGCCGGACTGCGGGTCATGGAAGAAAGTCTTCTCGTCGACTTCCTGCGCGGTCTCAGTGTGACGGATGAAGACGACCTCGACCGCGCCGTACTTGCGTTCGAGGAACAGGTAAAGCAGCGCGAAGAAGCGCTTGGCGAGATCCTTCTTGCGCTCGTCCATTGAGCCCGAAACGTCCATCAGGCACAGCATCACCGCGCGCGTCGCGGGCGCGGGTACTGGCTGACGCGCCCGGAAACGGCGGTCGATCTCTTCCAGAAACGGCAACTGTTCGCGCCGGGCGCGCAGTTGCGTGATTTCTTCCTCAAGTTCGGCGCATCGCTCGCTGTCGAGCGGCGCCATCTCGTCGATCTCCTGCATCAATTCGTCGAGACGGCGTGCGATGCCGCCGCGCAACGCGATGCGGCGCGCGATCGACATGCGCATTGTCAACGCCGGTGAAAGGTTGGCCAGCACGCCGTCCCTGGAAAAGCCGGCGCGACGCGTGTACACGTACGTCACATCGCCGAGCCGAGTGCGCTCCAGATTCGGCAGTTCCAGGTCATCAAAGAACAGCCGCAGGAATTCGTCGCGCGACAGCACAAAGCCGAAGTTGTCGCGGCTCTCGCCTTCACCCGGCTCGTTGCCCTGGCCGTCGCCTTCGCCGCCCTCGGGTCGATCGATCGTGTCGCCCGGTACGTACTCGTGGTTCCCCGGCAGCACGAAGTCGCGGCTGCCGGTCTTGTTGTCGTGATGCAGATACGGTTCTTTCAGCCCGCGCCCAGGGATCGAGATCTTGCCGCCCTTGCCGATGTCGGCGATGCCGCGTTTACCGATCTCGTCATCGACCGCGCGCTTGATATCGTCCTTGAAGCGGCGGATGAAGCGCTCGCGATTGACTGCGCTGCGCCCCGGTGGATCCGCGCGTCGATCAACAACGCGCATGTAGCGGCTCGTAGCGGGGGAATCGGACACAGAGTCCTCGCGGCGGCTACGTCATCACGACTGAGTCGACTTCTTGAAGTGCATGTACCAGTCGACGAGGCGCCGCACCTGCTTTTCGGTGTAGCCGCGCGCCACCATGCGGTTGACGAAGCTCTTGTGGCGCTCTTCCATCTCCTGCGAGCCCTTGGCTTCGAACGAAATGATTGGCAGGATGTCCTCGGTCTTGCTGAACATGCGCTTCTCGATCACCACGCGCAGTTTCTCGTAGCTGGTCCAGTGCGGGTTCTTGCCGTGGGCGCGCGCGCGCAGCACGAAGTTGACCACCTCGTTGCGGAAGTCCTTCGGGTTCGAAATCCCGGCCGGCTTCTCGATCTTCTCCAGTTCGGTGTTCAGCGCCTCGCGCGAATACTGCATGCCAGTGTCTGGATCGCGCCAGTCTTCGTCGAGCAGCCACTTGTCCGCATAGGTGACGTAGCGATCGAACAGGTTCTGGCCGTACTCGCCGTACGCATCCAGGTACGACATCTGCAGTTCCTTTTCGAGGAACTCGGCGAACCGCGGCACGATCCACTCCTTGATGTGCCCGCGCAGGCGGCGCTTGTATTCCTCCTGGATGTCTTCCTTCGCCAGACGATCCTCGAGAACGACCAGCAGATTGACGGGGTCGGCGGCGATCTCACTCGGGTCACGATTGAATGCGGCCGAGATGGTCTTGAAAGCCCAGCGCGTCGAAAGTCCTGTAAAGCCCTCCTGCATGCCGGCGTCGTCGCGGTATTCCTTGACGCTCTTGCTGCGCGGATCGACGTCCTTCAGGGTCTCGCCGTTGTACGAACGCAGTTTGCTGAATACGGATGAGTTTTCCGGAACTGCCAGCCGCGACAGCACGGAGAACTCGGCCAGCGTGCGCAGGGTCTGCGGCGCGCACGGAGCCTCGGACAGCGTCGAGGCTTTCAGCATCTTGTCGTAGATGCGCACTTCTTCGTCCACGCGCAGGCAGTACGGCACCTTGACCAGATACACGCGGTCGATGAATGCCTCGTTGTCCTTGTTGTTGCGGAACTTCAGCCACTCGGCCTCGTTCGAGTGCGCCATGATGAAACCGGTGAACGGCAGCGCGGGCAGCGCTTCGGTACCCTTGAAGTTGCCTTCCTGGGTAGCGGTCAGGATCGGGTTCAGCACCTTCAGCGGCGCCTTGAACATCTCGACGAATTCGACGCAGCGCGCCGAACCCAGGCACAGCGCGCCCGAGTAGCTGTAGGCGTCCGGGTCGTCCTGCGCGAACTGCTCCAGCATGCGCAGATCGACCTTGCCGACCAGCGACGAAATGTCCTGCGTGTTCTCGTCGCCCGGCTCGGTCTTGACGATGCCGATCTGGTTCAGAACCGACGGCATGACGCGCACGACGTGGAACTTGGACAGATCGCCCTTGAATTCCTTCAGGCGCTTCAGCGCCCACGGGCTGGCGATGCCGGTCAGCGCGCGGCGCGGAATGCCGTACCGGTCCTCCATCTGGGCACCGAACCGGTCACGGGGAAAGAGTCCCAGCGGCGATTCCAGCATGGGCGACAGCCGGCCCGACACCGAATCCTTCAGGGTGTAGATGGGAAACTGTTCGCAGAGCGACTTGATCTTTTCTGCCAGCGACGACTTGCCACCTCCGACCGGACCGAGCAGATACAGCACCTGCTTGCGCTCCTCCAGCCCCTGCGCGGCGTGCAGAAAGTACGCATACAGCGACATCAGCGTCTCTTCCATGCCGTGGAAATCAGCAAACGCGTCCCAGGTCTGAATGACGCGGTTCTGGAAAATGCGCGAAAGGCGGGCGTCATCGGCGGTGTTGACGAGCCTGGGCTTGCCGATCGCTTCGAGCACGCATTCGTGCGCGCTCGCGTACGCCATTCGATCGCTCTTGCAGTAGTGCAGGAAGTCTTCCAGCCCCATCTCTTCGTCCAGTGCGCGGACAAAGGATTCGCGGAACGCTGTAAACAGTTCTGTGGGCGCGTTCATTCTGACCTCCTTAGCCCCTTGGGCCGACAACGAAGCAAACGCGATGAACCCAGAGTAGTTGACAAACCGCTTGTGCTGATATGGTTAAAAGAAGAGTAATTGCCCGCCACTCCATTGCATATCAGGCGGTTGGCCGAATCCGGCCGGCCGTGTGCCGGACACCGATCGATGGCGGCGCGATTAGTATGAGCGGGGGCTGATCCAGCCCATGTACCAGCTGAACCAGATGAGCAGCAGCAGGGCAATCGACAGTCCGACGCGCAGGCGCAGCGCGTTGAGCGTGCGCGTTCCGTGTCCCTTGTCTTTCATCAGGAAAAGCAACGCGGTACCCAGCGCGCCGAGGATGGCGACGAACGCGACAACAATGAAGATCTTCATGGGATACCGGCGGCAGGCGAGGCCATTATCCCATTGCATCAGCAGGGCGATGGTGTGAAGCGTGGCCGCGTGTTGCTCGCCGTGATCCTCGGGTTGCTGGGATTCGCCTTGACGTTGTCGCTCGGCAACTGGCAGTCGCGGCGTGCGCACTACAAGCTCGCATTGCAGGCGCAATGGGATTCTGCGCAACGCGCGACGCCGATTCCGGTTACCGCGTCAACGGTTGACGAGGTGCCGGCGCGCGTACCGGTCCTGGTCCGCCTGACGGGGCGATTCCAGCATCGCTACAGCGTCTGGCTTGATAATCGGACCAGCAACGGGCGCGCCGGTTTTTTCGTGGTAACTCCGTTACAGATCGAGGCGGGCCGTGCTGTGCTCGTAAATCGCGGCTGGGTCGCGCGCAACCCGCAGGACCGCCTGCGGTTACCCGACATTGGTCAGCCTGCTGGGCCGGTCTCGATCGAGGGGCTCGCGCTAACCCAGTTGCCGCGGCTGCTTGAACTGGGCGATAAGCTTGAGCCAAAACACTGGCCGCTCGTTTGGCAGAATCTCGACTTCGATGCATTCGAGCACGCCAGCGGGCTGAGGGTCGCACGCTTTGTCGTCCAGCAGACATCGCGTACCGACGACACGCTGGAGCGGGATTGGCCGGCGCCCGACCTGGGCATTGAAAAGCACCGCGGCTATGCTCTTCAGTGGTATTCGCTCTCGGCTCTGATTGCGGTGTTAACCCTTTTCTTCGGTTGGCGCGGCTGGCGCAACCTGCATTGACGCTTGGAAATCGTGAGTGCCACCTCGTTGAAAACCGCCCCGGCATCGCACTGGAAGCGCTTTCGTACGTTGTATCTTGTGATCGCTGTGTGCGTGGCGCCAGTGATCGCGTCATATGTCGCGTACTACTACCTTCCGCCGGCGGGACGAACGAATTACGGTGATCTCATCGCGCCGCAGCGTCCACTGCCAAGGCTGGCGCTGCGTGAGCTGGACGGTCGCTCTGTGGATCCTGCCTCTTTACGCGGACAGTGGTTGATGGTGCAGGTCGACGGCGGCGATTGCGGTGCGGTATGCCAGCGCAAGTTGTGGCAGATGCGCCAGGTGAGATTGACGACTGGCAAGGATGCCGACCGCGTTGAACGGGTATGGTTGATCAGCGACGCCGCACCCCTGCCGACGATCGTGATGCGCGAATACGAAGGTACACGCTTGCTGCGCGCCGATGCGGCTGAACTCAGAACCTTTCTGGCGCTGCCTGCCGACGCCGGCAGCCAGATCTCGGATCACATCTGGCTGATTGATCCAATCGGCAATCTGATGCTGCGCTGGCCGAAGGAAGCGGATCCCAATCGAATGAAGCGCGATCTGTCCAAGTTGCTGAAGGCCTCGCGGATCGGCTGATGATTCAGGGCGACACGCTGCTTTGGCTGGCAGTCAAGGCGATTGCGATCGCAACACTGCCGCTCGTTTACGTCTGGCGCTCGCGCGCTCCCGACAAGTTCCAGAAGCTGGCATGGGTGACTGCATTTCTGACCCTTGACCTCGTGATGTTCGGCAGTTTCACCCGGCTGACGGATTCGGGGCTCGGCTGTCCCGACTGGCCCGGCTGCTACGGCCACTCAAATCCTCTGTCGGCAGGCGAGCCGATCCGAGCCGCGCAGACCGCACAACCGACCGGTCCGGTGACGGTGACCAAGGCCTGGATCGAAATGCTGCATCGGTATTTTGCGATGGCAGTTGGACTTCTGATCATCGTCCTGACGGCCTTGTCGTGGGCGCGCTGGAGCCGTGGTCGACCGGATTCTTCTCCATGGCTGGCCACGGTGACCTTCTTGACTGTTTGCCTGCAGGGCGCATTCGGCGCCTGGACGGTGACGATGAAACTGCAGCCCGCAATCGTCACTGCGCATCTGCTGGGCGGTATCACACTGCTGGCGCTGCTGACCTGGCTCGCGTTGTGTGAGAGCCCCGTCCGCACGATCGATCGACGCGCGCGGCAGCTGTGCAACCATGCGGTCGTTGGGTTGGCCCTGCTGATGATTCAGATCGCACTCGGCGGCTGGGTCAGCGCCAATTACGCGGTGCTGGCGTGCTCCGACTTCCCTCTTTGTCAGGGACGGCTTCTGCCCGATGCGGATTTTTCGCAGGGATTCACGCTTTGGCGTGACCTTGGAATGACCGGCAACGGAACGCCCATCTCGTTTCAGTCCCTGGTCGCAATTCACTGGTCGCACCGTGCGTTTGCGGTGGTGGTCTTTGCCGTGCTGGTTGCGCTCGCATGGCGTGCGAGACACGTTCATGGCCTGCGTCACGCAGTTGGCTGGCTTGCGCTGCTCCTGGCCGTGCAACTCCTGACCGGCCTTTCGAATGTCGTGCTGCAGTGGCCGCTGCCGTTGGCCGTTGCGCATAACGGCGGCGCCGCGCTATTGGTCGCGATCATGGTCGTGATCCTGTTCCGAATCGCGTCGGCGGGGCGGACCATGTATTTCACGAGCAGGTAAGATTCGCGGTTTCGCAGAGACTTCCCCACCGACTTGATTCTTCACCGATGCATTCCTCTACGACCAACGCCAGCGTCACCCCGCTTGCGCAATATGCGCGACAGTACTGGCTGCTGACCAAGCCGCGAGTGACGCAATTGGCGCTGTTTTGCGCGGTGATCGGCATGTTTCTGTCGACACCGGAACTGCCTTCCATCGCCGTGATCCTGAAGGCCACACTTGGGATCTGGCTGCTGGCCGGCGCGGCTTTCGCCGTCAATTCGATCATCGAGCGCCATATCGACGCACGCATGATGCGCACGCGGATGCGGCCGTTGGCCCGGGGACAAATCACGCCGGCACAGGCACTTGCCTTTTCGGGCGTGATCGGCGGCGCTGGCATGTGGTTGCTCCACACGCAGGTCAATGCGCTGACGATGTGGCTCACGTTTGCGACCTTCGTCGGCTACGCGGTGATCTACACCGTATTACTAAAGCCGTATACGCCGCAGAATATCGTGATCGGTGGTATGAGCGGCGCGATGCCGCCGGTTCTCGGCTGGGCGGCGGTGACGAATGCAGCGCCGGCGGAGGCATGGGTGCTCGCGCTGATCATCTTCGTCTGGACACCACCCCATTTCTGGGCACTCGCCTTGTACCGCCTCGACGATTATCGCGAGTCAGGCCTGCCGATGCTGCCGGTCACGCATGGCTCAGAGCTGACTCGCCTGCACATCTTCCTTTACACGATCATCCTGGTCGCTGTCACCACCTTGCCGTTCGTGATTCAGATGGCTGGCATTCTGTACCTTGTGCTGGCGCTGGCACTTGGCGCATTCTTCCTTGCTTATGCGTGGCGCTTGCTGCGCGACTACAGCGATCGCCTGGCGCGTGCGACGTTCAACTATTCGATCGTGTACCTGGCAGCTCTGTTTGCCGCGCTGCTGATCGACAAGTACGTCGGTTGATGCTGGCGGCGGTGCGCTCGCGGATTGCCCGGTCGTGTTCCGTTTCGTCTTCCTCCTGACCTGCGCCCTGCTGGTCGCATGTTCGCCGCCAACGTTCAACAACGTCGACGTGACCGGTGCGGACTACGCACGCGAATTCGAACTGACCGATCACACTGGCGCACGGCGCACTCTTGCGGACTATCGAGGCAAGGTCGTCGCTGTCTTCTTTGGCTTCACTCAGTGCCCAGATGTCTGTCCCACCACCCTCGCCGACATGGCGCAGGTGCGCAAGAAGCTGGGTACCGACGGTGACAAGCTCCAGGTGCTGTTTATCACGGTCGATCCCGAGCGCGACACGCCAGAGGTACTCAAGCAATACGTGCCGGGCTTCGATCCGACATTCGTTGGTCTCTATGGCACCGGCGAGGAGATTGCCAGGACCGCAAAGGAATTCAAGGTCTTCTACCAGAAGTCTCCGGGAAAGACACCGACGTCCTACACGATCGATCACACCGCTGGCACCTTCGTGTTCGACAAGGAGGGCCGCCTGCGGCTCTTCCTGAAGCATGGTAGCGGCACCGATCCGATCGTTGCCGATCTCAAGAAATTGCTCTAAGCCCGGGTCGACTTCGTGCGTTGCGAAACTTGCAGGGAATGGCGAACTGCCGCTGCGAGCGGCTCGTCGTTCAGGGCAATGCTCCGGTTTCGGCGTTGATTGGCACTGAGCTTGAAAGATTCGCGCCGGTCGAGGGCGCCTGATCGATGCCGAATGCCTGAATGGCCGCAGCGTCAAGTTCAATTTCGAAGCCGATGAACAGGCTCGGCGTTGCGCCCTCGTAGCGTTCGCGGGCGTAGCGGTCCTGTCCCGGGTCGAGAACCGCGTGCGGCTCGAACGGATCGAAGATCACCACGTCGCCGATCTCCGCGGGCACGCGCCTCATCGCGCGCGGAAATACGATCTCGCGCGGTGGGCCGGCGATGCACCAGGCGCCGAACAGAACGTCCGCATAGTGGGCGTCATTGTGGAACCCGGCGCCGCGGCATGTGTACCACTCGAAGCGCTCGCGCAGGCGCAGAGCGCAGTCCGCCGGCAGTCTTGCCGCGAGCAACCGATGCGATGCTCCGTCGGCAAATTCGCCCAGAGAGTGCACACGCCCGGGCATTGCCGGGCAGCGATTGGTGATGGACTGCGACACTTCGAGAAGTGCCCGGCTGGGCATAAGCCGAGATGTCCAGAGGCGACGCGCGGTTGACCGTTGTGAGCCCGCTGCGTTGCACACGGCTGCCTGGACCGACAAGTCAATGAACCCAGCGCCTTTCATGGTGGTGCAGCTTACCCAAGGCAATGAGCCGCATAGAGGCAAAAAAAGACCCCGCCGTAGCGGGGTCCAGAATCCGCCTCTTCGGAGGAGAGGGGGAGGAGGAGAGGCGGATCTGTCGAGCCAACCAACCGTCAGAAGACTTCTGTGCCGCTCATGCGTATGCAGCGAGGGCGCCGCGCATCTTCTGTAGTGCTTTGGCCTCAATTTGCCGAATTCGTTCCGCAGAAACACCAAATTCATCCGCCAGGTCGTGCAGCGTCGCGGTACCGACGCTGCCATCCGCATCCTCCTTCAACCAACGCGCTTCGATGATGCGCCGGCTGCGCGCATCGAGCGCATCGAGCGCAGAACGAATGCCCTCGGTCTGAAGCTGGTCATACTCGCGCCGCTCCAGCACCTGCACGGGTTCAGACCCCGGGTCGGCAAGGTAGGCGATTGGCGCGAAATCCTCTTCACCGTCCTCGGTGCGCCCCTCGAGCGCTATGTCACCGCCAGACAGCCGGGTTTCCATTTCCACGACTTCTTCTGGTTTTACGTTCAGCGTTGAAGCCATATCCGCGACCTGAACGGGGGTCAACGTACCGTGGCTTTGCTTCATGCTGCGCAGGTTGAAGAACAGCTTGCGCTGCGCCTTCGTCGTCGCGACCTTGACCAAGCGCCAGTTGCGCAAGATGAATTCGTGGATTTCAGCCTTGATCCAGTGCAGGGCGAAGGACACCAGCCGCACGCCACGCTCCGGGTCGAAGCGCTTGACCGCCTTCATGAGACCAATGTTGCCTTCCTGGATCAGGTCCGCGTGGGCCAAGCCATACCCGAGGTAATTGCGGGCGATTGCGACTACAAGGCGCAAGTGCGACAGCACCAACTGGCGTGCCGCCTCCAGATCATTGCCGTCGCGATACGCGCGCGCCAGACTGGACTCCTGCTCCGCCGTCAGCAAGGGAACGCGGTTGACTGCGCTTATGTAGGCGTCAAGGTTTCCCAAGCTTCCGGGATGGAGCGCCAAAACGCCGTTTCGGGCCGGCACCAAAGCATTCAGAGAGTGCGACATGTCCTTTTCCATGGATTTATGTTAGCACTCCAACTACGAGAGTGCTAGCCGATAGAGTCGGGCCGGCAGGAATGGTTCAATCGCCGTTTTCCCTATGGCCAATAGGGAGATACAAGACAGGAAGCGCTCACTGACTGAGGCATCTGGATGCGAGGCGCGGTCGCTAAGTAACGCGTCGCATCGCGCTTCGAATCCCAATCGAACCACCGAGCATCCCAACTGCAAGAGCCACCACCGCCAACCCCGCCAACGCCGGCCAGGGAAGCATTGCGAGACTGATCGACATGCCCAGAACCTGTTCGAGCCAGCGCAGATCCGGGCCCAACGTATAGAGCAGGGCGGCAACGGTTGCCACCGAGAGCGCGCTGGCAACAAGCAGTGCGATCCCGCCCGCGTAGGCATACGGCCGGGCGATGTGACGATCGTCAGCGCCGATCAGGCGCAGGAGCCTGAGTTCATCGCGGTCGGTCATCGCGACCAGTCGGACCGCTCCCATCACCACTAACGCAAAGAGACCGATTGTCAAGACGCCGACGAACAACCCAACGCGCGCGAAGACACGGCCCAGTCCGACGGCCTTGCGATACCAGCTGCTGTCAGCGTGCACACCGTCAACCCTGGGCAGTTTGCGGAATAGGGTCGCCGCCGACTCAAGCTCGTCGGCCGTGATGCCGCGCCCAAAGGTCACGATCAGCGTATCTGGAAGCGGGTTGGGTTTGATCTCTGCAAGGGGCGACGCACCTCCGGCGCGACGCACCAGCTCCGCCAGCGATTGATCGCGCGTGATCCACTGAACGCGCTCGACGCCAGGAGCGCCTTCGAGCTCCGCCTTGAGTGCACTGATGTCCTGATTGCTCGCCGACAGCGAAGCAAAGACGCTGAGTTCCGGAGTGATCGGGATGCGACTGGCCAGCGGCATCAGACCGTACCCGATCGTCACCGCCAGCAAAGGCAGTGTGAGCGCGGACGTGCACAACAGCACCGCCAGCGTGAACGTCGCAAAGCGCCGACGCAGTAATCGGCCGGTGTCACGCACCGCGTGCGAAAACAGCGCGACTGCGCTCATTGGGCTACCTTGTTGCCTCGCGCCAAGGAATCGCGCTTGGGGCGGTCCGGCACGATCATGCGGCAAGTCTTCCGTTGGTTAGGCGCAGCACGCGCGCGCGCTCAGGAACGGGGACCGCCTCACCATGCGATGCGAGCACCACGGCAATTCCAGATGCGGAAAAATCATCCAGCAGCCGCAGGATAGCCGCGGCCGCCTGCGAATCCAGATGCGCGGTTGGTTCATCAGCGAGAACCACTGCGGGCCGATTGACAATGGCTCGTGCCAGCGCAACTCGCTGCTGAGCCCCTCCAGACAGCGCCGGCGGGTGCAACGCTTCGTCGGCGATTCCTACGCGTGCAAGTGCAACCTGTGCGCGAGCGCGAGCGTCGGAGCGTGACAGACCGGCTATCAGGCCGGGCAACATCACGTTTTCCAGCGCCGTACGATCGGGGAGCAGCAGCAGATCCTGCGGCACGATCCCCAGCGTGCGGCGCAGGGCAGCGCGTCCGCGTTGCTTCAACTGCGCCAGGTCCTTGTCGGCAATGACGATTCGTCCTCTCGACGGCGGTTCCAGCGCCGCCAGCAGCCGCAACAGCGTCGACTTGCCCGCGCCGCTCGGCCCGGTTAACAGCAGGAACTCGCCGCGTTGCACGGTGAAACTCAGGTCGTCCAGGACCGGCGACGCATGGTCGTAGCTTTTTTGCACGTGCTCGACCACGATCAGTGGCGGCGTTGCGGGGGCGGCCTCAGCGGTGGAGTTTGTCATCCGGGGATATCTGCGACGCAAGCCGGAGTCGGTTGGATCATTCGATGTCGCGCATAGAATCGATTTCAGCTCCGATCGCGGCGGCGGCATTGTAAGTGTGCCGAACCTGTCATCACGTGGTCATTGACGATTTTTATGGTGCGCTGGAAACACAGGTTGAAACACCGGTCCGGAAAGGACCGCAGGGACAAGAAGATCGGGTCTTTGGCGCCGACGGAGCGCTTTTCCAATCGGGAACTGTCGCAGCTCGCCTTCAACGAACGCGTGCTTGCGCTGGCCCAGCGCACGGACGTTCCACTTGCGGAACGGCTGCGATTCATCTGCATCGTTTCATCCAATCTGGATGAGTTCTTCGAGATTCGCCTGTCCGATCTGATCGACGAAATGCGCGACGAAGTGGGCGCCATGAGCGGGTGGGGACCGCAGGCATCGCAGTGGGGGCTGTACCTGCGCATTTCCGAGCGTGCGCATGCATTGGTTGAGCGGCAGTACGCGCTGTTCAATCAGACGCTGATGCCGTTGCTGGAGAAACGAAACATCGTGGTCATCAACCACGCCAAGCGAACGGCGGCACAGCGGACGTGGGTGCGGGAGTACTTTGAAAGCGAAGTCAGGCCGTTGCTGGCGCCGATCGGACTCGATCCATCGCATCCCTTTCCGCAGGTGATGAACAAGGCGCTGAATTTCATCATCGCGCTCGAAGGCAAGGACGCCTATGGCCGGGCCGCGGCGACCGCAATCCTGAAAGTGCCGCGCGTGCTGCCGCGCGTGATTCCACTGCCGGCACGGCTTGCCCCCGGCAAGCTGGCGTTCGTGATGCTGACCTCGGTGATCCGCGCGCATCTGGCCGATGTATTTCCGGGCCGAGTCGTGACCGGCTTCTCACAGTTTCGCGTCACGCGCGACTCCGACCTATGGGTCGATGAGCGCGAGGTGAAAAACTTGCGTCAGGCCATGCGCGTTGAGCTGACCCAGCGTCACTTTGGCAATCCGCTGCGGCTGGAAGTGTTGCGCACCTGTCCGCCGCAACTCGAACTGATGCTGCGCGAGCAGTTTCAGCTGCCTAACGAAGCGGTCTTTCGCGTCGATGGCCCGGTCAACCTGGTGCGCATGACTCAGCTGGTCGATCACATTTCGCAACCGCAATTGCGTTGGTCGTCATTTGTGCCGGCGTGGCCCGCCAGGGTGACGCAGTCGGCCGAAGGTGCCGACATGTTCGACGCGATGAAACGCGGCGACATCCTGATGCATCACCCGTTCGAGAGCTTCGAGCCGGTGATCGAATTCCTGCGCCAGGCGGTGCTCGATCCCAAGGTGGTTGCCATCCGCATGACGCTGTATCGCACCGGCACCGCATCGATCCTGGTCGATCTGCTCGTCGACGCTGCGCGACGCGGCAAGGAAATCACCGTGATCGTCGAATTGAAGGCCCGCTTCGACGAGGAAGCGAACATCAACCTCGCCGAACGCCTCGAGGCGGTCGGCGCGCAGGTGGTCTACGGCGTAGTGGGCCTTAAGACGCACGCCAAGATGCTGCTTGTCCTGCGGCGCGAGGAAGAATCCTCAAAGCGCAAGGAGTCCAGGGCGCGGCTCGTTCACTACGCGCACCTGGGTACCGGCAACTACCACCCGGCCACGACCAAGCTGTACACCGACTTCGGCATGCTGACCGCCGACCCGGTGCTGTGCGCCGACGTCGAGCGCGTGTTCATGCACCTCACGAGTCAGAACAAACTCGCGAGACTGACTCATCTGTGGGTGGCGCCGTTCACGCTGCACAAGCGCGTGATTGCCGCGATCGCGCGAGAGGCGGAGATTGTCCGCAGCGGCAAGCCGGGCCGCATCGTCGCGAAGATGAACGCGCTGATCGACGAGGCGACCATCAACGCGCTGTACGTCGCGTCGCAGGCCGGAGTGAAGATCGACCTCATCATTCGCGGCGCCTGCTGTCTGCGACCTGGCGTGAAGGGGCTGTCGGAGAACATCAGCGTGCGTTCTATCGTGGGGCGCTTTCTCGAACATCACCGGATCTACTACTTCCGCAACGGCGGCAGCGACGACGTGTACCTGTCGAGCGCGGACTGGATGGGCCGCAACCTGTTTCGTCGCATCGAGGTTGCATGGCCGGTGCTGAACAGGAAGCTGAAGCAGCGCGTGATCGATGAGGGCCTGCTGCCCTACCTGATCGACACTGCAAATGCGTGGACCCTCGGTCCCGACGGCGAATACCGGCCTCCGAAGCCGCGCGGCCCGGGTTACTCCTCGCAGCGCGCGCTGTTGCAGCAGCTCGCCGCTTCAAGCTGATCGTTGAACGACGACGATGGAACTGGTTCTTTGGCGCCACGCTGAAGCAGAGGTGGGTGAGCCCGACCTTGGGCGCAAGCTCACCGCCAAGGGCGAAAAGCAGGCGCGCCGCATGGCTGAATGGCTGCACGCACAGTTGCCCGATTCGGCGCGCGTGCTGGTCAGCCCGGCGGCGCGTTCGCAGCAGACCGCAACGGCGCTGGCAGAGATCTCGAAGCGCAAGTTCAGGACTGTCGAGCAGTTGGCGCCAGGGGCCGGGGCCGAGGATGTGCTTGGTGCCGCCGGCTGGCCCAACGGCAGATCGACGGTGGTGATCGTTGGGCATCAGCCGACGCTCGGCTGGGTTGCGAGCCGATTGCTGGCTGGCCGCGAGCAGGACTGGTCGATCAAGAAGGGCGGCATCTGGTGGATCAGCTCGCGCGAGCGCGACGGTGAGAGTCAGCTTGTGTTGCGAGCCGTCATCAGTCCCGAACTGTTGTAGGGATTGCAGGCTAAAGCGACTTCAGACCAAAGCGTATTCCGACCTTTTCCCACTGCCCCGCTTCTTCATCGAGCAGGTGCTGCGTCAGCGGGTGACGCGAGAGCCAATCGGCGTCGAGTCCCAGGTCAATCGACGTCTTACCGGTCCTCAGCGTCCACTTCGGCAACTGCACTTCGCGCCGCGCGTGGCAAAGGATCACCGCCAGTCGGAGCGAGACGATCTTTGCAACGCGCTGCTCATCCATCAGCGCGTCGATGACCTTCTTCAGGTTGCCCCGTTGGCTGAGGATCAGTGTCGCGATCCGTTCCTGATCTGTGGTGGAGAAGCCGGCCAGATCACCGTGCTGCACCAGATAAGCGCCATGCTTGTGATGGTCGTTATGCGAAATGGCGAACCCGACCTCGTGCAATGCGGCGGCCCACGCTAGTCGCTTTACATGCTCCTCGTCTGCGTGCGGCTCCAGAGCGTCGTGGAACTGCCGCGCAATCAGCGCGACCCGCTTCGCCTGCGCACGGTCGACACCAAACCGTGACTGGAGGCGCTCGACCGTCGCATCACGAACGTCGCGCCGTTCCCGCCGTCCCAGCAAGTCGTAAATTACACCCACACGCAGCCCGCCGCGCCCGAGCTGCATTTCGGTGATGCCGAGCGTGTCGAACACGGCGATCAACACCGCCACGCCGCCAGCGATCACCTCCTGCCGTTCCGGCTTCATGCCGGCCAACCGGATGCGCCTGATCTCACCGAAGTCCAGCAGCGCCTGCCGCATTCTGAGCAAGCCTTCGGACGTGATTGTTCCGTTCGCCCAACCTTCCGCGCGCAGGATCTCAGTTACTGCGCCGGCCGTGCCACTGGTTCCATACGCTTCGTCCCAGTTGCTGCGCGAAAACTGCGCGATCGCTTCTTCCAGCTCGGCCGAGCATGCGACCACCGCACGCTTGAAGCCGCCGCGATCGATGTTGCCGCTCCTGAAGTATCGCAGTGTCGTGTTGACGCACCCGATCTTGAATGACTCCGCCGCCTGCGCGGTGAAGTCGCGACCGATGATCGCTTCGGTCGATGCGCCGCCGATATCAACCACGAGGCGCCGGTTCGACGCTGGCGGCAGCGCGTGCATGCAGCCTTCGAAAATCAGGCGTGCCTCTTCACGGCCGGAAATCACCTCGATCGGATGCCCGAGCGCAGCCTGGGCCTCGAGGAGAAACTCATTGACGTTGCGCGCTTCGCGCAGGGTCTGAGTGCCGACGGCGCGCACGTGCTCGCCCTTGATGCCGCGCAATCGCTCATTCATCCGTGCCAGGCATTCGCACGCGGTGTCGATCGCCTTCTTTGAAAGCCGCTGATCGTCGCCGAGGCCGCGCGCGAGTCGGACCGTCTCCTTCCAGTAACCCAGGGGTTCAACATGACTGCCATCGGCGCGACCGATCTCCAGGCGGAAGCTGTTCGAACCAAGATCAACTGCAGCCAGCAACATGAAATGGGGCGGCGCAAGACGCGGTGCTGAATAGACTGCGCCGATTCTACGTTTCGACCAACAGCTTCAGGATGAAGGCATGACGACTCGCATCGCTGCGCCGGATGATGCCGACGAGATTGCGCGCATTCACGTCCTGACGTGGCGACATGCGTATCGCGGCCTGGTGCCCGACGAATATCTCAATGCGCTGTCGACCGGCGAGCGCAGCGCGATGTGGCAGCAGTCGATCGAGACTGGTTCGGTAACGGTGCTCGTTGCGGAGGAAGAAGGAGCAATGTGCGGGTGGATCAGCATCGGCCCTTCGCGTGATGCTGATGCAGGTGCCTCGACCGGCGAAGTGTGGGCGCTGTATGTGCGGCCCACCGCCTGGAGTCGAGGTGTAGCGCGGTCTCTTTGGCGAGCGGCGCGCGACCGGCTGGTCGCTGACGGCATGACAACCGCGACGCTCTGGGTCTTTGCCGACAATCCCCGTGCACGTTCGGCGTATGAACATTTGGGCTGGCGGCTGGAGCCAGATTCCGGGAAGAATTTCGAGCTGGGCGGCAAGACAATGTGCGAAGTGCGCTATCGCATCAAACTCCCGTGACCGTCTTGAATCAGTCGACGCGGCCGATCCGCTGCACCGCGTCAGCCATCCTCGCCGCGTCCATGTCCCAGAAATCCTGGAAGTCGGGCGCATCGAGATACAGGATCGGGCTGCCCGCATTGCCGATCACGTGCTGCACCTTTGGATCATTTGCTCCGAGGCGCGCGGCCTCGCGCAGCCGCGCCACGATCGGTTCTGGGGTTGCGGCCGGAACGAACAGCCCTGACCACTGCGAAAACCGCACCGGGTGGCCAAGCTCGGCGAGGCTGGGCACGTCGGGTAACGCCGCCAAGCGCCCCTCGCCCCAGTGGGCGAGCGCGCGCAACCGTCCGCTGCGGATGTGCTGGACCACCGTCGATGGCCCGGTCGACAACGCATCGATCTGCCGGCCCAGCAACGCGACCACCGCCGGCCCCGCGCCGGTGTATGGAATGTGCAGCATGCGAAAGCCGGCGGCGGTCTTCAGCATCTCCATCGGCACGTGCATCGTGCCGTAATTGCCCGAAGAGCCATACGAATACCGGGTCGGCTCGCGTTTCATGTCGGCGATGAACTCCTGCGCGGTGTGCCATGGGCTGTCAGCGCGCACCACGAGCACGGTCGGATCAGCGGTGAAGCGCGCGATCGGCTTCAATTGCTTCAACTCGTACATCGCCGGACGCTTAAGTAGCCGATCAGCCTCGGGGATGATCGAGATCGACGACAGCGCGAGTAGGACCGTGTACCCGTCGGGGGCTGCTTTCGCCGCGGCTGCCATGCCGATGCCTCCGCCCGCTCCCGCACGGTTTTCGACGACAACAGGCTGCCTCAGGACGCGCGACATCGCATCGGCCACCGGCCGCGCGACGGTGTCGGCGACGCCACCCGGTGGAAAGGGCACGATCATCGTGATCGACCGGGTCGGATAGTCCTGAGCTGCTGCCGCCAGTGCGATTGCGGCCAGCGGCGCGCCGACGACGGTCCGAAGCATGTCGATTCCCCCTTGGCCGATGCACGATCGTAAGCCAGAAGAGGTACCTGTCAGCGGCATTTGATCCAGAACAGATCACCGTGGACCGGTACCCTCACCATGCGCGCATGACGACAACCGACGAACGCCGTGCGCGGCTGCTGAAACCACGGTTGGCGCGTGAATTGAAGACGATTCGCGCCATGCTTCAGACCTACTGTCGCGATCATCATGGCGGCTCGGCGCTTTGTGCCGAGTGTGAGGCGCTGCATGGTTATGCGGAAAGGCGTCTTGCCGGATGCCCCTACGGTGAAGACAAGCCGACCTGCACCAACTGCCAGATTCACTGCTACGGCCCAGCACATCGGGAAGAGGTGCGGCAGGTGATGCGATATGCCGGACCTCGCATGTTGCTGCAGCATCCGTATCTGGCCATCATGCACATTGCCGACGGCAAGCGGCCGGCGCCGCCCAAGCCACGCGGTCGTGTGGCTTCGTAAACAGGCACGCGGTCGCGTGGCTTCGTAAACAGGCACGCGGTCGCGTGGCTTCGTGAACAAGCACGCGGTCGCGTGGCTAGAGTGCGAGTACGGTCAGGACGTGCCCAGCAAAGCGTCGGCGAATTCCTTTGCCACGAACGGTTGCAGATCACCGAGTTTTTCGCCGATACCGATGAACAGAATTGGGATCGGCTTTTCACGCCGCTCGCGCGCGATTGCGGCCAGTACGCCGCCTTTGGCGGTGCCGTCAAGTTTGGTGATCACGAGACCCGTCAGCCCGATCGCTTCGTCGAATGACCGGACCTGCGCGAGCGCATTCTGGCCATTGGTGCCATCGAGCACGAGGATCACTTCATGCGGCGCGCCGGGCATGGCCTTGTCGAGCGCGCGCTTGACACGCTTGAGTTCATCCATCAGGTGCAGTTGCGTCGGCAGACGCCCGGCGGTGTCGGCGATCAGCACGTCGATGCCGCGCGCACGCGCGGCCTGTACGGCGTCGAACACAACGGCCGCAGGGTCGCCGCTCGCCTGCTGGATCACATCGACGTTGTTGCGGCTCCCCCAGACGGCCAGCTGTTCGCGCGCGGCGGCGCGAAACGTATCGCCGGCCGCAAGGAGCACGCTCTTGTGGCGGTCGGCGAGCCAATGCGCCAGCTTGCCGATCGACGTGGTTTTGCCGGCCCCATTGACCCCGGCAACCATCATCACCATGGGGCGCGTGGCGTCAAACTTCAGCGCGCCTTCACATGGCGCCAGACGCACTGTCAGCTCATCGCGCAGGGCATCGCGCACTTCCGCTGGTGTCTTCAACCCAGCCAGTTTGACGCGCCGGCGCAGCGCATCGAGAATTTCCATGGTTGTCGCCACGCCGACGTCGGCACCAATCAGCGCGATCTCAAGTTCGTCGAACAACGCATCGTCGACCACGCCGCCGGAAAACAGGCCGACGATGTTCACACGTGTGCGTTCGAGCCCTTGCTTCAGGCGTGACAGCCAGCCGGTCTTTTCGGGCGTGGGACTTATCATCGGTTGATGAGGAAAACGCTCGGTGCGCCAGGAAAAAGACGCGCCGCAACGAAGGCGGCGCCTGCGCGAAGTCTAGCAACGCCGTCACGCTCGCAGTTCACGCATGCCCCGCATGCGGTGCGAATCATCGGCGGCGCCTATAAACGCACGCCGATTCCGGTCGCTGACGTTGCCGGGTTGCGCCCGACGCCGGACCGCGTTCGCGTGACGCTGTTCAACTGGATTGCGCATCTGCTTCCCGATCTGTCGAGTACGCGTGGGCTCGACCTGTTTGCCGGCGCCGGCAGTCTCGGCTTTGAACTTGCATCGCGGGGAGCGGCGCATGTGACGCTGGTCGAGCGCGATCCGCGACTGCTCGCAAAACTGCATGCATTGCGCGAACGCCTGAACGCGAATCAGGTTGAAATCGTTGCCGGTGAGGCATTCGGCGTCGCGCGCCGCTGGCCGGACGCCCAATTCGACATGATCCTGCTCGATCCTCCATTTGACGCCGGATTGAACGACGAGGCGCTGCGCGTTGCTCACAGGCTGCTGGCGGCCGACGGCTTGGTGTATCTGGAAAGCGGCGAGCGACTGGACGATGCACAGGCGGCCGCGCACGGCTTCGAAATAGTCCGCGCCGCACGTGCCGGACGCGTACATTTCCATTTGCTGCGACGGCGTGATGCCGGAATAATCGACCCCCGGACCCCACTTGTGAGGCGCCACGGAGAATGAGCATGGTCATCGCCGTTTATCCCGGAACGTTCGACCCGCTGACGCGCGGCCACGAGGATCTCGTGCGGCGCGCGGCCGGATTGTTCGCGAAGCTGGTCGTCGGCGTCGCCGACAGCCGCGCCAAGCATCCATTCTTCTCGTTCGACGAACGCCTGCAGATTGCGCGCGAGGTGTTGAGCCACTATCCGAACGTCGAAGTCGCGGGGTTTCGCGGCCTGCTGAAGGACTTCGTGCGCGAGCACAGCGCGCGCGTGATCGTGCGCGGACTGCGCGCGGTGAGCGACTTCGAGTATGAGTTTCAGCTCGCCGGCATGAACCGCTATCTTCTGCCCGACGTGGAGACGATGTTCCTGACGCCGTCCGATCAGTACCAGTTCATCTCCGGCTCGATCGTGCGTGAGATTGCCGAACTCGGCGGCGACGTCAGCAAATTCGTCTTCCCATCGGTCGACAAATGGCTGAAGGCCAAGCTTACCCAGATGGGGCGTAGTCCCAGTTGACCCTCGGCGCGCGGCGGATCGAAGTTGTCGATGCGTTGCGCGCGTTCGCGCTCGCCGGCATCCTGCAAGTCAACATCCAGTCGTTTGTCTGGGGCACCGGCGACCCGCTGGGATACTTCGGCAAGCCGCCTTCGACCACTGATGCACTGGTGCATGTGCTGATCGGCACGCTCGTGTCGATCAAGTTCATGTCCATTTTTGCATTTTTGTTCGGTGTCGGCTTCGCATTGCAGTGGCGCAGCATCCGCCGCAGATCGGCGTCGGTCGACATCGCTCGCCGCGTCTACCGGCGCCGGCTGCTTTTTCTGCTGGCGGTTGGACTCGCGCATGGAGCATTGCTTTACTACGGCGACATCCTGGCGTTCTACGCGCTGTGCGGCTTCATCGTGCTGCTGTATGCAGACGTGCGTATAGCTCGGCTGGCGCGCGCCGTGCGCAACGCGTGGCTCACTTTTTCGATCTGGAGCCTGGCATGGATTGCGCTGTCCGAAAGCGCTCGCATCTCATTTGCGCCGGAGGACGATCCGACGCAAATCCCCGCATCGGCGCTGGCGCGGTTCATGATCTACGCGGAGGGCGGCAGTATTGATCAGTTGTTTGCGCGTGTCGGCGACTATGGGCAGACCTTGCTGTCGATGACGGTGCTTTCCACGCCGCAGATCGTTGCACTGTTTCTGCTCGGTGCGCTTGCGGGCCGGCTTGGGTGGTTATCGCGGCCTGGCCGTCATCCTCAGGTGTGGCGAGCAGCGACATGGATCGGTGCGATGGCGGCACCGCTTGCGCTTGCCGGCGCGTGGCTCAACTTTGCGGCCATGCGCGATCAGCCTGGCGATCCGAGTTCGCTGGGCTATGCGCTGCAGCTTGCCGGTTCATTGACGGCGTGCTTGTACGTCGTGCTGTTCGTGCGCAATCGTGGCGGTTTCATGCGGCGCGTGATCGCGTGGCTTGCACCGGCAGGCCGCATGCCGCTCACCAACTATCTGCTGCAGTCGGTTGCGATGGGCGCACTGCTTTCGGGTTGGGGACTCGGGCTCGGTGCCGAACTTTCGCGTGCGCAGCTGGCGCTGCTGGGACTTGCGGTGGCCGTGCTGCAACTGGTTGCCAGCCACGGATGGATCGCCCGCTATGGCCAAGGGCCGGTGGAGGCTGCCTGGCGCGCGTGGACCTACCGCTCGCTGCCAACTTCCTCGACTTTCAGCCAGACACCGCGCTGAGTCGCCTGCGCGATGCTTGCCGCGCTCGCAATTGCGCTGGCCCGCGAGTCTTCCCGCAGGTCGGCGCCGCCGACCGCGATCCATTCGCCCAGCCGGCCGCGCACGGTCATCGATAACTGTGCACGCTCGAGCGCACTGCCGGTGAATAAGGCCTGCTCGGGCGCCAGCTCGATGATGACCACATCGCCCGCCAGTTGCGGGCGGGCGTAGAACCCGGTGACGGCGTCATAGAACACGGTCCCGTGTGCCTCTGTGACGCCGTTCTGATCCACAAGCCAGCGCCGAAACGCGAGCGGAATCGACGTGCCAATCGCGATGTACGCGCGACCGCCTTCAACGACGCGAATCGTCTGCGTTGCATCGGCGGTGCCGACCGCGCGGTGGTCACCGGCTTCGACGTTGACATTGCCGGCAATGCGGCGGGTCGAGAAGGTGACCGACCCGTCCACGCCCACCACGTGCGATGCGCGTTCATCGATGCGATCCTGCCGCACCGTGATGGCGAGCTGTCTCGGTGCACGGTCGAGGGCGACCAGCAGTTGTTTCAGTTGTCGCACGTTCGTGGCGGAGGCGCGGACAAACAACTGGTAACCCTGGCCAGTCAACGCGCCGCCGGGTTCGAGAAATGCACGCAGGCTCGGGAGAACGTCCTCCGCGGTCCGGTGCTTCAACTGGATGGTATCGATCTCCTGTGCGCCGAGCGCGGGCGCAAGGAGCAGTGCCAGAAGCAACCGGCGGCGGCGCATGTCAGAGTAGCAATTCAATCTCGAGTTCGTCGCCGACCCTGAGCGTGGAACCGGCGCCTTCGACGACGATGGCGTTGACGCCGAACATCACGCCGTCATTCGTTCCACGGAAGGTGGCCAGCAGATCCGGCACGGTGGTCGATGCTTCACCAGTGAGCGGGTCGACGCCTGGCACGGTGCAACGCGCGCATGGCTTGACCGGTCGTATCACGATATCGCTGCGTCGCAGCGTCCTGATGTAATCCTCTTCGAAGGCCGGCACGCCGTCGAGCACGATGTTGGGCCGGAAGCGAGCCATCGTGACTGCAGACTGGTTCGTCTTTGATAGCCGCGCATTCAGATCGGCGAGCGATGCCCCAGCGGTGATAAGCAGCGGAAATGCATCGGCAAACTTGTACGGCGCCTCGATCTTGCCGGTGTACTTGCGGTTCGCGATGCGCCTGCCTTCCGGATCGAAGCGAACAAGACGCGCCGGCACGTCGAGGAACTTGCTGAACCAGGCGTCGGCGATCTCGCCCTGCGTGACCGCCGCGACGCTGTCGTCCCAAACTCGAACTTCGATCACATCGCCTTCGGAAGCAAACGGCACTTCGAGCGCGAGCATTCCGGGCGCCCTCAACCGCAAGGTTTCGCTGACGAAGCGCGATTCGATCAACGCCATTCGCGGATGCTCGCGCTGGCTTAGGAACTCGCCTTCCACATCAGTGACGACCCATTCGCGATCGCCAACGCCGTCGACCTCGAGCCCGGTTGGGGCAAGCCGGGCGCTGCGCACGCTGAAACCCCGACAGCCCTTGACCGGGTACAGGTTCAGTTCGGATATGGTCGCTTTCATGGACGTAAGTGTAGAGGTGGCGTGCGGCAAGCGCGGCAACGGCGATGAGGATCTGGGATGGCGTCAATTGCGGGAGTGATTGAGCGCGAAGCTATGCTATGAGCAGCGGGGAACCCTGCTGGCCGGCTCCGCAAACGGGCGATCGATGACGAACGATGACAGAAAGCGGCCTGAAATCCTGACCGATAGCATGGGCGCGGCAGCCCGCAACGCCAACCAGCAGCGGTTGCATGCGGCACTGGTGGATGCCGCGCGGGCGATCCGTGCCACGCGCGACCGGATCGACACGCCAACCGCTGAAACGGCCGCGATGTTGGATCGCTGCGAGGCTTTGCTTCAGGGTGCGCGTGAGGCGGCGCGCGCAAAATCGCGGCTGGTGGCGTACGACTGCCTGTATCAGGTTGAGCGCGAACTCGTCGCGACGATGGATGAGACCGAGCGCCGCGCCGCACTCGCGGTGTATCGGGCCGAAAGCAGCGCCATGCTTGTTCCATGGCGCCGCGAAGCCGCGCGAGCGCTGGCGGGCGGCGATGATGGCGTGCCAACGGTGGCGACTTTGCAGACGTTGATGGGCAACGTGCATGCCGCGCGACGACAACAGCACTACCGGGTCGAACTGGTGCGACGTCAGATCAATGCGCTGGCGGTGCCGCTGATTGTCGCGATCCTGTTCTGCAGCGGCTGGGCGCTCGCCGGCGGCTTCGAGTGGGTCCTGCACGATGACGTCGAAGCCACGCTCGCGATGATGCTGGTCAACGGCATGCTGTTCGGATATTTCGGCGGATTGTTAAGCGTCGTATTCGGTCTGCTGCGGCCTGAAGTCGCGGTTCAAGCGAACGAGCTGCGTGGCGGCTGGACGTTGACGATCGTGCGCCCATTCGTCGGCGCTGCAGTCGCGATCCCGATTGCGTTCTTTCTGCAATCGGGTCTGGTCAATCTCGGCAATGTCACGCCGGCGTTCGATCTGGCGCTGTGCTTCATCGGCGGATTCACGGAGCGCTGGTTCAGCGCGCAGTTCGACCGTATCGCGGGCAGCACCGACAGGTGAGCGGGGGTATTGTTCCGCCCAAGCGTCGTTACCGGCATGATCGACACGATCGCGCGCCCCCTCCGCCGTCAACGCACCTGCTAACCATGCGCTACGGACGCGCCTCGCGCGCCGGCAGCATGGCATCGATGTGCGCTGCTGGATACAACTGCGCCAGCACCTCGCGCATGGCATCGCCCAGCTCCAAGGACAGCGCCGCGCGGTAATCGGTGGAATCGGCGTCGACGCGCATCGACCACAGATGAGCAAGCGTCTCGCGCCGCGCTCCGAGTGCGGCGTCAACCGTGGTCTGCCAATGCGCGGGGTGTTCGGTCTGCTCCCAGTCACCGCGGCCGCGGCCGTAGTGCGCCACCGCCAGATACGCGAGCACGGCAGAGCGGGCGACCTGGTCGAGCGTGGCATCGGACCACGTGACGGATGCCGTTGTTGTGCCGCGCACGAGGTTGTAACCGCGAGCCAGACCGGCCGCGCCGAGCGCGCCCAGCACGCTGCCGGTCAGCAGTCCGGCGCCGAAACTCATGCCGCCGGTGGCGAGATCGGCTTTCAGCCCCGCCACCGCGCCGGTCATTGCGCCGCCGACCAGCGCCGCCTTGCCTTCACTGATGGGGGTATGCATCGCATAGTGCTCCGCCAGCCGCGCTTGAATCTCGCTGCGCGCCTGGCCCGACAGGCCGTGAAGGGTGACCAGTTCGTCGGTGGTGGTGCGCACGTCGGCGTCGAGCCGCTCGGCCAGCCGCTGCATTGCCGCCTGTCGCGGCGACTCGGTGGAGTTGCGGCCGATCCCCAGCGCAGTGCCGACTTCTCGTAAGCGGCCGCGCAGACCGTCGTCGGGCAGTGGCTCGCTGTCGGTCGCCGCGCGCACGAGGCGCTGGGCGAGCACCTCCATCGCCGACTCGAATGTCCTTCGTCTCGCTGCGAGCCACATCTGGCGCAGCCGCGCAAACGCCGCGCGCTTGTCCGCCGGCAACAGCGGCTCCACCGTGCTGAACAGCGCTGCTTCCTGTACCCAGCAGCGCGCAAACGCATCGAGCGGCAGTACGTCGTGTGGGTAACCCACACCGGCCAGTTGCGCCTTCCAGCGCTGCGCGTCCGCTTCTTCTTCGGCGACCGCGCGTGGCGTGCCAAGCTGGTTCAGCAGCACGACAACCGGCTTGCCGATCCAATCAAGTATGCGCATCTCGGGGCCGACGTACGCGGCCGTGCGCGGGTCTTCGGCCGCGTTGACCAGGTACAGCACGACGTCGGCTTGCTCGCGCACGTTGCGCACCGCCTGCTGGCTTGACCAGAACGGGCGATCGCGGTAGCGGTCCCACACTTCGGCAAGCAGCCAGCCGATCGGGCTGGCCGCTCGTTCCAGCCGGTTCGCGAGCCGCAAGCTGTCACCGAAGCCCGGCGTATCCCACAGCACGAGACGGTCTCCTGCGATCGTTTCCATCAGCGTGAACGGCTCGGCCGCTTCCGTCACGTGCGGCTCGTCGCGCACCTCGCCGACATCGCGAACAAGCAGCGTGCGCGCAAGGGTGGTCTTGCCCGCGTTCGTGTGCGACACGAGACTCAGCGCAATTGTCTGTGGTGCGTCGTTCATGCGGGTATCGCGGCCGTGCCGGTGCGGTCGAGCGCGGCGCTTAGCGCAAGCTCGGCGGAGTCCAGATCCGACGCCAGCAGATCGATGAACGCCGGCTCGTGGCCGATGGCGGCAAGCATGTGATTCCACGCCGCCCGTCGCTCGTCAATACGCCCGGGGGTGGCCCCAAAGCGCTTGCGAAACGCGGATTCCTCAACCAGCACGATGAGCGGAGTCCAGACGGGCATGTGTTTCCGGACTGAATTGATGAACGCGCCGTGGTTCTCCGACTCGGGCGTTGCCGTCAGCGCAAATAACGCGGCTACCAGCGAAGGCGAGCGGGAGGGCGGCGGGTCCGCGGGGAGTGCGTCCTCGCCGCCGAATTGCGTCGTCGCCGCCACGCTGACCTGCGTCCCAGCGCCGCAAACCTTGGTCAGCAGCGCGTGGAGCGCCAGCGTAGCCTGCGGCGCGAGTTCAATTGCGTAGGGCAGCACGTGCACGGCGCTGGCTTCGCCGCGGTGCGCGCGCACGAGTCGCCGGAAGTACCCATCGTCGAGTGCCAGCGGAAAGCGCCGTGCCATGCGCACCTCGCGCCAGCGGCCTACGAGCGCAAGCAACAGGCGTGGCACAAGGACGGCCAGCGCCACGGTCGTGCCGTACAGATGGATCCAGGGCGCGGCGTTCTCGCCGGGGCCGGCAGGAAAGCGGATCGAGGCGAGCCGTGCTTGATCGGCGATCGGGATGCCCGTCAGGGTTGACGCTGGACCCAGCAATATGCTGATCAGGGTGTGCACGTGTTCAACGCCGAGAAACGTGCTTTGCCAGCCGGCGCGATATTCGAGAGCAAGGCCGCGCAGGTAAAGACCGCCCAGCGCGCCCAGCGCAAAGGCGAACGCGGCAACATGCAGCACGCGTCCCACTCGCGCCGCCGTCAGCGGCGCGCTCGCGCGCATCCAATCACGCAGGAACGCGGCAGACGGCCGCGTTGCGTGGTCGATCAGCTCGCCCGAAGCGCATGCGTGCGCGAACTGGCCGAGCGCGCGTGCCAGTGGACCGGGCGCGGGTGGCCGCCGACGCACCAGGCGCGCAGCGCCGTGCGCTGCCAAGCCGACATAGACCGCAAGGTTCCAGACGATCACCGCGAGCAGCGGCGGCGCAAGGATGTTCACGCGCTGGCCGGTACCTATCGCGTCGCTGACAAACCCTGAGGCCAGTGCCAGCAGCGCAAGCGCCCAGCCGACCCACGGCCGCCACGTCATGGCGGCAAGAACGCGACGCAAGCCGGGCTCGCGCCCGCCCAGTCGCTCGACTGCGAGCGCGGCGCGGCGCGCGACGAAGACCTCTGCCGTCGCATGCTCGCCTTCAATCGTGGCGGCCGCGCGGCTGGCCCATGCGCGATCCTCGTCGCTCCAGTGCGGCGGCGCGGGCTCCTGGGTCTCCCACGCGCGCACCAGAATTGCATTGCGGGCAGCGGCTTCGTCCATCAGGCGGAAGCGGCGTGTCTCTCAATGCCGCACGGATGCCGTGTGCTTCGATCAGGCCGCGGGATCGGTGGCACTGAACGCGCGCCGGTGGCGTCGCCGGTCACGGGAATTGCGATCCGGATCGTTTCCGTCATTCGCCACTCAACGACCGCCAGCCGGATCATCGCTATCGTGCAGTCAGACGTTGAAGCGGAAGTGCATCACGTCGCCATCGCGCACGACGTATTCCCTTCCCTCCAGTCGCATCCGGCCCGCTTCCTTGCAGCCGGCCTCGCCGTTGAACTTAACGTAATCGTCGAATGCGATCGTCTCGGCGCGGATGAATCCTTTTTCAAAGTCAGTGTGAATCACACCGGCTGCCTGCGGCGCGGTCGCGCCTTTTACGACGGTCCATGCGCGCACTTCCTTGGGACCGGCGGTAAAGTAGGTCTGCAACCCAAGCAGCGTGTACCCGGCACGGATCATTCGATTCAGTCCTGGCTCCGTCATGCCCATGTCGGTGAGGAACACTTCCTTGTCGGCGTCCGACAGATCAGCGATCTCGGCCTCCACCTTTGCGCAGACCGCGACCACGGGCGCACCTTCCTTTGCCGCGTGTGACTTCACCAGATCGAGCAGCGGGTTGTCTACGAAGCCATGCTCCTCGACGTTGGCGGCATACATGGTCGGTTTCATCGTGAGCAGGAACAGTGGTTGCAGCACCGCCTTCTCCTCCGCGTACAGATCGACGCTGCGCACGGGCCTGGCTTCGTTCAGGACCGGCATGATCTTCTCCAGCGCATCGACCAGCCGCTTGGCTTCCTTGTCGCCGCCGCTCTTGGCGACCTTGCTGTACTTGGCGAGCTGCTTCTCGGCGGCGGCCAGATCGGCAAGCGCAAGTTCGGTGTTGATGACCTCAATGTCGGACAGCGGATCGACCTTGCCCGTGACGTGAATGATGTTTGGGTCTTCGAAGCAGCGCACGATGTGCGCGATCGCGTCGCACTCACGGATGTTGGCAAGGAACTGGTTGCCCAGGCCTTCGCCCTTGCTCGCGCCGGCAACCAGGCCAGCGATGTCGACGAACTCGACGGTGGCGGCGATCACCTTCTCCGGTTTGGCGATCCTTGCCAGCGCGCCCAGGCGCGGGTCGGGCACTTCGACGATGCCGACGTTCGGCTCGATCGTGCAGAACGGATAGTTCTCGGCCGCGATGCCCGCTTTGGTCAGCGCGTTGAAGAGGGTCGATTTGCCGACGTTGGGCAGACCGACGATGCCGCATTTCAATGCCATGGAAAGCCTTCGATTCCCGCGCCGTCCGGCGCAAACATGCGATTATCGCAAGCGGAATGAATCCGAGCACGCGCACCGCATGAACGTCACCCTGCGTGAAATCACGAAGGAAACCGTGCGCGCCGTGTGCAAGCTCGACGCCGGCGACGGCGGTGCGCAGGTTGCGCCGAATGCGGTTTCAATTGCGCAGGCCCATTTCTGTCCGGAGGCCTGGTTTCGTGCGATCTACGCCGGAGAAACGCTCGCAGGCTTCATCATGCTGTACGACCCGACATTGGCGCCGCAACCGGACGATCCGGACTTCTTCCTGTGGCGATTGATGATCGACTCATCGCAGCAGGGCAAGGGCTACGGGCGCGACGCGGTGCGACGGCTCGTCGAGCATGTGCGTACCAGGCCGGGCGCGCGACGCCTGCTGGCATCGCATGTGAAGCAGGCCGAAGCGCTCGGCCGCTTCTATCAATCGCTCGGTTTTCGGTACACGGGCGCGGAAGCCGACAGTGAATTGGTCATGGCGCTTGAGCTCGCATGAGCGCGGCCGACGGTTTTACGACTGCCGAGTTCCAGGTGCGGTTGGCAACGCGTGCCGAGACCGCTGAGATACAGGCCTTTAACGAGGCCAACCCCGAGTACTGGCTGCTCACGCACGGACATCCGCCGCCGCCCGACGACGCGCAGCGCGCGTTCGATGAGCATCCGCCTTCAGACATGAGCTACCGTGACGACCCTTGGTTCATCGTCCGCGATGCGGCGAGCGGCGAACTGATGGGGCATGTCGCCTGCGCGATCGATCTGATGGCGCCCGGCGTGTTTCACCTGGGTTTCTTCATGGTGGCTACGCCGCGGATCGGCACCGGGATTGCGCAGCGTCTGTATGACGCCTACGAGGAATTTGCGTTCCGGCACGGCGCGCGCTGGCTGCGGCTGGGGGTGGTCGAGTGCAACCAACGTGGACACGCGTTCTGGCGCCGCCAGGGTTATGTCGAAGTGAAGCGGCGCGACGGATTTGTTCTCGGCGACCGTTCGCACCGGCTCTTCACGATGGTCAAACCGGGCGAAGGCGAAACGCTCGATGAGTACCTCGCGGCAGTGCCGCGCGATCGATCGGATGCCGAGCCGCTCAAAGCAGCCTGATCAGCGCCGGATTGGGCCGCGTGAGCCAAGCCATCACCTCGTCGGCAAAGCGTTCGCTTTCGGCAATCGCACGCTTCCAGTCGCGCATGCGTGCAGCATGGTCAAGGCCGTACCGATGGAAGTCATTGCGATCGGGGAGCTTGCTGTTTGGCAGACGGGCCAGGAGCTCCGGTGAAGGCGAAATCAGCAGAAGATTGTCGAGCCACGAATGCGCGCGCGGATGCCTGCGCCACGGCAGGAACTTGTCGAGCCAACCGGGCGTCACCTGCGGCACGAAGTGCGGATACAGCACGAGGCCCTTGAGATCGTGGTAGGGCAGCAGCAGGTGATAGTCGATCAGCCCGCCGTCGCAGTAATCGCCGCGCGGCGCGCCGGCAATGTTCACCACCGGATCGCACACCAGCGGGATCGAGCCCGACGCGAGCAGCGCGTCTTCGGTGTTGTGCGCATCCAGCGCAATTCGCGTCAGCCCGAACGCATCGGGTGCCCGCGTTGGAAATGCGGCCAAAGGCGAGAGAAAGATCACGCGCTCCATGTGCGCGGCGAGCTGTGTGCGCGACATCGTATTGGCAAGCGCCGCACGCGCGAATGCCACCTTCGAACGGTTCGCCTGCAGTACGCCGCGCGCGCGCGTCGTGATGATCGACAAGCCGATGCCCCGGCGCGGTTCGATCGTCCTCGCGTCTCCCAGAACGGCGCGCGCGAGCTTGCGGCATTCGTCACTCACGTGCTTCGTCGTCGGCTTGCGTGGATAGGTCTGCGCGACATAGCCCTCAGACAGTCGATCAAGCGCGGCGACCGGGTCAGCCGTTGCCGCCGCCGCCATCCGCCATGCGCCGATCGAAGCGCCGATCAGTTCAATGTGTTCGACATCGCGCAGCCACTCACCGAAAAGGAGCCTGTCGAGAGGAATCAGCGCCAGGCCCTTTGGACCGCCCGCGGCGGCGGGGACGCAGGCGATATCACATGGGGCGATGCCGTTCGATCGAACATGATCGGCGGCACGCGGACCGGCGTGCAGGACGAACGAGCCGCCTAAGCTCATGCGTTCGGTGCCTTCGGCGCCGAATGCAATTTCATCATCGCGCGCTCGAACTGACCTTCGACGAGGGCAGGCACGATGTCGAGTGCGCGCGTGATGGACTCGTCGATCTGACTCTGATGTTCACGGCTCGCCGGGTGCAGCACGAAGTCGGCGACTTCGTGCTGCAAGTTGAGCGAACGCGGATGGCCGACTCCAATACGCAGACGCCAGAAGTCGGGTGTCGAAAGTCGGCCCTGAATGTCCTTCAGGCCGTTGTGGCCGGCAGTGCCGCCGCCGCGTTTCAGTTTCACCGCCCCGGGCGGTAGATCCACCTCGTCGTGTGCGACGAGGATCTGTGTCGGCAGGATCTTGTAGTAAAGCGCCAGCGCGACCACGGCCTGACCGGAACGGTTCATGTACGTGCCGGGTTTCAGCAGCCACAATTCGCGCGCACCGTCCTTCAGGCGCGCAACTTCGCCGTGGAACTTGCGTTCGTTGGCCAGAAACACTCCTGCCTTGCGCGCGGCCGCATCGACGAACCAGAAACCGGCGTTGTGACGCGTGCGTTCGTACTCGGCGCCGACATTGCCGAGGCCGACAATCAGCCGGATCGCAGTCTCTGTGTTGATCATGGTTCAAACAAGAACGGCCCGCGGTGTCGCCACGCGCGGGCCGCATTGTGCAGCAGAGTCGATTACTTCTTCTTTTCCTTGTCCTTGTCGCCACCTTTCTTCTCCGGGGCGGGTGCGGCCGCTGCGGCGGGCGGCAGCTTCTGCGCGGTGGCGGGAACATCCGCGGCCGGCACGATCGGCGCCGCTGTCTCCTCAACGATCTCCTCGCCCTTGATCGAGACGGAGGCAACCACCGGATTTTCCTTGCCTTTCAGAACGGGGCTAACCCCGGCTGGCAATTGCAGGTCGCGCACGCGGATCGTCTGGTGTGCGCGCAGTCCCGACAGATCGACCTCGATGAACGCCGGCAGGTCCTTGGGCAGACACGCGATATCGACTTCCGACAGCACGTGGCTGATCAGCCCGCCGCTTTCCTTCACCGCGGGCGAGTTTTCCTGGCCCACGAAGTGCAGTGGCACGCTCATGTGAATCGGCTTGTCCTCGGTGACCCGCTGAAAATCGATGTGCATCACCTGCGGCTTGTATGGGTGCATCTGGAAATCGCGCAGCAACACCCGTTCACTCCTGCCGTCGAGTTCCATGTCGAGGATCGATGCGTGGAATTTTTCCTTGCGCAGCGCGTGGAACAGCGGGTTGTGTTCGATTGCGATGTTGACCGGCTGCCCGTTGCCGCCATAAATGACGCCGGGTACCTGCTTCGCGCGGCGCAGGGAGCGGCTCGCACTCGTACCCGGCGTGTTGCGCGTGGTTGCGACTACTTTCATTTCACTCTCCAGGAAATATCCGCGGGCCGCGACCAGCCACAACGGAAGCTCTACTCAATGAACAGGTTGCTCACCGAGTCCTCGCGCGAAATGCGCGAAATCGTTTCACCCAGCAGCGCGGCGCACGACAGCTGCCGGATCTTGGGACATGCGCGCGCATCGTCGCGCAGCGGAATCGTGTCGGTCACCACCACTTCGTCGAGCACGGAATTCATGATCCGCTCGACCGCCTTGCCGGACAGCACCGGATGCGTGCAATATGCCATCACCTTGGTGGCGCCGTGCTCACGCAGTGCCGCGGCGGCCTGGCACAGCGTGTTGGCGGTGTCGATCATGTCGTCCATGATCACGCAGGTCCGGCCTTCGACGTCCCCGATGATGTGCATCACCTCGGCGACGTTCGCGCGCGGGCGGCGTTTGTCGATGATCGCCAGATCAGCATCCATGCGCTTCGCCAGTGCGCGGGCGCGCACCACACCGCCCACATCGGGCGATACGACCATCAGGTTCTCGTGGTTGTGCTTCCATAGATCACCGAGCAGGATCGGGCTGGCGTAGATGTTGTCGACCGGGATATCGAAGAAGCCCTGAATCTGGTCGGCATGCAGGTCCATCACCAGTACGCGATTCACGCCGACCGCCTGCAGCATGTTGGCGACCACCTTGGCGCTGATCGCCACGCGTGCCGAACGCGGACGACGATCCTGGCGCGCGTAGCCGAAGTATGGAATCGCCGCGGTGATTCGGCCGGCCGAGCCGCGCTTGAGCGCATCGACCATGATTACCAGTTCCATCAGATTGTCGTTGGTCGGCTGGCAGGTCGACTGCAGCACGAACACATCCTTGCCGCGGACGTTCTCGTTGATCTCGACCATCACTTCGCCGTCGGAGAAACGCGATACGGTCGCGCGTCCCAGCGGCATGTTCATGTGCTGGACGACGGCGTGCGCGAGCTTCGGGTTTGCGTTGCCCGTGAATACGACGAGGTTCTCAGGAACCATCGGCACGATCTTGTCGCTGCGCACCAAAGCCGCCCTCTCACCCGGTCAATCAGCTCAGCCGAGCCCGATCAAACTGCCGGCACGCGGATTCGCATGTCGCGGCGAACTGAAAATGGCTGGGGAGGAAGGATTCGAACCCTCGAATGGCGGAATCAAAATCCGCTGCCTTAACCAACTTGGCGACTCCCCAGCGCGAAACCTGCGCTGCCGGTGATCTCATCACTGTTTCGTGATCCAATCACCAACCGGTGATCGCATCACGAACCGGTGATCCAAAACTCCGCGGATCACCACTCCGCGAGCGGATGCTGCTCCAAACTCCTGACGGCCCAACCCGCCCATCCATCCGGCAACTGCGCGATTGCAGCACGCGCCTCAGCTTCAGTTGCGACGGCAACGAACACCGCTGAACCGGAGCCCGTCATTCGCGCCGGACCATGACGCGACAGCAGCGCCAGGACAGCATCGACTTCAGGAACCCGGCGCCGTACGACCGCTTCAAGATCGTTGGCGCCGAAAAGTGCGCGTGGAAACTGCTTCAGCCCCGCGGAAAAGGCGGAAATTATCGTGGCTTTCGAGTTTCGGGTCAAACCGGGGTCAGCGAAAATTTCCGCTGTCGCGACAGCCACTTGCGGCTTCACGACGGCAAACCACGCAGGCTCGAAACCAAGCGGTGTGAGTCGCTCACCGATGCCCTCCACGAACGCGGGCCCCGGGCCAAGAAAGAACGGCACATCGGCGCCGAGTCGTTGCCCGAGTGCCGACAGTTTCGCACGCGGCCACGCGAGTCGCCACAGTCGATTCAGTGCGATCAGCGTCGTCGCCGCGTCTGAACTGCCGCCACCCATGCCGCTGCCGGGCGGAATGCGCTTTTCGACATTGATCGACACGCCCAACGATGTTGCCGACTCGGCCTGCAGCAGTTGGGCCGCGCGAACAGGAAGGTCATTATCGGGATTACCAACGACATCGCCGTTGCGCTCGATCGCGCCGTCGTCGCGCAGTTCGAAGTCCAGTGTGTCGGCCAGATCGATCGGCACGAACACGCTCTGCAGTTCGTGATAACCATCAGCGCGTCGCCCAAGGACGTGCAGAAACAGATTGAGCTTCGCCGGTGCGGGCAGGCCGAGGAACAGGCGTGTCATCGCGCGCTACGAGGTCGGATCGTCCAGCACCAGTCGCACGGTGACCGCGGGTGACGGTGCCGCCGCGGCACGCTCAAAGGTCAGCCGCCGCGGCACGCCATTGCCCTCAAAACGATCGAGCACGCGAATCATCCAGCCGTCCTGCTCGATCGTGGTGCTGTCTGGCATCGATCGATAAGGCCGTGCCGGCACGGGCCGGCCAATAATCCAGTCGCCGATGCCGGAGACGGGAAGCGACCAGCCAAGTACCTGCTCGGCGAGTGCATCGGCGCTCGGACCCTGGAGTTGCTGCATTGAGCCGTTTGCCGCCGGCGCCGTCATCCGCGCGCCGTTTGCATCAGTATCGATACGCGCCAGTGTGTTTCCGAGCGGAGAAGCGAGATCCAGTGTCAACCCGTCGCCGTGCACCGACAGCGAAAAGCGGCCGCTGGTGTTCTCGGTCCGGTCGGGCCACGAGGCGGTGACCGCGAAGCGCCCCTGATGGACACGTTCGGCCTCGCGTGGCGGCGCAAGCGTCGTGCACGCAGCGAGCAACACGACGACAAGCGCCTGGACTGCAATTCGGACCATCGTCGCAGGCCTTACAACCTCACTTTGAGCCGAACCAGCGTTGCGCGCAGCGATTCGTTGTCTGGTTCGGTGGCCGTCGATTCGCGCCAGATACGGCGCGCTGCATCGCGCTCGCCCATCTGCCACAACACTTCGCCCAGATGCGCGCCGACTTCGGCCTCAGGCCGGCTTTGCCATGCGCGCTCGAGATATTCGCGCGCCTTGGGCAGGTCACCAAGCCGGTAATACGCCCATCCCATCGAATCCTGGATGTAGGCGTCATTCGGCGACAGTTTCAGCGCCTGCGCCAGGAGTTCCTGCGCTTCCTGCAATCGCGTGCTGCGGTCGGCGAACGTATAACCGAGCGCGTTGAACGCATGCGCATCGTCAGGTTTCAACTGCATCATGCGGCGCAGATGCGTTTCCATAACGTCGATCCGATCAAGCTTCTCGGCGGCCATCGCGGCGTCGTACAGCAGGCTCGTGTTGTCGGGCGCTTTTGCCAGCGCCGCCGAGAGCACGTCGAATGACTCTTGATAGCGCTTGGCTTCACGCAGCAACTGGCCTTCGACAACCACGACCTGCGTCCTCTCCTCATCGCTGCGCGACGGCTGCGCAGCGGTTTCGGCGAGCAGCTTGCGGGCCTCGTCGACGCGTTTCATCTTGCCGAGAACAAGCGCCTGTCGCAGCCGCGCGGGCACGTACTGCTCGCCATCGTCGATGCGTTCAAGCCAGTTCAATGCTTCGTCGTATTTGCGTTCGTCCTCGGCGATGCGCGCGAGGTTCATATAGGCCGGATCCGGATCGCGATTGCCGGCCGAGGTTTCCAGCACCTTCAGATAGCGCTCGAAAAAAGTTCGCGAGGCCGTGCGCGGGGGTTTGTCGTCAAGAGTGAGCACCCCCATTGCATACAGCGCGTCGAGATTGGCGGCGTCGCGCTGCAAGAGGTCGGCAAACTGTTGTCGTGCGGCGGGATACTTGTTGTCGGCAATCAGCATGCGCGCATAGGTAAGCCGCACTTCGGCCGAATCAGGGCGGCGCTGCAGGAACGTCTGCAGCAGCTCCAGCGCCGCTGTGCGTCCCTCGCTGCTGTCCTTGCCGTCTGGCCGGGCCAGTAACTGAGCAGTGAGCAGGGTCGCTCGCTCCGAATCGGGCTGCAACGACAGCGCGGCGCGCGCCTCCTGCACGGCGCGCTGCGAAAGCCCGGCCGCTTGAGCGCCAGTGGCAAGTATCAACCGCACTTCGGCGCCGCGCATCAGATCGTCGCGGTACGGCGCCGCGAGCGATTCAAGCAGGATAAAACCGCCGGCGCGATCTGGTCCGCGTGCCAGGGTGCGCTGTATGCGCGCCAGTTCCTCGACTGGATTGACCGCGTTCCTGACCTGTTCGGTCAGCAGCGGTGCGGCGTCCTTGTAGTGACCATTTGCGATCTGCATCGCGGCCAGCGTCTGCGCCGCCTCAACCGAGCGCGGCGCAAGCTCCTGCCACAGTTGCGCGGCTTCGAGCGCCTGCGCGCCGGCGCGCGAGCCAAATGCGATCTCAACCGCGCGCCGCGCCAGGCGTGGGTCGCGCGTCTGGCGCGCGACATTCATGTAGGTCGCAAATGCGGAGCCTGCCTCTCCCCGTTGCAGGGCGACCTCGGCCGCCATGATCTGGTACAGCAGCGGGCCGGTCAGATCGACATCCGGAAGCGCGTCGCTTCCCCGCGCAGCCGTGGCGACCGCAGTTGGGGTGGTGGCGACTTTGTCGGCCGTGATCGGTTGTGCGGTCGATGGAGGCTGAGCGACCGAAGCGCAACCTACAATCGTGCCGGCGATGAGCGCCAGCAGGCTCAGCCGTGTTGGCAAGACCCGATCCATCGCAAAAGAACGCATCAATCCACTCAATGTGAACGGCGACCGCATGCAAGTGATTTCGCCGCGGTACGTTAGCCAAGCGCGTCATCTTAGACGCCTCGACGATGCCCGAGTTGCCTGAAGTTGAAGTCACACGGCGCGCACTGGCGCCGTTCGTCGAGGGCGAGCGGGTACAGGCGGTCGTGCTGCGCGATCGGCGCCTGCGCTGGCCTGTGCCGGCGCGCTTAGCGTCTGTCCTCAGAGGTCAGCGCATCGAACGGCTCGAACGGCGTGGCAAGTATCTTTTGTGGCGATTTGCGCACGGCACGCTGATCTCGCATCTGGGCATGTCCGGTTCATGGCGCGTGCATCTTGGCATCGCACCGCCGGCCGGCATGCATGACCATGTGGACATCATCGTTGGTGAACGCGAACCGCGCATGCTCCGGCTGACCGACCCGCGCCGATTCGGCGCCCTCCTGTGGCACCCGAGCCGCAGCGGCGATGTCGAACGCCATCCGCTGTTGTCGCGCCTGGGATTGGAGCCATTCGATCCGCGTTTCGATGCCGAACATGTCTACCGGGGCACCCGCGGGCGGCGCGCAGCGATCAAACAGGTCCTGCTGTCCGGTGACATCGTCGTTGGCGTTGGGAACATCTACGCGTCGGAGAGTCTGTTTCGCGCCGCCATCGATCCGCGCCTTGCCGCGCACCGAATGTCCCGGGAACGCTGCGTCCGGCTCGTCAATGCGGTGCGCGCCGTTCTGACGGAGGCGATCGAAGTGGGCGGCAGCACGATCAGAGACTTCGTCGGCGCCGACGGTACCGAGGGCTACTTCATGCTGGAGGCGTTCGTCTACGGCCGCGAGGCTCACCCGTGCCGGGTCTGCAAGACCACGATTCGACGCATCGTGCAGGGTCAGCGTGCGACGTATTTCTGTCCGCGCTGCCAGACGAAAGGCGGCCAGCGTTAGGCGGCTGACTCATCCGGTCGAATGGGGTGCGCAGAACGATCCCTATGCTAGATTGGTCTGCGACCCAGCGCCCCGTGCGCGTTTGCCCCGATGGCCCAACTCGCGAGCAGCTTCCAGGAATACGGCGCATGGCGTGACTCACTGGCACGCGGTGTTGCGCAACTGCGCGCCTGGCTGGAACAGAATGAGTTACTTGATCACGACGCGGGGCGCCGCCTTGCCGTTGCGCTGGACCGGCTCGCCGAAGACAAACTGGTGATCGCATTTGTCGCCGAGTTCTCGCGCGGCAAGTCCGAACTGATCAACGCGATCTTCTTCGCTGACTACGGCCGGCGCATCCTGCCTTCTTCGGCCGGACGCACGACGATGTGTCCGACTGAGCTGATGTACGACGAGTCGCTGCCGCCCTGCATCCGTGCGCTGCCGATCGAGACGCGCGCGCGCCAGGGCACGATGTCGGACTTCAAGAAGGCAAGCAGCGAGTGGCGTGTATTCCCGGTCGACATCGACGCCCCGGAAGGGATGCTCGAAGCGTTCAAGCTGGTATCGGATACGGTGCGCGTGTCGGAGCAGGAGGCGCTGCTTTACGGACTGTACGATCCGGCCGATCCGGATCAGAAGACCGTGGTCGATGCGGACGGCACGCTCGAGATCTCGCGCTGGCGGCACGCAGTAATCAATTTCCCGCATCCGCTGCTCAAGCGCGGGCTGGTAATTCTTGATACCCCCGGATTGAACGCGATCGGCGCCGAACCAGAGCTGACACTGTCGCTTGTGCCGAGCGCGCACGCCGTGCTGTTCGTCCTCGCTGCCGACACGGGCGTGACCAAGAGTGATCTCGAGGTCTGGCGCCAGGTGGTGCATGACACGGGCGCGTCGACAAACCACATCGCGGTGCTGAACAAGATCGACGGACTGTGGGACGGTCTGAAGACCGCGCACGAGATCGACGGCGAGGTCGAGCGCCAGGTGCACCTGGTCGGCCGCACGCTCGATCTGGACATCGCGCGCGTCTTTCCGGTTTCTGCGCAGAAGGGGCTCGTGGCCAAGGTGATGCAGGACGATCGCCTGCTGGCGGCAAGCCGCTTGCCGAAGCTCGAATCAGCGCTGGTCGAACTCCTGGTCCCGGCCAAGCAGCGCATCGTCGGCTCTCAGACTCAGGCGATCGTCGAGCGCATTGCTGAGGAGGTTCGGCAAGCTCTGGGCGCGCGCGAACGTGGCGTGATCGAGCAGCTGTACGAGCTGCGCGCGCTGCAAGGCAAGAATCAGAGTTCGATCGAGCGCATGTCAATGCGGGCGCAGGTCGAAAGCCGCGAGTTCGAGGCGAACGTGCGCAAGATCGTGGCGACGCGGGTTGTGCTATCGCGTCTGTCCGACCGGGCCACCACGCCGCTCGGCCACGAGACACTGCGAGCAACCTTGGAGACGACGCGCGAGCGCATGCGCAAGGTGCGCCTGACGCCGCAGTTCTATTCGTCGGTCAAGGACTATTTCACCGATCTGAACGGGCACCTGCGGGATGCGAGCGTCGAGCTTGCCGAGATCGAGAAGATGGTGATCGGCGTGCAGCAGAAGTTTGCATCCGAACTCGGCTGGAGCCTGCCGCCACCGATGTCATTCACACTCGACAAGTACCGCACCGATCTGGAGCAGGTCGAGCGCGCGAGCAAGTCGCATTTCAATGCGTTCGTGGTGTTCACGCGCGACAAGCAGGCGCTGATCGAACGGTTTTTCGAGTCGGTCGTGGCGAGAACCCGCGACATCTTCACGGCTGCGGAACGCGACACTGAGGCCTGGATCCGTTCACTGCTGCCGCCGATAGAGGCACAGGTGCGCGAGCAGCGCTCGCAATTGAAGCGCCGCGCAGAATCGGTCGAGCGCATTCGCGATGCCCAGGAATCGCTTGACTCGCGCATCGGCGAGCTCGAGACCGCGCTCGAGGACGTGCAGGGCAAACTCGAAGCTCTGCGTCAAACAGCGGCGCGGGTCCGGCACGTTGTCGAGACTGCGCCATCGCCGCCTGCCGGCCCAGCGCCAGCCGCCGCGACGGTTTCGCGCAACTTTGACTCGAACGAGCCCGCGTTCCTGCGCGTCGAGATCTGATGTCCGGTTTTGCGGCCCGGATCATTGCGTGGCAGCGCGCGATGGGGCGGCGCGATTTGCCCTGGCAGGGCACGCGCGATCCGTATCGCGTCTGGTTGTCGGAGATCATGCTGCAGCAGACGCAGGTGACGACGGTCGTGCCCTACTACCAGCGCTTTGTCGAGCGCTTTCCCGATGTCACGGGATTGGCGTGCGCGAAGGTCGAAGAGGTGATGCGCCTATGGGCCGGGCTCGGGTACTACGCACGCGCCCGTAATCTGCACGCATGCGCGCAGCGTGTCGTCACCGTGCATGGGGGAGCGTTCCCTCGCAGCGTCGAGGGGCTTTCGCAATTGCCCGGTATCGGTCGCTCCACCGCGGCGGCAATTGCTGCGTTTTGTTTCGGCGGGCGTGCGGCGATCCTCGATGGCAACGTCAAACGCGTGATGGCGCGTCAGTTCGGTGTGGCCGGCTATCCCGGAACGGCCGCGATCGAGCGCGAACTTTGGGCGCACGCGGATGCCTTGCTGCCGGCTGCGACGCAGATGCCGGCGTACACGCAAGGGTTGATGGACCTTGGCGCAATGATTTGCAAGCGATCGAATCCGCGTTGCGTCGAATGCCCGGTGGAATCGACCTGCGTGGCCTTGCGCACGGCTCGGGTCGATGAGTTGCCGAGCGCGAGGCCACGCAGGGAAACACCGCGACGAAGTGTGCATCTGCTGCTCGTCCTTCACGGCGATGATGTACTGGTCGAGCAGCGGCCGGGCGCCGGAATTTGGGGAGGACTGCTTTCGCTGCCGCAGTTCGATCGTCTCGAGCAACTCGCCGCCGCCTTGGCCCGGCTTGCACCAGACGCCTGCGCGGCACCGCTGCCGCAGAGACGTCACGCATTCACGCATTTCGCCCTGCAGATCACGCCGCATCTGGCGCAACTCGAGCGCCCGTTGACGATTGCGATGGAGCCGCAGATGCGATGGCTTGCGCGCGATAACATCGACAAGGAGGCATTGCCGACACCGATTCGCGCACTGTTGCGTGACGTCTTGCGGGTTGTGCGGCGAAGTCCGATCGAAGCACTTGAGGAGAGCGCATGAGATCCGATCGTTTCTGGATTGCCGCACCGATGATCCTGGTGGGTTGCCTGCTGGCGTCTTCTGCGAGTGCGCAGGACTGGCCAGCCAAACCGGTACGAATGGTTGCGGTCTTTCCGCCGGGTGGTTCGGTCGATCAGGTCGCGCGCGTGTTGTCACAGCAGTTGTCTCTTCAACTCGGTCAACAGTTCGTGGTCGAGAACAAGGGCGGCGCGTCGGGATCGATCGGCACCGCCGAAGTTGCCCGCGCCGTCGGCGATGGCTATACGTTCGCGGTCGTATTCGACACGCACGCGGTCAATCCGTCGCTGCTGCCCAATCTGCCGTTCAACACAACACGCGATCTTGCGTCGGTGATGCTGATCGGCACATCGCCGATGGCGATCGTGGCGCACGTCTCGCAGCCATTCAGGGATTTCCGCGACGTGATCGCCGCGGCGAGGGCCAAGCCGGGGATCGCCTTCGGCTCGATCGGCACTGGGTCGCTCGGCCACCTGGCGATGGCGCAGATCGGCAATCAGCTCGGGGTCGAGCTCACACACGTACCATACCGCGGCGGTGGGCCGCTGATGAACGACGCGGTCGCCGGCCAGATACCGCTGGCGATCGGCACCGTGTTCCTGGTCAGTCCGCACGTCAAGAGTGGCAAGGTCAAGGCGCTCGCCGTGACTTCAGGCAAACCTGACGCACAGTTGCCCGGCGTTCAGCCTCTGACGGCGCAAGGCGTTCCGGGATTCGAGGCGCTCGCGTGGTGGGGAATCTTCGCCCCAGCAGGCACGCCGCCAGCGATCGTGCGGCGCATGTATGACGAGTTGACAAAGGCACTGAAGGTGCCCGCGGTGGCCGAACGCCTGAGCGGTCAGGGCATGGAGATCAACGGCGGCAGTCCGGCAGAGCTCGACCGTTTCCTGGCGCGCGAAATCGCGCGCTGGGCGAAGGTCGTCGCCGACAACAAGATCAAAGCTGGTGATTGACTCTAATCAGGCTCAACGCCCAGCGCGACCAGAAAGCGCGACACCATGTTGTAGGTCGCGATCACGCCGACCAGCTCCACCGTGCAACGCTCATCCAGATGCGAACGGACGGCGGCGAAGGTCGAGTCGCTGACTTGAACCGCGCGCGTCATCTCGATTGTCAGCCGAAGCGCGGCACGTGACGTGGCGTCGAACAGCGTCTCGTCGTCGGCGGCGTGCAGCGGATCACGCAATGCCTCAACCTGCGCAGGCGTTCCGCCGGCCTTGACGAATACGGGCGCATGATGGCGAAACTCGTAGTCGGCGCCATTGAGTGAGGCAACAGCGCACATCGCGAGTTCGCGCAGGCGCACGTCGAGCATGAGATCGCTGCGCACGGCCTTCAGGAATGCGTTCCATCCGGCCGCAAACGGCGGGCTGTGCAGCAGCATGCGATCGAGATTCAGCAAGTCGCCGCCACGGCGCGCGCGGATCGCGGTGACCAGGTCCTGCGGCTGCTGAAGGTCGCTGGGAACGTAGGCGACACGCGACATCACTGAATCACCGCGTGCTGCCGCAGGAACCGCAGCACGATGTCGAGCCGCGCGCGCGCATCTTCGAGTTCCATCAGTTTTTGCTTCGCGCGCAGCGACACCGGCAGCACTTCGCAAATTCGATTTCCGACCCACACCGAGGATTCGAGTTGATAGGGTCGTTCGATCACGCTTGCTGTCAGCATTTGCGCGTCGTCCATCTTGGCACCTGTCGTTGCCTGCCTTTGTGCGTCCAGATCGTCAATGATGCGGTTGAGAAGCGATGCGCATGGTTGGTGCTCTGGTTCCAGCGGCCAATCCGCGTCCGGCGGGATCGCTTCGATGTCGCCAACCAGCAGCCCGTCTGCCTGCGCCGCGGCGCGCCTGATGCGGAATCGCTGCGTGCCAAGGGTGCGTATGTTCAGCACGCCGAGTTGTTGCATGTCCCATGCGGCAACTGAAGCCATGCAACCGACGGTTTCGCACTGCGCCGGCTTGCCGGTCTCGCGGCCGCGGATGATCAGGCACACGCCGAACAACGCTTCGTTCCTGAGGCAGTCTCGCACCATGTCCATGTAGCGGGCTTCGAACACGCGCAGCGGCAAGGTTCCGCCCGGAAACAGCACGGCATTCAAGGGAAACAACGGCAGCTTCATTGATTGATGCTGGCGGTCAACGGACGTGTCAGTGACGCGCAATTGCGCGGTGGCGTACCAGTACGCGACCGCTGCCCGCGAACTGCTTTGAAAGCTGCTCGACGACGTAGACCGATCGATGCTGTCCACCAGTGCAACCGATCGCGACCGTCACATAGTGGCGCGTGTCCTGCACGTAGCCGGGCAGCCATTTCTTCAGAAAACGTCCGATGTCCTCGGTCATCTCGCCGACCCGTCGTGATGCCGAGAGAAAAGCGATGACCGGCGCGTCGAGTCCAGTCAGCGATTTGAGAAGCGGGTCATAGAACGGATTCGGAAGATTGCGCACGTCGAAAACGAGGTCGGCATCGACCGGGATACCGCTCTTGTAGGCGAACGATTCGAACGTCAGCGTCAACGTGGCGCGCGGGCTGTCGGCGAACTGCTGCACCCAGTTGCGCAGCGTATTCGGCTGCAGCGAACTCGTGTCAATCAGATGGCCGATCGAATTCATTGGCGCGAGCAGGTCGCGCTCGGCCTCGATCGATTCGGTCAACGTTGCTTCAAGGCCGTCGGCTCCGAGGGCGAGTCGCTCGGAAAGGGGGTGTCGCCGCCTGCTTTCGGAGTAGCGCTGAACCAGCGCTTCGGTCGACGCAGTCAGGAAGAGCACGCGCACATCGTGGCCCGCGCCGCGCAGGCTTTCGATCAGCGTCGGAAGCTGTCCAAGGGACAGCTCGGTACGGGCATCCACCGATACCGCGACTTCGTTGTGTCCTGCCTCGTTCAGATAGGTGCAGACCTCGGCGAGAAACCGTGGCGGCAGGTTGTCGACGCAGTAGTAGCCGAGATCCTCGAGTAGCCGGATCGCAACCGACTTACCCGAGCCCGACATTCCGGTGACCAGCACTACGCGCATACGGCGATTCTTGCACGATGTGCAACCCCCGAAATGAAAAGGGCGCGGCCAAGCCGCGCCCCTCCTGCATTTCTGACGAGCCTGAGCTCAGCCCTTCAGGCATTCCGACATGAATTTCTTGCGCTCGTCGCCTTTGAGGCTCTTGGCTCCGGCATCCTTGTTGCAGGACTTCATCTTGTCCTGCTGCGTCATCTTGGCGGCCGGCTTCGCCGACAGGCATTCCTTCATGAAGGTCTTGCGTGCATCGCCTTCAAGCTTCTTGGCTCCGGCATCCTTGTTGCATGTCGCCATCTTGTTCTGCTGCGACGACATCTTCTTCTCTTCTGCGGCCATCGTTGCCACGGGCAGCAGCAGACAGGCGGCGATCAGGGCTTGCTTGAACATTGCGTTTCTCCTCCAGGGGTTAGTGATCTGGCGGCGCGGCACGGGCGCCCGTCCAGTGAGCCAATAACGCCATCGAAGCATGCGGGGTTGACGGCAGTGCAAATCGGCTACACGTCGTCCATCGCCTGCCGCTGGCGTTCCAGGAAATCGGCCATTGTGTCAATTCCCCGCAACTTCAGGATCGTATTGCGGACTGCGGCTTCCAGCAGCACCGCGAGGTTGCGGCCGGCTGCAACCGGAATCACGACCTTGTGAATCGGCAGCCCGAGCACGTCCTCCGTCGTGCCGGCCAGCGGAAGGCGTTCCATCATTTCTGTTGCGGCGCGGCGACGCAGTTCAACAATCAGGCGCAGCTTCATCTTGCGTCGCACGGCGGTTTCACCAAAGATCGACTTGATATCGAGCAGGCCCAGGCCACGGACCTCGAGCAGGTTTGCAAGGAGGGACGGGCACCGCCCATCGATCGTGTCGGGTGCGACTCGAGCGAAATCGACCACATCGTCGGCGACCAGGCCGTGCCCCCGACTGATCAGCTCCAGCCCGAGTTCGCTCTTACCCACCCCGGATTCGCCCGAGATCAGCACTCCCATTCCGAGCACGTCCATGAACACGCCGTGCATCGTGCAATGTGCGGCCATCGACTTGCCAAGGTAAATGCGGAGCAGGTCGATCACGCTCGCTGACGGCAGAGGGGACGCAAACACGGCCAGCCCGGTGCGCTCGGCGGCTGCCTCCATTTCCGGCGGAAGGGCCAGATCCTCCGCCACGATCAATCCCAGCGCACCGCCGGACACAAGTTCGTCCGCATAGTGGGCGATGCGCCCGCTGTCCATACGGGTGACGTACTGAACTTCCGGGCCGCCGAGTACATGAAGCCGATTGGGATGAATGAGGTTCAAGTGGCCGACGAGGTCGGCCGCAGGAACGTCGAGTGCGCCGCTTCCCTGAAACTTGCGCTCACCGCCGCTAAGTCCGGCGATCCAGCGCAACTTCAAGCGGTCGGAATTCTCTTCGAAAAGCGACTGGAGCGTCGGCATGCTGGAAGCTTAGCCGACGCGCCGGGCAGTGGTGTCAGGCGGCCGGTCGCACAGGCTCCCAAGTAGCAAGTTGCGCATGCACGGCTTTGGCGTCAGCGGCCGTCAGCAGACTCTCTCGAAATCCCTTGTCCGACAGCATCTGCGCCAATTCAGACAGGATATCGAGGTGTTGCTGCGTGGCCTGTTCCGGCACCAGCAGGAAGATCAACAACTGAACCGGGCGCCCGTCAGGTGCGTCAAAGGGTACTGGTTCCTCAAGACGAACGACGGCTGCGATCGCCTCTTTCAGTCCCTTGATCCGACCGTGCGGAATCGCCACACCTTGGCCCAGGCCTGTCGATCCCAAGCGCTCGCGTGCAAACAAGCTGTCGAATACGGCGGCGCGCGCGATGCCCTGGTTGTTCTCGAAAAGCAACCCGGCCTGCTCAAAGGCGCGCTTCTTGCTCGACGCTGCCAACCCGATCAAAACGTTCGAGGGCGGCAGCAGGCGAGAGATCAGGTTCATTTCGTGTCTTGCGGGGGGTTGGCCAAAGGCTCTTGGCACACGAGACGTAATGAGGTTAATGGTGCGCAGAAAATCGGATCAAGACTGTTGTGGGCGTGTTCCGGCCTATTTCTTGAATGCAATGTTCGTCGTCGCTTGCCGGTCGCGTGGACGGGGGCGCGTCGTCTCGCAACGGACTTGATAGGCGGCGGACTTCAAGCGCAGGACGGCGCGAAGTATAGGCGCCGCCAGTTATGGCGAACTGGCACACGGAAGGTCGAATGACGCGGGATAGGCGCATGTTGCAATGCCGCAACAACGCGCTCAGTGGGAGGTGACGGTGCAAAAGCAGGACGATGAAGGCCCGCGGTTGCGGGCCCTGGATTGTCAGCAGGCCACGGGGGTCCTACTGCTGCTGCTGTGCAGTCTGATGCTTGAGCGGATCCCGAACGTGGTTTCTGACCCGGTCCTTATGCCGCAGAACCTGGCGATCAAGCTTGTCCATCAAGACGTCGATCGCCGCATACATGTCTACTTCCGTGGCCTCCGCATGAATGCTGTTGCCACGCACCCTAAGGGTAATCTCCGCTCGTTGCCTAAGCTTATCTTCCACGGAAAGTACAACGTCAGCTTCGATCAGGTTGTCGAAATGACGCCGGATCCGTTCCATCTTGCCCTCGACGTAGCCCCGCAGTGCCGGGGTCACTTCGACGTGATGACCGTGGATGATGAGGTTCATGCAGCACCCTTACGTGGAAGCCGACGAGGATCTCGGATACGTCGGCTGGGTTGTCGGATCGACTTGAGCACCGTCGCGGGCACTCGCGTCGCTACAGAACTTTTCGCATTGCGACCGGCGGGATCTTCAGCGCCTCGCGGTACTTGGCGACTGTACGTCGCGCCACCACGATGCCCTGCTCGCCGAGCAACTCTGCGATTCGGCTATCTGACAGTGGATCCTTGGGGTCTTCTGCTCCTATAAGTTGCTTGATCAATGCGCGGATCGCCGTTGACGAGGCCGCGCCGCCGGTTTCGGTCGCCACATGGCTGCCGAAGAAATACTTCAGTTCGAATACGCCTAACGGCGTCGCCATGTACTTGCTGGCAGTGACGCGCGACACGGTCGATTCGTGCAGGCTGACCGTGCTGGCGATCTCGCGCAACACGAGTGGCCGCATCGCAATGGCGCCGTGGGTGAAGAAGTTGTGCTGGCGATCGACGATCGCCTGGGCGACGCGCAAGATGGTGTCGAACCGTTGCTGGATGTTTCGTATCAACCAGCGGGCTTCCTGGAGCCGAGCCGACCAAGGTGCCTGTCCCTCTTTGCCTCTGTCGCGTTTGACGATCGACGCGTAAAGCTGGTTCACGCGCAGGCGCGGCATGATGTCCGGGTTCAATTGCGCTACCCACCGGCCCTTAAGGCGCCGGACGAATATGTCCGGAACCACATAATCGGTCGTCTGTGCACCAAAGCCTACGCCCGGGCGCGGATTCAGTCCACGAATCACCTGATGCGCGGTACGAAGATCGTCGTCACTTGCCTCAAGCAGTCGGCGCAGCTTGGCGAAGTCCCGATTTGCGAGCAAAGGCAAGTGTTCGCTAACTATCGACTTTGCGTATGCCAGAACTTGCTCGGAACAGGATGGTGTGGCTTGCCGGCCGAGCAGATCGAGTTGAATCAACAGGCATTCCGCTGGCGTACGTGCGCCGACTCCTGGCGGGTCGAAGCTTTGCAGCAGCCTGAGTGCCGTCGTCAGATCGTCGATATCGACATCCGCCTCCGGCGGGCACATCTCCAGAATCTCCTCGAGTGTCGAGGTCAGGTAGCCGTCTTCATCGAGCGCCTCGATCAGCAGGCCAACCAATACCCGGTCGCGGACGGAAACCTGCGTTGTCGCGAGTTGCGCGTCCAGATGCTGGGCGAGTGAGGAATGCGTTGAGGCCCAGGCCAGCGGGCCTGCGTCTTCGTCGTCGCTTGATCCCGTGCTGGGCGCGGAGCCCCAGTCGGCGACGCTGAAATCTCCGCCCATGTCCTCGCCGTGCTCGGACCCGTTGGCCTCGGTCATCTGGCCCGCGCCTTGCTCGGCATTGAGCGATTCGCTCGGTGCCGATTTTTCCAGGATCGCCCCATCGGAGCCGACGCGCATGGCGGTAGCGAGGGGGTCGTCGTCGCGCTCGAGCAGCGGATTGTCCGCGAGAGCTTGATCGATCTCCTGATTCAGCTCAAGCGTGGACAGTTGCAGCAGCCTTATCGACTGCTGCAACTGCGGCGTCAGCGCAAGGTGCTGACTGAGCTTCAGTTGCAGGCTGGGTTTCATCGGCCTTCAGACACGAACGCGCGTCACATCCTGAAGTGCTCGCCCAGATATACGCGCCGCACCGAATCGTTCTCAACGATTTCGTGCGGCGCGCCGGCGGCGAGTACCTGGCCTTCGTTGATGATGTATGCGTGGTCGCAGATTCCCAGCGTTTCACGTACGTTGTGGTCGGTGATCAGCACGCCAATCCCGCGCTCCTTCAGAAAACGAACAATGCGCTGAATTTCGATCACCGCAATCGGGTCGACGCCTGCGAACGGCTCATCCAGCAGGATGAAGCGCGGTCGGGCGGCAAGCGCGCGCGCGATCTCGACGCGGCGACGCTCGCCGCCGGACAGGCTCTGTGCGGTGTTGGTGCGCAAGTGCGCGATCTGAAGCTCGTCGAGAAGTGCGTCCAGCTGTTCCTTCACACGCGAGGACTGCAGCGGCCGGCGCCGCTCATCGACCTGCAGTTCGAGGACGGCGCGGACGTTTTCCTCCACAGTCAGGCGGCGGAAGACCGATGCCTCCTGCGGCAGGTATGACAATCCGAGTCGCGCGCGCCGATGAATCGGCAGGTGGGCAATCGAGGTGTCGTCAAGTGCGATCGTCCCGCCGTCCATCGGAACCAACCCGACCACCATGTAGAAGCAGGTTGTCTTGCCGGCGCCGTTCGGCCCAAGCAGGCCGACGACTTCGCCCGCTTCGACCGTCAATGACACGTCCCTGACGACGACGCGCGCGCCGTACTGCTTGCGCAGATGCGCGACTACCAGACGACCGCGCGCCAGCGTTCCCCGCGTGTTGGGCGCGGTGACGGTTGTGCTTTCCGGTGCGTTCACTGCTTCTTCTCCGGCTCGACGCTGCGGGCCGGTGCAAGCGGAACAGGCGCGAAGGCAGGCGTCGCTGGCGACCGCGGCGCGATGATGGTACGTGTGCGTCCACCATCCTTGGCATCGCCACCTTCGCCGCTGTAGCGCGATTCGCGCATGTTGTACGTGATCACTCCGCCGCTGAACTCGTCGCGCGGCGCGCCGTTCTCGATGCGTTTGACCTGCGCCCGGCCTGTGAGCCGGACCGTCTCCGCCTTGCCGTCGTACTCAAGCCGCTCTGCCGCCGCCTCGAAAAACTCTTCCACATCCGGGCGGCTCGAATCGCGTCGTTGCCGAAAGGTGGCCAGACCGCCACGCGGTGCCGTCACGACCGCGAACTGATAGCCCTCTGGATCCTCGCGTAACTCCAGCCGTTCCCCGGTGATGCGCAACGTGCCCTTTGTCAGCACGACCTGACCCGAGTACACGACAACCTGTTTCAGCTCTTCGCCGGTGGCACGACTGGCGTCGATCTGCGTAGGCTTGTCACGATCCGCACGCTCCGCAAGCGCGGGAACCGATGCAGTCGCGGCGAAGAGGGCGAACAGGCGAAGCAAACGCAGCTTTGTCATTGCCTATCGTCCCGCGCGCGGTCGTGGCTCGATCAGGCTGCGCACCGCGCCGGTCATCACGACGGTGCGCGCAATGTTGTCGAAGTCCATGCCATTGGCACTGATCGACGATGCGCCACGCGTCATCTTGACCGGGCGATCCGTGCGGTAGCGATCCTCGTCCGGCAGCGCCAGCAGGTAATCAGTCGTGATGCGCATCTCCGGCTGTGCGTCAAAGGCGGCACGGGAGATCACGACGTCGCCATTCAGATGAACGCGTTCGGCGGCGTTCTCGACCCGTGCAGTGCGTGCCTTTGCCTCGACGCGCGGCTGATCCGGTCGCAAGCTGATCAACCTCGGTGCGGTGACTTCGATGTCGTCGTTATCGGCAAAGTGACGCAATTGCTCGCCAAACAGCTTATGTCGTGCCCGACCCTGCGCGTCAAACTGGGTCAGCACCACTCGATCGACCACAACATCCGGCGTTCCGGGGCGCGGCGGCTCGGCGCTTTCCGGCTTGCGCATCACGCGTGAATACCAGTAACTGGTCGCGGTCACCACGGCCAGCAGCACAATGGCGATGATCATCGTGATGCGGTCACGCATAACTGGAAGCACTTGAAGTGCACGCGACGCCGTGCGTCGCACGTGTGCCTCGCGCGGTTTCGGTCAGCGTGCGTCGCTTTACGCCGCTCAGCGCGGCGCGAGAGGCAAACGCAAGGGAAACGCGCGCCTGGCGGCAACGACTCTGCATCCACTTACGCATGGGTGCGCTCTGCCGAATGGTGTGCCAGCGCAGCGTCAAACTTGCCTTGTGCGCGCAGGATGAACTCGGCCAACTGCCGCACTGCGCCCCGACCGCCTTCAGCCGGCGCAATCCAGTGCGCGATGCGTCGAACTTCTGGTCGGGCGTCCGCGACTGCTGCGGCAAGACCGACCTTGGTCAGAACCGGCAGATCGGGCCAGTCGTCGCCGATGAATGCGCACTGCGCGGGCGTTGTATTCATCTCGGCGAGCAGGCGCTCGAAACCGGCGCACTTGTCCGCCTCACCTTGCAGTACATGAACGATGCCGAGTTCGCGCGCGCGCACTTCAACTATCTCGGAGCGGCGTGACGAGAGGATCGCCACCTCGATCCCCGCCTGTCGCAGCAGCTTGATGCCGTGGCCGTCGCGCACGTCGAATACTTTCAACGCTTCTCCCTGCGCTCCGAAATAAAGGCGTCCGTCCGTCAATACGCCGTCAACGTCAAGGATCACCAGGCTGACATTCGCGGCGCGCGCTTCCGAGGTGACGGCCATCACAGCACCTTGGCGGCGGTCAGGTCGTGCATATGCAGCGCACCGACCAGTCGGCCGTCATCGATGACCAGCAACTGGTTCTTCAGGCTTGCGTCAAGAATTCGCGCCGCTTCTGCCGCCAGCATCCCCGGCGGCACGGTCAGCGGGTTTCGCGTCATGACATCGGCGACGCGCAGCGTCCGCACGTCGCCCACGCGCTCAATCAACCGCCGCAGATCGCCCTCTGTGAACACGCCGAGCAGCCAGCCTTCGGCATCGAGAATAGCCGTCATGCCCAGTCGCTTTCGACCGATTTCGGCTACCGCGTCGAGGACGCTGGCCTTTATCGTGACCGATGGCACGGCCTCGCCGGTGCGCATGATGTCGGCCACGCGCGTCAGCAACCGGCGGCCCAGCGCGCCGCCGGGATGCGAACGTGCGAAATCGGAGGGCCCGAAACCACGCGCTTCCATGCAGGCGATCGCCAACGCATCCCCGAGCGCCAGCGTCGCCGTGGTCGATGAGGTCGGCGCAAGGTTCAGCGGGCAAGCCTCCTTGTCCACATGCACGTCGAGATGAACGTTGGCGTGCCGAGCCAGTGACGAAGCGGGATTGCCGGTAATCGCGATCATCGGCGTGCCTTCGAGCTTGACCAGAGGCACGATCGTCAGGAGTTCCGCGGTTTCTCCGGAATAGGAGAGCGCGATCAACACATCGGCAGGCGTAATCATGCCGAGGTCGCCGTGCGCCGCTTCAGCCGCATGAACGAACAGCGCCGGCGTGCCGGTGGAGGCCAGAGTGGCCGCGATCTTGCGGCCGACATGACCGCTCTTGCCGACGCCGCAAACGACGACCCGGCCGCGGCAGGCCAGCAGAAGTTCGACCGCCTGCATGAACGCGCTATCAAGTCGATCAGCCAGTGCAGCGACCGCCTGCGATTCGATCGCGAGCACTTCTCGCGCCAGGTCAAGCGCCGAGGTTCTGGATCGGGAGCGCGCGTCCGGCGCCATGCTCGGGGGGGTGGATTTCCAGCGAAACAATCGTTGACGATGATACTCTCGCGACCGAGACGCTGGCACAAGAATTGCTGTCACTCGACGGTCACCACCCGCCACTCGGGCCGTCGTTCGCCGGGAACGAAATGCCGACCGCCCTCGAACTGACACTACTGCTTCTGGCTGCCTCGGTCGCGGGCGTGGTCGCGTTTCGGCTGCTCGATCTGCCGCCGATGCTCGGTTATCTCGTCGTCGGCATCCTGATCGGCCCGCACGCGCTCGGGGTGGTTCCTGACTCCGATGGCACGCGCTATCTGGCGGAGTTCGGGGTCGTCTTCCTCATGTTCTCGATCGGACTGGAGTTCTCACTGCCGAAGCTGAAAAGCATGCGGCAGATCGTTTTCGGCCTGGGCTTTGCGCAGGTCGCGTTGACGATCCTGATCGTTGTCGCCTCCGGCTGGGCAGTTGGCTCATATCTCCGTCTGGGCCTCGCCGCGAGTTTTCTGCTCGGCGCCACGCTGGCAATGTCGTCAACGGCCATCCTGATCAAGGTCCTCGTTGATCGGTTGGAACTCGAGACCGAACACGGCAAGCGAATCGTCGGCGTGCTGCTGTTCCAGGACCTCGCCGTCGTGCCGCTGTTGGTTGTCATCCCGGCGCTGGCGACACAGCCGGAAAACCTCGGGTCGGCGCTGATGTGGGCTGCGGTCAAGGCCGCCGTTCTTCTGGCGATCCTGCTGGTCGGTGGGCAGTGGCTGCTGCGGCACTGGCTGCACATGGTCGCGCGGCGCAAATCACATGAACTGTTTACGCTGAATCTGCTCCTGCTGGTCCTCGGTCTCGCGTGGCTCACCGAGCATGCCGGCCTGTCGCTCGCGCTCGGTGCATTCGTCGCCGGCATGCTGATATCAGAGACCGAGTATCGGCATCAGGTGGCCGAAGACATCAAGCCGTTTCGCGATGTACTGCTGGGGTTGTTCTTCATCACGATTGGCATGCTGCTGAATGTCCCGGTCGTGATCGGAAATTTCGGCTGGGTCCTGCTTGCACTGCTGGTTCCGACTGCCTTCAAGTGCGGGCTCGTTGTTTTGCTGGCGCGGCTGTTCCGCGTCAATGCCGGCACATCGATTCGCATCGGGCTTGCACTGGCCACCGCGGGCGAGTTCGGCTTCGTGCTGCTGTCCGAATCCGGCGCGCTTCTGCCGCCCGACATGAGGCAGATCGTGCTGGCGGCGATGCTGCTGTCGATGCTGGCGGCGCCGTTTCTGGTTCAGTACGGCGATCGGATCGCAATGCGGTTCGCCAGTTCCGAGTGGATGCTGCGCGCCTTGCAGTTGCATCAGGTCGCGACCCGCTCAATGGCAACAGAGCGGCACGTGATCATCTGCGGCTATGGTCGCAGTGGTCAGCACCTGGCCAAGATGCTGGAACAGGAAGGCATCGGCTACGTCGCGCTTGATCTGGATCCGGATCGCGTTCGCGAGGCGGCCGCAGCCGGCGATTCGGTCGTGTACGGAGATGCGGCGCGGCGCGAAACGCTGATTGCGGCCGGGTTGACGCGCGCCGCGGCGCTGGTGATCAGTTACAACAATTTCACTTCCGCGCTGAAGGTGATTCATTTCGCACACGAGACCAAACCGCAGCTGCCGATCATCGTGCGCACCCAGGATGATTCTGATCTCGACCGGCTGCTTCAAGCCGGTGCGACCGAAGTCGTGCCGGAGGTCTTTGAGGGCAGCCTGATGCTCGGTTCGCATGCACTGGTGCTGCTCGGCGTGCCGCTGACGCGTGTCGTCAGGCGCGTACGCGAAGCGCGGGACTCACGCTACCGACTGCTGCGCGGATACTTTCACGGTGCCGACGATCCGGCCGAGTTCGAGGACGAGTCGCATGAGCGCCTGCACTCGGTGCCAATCGAGTCCGGCGCCGCCGCGGTCGGCAAGACGATCGGCGTGCTCGGGCTCAGGATGATGGGGGTCGACGTCACTGCCGTGCGGCGGCGCGGCATCCGTGGTGCCGATCCAAGTGACGATCTCGTGCTGCAGGCGGGCGACGTGGTCGTATTGCGCGGCGTGCCAGAAGCGCTCGAAATCGCTGAGGAACGACTGCTGCAGAAGTGATTCGTTGCTGGATGAGCTGCAGGATGTTCAGGTCGTGGCCGGACGAAGATAACGACCGAGCAACTCCGCGATCTGCTCGGTCTTGACCGGCTTGGTCAGGAAATCGTTCATTCCGACTGCCAGGCAACGTGCGTGAACTTCGTCTGCTGCATTGGCGGTCAGCGCGACGATCGGCACCTCAGGCAGCGATTCGCTCTGCTCTCGATGACGGATCTTTTCCGTAGCCTCGATTCCATCCATTCGAGGCATGTGAATGTCCATCAGGACCAGGTCGATTGGGTGACTTTCAATCGCCTCGAGCGCCTCGACACCGTCGGCCGCGCATACAACATCAGCACCAAGCAGCTGCAGCATTTCGCTGGCCACGAGCTGGTTGATGGGATTGTCCTCCACGACGAGAACAAGCCCCGAAAAGCGTGCCAGCCCCCGCTGGGCCGACGCTTGGACGGTAGACATGCGGACGGGAGAGAAGGCGATGTCGCTGGGTTGTTTCTTGTTCTTCTTCGCGAAGCTTAACGGAAGCCGAATCCGGTGTCTGCTGATTCAACGAAGACCTTCTTGAATCAGTTGGCAAATCGCTGAGCAATGGTGTTGCCGATCGCCCTGAATCACCGCGGCGCTGATTCGAACCGAGTCACGGCACAGTGACCGACGCAGCTCTTGCCTGGCGCGCTGAAGACGACGATGCGAAGGCAATGACGCCTCGGTTTCTGCGTCAGTCGAGTGCCGTTGATCGATTCGAAGGGGCGGAGCCTCGGTCGACGTAGTTGGTTGATTCCGCGCCGCAGCAGACGTTCGTCGAGTGCGGCGATGTCCGTGAACGTCAAGCCGCGCGTCGCTGCCTTCCGAGCTCGAGGCGGGGCAGCGCGCGCGCGAGGTAGCGGCCGGTATATCCGTCCGTCTGCACCGCGATCGCCTCCGGTGTGCCGGTCGCAACGATGCGGCCGCCGCCGTCGCCGCCTTCTGGCCCCAGGTCGATGACCCAGTCCGCAGTCTTGATCACGTCGAGATTGTGCTCGATGACCACCACCGTATTTCCGGCGTCACGCAACTGATGCAGCACCCGCAGCAGCAGCTCAATGTCGTGGAAGTGCAGTCCCGTTGTCGGCTCATCGAGGATGAACAGTGTCTTCCCCGTGTCGCGCTTTGAAAGCTCCAATGACAACTTCACTCGCTGCGCTTCGCCGCCGGACAGCGTTGTTGCGCTCTGGCCAAGCCGGATATAACCCAGGCCAACATCCGCCAGCGTCTGCAGTTTCTTCGCCAGCACCGGCACGGCGCCGAAGAATTCCGCTGCCTGCTCGACAGTCAGATCAAGCACCTCGGCAATGTTGCGGCCCTTGTATTGCACCTCCAGCGACTCGCGGTTGTAGCGCCGGCCGTGGCACGTTTCACACGGCACGTAGACATCGGGCAGGAAATGCATTTCGACCTTGATCAGCCCGTCGCCCTGACAGGTCTCGCAGCGGCCACCCCTGACGTTGAAGCTGAAGCGTCCCGCTTCATAGCCGCGCTCGCGCGCGGTCGGCGTCTCCGCGAACAGGTCGCGAATCGGCGTGAACAGGCCCGTGTAGGTCGCCGGATTACTGCGCGGCGTGCGGCCGATCGGGCTCTGGTCGACGGTGACGATCTTGTCGAAGTGCTCGAGGCCTTCGATCGAATCGTATGGTGCGGCCTGCACCGACGAACCGTACAGGTGGCGCGCGACGATCGCCGCCAGCGTGTCATTGATAAGCGTCGATTTGCCGGAGCCGGACACGCCCGTCACGCACACGAACAGGCCGACCGGCAGTTCAAGATCGGCGTGCTTCAGATTGTTGCCATGTGCGCCAGCGAGTTTCAGCCAGTGCAGTCCCGGTGGAATGCGCGCGGCCGGCACCGCGATCGTGCGCCGGCGTGCCAGATAGGCGCCAGTCAAGGATGCCTCGGCGGCCTCGATGTCGCTTGGGGATCCCTGTGCAATCACTTCGCCACCGTGCTCGCCCGCGCCGGGTCCCATGTCAACCACGTGATCGGCGGCACGGATCGCATCCTCGTCGTGCTCAACCACCAGCACCGTGTTGCCCAGATCGCGCAGATGCTTCAGCGTGTCGATCAGGCGGTCATTGTCGCGCTGGTGCAGGCCGATTGAGGGTTCGTCCAGAACGTACATCACGCCGGTGAGGCCCGATCCGATCTGGGAGGCAAGCCGGATGCGCTGCGATTCGCCGCCACTCAATGTGTCGGCGGAGCGATCGAGCGTCAGGTATGTCAGCCCGACGTCATTCAGGAAACGCAGCCGCACGCCGATCTCGCGCACGATGCGCGCACCGATCTCACGCTTCGCGCCCGCCAGTTCGAGCGACTCGAAGTAGGCGCGCGTCTGTGCCAGCGGCGCGTGCTCGATCTCGAAAATCGCACGCTTCTGCTGACCTTCGCCGACAAAGACGAATCGTGCCTCGCGCTTCAGACGCGCGCCCGCGCAGGCAGTGCACGGCTTCACCGCACGATACTTGGCGAGTTCCTCACGCACCGCGACCGAATCGGTCTCGCGCCAGCGCCGTTCCATGTTCGGCATCACGCCTTCGAACGCGTGGCGGCGGACAATCTTGCGTCCCTTCTCGTTGGTGTAGGTGAACGGCACGATCTCGTCGCCGGTTCCGCGCAGTACCTGCGCGCGAAACGAGTCGGGCAGCGTGTCCCACGGCTGGCCGAGGTCGACCGCACCGTGTTTCGCCAACGACACGAGCATCTGGAAGTAATACTGATTGCGCGCGTCCCAGCCCTTGATTGCACCACTGGCGACAGTGAGCTCGGGGTGAGCCACCACGCGCAGTTCGTCGAAGTAGTCAACCGATCCCAGTCCATCGCAGGACGGGCAGGCGCCGATCGGGTTGTTGAACGAGAACAGCCGTGGTTCGAGCTCCGCCAGAGAGTAGCCGCAGATCGGGCATGCAAATCGATTCGAAAAAACCGTTTCCGTGCCGTTGTCGGTGTCGAGCAGGAGCGCGCGGCCCTCGGCCAGGCGCAACGCGGTTTCGAACGATTCAGCGAGCCGCTGCTTGACCTCGCGGCGAACCTTCAGGCGATCGACGACAACGTCGATCGAATGCTTCTCGTTCTTCGTCAGCCGTGGCAGGCTGTCGACCTCAACGATCGCGCCATCGACGCGAAAGCGCACAAACCCCTGCGTCTGCAGATCGTCGAACAGCTCCTCGAACTCTCCTTTGCGCTCCCGCACGATCGGTGCCAGCACCACGAGCCGCGTGTCGACCGGCAGGGCCAGAGCACTGTCGACCATCTGCGCCACCGACTGCGCGGCGAGCGGATGTTCGGGATGATCGGGGCAATAGGGTGTGCCAACGCGCGCAAACAGCAGCCGCAGGTAGTCGTGGATCTCGGTGACGGTGCCGACGGTCGAACGCGGGTTGTGCGACGCGGCCTTCTGCTCGATGGCGATTGCCGGGCTCAGGCCGTCGATCGAATCGACGTCGGGCTTTTCCATCAGCTGCAGGAATTGCCGCGCGTAGGCCGACAGCGACTCGACGTAGCGGCGCTGCCCTTCCGCGTACAACGTGTCGAATGCCAGTGAACTCTTGCCGGAACCGGACAGGCCGGTCAGCACGATCAGCCGGTTTCGCGGCAGATCCAGGTTGATGTTCTTCAGGTTGTGCGTGCGAGCGCCGCGAACCTTGATTTCATCCATGTGGCGACGTGGTTGAAGCGAAACACGCCACTATAGCGGCGTCTGCTTATCCAAAGCCAGTGAATGAATCCGAACTTGAATTGGCGGCTTCTACAGCCCAATCTGCGCCTTGGCAAACAACTCCGACGAAGTGCTGCGGGTCCCGCTGAAGTCGCTGCGGGCGGCGGTCGCCCCGAGGTAGAAGACCGTGCTGGATGATCGCCGATGTGCATACACCAGCGACAGCGCGGTGCTGCGATCGTCAAAAGGCGCAATTGCGGCGGTGGCGTCCGCCGCGCGGGTTGCCTGCGAGCGCTGCAAGATGGTGCGCAGCGCATCGCGTGCGTTGAAGTGATACACGCCCAGCAGTTGCGCCGCGGTTTCGGTCAGTGCGCGGCCATGATTGCCGCGCAGAATGCCCTGTTCAATCCGCGGTTCCAGCTCCAGTCGCGTCGAAAGCCGCACGCGCGCTTCCAGCAGCCAGTTCAGCCCCGGCCGCACTCGGTCAGCGGCCACATCGACGCGACGGCCGATGTCGATCGATCCGTTGATGTATGCCAGCGTGGCACTCGGCAAGGCCGAACTGCGGATGTAAAGCTTCGGGGTGTGATGCAGAGGCCCGAGCGGGGAGACGCGCACGTACTTGAGCGGCTGAAGCTGCGCATCGACTTCAAGGCCGCGTCCGCCGAGGATGAACAGTCCCGGTGTCAGTTCCTGGCTGATCACCGTTGCCTGCCGCGTTTCGGCGCGATTGGCGATCCAGTAAGGCGTGAACTCATTCAGGCCGGCGAGGCCGAACCACTTGCGATTGACGTCAAACGCGACGCTGCGATAGCCCGCTTGCGTGGTGAACCCGGAATCGTTGCGAAAACCGGCGTCGACCTGCATCAGCCGCAGGTTCAAGTCGCTGTGCTCGACATTGCGTCCGTAATAGACGTCGATGTAGTCGCCGCGCATCGAGTTGCCGCGCGAGAGCTTGCCGTCCGTTGTGGGCAACGCGTCCGTCGTCGAAGTCAGCCATTGAGCGCGCACGCGGTTTTCCGCATCGGCGATCCAGATTCCATCGAATCCACCAACTGCGTTGGCGCCAAGCGAGCCAACGGAGCTCTCATAGCGGCGATCCGACAGAAGCGCGCCGATTGCGCCCGCGCCACTGGCCCAGCGCACGCGCGCGGCCGCAAGGCTCGACTTCGGCTGCGCCGCAAAGTTCGTCGTGAATGGCCCGGGCAGCAGGACCAGTCCTCCACCCGCATCCAGTGCGGCAAGCGCGATGCCCGCAATCTGGGCGCCACGGTAGGTGACACGGGTGCCCCAGCGCGGATCGGAGATCGAGCGCGTATACAGCGCGTTGCTTGGTAGTTCAAAAAGGTCGCGGCTTTCGAGAAAGAACGGCCGTTTCTCAGTCAGGAAAAGCGCGAACTGCGTGTTGCGCGACAACTGTGGCACGTCCAGCTCGACCTGCGAGAAGTCCGGATTGATCGTCGCATCGAGTACCCACTCGGCATGCGGGCGAACCTTCAGGTCGACGCCGGCCTCGGTCTGCGTGCGCCGCCTTGTCGGGTCATCCGGTGACTCGCGTTGGCGGCGTACTGTCAACGTCGGCTGTGCCTGCCATGCCCAGTCGGTTGGGGGCCCGCTCAAGCCCTCAATCAACTGTGCTTCGGCGATGAAGTTCGGCTGCTCGCGCTTCAGCGGCGCGCTCAGAAGCAGGTAGTTCTGGTCGCGCGGCCAGCGGCGTCCGACCATCAGACGCCAGTTATCGTGCTTGCCGTGCGCAAAGCGAAGCGAGGTCCAGGGAATGCGGAACTCGACGACATAATGATCCTCGCCGATGTGACTGGCGACGTCAAAATCGAAGTCGGGCGAGAAGTCCTCATTGCCGGTGTCGGCCGTATAAAGCCCGTCGCCGATCGCGCCGCGCGCATTGGCGCGGAAGAACTGCGCCGACTTACGAAGTCCGATTGGGTCGACAAAGAGCACGACGAAATCCTGGTCGCGAAAGACCTTGTCGCGGCGGACAAACGGCGCGCGCATTTGCGACGGACCGGGATCGAACGCCTGCACGGCGACATAAAGGGCGGTGTGGTCATACGCGATCCGCACTGTCGTGCGAACCGGCGGTGCGCTGTTCGCGGGCGGGTCGTACTGAATGAACTCGTCATGGACCGGCGCGCGGCGCCACGCGGATTCGTCCAGGCGGCCATCGAGCGTGATCGTCTCGCCCGCTTCCAGGCGCACTGCACTGAGCTTGGCGTGCGCGCCGGCAAACGCGAGCCAGCCGCAGAACAGGGTGGCCAGAAATCGGGACATGGGGCGGGAGACTAGCGGCCGGCCGCCACGCCAGGGGCAGACTGCGACGTAATCCCGTTATCGCGGATGAACCAACGCGCACGGCTGCTGAATCGTCAACCGCCTCAGGTCGAAGGCGGCCACGCCGATCCCTCTGCAGCAGTCGGTATGATCGGTGAATCAACGCGGTGGGGACGGAGGACAGACAATGGCATCGGTGAACAAGGTCATTCTGATCGGCAATCTCGGGCGCGATCCGGAGACTCGCTACAGCGCGGATGGCGCTGCGATCACAAACGTGTCAGTTGCGACCACGCGCAAGTACAAGGACGCGAGCGGGGCACAGCAGGAAGAGACCGAGTGGCATCGGGTTGTCTTCTTTGGCCGCCTTGCTGAAATTGCCGGGGAATATCTGCGCAAAGGCCGTCCGCTCTATGTCGAGGGCCGCTTGCGCACCCGCAAATGGACTGACAAGGAAGGTGTGGAGAAGTACACCACCGAAATCGTCGCGGAAAACATGCAGATGCTCGGCTCGCGTGAAGGCATGGGCGGCGGCAGCGATGCCGATGAGCCGGCACCAGCGCGGTCATCAGGCGCCAAGCCGGCCGCCAAGCCGACCCAGAGCATCGGCGAAATGGACGACGACATTCCGTTCTAGATCGACCCCGATCACAACTGACGAAGCTGCGCGCCGACTCACCAGCACGCTTCGTACCGCCATAGCGGCCAAGTTCGAGGTCCGGATGATCGGTATCGGCGTCGAGACGGACTGAAGCTCAGCTCGCCGCCTGCACGATCTGCAGGATTTCGTCGTGCAGCAAGCCGGCCGTGGCAAGCAGCGAGGGATCCTCGAGAGGATCGCCGCCGCGCCAGCTGGTGACCCGGCCGCCCGCGCCTTCGACAATCGGCACGACGGCCGCGACATCCCAATAGGCCAGCATCGGATCGAGCATCACATCGGCGCCCGCGGTGCACAGCGCAAAGTAGCCAAAGCAGTCGCCCCAGGTGCGATACAGCTTCGCACGTCGGATCACGTTCTCGATCGATGCTCCCGCCCGCTGCTCGCCGGTGGACCAGTGCGTGGTCGCGAGCACCGTGGCTTCTTCGAGTTGCCAGCATGATCGGACCTGCACTGCGCGCTGTGAACCGTCGCTTGCATACAGCCGCGTCTGCTTCGCATGACCGATCAATGCAACCCCGGCGGCCGGGTGCGCCAGCGCGCCAAGAATGGGTTTGAAACCCGCGCCATCGTCACGTTCGAGCGCGATCAGGGTTCCGAACAGAAAACAGTTGGTGATGAAGGCGCGCGTGCCATCAACCGGATCGAGTATCCAGCGATAGCCGCGGCCGGCTTTGGCGCCGAACTCCTCACCCAGAATGCTATGTTCGGGATAGCGTGCCTCGATCAGGGCGCGCATCGCCTGCTCCGCACCGCGATCGGCCAGCGTAACCGGGCTCGCGTCGCCTTTCGTCATTACCGTCGTGCCGCTGAGAAAAAACGGGCGGATCACCGAAAAGGCGGCGCCGATCAACTCGTGAATGAATGGGATGAATTCGCGCTGCTCAGCGGGGCTGGCGGTACAAGTGAATCGCTTCCAATCCTTCATGAGTGAATGTGCGCCGCCGTGCGGGCCGCGGCGTTATGGAGCATCAGTCGCAGGACCTCATATGCTGTCGTTGCATGCCCTTCACGCGGGCCGCTTTTCGTCGGCGGCGAACAGCGCCGGCTGTTCTCCGACCAGACGGGTCTTCGACAGCACGCCGGCCTGCTCGAGGATCGGATACGCCATTCCGCAGAACAGCGAGTTGATGCGCTTGAAGTCCGACAGCAGGTCAAGGTGCAGCGAACTCGTTTCAATCGACTGCGGTGTATTGCCCGAGAGCCGTTGCAGGTGCGTGTCGGCGTAGTGCATCTCCAGTTCGCGGAAATTCACTTTCTCGGCGATCAATTGCTGCGCAGTCTTCAAATCGCCGTGCAGGAACACGGCCATGGCCAGTTGGAGATTGCCGATGAGGCGCGTGTGCAGATCCTCGATCTCGAGCATGCCCGCCTCGGAAAATGAAAGCCCATGCGCGATCTTCTTCTCCGCCACATCGATCAGCACGCGCTCGATGATGTCGCCGGCATGCTCCATGTTGATGGTGAACTGGATGATATCGGCCCAGCGCTTTGATTCGCCTGCTTCCAGCGCCTCGCGGCTGACCTGCGTCATGTACAGCTTGATCGCGGTGTACAGGCGATCGATCTCGTCGTCGCGCGCGCGCAGCCGTTCGGCCATCTTGAAGTCGTTGGTCTTGAGCACTTTGAGCAGACCGTCGAGCATGTCCTGCACCACGTCGGCAAGGCGGATCGCCTCCCGCGCCGCATTGCCGATCGCCAGCGATGGCGTGGACAGCGCAATCGGGTCGAGATGCTTCGGCGTCCCCGGCGCATCAGTGGCCCTGAGCGCGGGCAACAGGCGTTCCACCAGTTGAGCCGAACGGCCGACGAACTGGATGAACAGCAGGGCGATCATCAGGTTGAAGGCGAGGTGGAAGTTGACGACGATGGCTTTCGGATCGGCGTCGAGCCTGGTCAACCAGACCAGTCCGTACGACAGCAGTGGCAGCGCAATCGCGCAGCCGACAAGCTTGAAAACGAGGTTGCCCAGCGGCACCCGGCGCGCCGCCGGTTCGGCGCGCAGTGTCGTGAGCAACGCCAGAACGCCGCCGCCGAGATTGGCGCCGAGCACGATTGCAAGCGCGACCGGCAGCGACAGCACGTGGGATGCGGTCAGCGTTGCCGTCAGCAACACGACCGCAAGACTCGAATAGAAACCGATCGCAAACAGCGCGCCCACCAGCACGTCCATCAGCATGTCACCGGTCAATTGTGCGAACAGGACCTTGACCCCGGCCGCATGCGTCAGGGGCGCAGTCGACTGCACGATCAATTGCAGCGCCAGGATCATCACGCCCAGTCCGAGCACGACCTTGCCGACCTGGCCGGCGCGCTCGTTCTTCTTCGACAGATATACGATCACGCCGGCGATGATCGCGATCGGTGCCAGCCAGGAAAGGTTCAACGAGAACAACTGCACCATGAGCGCCGTGCCGACGTCGGCGCCCAGCATCACCGCCAGTGCGGCGGAGGTCGCGATCACGCCCTGCGCGACAAAGCTCGACACCAGCAGCGCGGTCGCGGTCGAGCTTTGCAGCAGTCCGGTCACGCTGATGCCAGCGACGAACGCCATGAATCGCCGGTCCGAACTGCCGCGCAGAACCTGGCGCAGGTTGGCGCCGAGCAGGCGCAGCACGCCCGTGCGCACGATGTGCGTGCCCCAGACGAGAAGGGCGACGGCGGCGAGCAGATTCAGCAGGGCTTGCACTTCAGTCCAGCGGGTTCACCAGGGCAGCGAATAAGTCTTGACGTTGGTGAAGCTCTTCATTGCCTCCTGCACGCCTTCCTTGTATCCGAGTCCAGAGTCTTTGATGCCGCCAAAAGGCGTGAGTTCGAGTCGATAACCCGGGACTTCACGCACGTTCACGGTTCCAACGTTCAATTCGGCGACGAAGCGGGTGATGTAGTCAAGCCGGTTCGTACAAACGGCCGAGGACAGTCCGTACGCGGTGGAGTTTGCAATGCGAATTGCTTCTTCGATATCGTGGAAGCGGATGACCGGAGAAACCGGACCGAAGGTTTCGGTCCTGACGAGCTTCATCTCCGGGGTCACGCGGTCGAGCACCGTGGGCGCATAAAGTGCTCCGCGTCGCAGGTTGCCCGCAAGCAGTCGCGCGCCCTGTGCGATGGCGTCGTTGACGCGCACTTCGAACTCGATCGCGGCCGCCTCGTCGATCACAGTGCCCATCTCGGTGGCGGGATTGAGCGGGTCGCCATATTTGATCGCCTTCGTTCTTTCGACCAGCCGTTCGACAAACCGATCGGCGACCCTTTCGTGCACCAGCATGCGCTTGACCGCCGTGCAGCGCTGGCCCGAATTCCTGTAGGAGCCGCTGGACGCCAGCGTCGCCGCCTCCTCAATGTCGGCGTCCTCCATCACGATGAGCGGATCGTTGCCGCCGAGTTCGAGGATCTGCCGCTTGTAGACCGCCTTGGCAGCGATGTACTTGCCGATCGCGACGCCGCCGGTGAACGTGACGAGATCGATATCGTCGTTCGTCAGCAGCTCGTCGGCAATCTCGCGCGGATCGCCGGTGACGACACTCAGCATCTCCGGCGGCAGGCCCGCGTCGTACAGCGCATCGGCCAGCACGAACGCCGCCAGCGGCGTCTTCTCGCTGGGTTTCAGAACGACGCGGTTGTTGGTTGCAACCGCGGGCGCGACCTTGTGGATCACCTGATTCAGCGGGTGATTGAAGGGCGTGATCGCGGAGATCACACCCTGCAGCGGCTCGCGCAGCGAATAGACCTTGCGGCTTTTCCCGTGCGGTGTAAGGTCGCACGAGAACACCTGGCCATCGTCGATGAGTGCCTGATTGGCGGCGAACAGCAGCACATCGCTGGCACGTCCGACCTCGTAGAGCGTGTCCTTCAGGCACAACCCCGATTCGAGCGTGATGCCGCGCGCGATCTCGTCTTTGCGTGCAGTGATGATCTCGCGCGTGTGCATCAGAATCCGGTAGCGATCGTGTCGACTGAGCTTGCCTCTGAAGTTCCTGGCGATCGAAAGAGCGCGCTTCACGTCGTCGACCGTGGCCTTTGGCACGGTCGCGATCACTTCGCCGGTGTACGGATAACGCACCTCGAAACTGCGCTCACACCTGACCTTGGCGCCGGCAATGCGCAGGCTTTCGTGCCTGATCGGCGGCGGGGCGCTCATTGGGCGTAATTCAGCGCCAGGTCGAACGCATCGAAGTTGCGCCAGCGCCGGCTGTCGTCCAGGCCGCTGATGCGCCGGTTGACGATCAGCGGCACGCGCTGCTCTGAAGTGCCGCCATGCGAGCGCAGCGGCCGCTCAAGTTGCGACAGGTCGTGGCGAGACTTCGCCGAGCCGAGCACGACGCTGCGCTCCGACACGATCACGAGATCGCCAATGCGGTCGGCCGGGATCTCAAAGCGAAGAGCGGCCTGCGCGCGCGTCAGCACCAGCTCAATGCCGAAGCTGGCATCGAGCTTGTCCTTCACCCTCGGCACCGCATCCTGCGGAAGATAAATGGTCGCGAACGAACCGAGTGCGCCATGATGAACAACGTAAGGATCGGTGATCGGCAGAATCACGCGCGCGCGTCCGGCGCCGATCCAGCCATCGATCACGTCCTGTAGGAAGATGACGTTCGGAGTGGCGTCGAGCTTGGTCTTCGCGTTCATTCCGTGATCGGCCGTCAGTGCCACCACCGCGCCGAGCGCTTCCATGCGCGCGAGATAGCGGTCCATCATCGCGTAGAAAGCGTTGGCGACCATGTCGCCCGGCGCGTGCTTGTGCTGGACGTAATCGGTGGTCGACAGGTAAAGCGCGGCAGGTCGGCGTGTTTCAAGGAGGCGCACGCCGGCGGCGAAGACAAATTCGGAAAGCTCGGCGCTGTAGACGCTCGGCACCGGCATGCCCACCAGAGGCAGCACGCCGTCGATCCCGTTTTCAGCCAGGTTGGCCTGATCTGCCTTCTCTGACGAAAAGCAGATGCCGCGCATCCCGTGGCCAAGCAACTTGCGCAGCTTGTCCTTGGCGGTGACCACCGCCACCGCGTGGCCAGCGTCGGTCAGGCGCGCCAGCAGGGTCGGCGCGCGCAGCCATTTAGGGTCGTTCATCATGACCTCGGCGTCCGCCTCCGGGTCGTACAGATAATTGCCGCAGATACCGTGCACCGACGGCGGTGCCCCGGTGACGATCGACAGGTTATTCGGGTTCGTGAAGCTCGGCACCACGCAGTCGGCGATCAGCGCGGTGCCCTCGGCCAGCCAGCGCTTCATCGTGGGCATCTGTCGCGCCGCAACCGCCTGCGCGATGTAGTCAGGTTCGCAGCCATCGACGCAGATCACGACAGTGGGCTGCTTCGGTTCCGCGTAGCGGCGGCCGTTGACTTCGAGCATCGAGCCTAACCCCGTCTGGATCCGGTGCGCGCACGTGCCGGCCGCTGGCGGTCGGACTCCGCCTGCAGCATGCGTTCCTTGCTGGCGATCACGTGCGCGTACATTGCGCCGCCTGCGGCCTCCGCGTCGCCGGATTGAATCGCCTTCACGATCTGCCGATGCTCCGCCACCGAATGCGACAACGCCTGCCGCTGCGCCAGGTTGCGGCGGCGGAATAACGCGAGTTCCTTGACCAGCTTGCGATAGATCGCCGACAGTTTGCGATTGCCCGCGAACTCGACCAGCTGGTCATGGAATTGCAGGTTCAGCAGGTGATAGGCATCGGCATCGTCGACGCGCGCGGCCTGTTCCATCTGATCCAGCAACGACTTAAGGCGTCTTGCCTGTTCGGCCGTCAGAACGGCGGCCACCTTGCGGCCGACCAATTCATCCATCACGGCGCGCAGATCGAAGATCTCGATTGCCTCTTCGAGCGGAATGTCACGCACGAATGCGCCGCGGTTCTTTTCCTGCCGCACCAGGCCCGCCTCTTCAAGCATGCGAAACGCCTCGCGAACCGGCCCGCGCGAGACGCCGAGCTTCTCCGACAACCAGGCCTCGGTGAGCTTGGTTCCCGGCGCCAGTTCACCGGCAAGGATCATGCGCTCGATCTCCTGCTGCGCCGCAGAGGCAAGCGAGCGCGTGCGCAGCAACGCGATGGTCGGATGCGCAACGACATTGACCTCGCTCCGCGGCGAGGCAAGAGGAGCACGCGGCATGCCGCGCAGTTTAGGGTGCACTGCACCGATTGTCTACAATCTGCAAAAGACAATTGACAACGAAAAAGCGCGCTGCGTAGACTGCCTGCGCTGCTGCATCGGCGGCGCGGATACGGCGGGGTGTCGACGCTGTCACCACGCCGTCAACCGCAGTTCGTAAACTCCATGTTTGCGTTGCCCGCAGCCGCGGGTGCACGTTGCGTGCAGTTCCAATGAGGAGGAATTCCATGGCTTTGCATCGTCTCGTGGCCGGCCTGGCTGCCGGCCTGATCGGTTCGCTTTTTGCGCTGGGCGCCTCGGCGCAAAAGACGCAGTTGACCGTCTACACCGCGCTGGAAACCGACCAGTTGAAGGCCTACCAGGCTGGTTTTGAGAAGGCCAATCCGAACATCGAAATTGTCTGGGTACGCGATTCCACCGGTGTGATCACTGCCAAGCTGCTGGCCGAGAAGGCGAACCCGAAGGCCGACGTCGTGATGGGGGTGGCCGCGACCAGCCTGGCAATCTTCGACACCGAGGGAATGCTGGTGCCGTATGCGCCGGCGGGGCTGAACCGGATCGCCGCGCAATATCGCGACTCGAAGAATCCGCCCGCGTGGGTCGGCATGGACGTGTGGGGCGCGACGATCTGCTTCAACACGGTCGAGGCCGCGAAACGCAACATTCCGAAGCCCGAGACGTGGCGCGATCTGCTGAAACCTGCCTACAAGGGACAGATCGTGATGCCGCATCCTGCCTCAAGCGGCACCGGGTTTTTCGACGTATCGGCGTGGCTGCAGATGTGGGGCGAGGCCGATGGCTGGAAGTTCATGGACGGACTGCACGAGAACATCGCGCAGTACATGCACTCAGGGTCACGTCCATGCGCGTCGGCCGCCAACGGCGAGTTC